>Ga0209404_10000012_pt1 | contig 194048 bp, 179 predicted proteins | sample TroAtlMetagenome_2_FD_187447 | JGI IMG/M metagenome (GOLD analysis project Ga0209404, IMG submission 187447) | Marine eukaryotic phytoplankton communities from Atlantic Ocean - Tropical Atlantic ANT8 Metagenome (SPAdes) (version 2) | ecosystem: Environmental > Aquatic > Marine > Oceanic...
GGATGCTCCCAGCCGCCTTTGCCGGCATCACCCTTTACTGGATCGCGATACCCATTCTTTCCAAGAACCAATACAGGAACTATCTATGAGCTTTGCCACCACCGACCTGTCCGATGCACATCCTGAGGCGCAGGTCTGTCAGCCCGTGTTTGCGGATTTCGGTGGGCGCATCGCCTTTCACGGGCCGGTCGCCACGCTGAAAGTGTTCGAGGACAACGTCGAGGTCCGGGCGATGCTTGCAGAGCCGGGCGAGGGCCGCGTGCTGGTGGTCGACGGCGGAGGGTCGGACCGTTGCGCGCTGGTCGGCGGCAACCTCGGCGTGCTCGGTGTCAAGAATGGCTGGGCGGGCATCGTGGTGTTTGGCTGCGTCCGTGACTCGAGCGAACTGGAGCAGTGCGATCTGGGAATCAAGGCGCTGGGCCTGCATCCGCGAAAGAGTGAAAAAGGTTTACACGGCGCGCAGCGGGACCGCGTGCTGACATTTGCCAACGTCAGCTTTTCGCCGGGCGCCTGGCTATACGCGGATGAGGACGGGATCGTGGTTTCGGACAAGGCGATCCACACCGACTGAGAATTTCAGTTTACGTCCGACGCCGAGCTGACAGGCTTTCGGGCGTTTGCGCAGCGCTGGCTTCGCCCCTCGTCGTAGCTATGTTGCATTGCGTCGTAGAGGCCGCTTCGGTATATTCGCGCCCCCTACGCTTGAGTACGGAGGCCGCGGATGGGCGAGTTGCGCCCCGAAACGAAATCAGCAGATCCGACCCGTCTCGGGTTCGACTTTGTTTCGAGTCCGGCATGCAGCTCCAGGCCAGAGGCCGTTCCATTCAGTCAGCGCCGGCCCGCGGGCCGCTCAGGCCTCCCCAATTTGACGGCACCGCTGGGCATCGCCACGGCGTTCGAGTTCAAGTGCCGTCAGACCATTGAATTCAATCCAGCAGTACGGTCGTCTCAGCGGCGCTGTTTGACGGCTTTTCGCGTGCCAGTTGCGCGATTCAAAACGAGTGGGGCAGCCGCGGCCGTGTCATCCACGGTCAAGGAATGCTCCCGAATACTTGAGTGATGACTTTCCACCCGGATTTTTTTGACTGACAGAGGTTCTTCTTAATATGAGTAATTCCCGCGACGAGCAGATCAAGGCCCTGGAGCAGGATTGGGCGACCAATCCCCGCTGGAAAGGTGTCAAGCGTGGTTACACCGCAGCGGACGTGGTTCGCCTGCGCGGTAGCCTGAAAACCGAATACACCCTGGCCAAGCGTGGCGCCGAGAAGCTTTGGGAACTCGTCAACGGCACGGCCAAGAAGGGCTATGTCAATTCATTCGGCGCGATCACCGCAGGGCAGGCGATGCAGCAGGCCAAGGCCGGCCTGGAAGCCGTGTATCTGTCCGGTTGGCAGGTCGCCGCGGACGGCAACACCTCTGAAACCATGTACCCGGACCAGTCGCTGTATGCGTACAACTCCGTGCCGACCATGGTTCGCCGCATCAACAACACCTTCCAGCGCGCCGACGAGATCCAGTGGAAGGGCATCTGTGACGGCAAGATCAAGGACGAGGACGCCAAGGACTTCTTCCTGCCGATCGTCGCCGACGGCGAAGCCGGTTTCGGTGGTGTGCTCAACGGCTATGAGCTGATGAAGAACATGATCCAGGCCGGTGCCGCGGGTGTGCACTTCGAGGATCAGCTGGCCGCGGTGAAGAAGTGCGGTCACATGGGCGGCAAGGTGCTGGTGCCGACCGGTGAAGCCGTACAGAAGTTGCTGGCGGCCCGCCTGGCGGCCGACGTGCTTGGCGTGCCGTCGATCGTACTGGCGCGTACCGACGCCGAAGCGGCCAATCTGCTGACCTCGGATCACGATCCGAACGATGCGCCGTTCCTGCTCGGCGAGCGTACCAACGAAGGCTTCTACCGCGTCAAGAATGGCCTGGAGCAGGCGATCTCGCGCGGTGTCGCCTATGCGCCGTATGCGGATCTCGTGTGGTGCGAGACCGGCACGCCGGACCTCGGTTTCGCCAAGGAATTCGCCGATGCGGTGCGCAAGGAAAGCCCCGGCCAGCTGCTGGCCTACAACTGCTCGCCCAGCTTCAACTGGAAGAAGAACCTGGACGACAAGACCATTGCGGTGTTCCAGGACAAGCTCTCGGAGATGGGCTACAAGTTCCAGTTCATCACTCTGGCCGGCATCCACACCAATTGGTACAACACCTTCGAGCTCGCCTACAACTACGCGCGCGGCGAAGGCATGAAGCACTACGTGAACATGGTGCAGGAGCCGGAGTTCGCGGCTCGCGACAAGGGTTACACCTTCGTCTCGCATCAGCAGGAAGTTGGCGCCGGTTACTTCGACGACGTCACCACCGTGATCCAGGGCGGAACGTCCTCGGTCACGGCGCTGACCGGCTCCACCGAGGAAGAGCAGTTCCACTGAGTTCCGTACTCAGCTGGAAGAAAAAGGCCCGGAATCTTTCCGGGCCTTTTTCGTTGGTGATTCCTAAGGTGTCGAATTCGCCGGCAGTGGTTCCGGCAGTTCGAATCCCAGTGCCGTCGCCATCACCTGAAACAGATAGCTCTGCTCCTGCACGCCATGGATCCAGGCGGAGCCCGGACCGGTCGCAAACACCGCGACATCCTCTCCGCCGTGGGTTTCGGCGCGCAGTGGTACCAAGGCTTCCTGATGATAGTCCGGCGCCTCGGTGTCGGCATCGAGGCCGAGCCGGCGGCCGCTGGCCGCCAGAATCGCCTCGTCTTCGGGTTCCTCTTCCGCATCCGGCGAGCGATGCTCTGCGTAGCCGTTGCCATTGACGTAGGACAAGGTGGTGTATGGCTTGCCATCCAGTGCCAGCGACGGCTCCGTCCGCGGATTGCCGTGAGCATCGTTCGACACCACTTTGCCGAGGATCGGGTTCCCGCGTGTGGGGTAGCCGGTGATCATCAGCGTGTGGCTGTGGTCGGCCGTCACGAGTATCAGCGTGTCGGCCGGGTCCGTCATTGCCAGCGCACGTTCGACCGCAGCGGACAATTCGATGGCTTCCGCGAGTGCGCGATATGCATTGCCGGCGTGGTGCGCGTGATCGATTCGGCCGGCTTCGACCATCAACACGAAGCCCTTGTCGTTTGCCTGCAAACGCGAGATCGCAGCTTCGGTCATGTCCACCAGGCTCGGTACTGTGGGCGGCCGATCCTCCACGTAGGGCACATGCGATGCCGCGAACAAACCCAGCAGATGGGATGAGCGTGTGACTGCGCTTGCCTTCAGCGTTTGCGCATCGTTCACCACCTGTCCGTCAGAACCGTAGCGCTGGCGCCATTGTGCTTCGAGGTCGCGACCGTCCAAGCGCTTGCCACCGACCGTTTGCGGCAGGAACTGTGCGCGACCGCCGCCCAGCGCGACATCCAGCCCGTCGCCCGGCGCGAACTCGACCAGCTGGCGCGCGATGTCGCGGCAATTACTGCCCTGTGGCACCTGGCTGTCGTTTTCCCAGTTGCGGTGCGGACTGTGCGCATACATCGCTGCGGGCGTGGCGTGCGTCAGGCGCGCGGTGGTGACCAGGCCGGTTGCAAGGCCGGCCTGCTCGGCGACTTCGAACAGCGTGGTCAACGCATGTTGTGGCGTGCAGGCGAGGGGATCACCCAGTTCCACATCCGGCGCCACGCTGAGCATTCCGGCCTTGGTCTTGGCCCCGGTGATCATCGCGGTGGCGGTGCCGGCGGAGTCCGCGGTCTGCTGATTGACTTCGTAGGTTTTGATCAGACCGAGGGCAGGAAACGCTTCGAACGACAAGGAATGGTCTTCACCGTTGCCGCCGGCCAGTTGTCCGGCACGGATACGCGCGGCCGTGATCGTGGAGATGCCCATGCCGTCGCCGACAAACAAAATTACGTTTTTGGCGTGAACAACTGGTGTACGGCGCTTCACAGCCGACAAACGACGGCGATCTTCAGCGTAGAATGGAGACTGGCGATTAACTGGGATGTTGATCGTATTCGTCGAGTGCAGGGGTTCAGGGCGGAGCCCGTCAGCACAGGCCGAGGTCAGTCCGAAGGCGGCATAGGCAGCCAGAAGGGCGAGCTTGCGGTTCAAGACGACTTTCCGTTTGGGGAAAGGATCAACATAGCGATGAAGGATGACATTTTGCATCGCGTGTTCCCGCGTGATCGATCGGGGGCATCGCTGATAACTGTGATGTTGGTGGACGATCACCGACTCGTGCGCGCTGGACTGCGTCACGTGCTTGAGGCCCACCCCGACATTGTCGTGGTCGCAGAGGCCTCCTCGGGTGAGGAGTCGCTGGAACTGGCGCGCAGCCATCGGCCTGCGATAGTCCTGATGGACATTAACATGCCAGGAATCGGCGGACTCGAAGCGACGCGCCGGCTGTTGCAGCGGGCGCCGGAGATCAAGGTGATCGCCGTCACCATGCATATCGACGAGCCCTATCCGAGCCGTCTGCTGTCGATCGGTGCGGCAGGTTACCTCAGCAAGGATGCGGCGGCGGACGAAGTGGTTGCCGCGATCCGGCGGGTTTCGCAGGGGGGTCACTATGTTGCCGCCTCCGTGGCCGGCAATCTGGCCGCGGCTCTGGTCAAGGGCGGAAGCGGTGGCTCCCCGTTCGACCGGCTGTCGCAGCGTGAAATGCAGGTGATGCTGATGTTCACGCGCGGCTACTCGACCCAGGAGATTTCGGATCGTCTGTGTCTGTCGCCCAAGACGGTGAGCACCTACCGATATCGGCTGTTCGAGAAGCTCGGCGTCAACAACGATGTGGAACTGATTCGGGTGGCGATGCGCTACGGCATTCTCGACGACGTCAATACCGCCGTTGCCGCCGGATGATTCGAAGCCGGCGGCAACAGCGCGCATCTGAGGCGTAGATTGCGCGTCGGCGCACGACTATCCTAGGCGGATGACCGCGTCGACCGGCGCCTTCGATCCGAAAGCGTTTCTCTCCCAACTCACTGCTCGCCCGGGCGTCTACAGAATGTACGACGCGGCCGGCGAGCTGTTGTATGTGGGCAAGGCGCGCAACCTCAAGAAGCGGGTTTCCAGCTATTTCCTGCGCGCCTCGGGCGATCCTCGCATTGAGGCCATGGTGGACCAGATCCATCACGTCGAAGTCACCGTCACCGGGACCGAGGACGAAGCGCTGCTGCTCGAATCGAATCTCATCAAGTCGCAACGTCCGCGCTACAACGTCGTCTACCGCGACGACAAGAGCTACCCGTATCTACGCTTTTCCGACCACGAGTACCCGCGGATCAGTTACTACCGCGGCAGCAAGGTCGGCAAGGACCGCTATCTGGGGCCATTTCCCAGTGCCGGCAGCGTCAAGGACACCTTGTCGACCTTGCAAAAGCTGTTTCACCTGCGACCGTGTCGCGACAGCTACTTCGCACATCGCACGCGGCCCTGCCTGCAACACCAGATCCGGCGCTGTTCGGCGCCGTGCGTGGGCCTGATCTCGCCCGAGGACTACGCCCGTGATGTGCGCAACGGCATGCGCATGCTGGAAGGCAAGAGCGACGAGCTGGTCCGTGAGCTCGGGGCCGAGATGATGCGGGCCGCCGAAGCGCAGGAGTTCGAGCACGCGGCGCGTCTGCGCGATCAGGTGGGCGCACTCAAGCGTGTGCGTGAAAACCGTGCGATTACCGGCGGCGCGGCCGACATCGACGTCGTCGCCTGTGTGCCGCATGCCGCACACGCCTGCCTGGTGGTGGTGACGGTGCGCGATGGCGTCAATCTCGGGCACCGCAGCTTCTTTCCAAAACATCCGCAGGGTACCGACGCCGCCGAGCTGATCGACAGTTTCATCAGCCAGCACTACAGCGAACCCCCGATTCCGCCCGAGATTCTGATCAGCCACGCGGTGGACGACGAGCTCGGGCTCGAAGAAGCGCTCAGCGCGCGCGCGAAACGTCGGGTGCGTGTCAGCGAACCGCAACGTGGCGCCAAACAGCGGTTGATGGCGATGGCCCTGCAAACCGCCGAGCAGGCGCTGTCTGCCTATTTGGCGGAGGCCGCGAGCATGGATCAGCGCCTGCTCGAAATGCAGGACGCACTCGATCTCGATGGGGTTCCACGCCGGCTCGAATGCTTCGATATCAGCCACACGCGTGGGGAACTGGCTGTGGCCTCCTGCGTGGTCTTCAACGAAGAAGGGCCGCTCAAGTCGGCCTACCGGAAGTTCAATATCGACGGCATTACACCCGGCGACGACTATGCGGCCATCCGGCAGGCGGTGCTGCGGCGATTCGCACGCGTCAAGCGCGGCGAGGTTCAGGCGCCCGATGTGCTGTTCATCGACGGAGGACGAGGGCAGTTGAGCGCCGCGCTGGAAGCGCTGGAAGAAATCGACTTCGTGAACCTGCGGGTCGTCGCCATCGCCAAGGGGCCGACGCGTCGGCCGGGTCTGGAGGAACTGTTGCTGCCCGAGCGCGAATCGCCGCTGCGTCTGGCGCCGGACTCGCCGGCGCTGCATCTGATTCAGCGCATTCGCGACGAGGCTCATCGGTTCGCGATCACCGGACATCGCGGCCGGCGCGAGAAAGCCCGTACGACCTCGGGGCTGGAAGCCATCGAGGGGCTCGGGCCGTCGCGTCGTCGCGCCTTGTTGCAGGCTTTCGGAGGTCTCTCGCAGATCAAGGGCGCGGGCGTGGACGACCTGGCGCGCGTCGATGGTGTGAGCCGCCGCCTCGCCGAACGAATCTATGCGCATTTCCATTGAATGCGGGCGCGGTGCGGTTTGTCGCAGTCGACACTCGGGTCCGTTCCTGTGCCAGTCACTTTGGGCTACGCTGGTGACTTCAACTTGGTCTCCGTTTGAATGAATATCAATCTGCCATTGGCGCTGACGATCGCCCGAGTCGCAGCCATTCCGATCGTGTTCGGTCTTTTTCTGACCGATCTGCCGCAACGCGGACACTGGGCCACCGTGGTGTTCGCCCTGGCCGGAATCACCGACTGGCTGGACGGCTGGTTGGCGCGGCGCTGGGGTCAGACCTCCAAGTTCGGTGCTTTCCTCGATCCGGTCGCCGACAAGCTGCTGGTCGCGGTGAGCCTGATCGTATTGCTGCACGAGCGGCCGGGTGGAGAACTGATGTTCCTTTGTGCGGTGATCATCGGTCGCGAAATCACGGTATCGGCGCTGCGTGAATGGATGGCCGAGCTGGGTTCACGCACCAGCGTCGCGGTGAACTGGATCGGCAAGTGGAAAACCGGCTTCCAGATGACGGCGATCGGCATGCTGTTGTGGGGCACCCCGTTTTTCGGCATTCCGATCTACACGATCGGCCTGGGTTTGCTCTGGGTCGCCGCGGCGCTGACGATCTGGTCGATGCTGGTCTACCTGCGCGCCGCCTGGCCGATGATGAAGGATGCTTCCTGAGGTCTCCGCTGCGGCCTCACCGAAGCGTCGCGATAAGCGTCGCATTATCAAGCGGCTCGGCGGGGCGGATACTGCTTGACAGCGGTTCGCCGAACGCTACAATGCGCGTCCGTTTTGCGGGAATAGCTCAGCTGGTAGAGCGCAACCTTGCCAAGGTTGAGGTCGCGAGTTCGAATCTCGTTTCCCGCTCCAGTTTTGCCTGAACCTCGCGTAATCGCGGGGTTTTTTGGCTTATGGGGCCGATGTTCATTGCAACGTGCGGCTAGGTGGCAGAGTGGTCATGCAGCGGCCTGCAAAGCCGCGTACGTGGGTTCGATTCCCGCCCTAGCCTCCATTGCATGTGTTTCGCCGCCATGTCGGCTGGCCCAAGGCTTGAGCGACAGGTCTGCGGTCAGCGGTTATTCTGACACCGGTCGGACCGGCTATTCAGTAGTGTCTGTCAGAGGGTCTGCCCGAGTGGCGAAATCGGTAGACGCACGGGACTTAAAATCCTGTGGCCGCAAGGTCGTGCCGGTTCGAGTCCGGCCTCGGGCACCAGACTCCGCGCCTGATCATGCAGCGACACGCTCGACAGCATGCGTCGCGGTATCGAAGCGGCCTTGCCGCTCGGACGGCTGAGCACGGCATCATGTCCGGCCCGGAACCCCAAATCCTCCTGTACGCCCGTGACCTGTCGGTTGCGCGAGGCGACCGTGTGTTGATCGAGCAGCTGAGCCTGAAGCTCGTCGCCGGGGAGCGTCTGTTGCTGCGGGGGCGCAATGGTGCCGGCAAGACCAGCCTGCTCGAAACCCTGGCCGGGGTGCGCGCGCCAGCCCTGGGCGGGGTCGAACGGCTGGCGACACTGGTCTGGGTCGGACACCGGAACGCACTCAATCCGGGCCTCAGTGCCGAGGAGAACCTCGGCTTCTGGTGCAAGCTCAATGAGCTGCCGGATACGGGCGTGGCCGATGCCCTCAAACGCATGGGCCTGGTCGGCCGCAGCCGCAGCCGGCCAAGCCGCTTGCTGTCGACCGGGCAGAAGCGTCGCGCGGCCATCGCACGCCTGATCGTGTCGCCTGCGCGGCTGTGGCTGGTCGACGAACCGCTGGCCGGCCTGGATGTCGAAGCCTTGCCGCTGGTCGCCGATCTGCTGGCCGCACACGAGGACCGCGGCGGTGCTGCGATCCTGACGACGCATCAGGCCTTGCCGGACCGCGTCGCACCGCACCGGGTCATCGACCTGTAAATGAACGCGGCCTTCGCCATCTTTCAGCGCGAGTTGCGACTGACGTTTCGCCGCCAGACGGAATGGGCGCAGCCGCTGGTGTTCTACGGCATCGTGATCACCCTGTTCGCGCTGGGAGCCGATCCTGGCAGTCCGATGCTGCGTCAGTTTGGCTCCACGGTGCTGTGGGTCGCCGCATTGTTGGCGCTGCTGCTCGGCGGCGACCGACTGTTCCGCGATGATCTAGACGACGGCACGCTCGAGCAACTGGTGCTGGCGCCGGCGCCGCTGGCGGTGGCCGTCGGATTCAAACTGGCCGCGCACTGGCTGGTCAGTGGGCTGCCCTTGGTCCTGATTTCGCCGCTGGTCGCCGGGGCCTTTCAGCTTTCGCATGACGCGAGCTGGGCCTTGTTCCTGGGTTTGTTGCTGGGTTCGCCGAGCCTGGCCCTGATCTGTGGCTTTGGTGCGGCGGCGACGGTGGCCTTGCCGCGCGCCGGCATCCTGCTGCCGATTCTGATCCTGCCCCTGGCGGTACCGGTGCTGATATTTGGCGCCGGCGCGGTGCGGGTCGCGCAAAGCGGCCTCCCGATCGACGCTTCGTTATACTTTCTTGCTGCAATCCTGATGCTTTCGATCTGTGTGCTGCCGCTCGCTGCGGCCGCCGCGCTACGTAACGCCTACGAATGAACTGGGTCTGGTTCCATCGCCTTGCATCGCCGCCGAGCTTTTTCGCGCTCGCGGAACGACTGTCGCCGTGGGTACTCGCGGCCGCGATCCCCTTGCTGTTGTACGGGGTGGTCGGCGGCCTGTGGCTGGCGCCGGCGGATTACCAGCAGGGTGACGCCTTCCGCATCATTTATGTGCATGTACCGGCCGCCTGGCTGTCGTTGTTTGGATATACCGCAATGGCGCTGGCGGCGATCGTCGCCGTGATCTGGCGGATGAAGATCGCCGAATGCGCGGTGGTCGCGATTGCGCCGGTGGGCGCCAGTTTCACTGCCCTGGCCCTGATCACCGGAATGCTCTGGGGCAAGCCGATGTGGGGCGCATACTGGGCCTGGGATGCGCGTCTCACTTCCGAACTCGTGCTCCTGTTTTTATATCTCGGTGTGATCGGGCTGCAGCAGGCGGTCGCCGATCCGCGCGCGGCGGCCCGCGCAGCCGGGCTGCTGGCGATCGTCGGCGTGATCAATGTGCCGATCGTCCACTATTCCGTGGAGTGGTGGAACAGCCTGCATCAGGGCTCGACGGTGTCGAAAATCGGCAAGCCGTCGATTTCGGCGAACATGGCCTGGCCGCTGTTGTCCATGACACTGGGATTCATGTTGTTTTTCGGGTGGACGGTACTGCGTCGTATCCAGGCCGAACTGTTGTGGCGGGAGCGTGGCACGCGCTGGGTTCGCGAGCGCTTCGTGTCCTTGCCGGAGGTATCCGGTGACTGAGGGCGACGCTGGATTCTGGGCGATGGGCGGTTATGCGCTGTACGTGTGGGGCAGTTTCGGGATCACCGCTTTGGTGTTTGTCTGGAATCTGCTGGCGCCCGGCGCGCGGCGGCGCCGCATCATTCGCGAGCTGAACGAGGAGGCTGAGGAGCAATGACGCGACGACAACAACGCATGGTGTGGATCGCGGCGCTGGTCGCCGGGGTGGCGATCGCCGCGACGCTGGCTTTCAGCGCGTTCCGCGCCAACATGATGTACTTCTACACGCCCAGCGATCTTGCCGATGGCAGCGTCCCCGAGGGCGCGACGATACGTTTGGGTGGTCTAGTGGAAACCGGCAGTGTCAAGCGTGGCGACGAAGGATTGCAGGTGCTGTTCACGCTGGCGGACTGCAGCCACCAGATTCCGGTCAGCTACGAAGGCATTCTTCCGGATCTGTTTCGTGAAGGGCAGGGCGTGGTCACCACCGGAAAGCTGGGCGCGGACGGGCGTTTTGTCGCAGCGCAGGTGCTCGCCAAGCACGACGAAAACTACATGCCGCCGGATCTCGCCGAATCCCTGAAAACCGAGACCGGCCATTCCTGCGCGCCGTTCAAGCCGGTTACCGCCGCGGCCGGGCCCGTGATGGGGGGGCGTTCGTGATCCCCGAACTGGGGCATGGCGCCCTGATCTTCGCCTTGATCGTGGCGCTGGTTCAGGCCCTGTTGCCAAGCTACGGCCTGATTCGCGGCGATCGTCGCGCGATCGCCTCCGCCACTTCGGCAGCGCATGCGCAGTTCGCCCTGGTTCTGCTGTCTTACCTGTGTCTGAGCTGGGCGTTCTACGCCAATGACTTCAGCGTGGCCTACGTCGCGCAGAACTCCCATTCTGAGCTTCCGTTGATGTATCGGCTTGCCGCCGTGTGGGGCGCGCACGAAGGCTCCCTGATGCTGTGGATGCTGATGCTGTCGGGCTGGACGCTCGCGGTGGCGCGCTACCACCATCGCCTGCCGGCGGATGTCGCGGCGATCGTCCTGGCGACACTCGGTGCCGTGAGCACCGCGTTCATGCTGTTCATCCTGTTTACTTCGAACCCGTTCGAACGCCTGTTTCCGGCGGCGGTCGAGGGCAGGGACCTCAACCCGCTGCTGCAGGACCCCGGATTGGTCTTCCACCCGCCGATGCTTTATCTCGGCTATGTCGGATTCTCGGTGGCGTTTGCATTCGCCATCGCCGCCTTGGTCACCGGACGGCTCGACACTGCCTGGGCGCGCTGGACGCGTCCGTGGACCACCGCCGCCTGGCTGTGCCTGACCATCGGGATCACGCTGGGCTCGTGGTGGGCCTATCACGAGCTGGGCTGGGGCGGCTGGTGGTTCTGGGATCCGGTGGAGAATGCCTCGTTCATGCCATGGCTGGTCGGAACGGCCTTGATCCATTCACTGGCGGTCACCGAGAAGCGTGGCCTGTTCAAGAGCTGGACCGTGCTGCTGGCGATCCTGGCCTTCGCGCTGTCATTGCTCGGTACTTTCCTGGTCCGTTCCGGCGTATTGGTGTCGGTCCACGCCTTCGCCAGCGATCCGGCTCGCGGCGTGTTCATCCTGGGTTTCATGACGCTGCTGATCGGCAGCGCCCTGCTGCTGTATGCCTGGCGGGCACCGAAGCTGGCCACGGACGCACCCATGCGCATGTATTCGCGCGAGGGATTTCTGCTGCTCAACAACGTGTTTCTGACCGCCGCCGCCGCCGCGGTCTTTATCGGTACGCTGTATCCGCTGTTCGCGGATGCGCTCAACGCGGGCAAGGTTTCGGTCGGTCCGCCGTATTTCAATGCGGTGTTTGCGCCGTTGACCTTGCCACTCGCGTTCCTGGTGGGGCTGGCCGCGGTGGTGCCATGGAAGCGCGGGGATTGGCGCGAAAGCCTACGCCGCTTGCGGGGTATCGCGGTGGCGGCGGTGGTGGTAGGCGCCTTGCTGCCCTGGGCCGTCTATGACCGCGCCAGTCTCGGCGCCTGTCTAGGCACCGGCCTGGCCGTATGGGCGATGCTCGGCGCGGTCCACGAAATCTGGCGGCGCGCGCGCAGCGGTCACGGCATTTCCAGTATCACGCCCGCCATATGGGGGATGAGTCTGGCGCATGTCGGGCTTGGCGTTTTTGTGCTCGGTGTGACGATCGTGTCGAGCTACAGTCTGGAGCGTGACGTGCGTCTCGGCCCCGGTGAGGAAACCGAGCTGTCCGGCTACCGGTTCCGCTTCGATGGCGTGGTCGAGTCGCAGGGGCCGAACTATGTCGCCGATACCGGCACCATCCGGATTTCGCGCAATGATCGCGAGATCGCGGTCCTGCATCCGGAAAAGCGCCTGTACCGCGTCCAGCGCAACGTAATGACCGATGCCGACGTCGATCACAGCCCGATTCGCGACCTGTACGCTTCTCTGGGCGAGCCTCTGACCGACGATCCAAGCGGCGAGTGGGCCTTGCGCCTCTACTACAAGCCGATGATGCGGCTGGTCTGGGGCGGCGCCAGTCTGATGGCGATTGGGGGGCTGCTGGCGATTGCGGACCGTCGCTATCGCACGGTCAGCGCGGCACAGCGCAAGGCCGTGGCAGCGCTCGCCGGGGCGCGTGCATAAGCCTCGATGAGATATCTCATACCGATCGCGCTGGTCATCGTTCTGGTGGGCTTTCTCGCCGTGGGTTTGAAGCTTGATCCGCGCAAGGTGCCTTCGCCGCTGGTCGGCAAGCCGATGCCGGCGTTCTCGCTGCCCAGCCTCGACGGTTCGCGGACGATCGACGACGCGGCGCTGCGCGGGCGTCCGCTGCTCATCAACTACTGGGCGAGCTGGTGTCGCCCCTGCCTGGAAGAACATCCGCTGATGATGCAACTCGCAGCGAGAAGTGACGTGAACATCGTCGGCATCAACTACAAGGATTCGCGCGCGGACGCGCAGCGCTGGCTGGCGCGCCACGGTAACCCGTTCGGCGAGATTGCTCAGGATGTCGAAGGGGCCGCCGGGCTCGACTGGGGCGTCTACGGCGTTCCGGAAACCTTCGTGATCGACGCTGGTGGCAGCATCGTCTACAAACAGATCGGACCCATGACCGTGCACGACTGGCAGACCGAAGTGGCGCCCCGCCTGGGGGTCCGCCCATGACCCGCATGGGCCTTTCCGCCGCGATGATTGCGGGGCTCTGGATGGGCGCGATGACCTCGGCCTGGGCTTTGGAACCGGAACAGCAAGCGCGCTACCAATCGCTGGTGCATCAGTTGCGCTGTCTGGTCTGCCAGAACCAGAGCATTGCCGAATCCAACGCCGATCTCGCCAACGACCTTCGCGAACAGGTCCGGACGCAGATCGAGGCCGGTCGTAGCGACCAGGAGATTCTGGACTACATGTCGGATCGCTACGGCGACTTCGTGCTGTACAAGCCGCCACTGGAACGCAAGACGATTGTGCTTTGGGTCGGGCCGTTCCTGATTCTGCTGCTGGCAGCATTCATCGCCTGGCGAAGCGGGCGACGTACCGCCAAAAGCGAACCCTCGGCTCCGGATCAGGAGCGGCTGCGTCGACTTCTGGAAAGAGAGAATCCGTGATCTGGCTGTTACTGACGATTCTGGCGTTTGCCACCGTCGCCGTGGTCACGCGGCCGTGGTGGCGCCCGGCACCGGCTGACGCCGGTGTCGATCGCGCTGGCGCCAATATCGCGATGTATCGGCAACGCCTGTCCGAGCTGGAGCTGGAGCATGCCTCGGGAACGCTTGCGCCCGATGAATTCGACAATGCCAAGGCCGAACTCGGGCGGCGGCTGCTTGACGACGCCGAATCGCCGGCAGCGCCTTCGACCGAACCGGCGGCAAAGGCTGCTCAGGACCGCGGCGGCTTGGGGCCGGCCTGGCTGGTGCTCGTGCTGCTTCCGGCGCTGGGCTTGGGCGGTTACGCCCTGGGCGGACAATGGCGCTCGATCGGGCTGGAGGCCGGCGGCGGATCAGAGCTTGCGGCGTCTCCGCAGCAGATCGACGATCTGGTGGCAAGCCTTGCCGCGCGCATGGAGCAGTCTCCGGACGCGGAAGGCTATGCTCTGCTGGGGCGCACCTATGGGACGATGCAGCGCTACGCCGCGTCCGCGCAGGCGTTTGCGCAGGCCAACCGCCTTTCGAACAACCAGTCGGCCGATTGGCTGACCGATGAGGCCGAAGCCGTCGCGCTGTCGAACGGGAATGCCTGGAGTGGCCGCCCGCGCATGCTGCTGGACCAGGCGCTGGAGATCGCGCCCGAGCAGGGCAAGGCCTTGTTCTATGCCGGCCTGGCCGCCTTGCAGGCCGGCGACAACGACAACGCTGCCGTGTACTGGCGGCGTCTGCTGGCGCAGCCCGAGCTGCCCGATGACGTACGCGAAACGCTGCGTCAGCGGCTGGCCCAGGTCGAAGCTCGTGATGAACAAGTCGCCTCCCTGGCCACGGACGAGCCGGTGAGTTCAACGGCCTCCGCCCAGGCCGATGGCCCGAGGCCGAACCCGGCGGAAACGGTCGGTGTCACTCTGCGGATCGAACTGTCGCCGGAATTGCGCGCGCGCGCGCAGGGCATGAAGCTGTTCGTGTTCGCCAAGGCCGAGTCGGGGCCGCCGATGCCCTTGGCGGTGCAACGTCTGGCCGTCGATCACTGGCCGATCGAGGTGCGGCTCGATGATTCGATGGCGATGATCCCGTCGGCGCGTCTTTCGCAGTTCGATCGCTGGGTGCTGACCGCGCGCCTCTCCGAGGACGGTGACGCGATCCCGGGACCGGGTGATCTGCAGGCGCAAAAAACGATCGATGCGTCATCTTCGGGCGATCGCGTTGACCTGGTCATCGACCAAGTGCTGCAATAGCGGAATTCACGATTTCCAATCCTTCGCGAGTTTTCGCAATGACCACTCAGCTTCAGACGATGCCGGCCGTCGCTCCCGCGATGATCGCCGCGCTCACGACCGTGCGACGACGTCCCGACGAATCCACGCCGGTGCCCGATCTCGCGACGCGAATCGACGGGGTCTCCGTGAATCCACGCGCCTTGGCGGCCTACCGGACGGTCTGCGGTTTCGACTCCACCTCCCACTTGCCGGTCAGCTATCCGCAGGTGCTGGTTGCGCCGATTCATCTGCAGGTGATGAATCGCAAGGGCTTCCCGATTCCCTTGCTGGGCATGGTGCATCTGCGCAACTCGATCGAGCAGTTGCGCCCGATCGAGGCCCTTGAAACGCTCAGTTTCTCGGTTGACGTGGGGCAGCTGCGCCGCGTCAAGATGGGGCTGGAGATTGACGTCAATACGGAATGTCGCGGCAAGGACGACGAAGCGCCGGCCTGGCGTTCGACCATGACGATCCTGCACCGCATCAAGGAAAAGAACGGAGGTGGCTTCCGCAAACCGCCGGGCGCGCCGGCAAGTCTGGTTGAAAGCCAGAACTCGATGACGATCGACATCGCCGAAGACACCGGCCGTCGCTATGCGAAAGTCGCCGGCGACTACAACCCGATCCACCTGCATGCGCTCAGCGCCAAACTGTTCGGCTTCAAGCGCGCCATTGCGCACGGCATGTGGACGCAGGCACGTTGCTGCGCCGAGCTTGAACGCGCCTGCGCGCAGGCCACCCGCAGCGTGGACATCGAATTCAAGCGGCCGATCTTTCTGCCGGGCAAAGCCACGCTCAAATGGGCCGAAGGCGAGGCCGGGATCGAGTACGGCCTGTTGGGACGGAATGCGAGCGAGGTTCATGTGCTCGGCCATCTTCAAGCAGGGCTGCGTTAGACTATCGCGCTGAATTATCGCGATTTCACTTCTTCGCCCACTAACCCATAGAGGACGACTCGATGCGCATACGCAAGGCGGTATTCCCCGTCGCAGGACTTGGCACTAGATTTCTTCCGGCCACCAAGGCCAGCGCCAAGGAAATGCTTCCTGTCGTCGACAAACCGCTGATTCAGTACGCCGTCCAGGAAGCGATCAGTGCCGGCGCCGAGGAATTGGTGTTCATTACCGGCCGTTCGAAGAATTCCATCATGGATCACTTCGACAAGGCCTACGAACTCGAAACAGAGTTGGAGAATCGCGGCAAGACCAAGCTACTCGAGGCCGTTCACGAAATTCTGCCGCCCGGCATCACCTGCATCTTCATCCGTCAGGCCGAGGCTCTGGGGTTGGGCCATGCTGTGCTGTGCGCATGGCCGGCTGTCGGCGACGAGGATTTCTCGGTGATTCTTGCTGACGACCTTATCGATGGTCGACTGCGGCCCTGCCTGGCGCAGATGCAGCGGGTCTATCAGGAATACGGCACCAGCGTGATTGCCACGCAGCGCGTGCCCAAGGAAGAAATCAGCGCCTACGGCGTGGTCGACGTGCAGCCGGTCGGCCCGGGCCTGGGCGAGATTCGTCGCATCGTCGAAAAGCCGAAACCCGAAGACGCGCCGTCGAATCTGGGCGTGGTCGGGCGGTACATTCTCACGCCGCGCATCTTCAAGCTGTTGGAGCGCACTCCGCGCGGCGCTGGCGGCGAGATCCAGCTGACCGACGCGATCAGCATGATGATCCAGGAGCAGACGGTGCTGGCCTACGAATTCGAAGGTACGCGCTATGACTGCGGCAGCAAGCTCGGCTATCTCAAGGCCAACGTCGAATATGCCTTGAAGCACCCGGAATTGGCGGACGATTTCAGGAGCTACCTGAAAGACGTTGCCTCGAAACTCGACACCCCGCCGGCGCAAGCCTCCGGCCAGTAACGAACGACTCCAGCGATGACGGAGCCAAGGACCTGACAGCCCATGAGTGGCAGCAAATATCAAACCTTCGTCGATACATCCTCGATCAGCGGCGGGAACGCTGCCTATGTCGAAGGGTATTACGAGCAATACCTTGAAGATCCGGACTCGGTGGAGCCGCACTGGCGCGCGTATTTTCGCGGGCTTCAGGGCGGGGAGCTTGTCGCCGAACAGCCGCACAGCGAAATTGTCGCCAAGTTCGAGCGCTTGGCGCGTGATCGCCGGCCAGGCTCGCACATCGCCGAGGTTGGTGGCGCCTCGGCCGAGGCCTTCGAAAAGCAGGGCGCGGTCCTTCGCCTGATCAACTACTACCGCATGCGCGGTCATCAGGCTGCCCGACTGGACCCGCTGGGCATCGCTGCGTTGCCGAGCATTCCCGATCTCGATCCGGCATTCCACGGCCTCACCGAAGCCGACATGGACACGGTGTTCAATACCGGAACCCTGGCCGCAGCCGATCAGTTGCCGCTGCGGGAAATCATCCGCATCGTCAAGTCGGTATATACCGACACGATCGGCGCGGAATACATGTACATCACGGAAACCACCGAGAAGCGGTGGATTCAGAAGCGCCTGGAGGGCAACGCATTTCAGCAGCGGCCGAGCGCCGAGCGCAAGCAGGACCTGCTCAAGCAACTGGTGGCCGCAGAAGGCATCGAACGCTACCTGCATACCAAGTACGTCGGGCAGAAGCGATTCTCGCTGGAAGGTGGCGATTCGCTGATTCCGGCGATGGACGAGATCATGCGCGTCTGCGCCGAGCGCGACGTCGAGGACATCGTCATCGGCATGGCCCATCGCGGCCGTCTCAATGTGCTGGTCAACATCCTCGGCAAGTCGCCGAAGGACCTGTTCGCGGAGTTCGAAGGCAAGTACAAGGCCGAGGATCTGAAGAAGGCCGGCGACGTGAAGTACCACATGGGCTTCTCGACCGACGTGGAAATTCTCGGCAAGCGCCTGCATCTGGTTCTCGCGTTCAACCCCTCGCATCTCGAGATCGTGAATCCGGTCGTCGAAGGTTCGGTCAAAGCGCGTCAGATCCGGCGCAACGACGAGCGCGGCGAACGCGTGGTGCCGCTGCTGATTCACGGTGACGCGGCATTTGCCGGACAGGGCGTGGTCATGGAGACGATGCAGCTGTCGCACGCCAAGGGCTACTCCACCGGCGGCACGGTGCACATCATCGTCAACAATCAGATCGGCTTCACCACGCCGAATCCGATCGAGGCCCGTGACGGCCATGAATCGAGAACCTCACGTTATTGCACCGATCTCGCCAAGATGCTTGAGGCGCCGGTGTTCCATGTCAACGGAGACGATCCCGAAGCCGTGGTGTTCGTCACGCGGCTGGCGATGGAATTCCGCAACGAATTCAACAAGGACGTGCTGATCGACCTGTGCTGCTACCGGCGTCATGGCCACAACGAGGCCGACGAGCCGGCGGTGACGCAGCCGCTGATGTACAACGCGATCCGCAAGCAGCCCACCACGATGACGCTGTATGCGAAGAAGCTCGTCGAGGAAGGCACAATCACGGCCGACGACGGCGACGCCATGGTTCAGGCCTACCGCGACGGCCTCGACAAGGGCGAGAACATCGCGCGGACCACACTGGGCCTGGTAGGCAACAAGTACACCGTGAACTGGAGCAACTACCTTCAGGGCACCTGGGAAACGCCGGCCGAAACCGCCGGCAGCCTCGAGACCATCCGTTCGCTCTGGGACAAGCTGCTGACCCTGCCCGAAGGTTTCGAACTGCACCCGCGCGTCGCCAAGATCTGGAACGATCGTGCCAAGATGGCCGCCGGTGAGCAGCCGATGGACTGGGGGTTCGCGGAAAACACCGCCTACGCACTGCTGGTCAACGAGGGCTTCGCGGTGCGTCTGTGCGGCCAGGACTCGCGGCGCGGCACCTTCTTTCATCGTCATACCACGGTGCATGACAGCAAGACCGGTCAGAGCATCACGCCACTGCGCCATCTGGTACCCGAGAAGAGCGCCTTTGTCGTCAATGACACGCTGCTGTCGGAAGAAGGTGTGCTCGGCTTCGAGTATGGCTTCAGCACCACCGATCCGGACAGCCTGGTGGTCTGGGAAGCGCAGTTCGGTGATTTCGGCAACGGCGCTCAAGTCGTGGTCGACCAGTTCATCGCGTCCGGCTACGCGAAGTGGGGTCGCCTCTGCGGCTTGGTCATGTTCCTCCCGCACGGCTACGAAGGCCAGGGCCCGGAACATTCATCCGGTCGACTGGAACGCTATCTGCAACTCTGCGCCGGGGACAACATGCAGGTCTGCGTGCCGTCCACGCCCGCGCAGTTCTTCCACATGATCCGCCGTCAGATGAAGCGCAGTCTGCGCATGCCGCTGATCGTGATGACGCCGAAGTCGCTGTTGCGCCACAAGCTTTCGGTGTCCGCGCTGGAGGACATCACCAGCGGCAGCTTCAAGACGGTGATCCCGGAAGTCGACGATCTGGATGCCGACAAGGTCAAGCGCGTCGTGTTCTGCAGCGGCAAGGTCTACTACGACCTGTACCAGAAGCGCGCGGAGAAAGAGACCGACGACGTGGCGATCGTCCGCATCGAACAGCTCTACCCGTTCCCGCGTCAGGCCTACGCCGAACAGATCGCCAAATATCCGAATGCCGAGGAGATCGTGTGGTGTCAGGAAGAACCCGAAAATCAGGGTGCCTGGTATCAGATCAAGCACCGCATGCAGGTGCCGCTGGGTGATCGGCACCGAATGAAGTACGCCACCCGCAAGGGCTCGGCGAGCACCGCCTCCGGGTATCTGCGCGTGCACAACGCTGAGCAGGCGGCCGTGGTCGAGGCCGGACTCTATGGTGGCGAAGTGTTGAAGGGCGGATAAGTCACAGTAGCTTTATGCGCGTTACACAACCAATTGATAAGGAATAGAAATGAGCACAGAGGTTAAAGTTCCTAACCTCCCTGAATCCGTCAGCGAGGCGACTGTCGCCACCTGGCACAAGAAGGCTGGAGACAAGGTTCGTCGCGATGACAACCTGGTCGATCTCGAGACCGACAAGGTCATGCTGGAAGTTCCCGCCGTTGCGGACGGTGTGCTCAAGGAAATCCGGATCGAGGCCGGCGCCACGGTCAAGGCAGGCGACATCATCGCGATTCTGGCCGAAGGCGAGGGCGGCGGTACCGAAGAGAAGCCGGCCGCCAGCGCCGAGCCGAAATCGGAGCCCGCCCCCGAGCCGGCCCCGAAGGCCGCGGCCCCTGAAACCGAAGCGGATGAGTCTCAGAGCCCGGCGGTCCGCAAGATGCTGGCCGAACATGGCCTGTCCGCCGATCAGATCGAGGGCAGCGGCAAGGGCGGCCGTCTGACCAAGGGCGATGTCGAAAGCTATCTCGAATCGGGCGCCAAGCCTGCCAAGGCCGAAGCCGCCAAGCCGTCGACGCCCAGCGTGAGCAAACCGGCGGCCAGCGGCGGGCGTGAAGAGCAGCGCGTGCCGATGACGCGCATCCGTCAGCGCATTGCCGAGCGCCTGGTCCAGGCCCAGCAGACGGCGGCGATGCTGACGACCTTCAACGAGGTCGATCTTCAGGGCGTCTCCGAACTGCGCGCCAAGTTCAAGGGTGAGTTCGAGAAATCGCACGGCGTGAAGCTCGGATTCATGTCGTTCTTCGTCAAGGCGACGATCGAGGCGCTCAAGCGCTTTCCGCTGGTCAACGCCTCGATCGACGGCACCGACGTGGTCTACCACGGCTACTACGACATCGGCATCGCCGTGTCCTCGCCGCGTGGCCTGGTGGTTCCGATTCTTCGTGACGCGGACGCCTTGTCCTTCGCTGAGATTGAATCCGCGATCGGCGAATACGGCCAGCGTGCCAAGGACAACAAGCTGACGATGGAGGATCTGACCGGCGGCACGTTCTCGATCACCAATGGCGGCGTGTTCGGTTCCCTGCTGTCGACGCCGATCCTGAATCCGCCGCAGAGCGCGATTCTGGGCATGCATGGCATCCAACAGCGACCGATGGTCGTCGACGGCGAGATCGTGGTGCGCCCGATGATGTATCTGGCGCTGAGCTACGACCATCGCATCATCGATGGCCGCGAAGCAGTGCTGTTCCTGCGTACGATCAAGGAACTTCTGGAAGATCCGGGCCGTTTGCTGCTTCAGGTGTGAACGCCGCAGTCGACAGAAACATCGGTGCAGTGAAGTGCGGACAGCGCGCCTCGCACCGGTGTCTGTCGGCGAAACGGGCCGTATTCGACCCGTCCCCCATTCACCGGCGGCGTTTGCGCCGCCCCTCAGGAAAATGACTCGACCATGAGCGAGACCTACGATCTGATCGTTATCGGCGGTGGCCCCGCCGGATACCCCTGCGCCATTCGTGCCGGACAGCTCGGCATGAAAGTCGCCTGTATCGACGCCTGGCTGAACCGTGACGGATCGCCGGCTTTCGGGGGCACCTGCCTCAACGCCGGCTGTATTCCGTCCAAAGCATTGCTCGAATCCTCGGAGCTGTACCACCGCGCCCAGCATGAATTCGCGGCGCACGGCATCACGGTGGAAGGCGCGAAGCTCGACCTGGCACAGATGCAGAAGCGCAAGACCACCGTCTCGCGCTCGCTGACCAGCGGCATCAAGATGTTGTTCAAGGGCGCCGGCGTGGTCGGCTACGAAGGCTGGGGCAAGATGCTCGGCGACGGTAAGGTCGAATTCACCGCGCATGACGGCAAGACCGAAACGCTGACGGCAAAGAACGTGGTCATCGCCACCGGTTCGGCGCCCGTGGAACTCAAGAAGATCGCCGCCTTCGACGACGACAAGATCGTCGATTCCTGGGGCGCGCTCGAGTTCGATGCGGTTCCCGGCAAGCTGGGCGTGATCGGCGCCGGTGTGATCGGTGTGGAACTCGGCAGCGTGTGGTCGCGTCTGGGCGCCGAGGTCACGATCCTCGAAGCGCTGCCGAACTTCCTGCCGATGGTTGATGAGCAGGTCGCCAAGGAAGCGCTCAAGCACTACAAGAAGCAGGGCCTGGACATCAAGCTCGGTGCCAAGGTCGCCTCGGCCAAGGCCGACAAGAAAGGCGTGGCGGTGGAGTACGAACTCGACGGCAAGACCGAGACCATGCAGTTCGACAAGCTGATCGTTGCGGTGGGGCGTCGCCCGTTCACCGACACGCTCGGCGCTCAGGAACTGGGCGTGAAGCTTACCGATCGCGGTTTCGTCGAGGTCGATTCCAACTACAAGACCAGCGTCGACGGTGTTTACGCGGTCGGCGACGTCATCGGTGGCGCGATGCTCGCGCACAAGGGTATCGAGGAAGGCGTGGTGCTGGCCGAGCGCCTGGCCGGTCACGCGGCGACGGTGAACTACAATGCAGTGCCGTCGGTCATCTACACCACCCCTGAAGTCGCCTGGGTTGGCAAGAGCGAGAAGCAGGCCAAGGACGAAGGTTTCGAGATCAAGACCGGCGTCAGCAGCTTTGCCGCCAGCGGCCGCGCCAAGGCGCTCGAACAGGCCGCCGGTTTCGTCAAGGTGATTTCGGATGTGAAGACCGATCGCATACTCGGCGTGCACATGGTCGGACCGTATGTGTCCGAGATGATCGCCGAGTCGGTGCTGGCGCTCGAATACGCGGCGACCACAGAAGACGTGGCGCTGACGATGCACGCGCATCCGACGTTGGCCGAAACCTTTCACGAAGCCGTGCTCACCGTCGACGGACGCGCGATTCACGGCATCAACAAGAAAAAGTGATGCCTATGTTCCCAAAAGCTTCGACTGCGACAGTCTCCACCCAGGCTCGGTGGGCCGCGGGCGCCCTGAGCGCGGCGCTGATGATGCTCGCGCCCGGCTTGGCCGCCGCCGAAACGCTGGACCTCTCCTTGGGCAGCGACAGCGCCAGCGCAGCCCTCGGCGGTCCGCTGCGCAGTGGGCGTGCCAACGCCGCCTATGACCTCGGCTTTCTCTACAGCGACGATCGTGATGTCGGGCTCAAGCAGGCGCATGCCGGCCTGCTGGTGACCGGCGACGCCGGTGCCCGGGACGCGGATGTCAACGCCGGCCTCGGGGTGCGCGCGGTTGCCGCCGATTTCGACGGCGGTTCGGGCGGTGCGATCGATCTCGGCGGCAAGGTCGAGATTCGTGTGCCGAACTTCAACCGCCTCGGCATCACCGCCTATGGTTGGTATGCCCCAAAGATCATCAGCTTTGGCGACTTCGACCAGAACACCGAATTCGGTGTGATGCTCGACTATGAGGTGATTCGCGACGCCGCGCTGTTCGTCGGCTATCGCGAGATTCGCTTCGAGCTGGACGACGCCGGGGAAGACAAGGTGGACGACAGCATCATCGCTGGTTTGCGCCTGGAGTTTTAAGGCGCCGGCTCCGACGCGGTCCTCGGAATGGACGGGCGGGTGCTTGCGCACCCGCCCGTCTCGTTTTCGGGCGTCGCCGATCCGTCCCGGAGGCGCAGCGTCCACCACGTCGGCGGGCCGCTTCCTTGTTAGAATGCGCCGACAATCGGGCGGTTCCAGACCGGCCCCGAACCTTCTCAATTACGTACTCAATCGGATTCGTAGATCGCATGGCCGGCCACAGCAAATGGGCGAACATTCAGCACCGCAAGAACGCCCAGGACAAGAAGCGCGGTAAGATTTTTACCAAGTTGATTCGTGAAATCACGGTCGCCGCGCGTGCCGGCGGTGGCGATGCGGGCACCAATCCGCGCCTGCGTCTGGCACTGGACAAGGCGCTGGCCGCCAACATGACCAAGGACACCATCGAACGCGCCATCAAGCGTGGCAGTGGCGAAGCGGGCGCCGACCAGCTCGAGGAAATTCGCTACGAGGGCTACGGTCCGGGCGGTGTCGCCATCATGGTCGACTGCATGACCGACAACCGGACCCGCACCGTGGCCGAAGTCCGCCACGCCTTCAACAAGTTCGGCGGGAATCTGGGATCGGACGGCTCCGTGGCCTACCTATTCAGCAAGCTCGGGGTGATCGGTTTCGAGACCGCAGCGCGGCCCGAGGTCGAGGAGCAGATTCTGGAGCTGGCCATCGAAGCCGGTGCCGAGGACGTGCTCAGCGAAGGTGGCTGGACCGAGGTGCTGAGCCCGCCCGAGCAGTTCGAAGCCGTCAAGAGCGCGCTGCAGGCGGCCGGATTGGAGCCTCAGCAGGCCGACGTGACGATGCGACCCGCCACGATGATCGAAGTCGGTGAAGGCGAGAATGCCGAAACCCTGATCAAGCTGCTCGACCGCCTCGAAGAGCTCGACGACGTGCAGGAGGTCTACAGCAACGCGGAGCTGCCGGACAGCTTGCTCGACGCGGCCTGAGCCCCACGGGCGATGGCGCGCATACTCGGAATCGATCCCGGATCGCGCCTGACCGGCTACGGTCTGATCCAGACTGACGGTCCGCGGACACGGCATTTGGCGCATGGGGTGATTCGCTGCGGCGATGGCCCGCTGCCAGGACGTCTGACGCTGATCTTTCGTGAACTCTCCGCATTGCTGCTCGAACACCAACCGGATCAGGCCGCCGTCGAGCAGGTCTTCGTCAACCGCAACGTGCAGTCCGCGCTGACGCTGGGACAGGCGCGCGGCGCCGCGGTCTGCGCGATCGGCATGCAGGGGCTGGAAGTGTCCGAGTACGCGCCGGCCGAGATCAAGCGTGCGATCGTGGGCCGTGGTCGCGCGGAGAAGGTTCAGATTCAGCATATGGTTCGTGTGTTGCTGAACCTCGACGAGTCGCCGTCGGAGGATGCGTCGGACGCGCTTGCGGTGGCTCTGTGTCATGCCCACGTCAGTGCCACACAGAAACACATGCCGGTGGATTCGCCGGCCTTGCGATGGAGGCGTCGATGATCGGGCGAATTACCGGCGTACTGGCCGCCAAGCAGCCGCCGTCATTGCTGATCGATGTAGGCGGCATCGGCTACGAGCTGGAAGCGCCGATGTCCACGTTCTTCAAATTGCCGCCGGTCGGCGAACGTGTCAGCCTGCACACGCATTTCGTGGTGCGCGAAGACGCGCAGTTGCTGTACGGATTTGGCAGCGAGAACGAGAAGAGTTTGTTCCGTCAGCTCATCCGAATTTCCGGGGTCGGCCCGAAGATTGGTCTGGCGATCCTGTCCGGCATCAGCGTCGACGAATTCTGGAACTGCGTGCACGCCGGGGATGCGGCCAAACTCGTGAAGGTGCCGGGAATCGGCAAGAAGACCGGCGAGCGCCTGCTGGTGGAAATGCGCGATCGTGACGCCACGGCCGGCACCGCCGCCGATTCCGCGGCCGCCGGCGCCTACGCATCGCCGCTGCAGGAGGCTCGCGGTGCGTTGTTGGCCTTGGGTTACCGCGCTCCGGAAGCGCAGAAGCTCACCGATTCGGTGTACAAGGACGACATGACGGCTGAACAGATCATTCGCGAAGCGCTCAAGCGCGCGGTCCGATGAACGAGGATCGCTTCATTTCGCCGACCGCCGCCGGTGACGAGGCGAGCATCGAGCACCAGATCCGGCCCAAACGGCTTTCGGACTATGTCGGACAGCCCGTGGTTCGCGAACAGATGCAGATATTCGTGGAGGCCGCCCGCGGCCGCAACGAGGCGCTGGATCACGTCTTGATCTACGGACCGCCGGGACTCGGCAAGACCACGCTCGCGCACATTCTTGCCGAGGAGCTCGGCGTGAACCTGCGGCAGACCTCCGGCCCGGTGCTGGAGCGCCCCGGTGATCTTGCGGCCCTGCTGACCAATCTCGAACCGCGGGACGTGCTGTTCGTCGACGAAATTCATCGCCTGAGCCCGGTCGTCGAGGAGGTGCTGTATCCGGCGATGGAGGACTGCCAGCTCGACATCATGATCGGCGAGGGACCGGCGGCGCGCTCGATCCGGCTCGATCTGCCGTCGTTCACGCTGGTGGGAGCCACCACGCGTGCCGGCAGCCTGACCAGCCCGCTGCGCGATCGCTTCGGCATCGTCCAGCGTTTGCAGTTCTATTCGGTTGAAGACCTCGCTTCGATCGTCAGCCGCTCCGGCGGCATCCTGGACGTGCCGATTGATCCCGCAGGCGCGCTGGAGATTGCGCGCCGAGCACGCGGCACGCCACGTATCGCCAATCGACTGCTGCGCCGCGTCCGCGACTTCGCGCAGGTGCGGGCCGACGGCAACATCACCGCGTCGGTGGCGCGAGACGCGATGGATATGCTTGATGTGGACTCCCACGGTTTCGACGTCATGGACCGCAAATTGTTGACCACGCTGATCGAACGATTCGATGGCGGCCCGGCCGGTGTCGATTCCCTGGCCGCTGCGATCGGCGAATCGCGGGACACGATCGAGGACGTGATCGAGCCCTTCCTGATCCAGCAGGGCTATCTCATGCGCACGCCGCGTGGCCGCATCGCCGGCACCATCGCCTACGCCCATTTCGGGCTCCAGCCGAAGACGCCAATACCGTCGGAACTGTTTCCGCCGGATGTTTGAGCCCGGTCTCGAAGGACGTGGTCTTTCCACGCCCGCATTCAGCATTCAGTCAGAGAGCGAATCTATACTCCGCGGCCATTGCCGGTCCGTGACGGAACAGCCTTTGCTTCACCACGCTCACACGAACAAAAAAAGGGGAAGTGGACGTGATTCCGTCAACGTGGCGTGTCCGCGTGTATTACGAAGATACCGATCTGAGCGGTGTGGTCTATCACGCGAACTATCTTCGCTGGTTCGAGCGCGGGCGCACCGAATGGTTGCGTGCTCTCGGCTTTTCACAGCAGTATCTACTTGAGCAAGCGGGCTTTGCATTTACGGTGGCGCGGATGGAATTGCGCTTCCAGAAGCCCGCACGCCTCGACGACGAACTCGACATCCATACCGAGATCGGCGAAATGGGGCGCGTGACGTTAGCTTTCAACCAGAGAATCCAGCGTGCGGGCGAGGCGCAGGTTCTCTGCGATGCGGTCGTCAAGATCGCGTGCGTCGACACCCACACGTTCCGGCCACGGGCGATACCGCCTGAGTTGTTACAAGGAGAGAAGTCTTGAACGCGCAGCTGTCCATTCCCTATCTCATTGGGCAGGCCACGGTCCTGGCTAAGTTTGTGTTGCTGATCCTGCTGATCGCGTCGGTGCTGTCGTGGGCGATGATCATCGGCAAGCGGGCCCTGCTGAGCCGCACGCGCAAGAACGCCGATCGTTTCGAAGAACGCTTCTGGTCCGGCGGCAATCTCAACGACCTGCACGAGGCGGTGCGGCGCGACAAGGCGGAAAGTGGAATGTCCGCGGTGTTTCAGGCGGGCTACGAGGAATTCCTGCGCCAGCGCCAGAATCCCGACGTGGACCCGTCCGACGCGGTCAGTTCGATCGAGCGTTCGCTGCGGGTGGCTCAGATCCGCGAAATCGAGCGGCTCGAATCCGGTCTGCCAATGCTCGCCACGATCGGCTCGGTCAGCCCCTACGTCGGTCTGTTCGGCACCGTCTGGGGCATCATGAGTGCATTCATCGCCATCGGTAACGTCAAGCAGGCGTCGATCGCCATGGTCGCGCCGGGTATTGCCGAAGCGCTGATCGCCACCGCCGCCGGCCTGTTCGCGGCGATTCCGGCCGTGGTCGCCTACAACGCCTTCAGCACCCAGGTTGAGCGCATTACATTGCGCTTCGCCACTTTTGCCGAGGAACTCACCGGTATCCTCGAGCGCGGTCTGCGCGGCGGGGGCTCGGCGAAATGAGCGCCGCTGTCCCGAGCTTGTTGCGCAAGCGCAAGCTGTCGCATGAGATCAATGTCGTCCCCTATATCGACGTCATGCTGGTGCTGCTGATCATTTTCATGGTCACCGCGCCCTTGCTCACGCCGGGGATCGAAGTGGAGCTGCCCAAGGTCACGGCCGAATCGATCCAGCAGAACGACGAGCCGGTGAGTCTGTACGTCAATGGCAAGGGCGAATTCTTTCTGGACGTCGGTGAAGGCCGGGAAAATGCGCTGGCCGAGGACGAGGTGATGAATCGCGTAGGCGCGGTGCTTCGCAACAAGCCCGAAACCATGATCCTGGTGCGCGCCGACGCGCGAGCGGACTACGAGAGTGTGGCGCGCGGCATGGGTCTGCTGCAGGCCGCGGGTGCGTCAAAGATCGGATTCGTCACCGACGCGCCCGATCCGAAGCCGCGCAACTGAGCCCGGCCATCACGCTTTCGTCATGATCTCCACGCGACACTTGCTGATCGCCGGCGCATTGCATGTTGCGCTGTTGCTGCTGATGTTTTTCGGCCTGCCGTTCATGTCGAAGAAGGTCGAGGCTCCCCCCGTGATCGAAGCCGTTCTGATTGACGACCGCACCGGAGCGCCGCAGCCGACGCAGCTTGAAGAGCCGGAGGTCGAACCCGAACCGCGACCCGAAAAGCCGGATCCTGAGATTCAGAAACGTGCCGAGGCGGAACAGGCACGCAAGGCGATTGCCGAACAGCAACGTCGCCAGCAGGCCGCCGACGAAGCACGCGAACGTGCCGAGGCCGAGCGCCGCAAGCAGGATGAGGCCCGCGACAAGGCGCGCGCGCAGGAAGAAGCCAAGCAGCGCGCCGAGCAGCAGCGCAAGGCCGAGGCTGAAGCTCAGCGCAAGGCCGAAGCAGCGGCCGAGGCGAAGCGCCAGGCTGAGGCCGAAGCGCAGCGCAAGGCCGAGGAAGAGGCCAAGCGCAAGGCGGAAGCCGAAGCGCAGCGTCAGGCTGAAGCCGAAGCCAAACGCAAGGCGGAAGAAGAGGCCAAGCGTAAGGCGGAGGCCGAAGCCGAAGCCAAACGTCAGGCCGAAGCCGAAGCCAAGCGCAAGGCGGAAGAAGAAGCCAGGCGCAAGGCTGAAGCCGAAGCTCGCCGCAAGGCGGCCGAGGAGGCGCGTCGCAAGGCTGAGGAGGAACGCTTCCGCCAGCAGATGCTGGCCGAGGAAGCCGACCGTGCACGCACCTCCGCGCAGAGAGACTGGGCCGCAAGAATCATCGCCAAGGTGCGGCCCAACTGGCAGCGCTCCGCCACCGGCGGGCAGGATTTCTCATGCAGGGTTCAGGTCAATCTGTTACCAGACGGGACCGTCACCAGCGCGAGAGTCCTGGAAAGTTGCGGCAGTGCTCTGATCGATCAGTCGGTCGTAAACGCCTATCTTAAATCGAGCCCGCTGCCACTTCCGAGTGAGCCCAGCGCCTTTGAACGAGAGTTGATCACGACCTTCGAGCCGTAATGAAAATTCGAAACGCACAACGAATCGCCGTCCTCCTGCTTGCCCTGAGTTTCATTCCGCAGGCCTGGGCACAGCTTGAATTCACGATCAGCGGTGGTGACATCCGCGCCACTCCGATTGCCGTGGTGCCGTTCCAGTCCGGACCGGACGTGCCGGTGGATGTGGCGCAGATCATCGAATCGGACCTGTCGCGCACCGGCCTGTTCGAACCGCTGGCGCGGCGCGACATGCTGGAGCGACCCAATGATCCGGCGCTGGTGGACTTCCGCAACTGGCGCAGCCTGGGCACCGAGCAGCTCGTGGTCGGTACGGTGACGAACGCGCTCGGCGGCTACGGTGCGCGTTTCGCGCTGCTGGACGTGTTTGGTGCCAAGACCACGCTCAACGAGCAGATGGCGCCGGTGCGCGATCCGCGCGCGCTGCGCTACACCGCGCATACGATTGCCGACAAGATCTACGAGCAGCTCACCGGATTCCGCGGCTATTTCAATACGCAGGTGGCCTACATCACGGCTGCCGGATCGGGCAAGAACCGCACCTATCAGCTGCTGGTGGCGGATGCCGACGGCTACAACCCGCAGCCAGTGCTGACCTCGCGCGACACGATCATGTCGCCGGCCTGGTCGCCGGACAAGAAGCAGCTGGCCTACGTGTCATTCGAAAACGGTCGTTCCGGCATCTATGTGCAGGACCGTCTCAGCGGCAACGCCAAAAAGGTTCTCTCCGAAAAGGGCATCAACGGCGCGCCGGCCTGGTCACCCGATGGACGCAAGCTGGCCGTTGCGCTGTCGTACGAACGCAACCCGGACATCTACGTCGTCGATCTTGCGACGGGGCAGAAGACCCAGATCACCGACCACTGGGGCATCGACACCGAGCCCGACTGGTCCCCGGACGGAAGCACCCTGGTGTTCACGTCCGACCGCGGCGGCTCCGCACAGATCTACAAGGTGCCGGCGACCGGCGGTACGCCGGTGCGCCTGACCTTCGATGGCAAGCAGAATCTGGACGCGAAATTCTCGCCGGATGGCAAGAGTCTCGCCTTGGTCAATAACAGTGGTGGTTACCGCATCGCCTTGCTGGATCTGGCGACCCGTGACATGCGCGTGCTCAGCAATGGGCCGCTGGACGAGAGTCCGAGCTTTGCGCCGAACGGTCAGGTCATCATCTACGCAACACAGGGGCGTTCGGGGGCGGAACTGGCAACGGTTTCGGCTGACGGGCGTATCCGACAGCGTTTGAGGCAGGCCGGTGATGTGCGCGAACCGGCATGGTCTCCGTTCACACCATAAAACGCGCCACTTTGTTTTTTGTGTCCTGCAAGGAGTTGTGTCCCATGAATACGAAACTGCTGGTTGTGTCCGTGCTGCTGTCTGGGGCCGTGCTCACCGGTTGCGCCAGTTCCGGCAAGAAGCTGTCTTCGGACGCCACCGCGCCCGCCGACACCGGAATGAGCACCTCCGGAAACTCGGGTTATGACAGCCCGATCGGTCGCCCGGTCGACAGCTCGATGAACGGTCCCGACATTTCCCAGACGATCATCTACTTCGAGTTCGACAGTGCCGATATCGGGTCCGAGGCACAGTCGATCATCGCCAATCACGCCAAGTACCTGACTGCCAATCCGAACACTCGCGTCCGGCTTGAAGGTCATACCGACGAGCGCGGCACGCGCGAGTACAATGTCGGCCTTGGCGAGCGTCGTGCCTCTGCCGTGGCGCAGGCGCTGGAGCTGCGTGGCGTGTCGCCGCAGCAGGTCAGCGTCGTCAGCTATGGCGAGGAGCGTCCGGTTGCGCTGGGACATGACGAATCTGCATGGACTCAGAATCGTCGCGTCGAAATCGTCTATCCGTAATATCTGAACGTTGCCGAGCGCTGTCGATGCGCTCTTCCTGATGGAGACAGGTCAACATGCTGCTGATTCGATCCTTAACATCGACCGTGCTGGTCGTCGCGCTGTCCCTGGCAGGCTGCGCGGATTTCGGCGGACCGATGAATGGCAGCCCCGACAACCTGTCTCCCCAGGAGCGACGGCTTCAATCGGTTGAAACCAAGCTGACCGACGTCTCGCGGCGCGTCGATGCAATGACGCGTCTTGCCCAGAGCGGCAATGGCGTCAACGTGTCCGACGAGCTGCGCGATCTGCGCGGCCAGGTCGAGCAGTTGCAGTATCAGGTTGACCGCATGAAGCAGCAGCAGCAAAAGCTGTACACCGATCTCGATGGTCGTCTGCAAAAAATCGAGAGCGGTGGTGGGGGCTTCGCACCCGGCGGATCGCCGGGTGCGTCCTCCTCCTCATCCGGCGCGTCTGGCGGAACACCGTCACCGGGTGAGCAACAAGCCTATCTGAAGGCATTCGAACTGCTGCGTGGCGGCAAGTTCGATGACGCTTTGCTCGGCTTCCAGAACCAGCTTGCCAACTGGCCGCAAGGCCCGATGGCGGACGATGCGCTGTACTGGATGGGTGAGGCCAATTATTTCAAGCGCGACTACAATGCCGCACTTGGCAGCTACCAGGATTTGCTGAGCCGTTTTCCGCGCTCGGAGCGCGCGCCGGACGCCTTGCTCAAGGTCGGGTTCTCGCAGCTTGAGTTGAAGCAGACCGCCACCGGTCGAGCGACGCTCGAACGCGTGACGCGCGAATATCCCGATTCCACGGCCGCCGGACTCGCGCGTCAGCGACTGCAGCAGGGATGACGTGACGGCAACAGCGACCGCGACCCCCGTCGCCGCAGCCGCAGCTCAGGCCGCGCGGCTCAAGATCACCGAGATTTTCGTCTCATTGCAAGGTGAATCCACCTATGTGGGTCTGCCAACCGTTTTCGTGCGCCTTACCGGTTGCCCTCTACGTTGCCAGTATTGCGACACCGCCTACGCGTTTCACGGCGGACTCTGGAAGAGTCTTGACGAAATCGTCGATCAAACCCGCGCCTATGGTGTGCGGCATGTCTGCGTCACCGGCGGTGAGCCGCTGGCACAGCGCAATTGCCGTGAGCTGCTGCAAAGGCTTTGCGACGCCGGCCTGACGGTCTCGCTGGAAACCAGCGGCGCGCTTGACGTCACCGGCATCGACCGCCGCGTCGCGCGCATCGTCGATATCAAGACACCCGATTCCGGCGAGTCCCAGCGTATGCTTTGGGATCACTTCGAAGACCTCACGACACACGATCAGGTGAAGTTCGTGATCTGCAGCCGTAATGACTACGATTGGGCGCGCAGCCGCGTCGACAGCCTCGGTCTCGTCGGGCGCTGCGAAATTCTGTTTTCACCCAGTCATCAACAAGTCAGCCCGCGCGAGCTTGCGGACTGGATCGTTGCGGACCGCTTGCCGGTGCGCATGCAGGTGCAAATGCACAAGCAATTGTGGGGAGACGTCGCCGGAAAATGAGGAAGCCTGCGGTCATTCTGCTGTCCGGCGGACTTGATTCCGCCACGGTTCTGGCGGCGGCGCGCGATGCCGGATTCGAGTGTCACGCATTGTCGGTGTCGTATGGGCAGCGGCACCTCGCAGAGATTGAGGCTGCGGCCCGGGTCGCCGCCGCCCTCGGTGCTGTCCAGCATCGGGTGATGGATGTGAATCTGGCCGGCATCGGAGGTTCCTCGCTGACCGATCTGAGTCAGGACGTTCCGGAGGCCCCGTCGACTGGAATTCCATCGACCTACGTGCCGGCTCGCAACACCCTGTTTCTGTCACTGGCACTGGGTTGGGCCGAGGTGCTGGAGGCGCACGACATCTTCGTCGGCGTCAACGCGGTGGACTATTCCGGTTACCCGGATTGCCGACCGGAGTTTATCGATGCCTTCGAACGTCTGGCCTCGGTCGCGACCAAGGCGGGCGTCGAAGGGCAGGGGATGCATGTCCACGCACCCCTGATCGACCTTGGCAAGGACGAGATCATCAAACTCGGCACGCAGCTGGGCGTTGACTATGCGATGACAGTCTCCTGCTATCAAGCTGAGGGCAGCGGCGCCGCCTGTGGACGCTGCGATTCCTGCCGGCTGCGGCGCGAGGGCTTCGAAGCCGCCGGCATTGCCGACCCGACCCGCTACGTCGCTCGGGCTTGACGGGTTCCGATGCCGGGACTCATCGGGTATGATCCCGCCCCGCGCCGTCGTCCGGCCGTATCAATCAGTTTTCAGGGTCGTTAGCTCAGTCGGTAGAGCAGCTGGCTTTTAACCAGTAGGTCGTTGGTTCGAATCCAACACGACCCACCAAATAAGTTCCAAAGAAATCCATGAATGCCCTGGAGCCCCGCTAAGTGTGGGGGCTTTTTGACCGTCCGCCAGACAGCGAGTGTACAAACGCTCAACACGCGTATCACGTGTACTCATGGCAATCACCACACACTCGAGTCCTAGCATTAAGCCTGCGCATTTAGTATGTAGGCGCGTCTCCCGGTACGATGCGATTTTGTTTGCAGACGGGGCGGGGATGAATTCTCATCAGAAGCAAGGTCTGTTGATCTGCATTGCAGCGGTGACTCTTATTGGAGTGTCACTCGCGCTGTCGAGCAATTGGGGCATTCCGCGTCCGCTGACGATCTACACGGTTCGGTGGTCGACAGAGCAAACCACGGTAGTGACGACCTGTAAACAGCGCCGTGGCTTAGCTTGTGTTGACTACGAAACAGCCCCGGCCAGAACTTGGAAGCATAGTTCATTTCCAATTCTCACCAGATACGTCGTGGCGTTTCTGATCTTGGTGCTTGGGTATGGCATGGCGCGATTCTTTAACGTGGTGCCAGATTTGATCGCGGCGGCATTGGGAGCAAAAAAGAGGGTGTAACGAATTCTGTGTGTTGAGCCATCATGACCTGAGGAGGTCTGTATGGCACAACGACGCAAGAACGCCGCTGACTCTCATGGAACGGCATCCGGGTACGTTACAATGAAGCGCCCATGCGCTTGATTCGAGCACTGCAAGTCATCGGTTTGGCGTCCGAGTCGCGCTAGATTGTCTGCACTCGGTGCGCTGGTCCTGCATGGACGACCAAATTTTCAACTTTACCCGGTATGAGCAGTAACTTTGCGTGTGCGCTAGCCATCAAGAACCTTGGGGCCACAAAAAACCCCGAACAAGTCGGGGCTTTTGGTGTCGCAACGCAATGCATCAAAACTCTTAATTTGGTGCCGAGGAGAGGACTCGAACCTCCACGGTGTTACCCGCTAGTACCTGAAACTAGTGCGTCTACCAATTCCGCCACCTCGGCAAGAGGCGCGCAAATCTATCGGCGGCGGTAGGCTTTGTCAATCATTTAATGCTTCAGAAAAAGGAACATCCCACGAACAGCAACAAACGACGCCAGGACTGGCGCAAGCTGGACCCGGAATACGAGCGGGAACGTCAACGCTACGAGAATCCGACGCCAAGCCGACGATACATCCTCGAAGTCCTCGAATCGCAGGACGGGCCGCTCAAGGCCGACGAGTTGGCGAGCTGCATCGGCCTGGGCAGCCGAGACGACTTCGAAGCCTTTCGTCACCGCCTCGGTGCGATGGTCCGCGACGGCAGCCTGGCGCAGAACCGCCGCGGCGCCTTCGGTGTAGTCAGCCACATGAGCCTGGTGCCGGGGCGCGTCATCGCGCACCGCGACGGCTATGGCTTTCTCACGCCGGACGAAGGTGGCGACGATGTCTTCATGTCGCCGCGCGAAATGCGCAGCCTGATGTCGGGCGACCGCGTTCTGGTACGTGTCAATGGCGAGGACGCCCGCGGGCGACGCGAAGGCGTTCTGGTCGATGTGCTCGAACGCGCCAATCAGACCGTGGTCGGACGCTACATCGTCGAGCATGGCGTGGCGCATGTCAGCCCGGACAATCCACGCATACATCACGACATCCTGATTCCCGAGGAAGGCCGCAACGGCGCACGCGAGGGGCAGATGGTGGTCGCGGCGATCGAGGTTCATCCCGGCGCACGCAGTCTGCCGGTTGGCCGGGTCGTCGAGGTATTGGGCGATCATCTGGCGCCGGGTATGGAAATCGAAGCCGCGATTCGTGCGCACGGTCTGCCGCATGTCTGGCCGGAGGCGGTCGAGCGGGAGGCGGCAAAAGTGCCGCAGAAGGTCAGCGCGCAGCAGGCTCAGGGGCGCGTCGACCTGAGGGATCTGCCGCTGGTCACGATCGACGGCGCCGATGCCCGCGACTTCGATGATGCCGTGTACTGCAAGCCGATGCGCGGACCGCTGCGCAATGGCTGGACGCTGTGGGTCGCGATCGCCGATGTCGATGCCTATGTTCCGATGGGCTCGGCCCTGGACATGGAGGCGCGCGAGCGCGGCAATTCGGTGTACTTCCCGGAACGCGTGATCCCGATGCTGCCCGAGGCGCTGTCCAACGGCGTGTGTTCGCTCAATCCTGATGTCGAGCGGTTGTGCATGGTCTGCGAGATGCGCATCAACAAGGCCGGGGAGGTGACGCGGGCGCGTTTCTACGAGGGTGTGATGCGATCCCATGCGCGACTCACCTACGACGAGGTCTATTCGATACTGGAAAATCCGGACGGACCCGAGGCGCAGGCGCGCAAGGCCGTGGTGCCACAGCTTCAGGATCTGGACGCCTTGTTCGGCGCGTTTTTCAGCGCACGCGAAAAGCGTGGCGCGATGGATTTCGAAACCACCGAGACCAAGATCCGTTTCGGCGAGAACCGCAAGATCGAGAAGATCGTGCCGGTGCAGCGCAACCGCGCCCATCGCATCATCGAGGAGTGCATGATCGCGGCGAACGTGCAGGCCGCACGCTATGTCGTCAAGCACAAGCGGCCCAGCCTGTTTCGCGTCCATGCCACGCCGGATGTCGAGAAGGTCAAGGTGTTGCGTGAATTCCTCGCGGCGCGCGGCCTCAAGCTCGGTGGTGGCGAAACGCCGACGCCCAAGGACTACGCGGCCGTCGCGGCACAGCTGCCGGGGCGCGATGACCAGTCCATGGCGCAGAGCATGTTGCTGCGCTCGATGATGCAGGCTCGGTATTCGCCGAGCAACGATGGCCATTTTGGCCTCGCGCTGGAGGAATATGCGCATTTCACCTCGCCGATCCGCCGTTATCCGGATCTGGTGCTGCACCGCGCACTCAAGCATGCGATCCGGCGCGAGGCGAAAAAGACCTTCGCCTACGACCAGGAACAGCTCGAAGCCCTGGGTGCACATTGCGCGATGACAGAGCGTCGTGCCGATGAGGCGACGCGCGATGTGACGCTGTGGCTCAAGTGCGAATACATGCGCGATCGCGTCGGCGAGGTTTTTGACGGCGTGATTGTCGGCGTAACCAGCTTTGGCGCGTTTGTGGAATTGAAGGATCTCTACGTCGAGGGTCTGGTGCATGTGTCCACGCTGTACAACGACTATTACCAGTTCGACCCCAAGCGCATGCGCATGGTCGGCGAACGCAATGGTCGGGTGTACGCACTGGGCGATGCGATTCGGGTCAAAGTCGTTCGCGTCAGCCTGGACGAGCGCAAGATCGATCTGGAACCGGAACACAGCCAGCCCCGAAGCGTTCAGAAGCCATTCACGAAAGCACCCAACAATTCGCGCGAACACGCCGGCAAGAAGCGTCGGCGGTCGTCCAAAAGGAGTGGTAAATGAAGATGAAAACGAAGACCGCGAGCCTCAAGGCAGCCGTAGCGGGTGTCGCCATCATTTCTCTGGCAGCCTGCGCCACCGACAACCCCAACCGTAGCCGCAACATCGGTGCGGGTGTTGGCGCCGTGGCCGGCGCGGTGCTCGGCAATTCGGTCAGTGGTGCGCGCGGGGCGCCGTGGGTGGGGGCGGCGGTCGGCGCCATCGCCGGCGGTGCGGTGGGCAACTACATGGACAAGCAGCGCGCCGAGATGGAGCAGCAGCTCGCCAAGGAAGCCGAGCGTGATGAACTGCACATCAGCGAAATGTCGGATGGCTCCTTGCGTGTCGGCGTCGCCAGTGACATTTCGTTCGAGTTCAACAAGGCCGAGCTGACTCCGGCCGCGCTGCAGACCTACGGCAAGATCGCGAGCGTGCTGCAAAGCTACGATTCGACCGTGATTCACGTGGTCGGACATACCGATACTAGCGGTTCGGCCGAATACAACCAGAGTCTGTCGGTGCAGCGTGCCGCTGCCGTGGGCAACTATTTCGCGCAGATGGGCGTCAGCGCCGCCCGCATTCGCGAAGAAGGGCGCGGCGAGCGTGAACCACTGGTTCGCACCGGCGACAACGTCAAGGAAGCACGCAACCGTCGCGTGGACATCGTGATCAAGCCGGTCATCGAGGGACGAGAATCCGAGGCCTGGACGCCGCCGCCGTACCTGGGCGGTTGATCGCGGGCGAGTCTCCCGTCCGCCAGAAAGGCGCCGGAATCCGTTCCGGCGCCTTTTTGCTTGGCGAGTGCGGCGGCGCGTCGGACAATCGCGGTGCTGTCCGAGCTTCGTCCCGATTGATGCATCCATCCATGGAGTACCTTTGAGCAATACGACCTACATCGGCGGCTGGCACGCCGTTCTCGCCGCACTGGAAAGCGAGGTTCTGCCGTTGGAGGTTTACATCAGCGACAGCCGTAGCGGTGAGCGCGCGGCGCAGATCAGCAAGGTCGCGGCCGCCAAGTCGGTTCCAGTCCGCGCGCGTTCACGCTCGGACCTCGATGTACTGGCGCCGGGCCTGCGGCATCAGGGCGTGTTGGCGATGGTGCCGGCCGCTTCCATCAGCGGTGAGGAGGCATTGGAGGTGCCGGCGACGCCGGACCGGCTGGTGCTCATACTCGATGGCATTCAGGACCCCCACAATCTCGGCGCCTGTCTGCGGACCAGCGAAGCGGCCGGCGTCACGGCCGTGGTCATTCCGAAGGACCGGGCAGTCAGCCTGACGCCAGCCGCACGCAAAGTGGCGGCGGGCGCGGCGGAACGTGTGCCGGTGGTCGCGGTCACAAACATCGTGCGCTCGATGAAACGACTACAGGAATTGGGGTACTGGATCACCGGTTTGGCCGGTGAGGCCACCGAGTCGCTCTATGATGTCGATCTGACCGGACCGACCGTGCTGGTGATGGGTTCGGAAGGCGAGGGCCTGCGTCGACTCACACGCGAAAACTGTGATCGGCTCGCAAAAATCCCGATGCAGGGTCAGATCGAAAGTCTGAACGTATCGGTCGCCGCCGGTATCTGTCTGTTCGAATCCGTGAGGCAGCGCCAGACGCGATGAACATCCGCTGGGTCGCCGCCGGAGCCGGCCTGGCACTGCTGAGCTGTCTGCTCTGGTGGTGGAGCCAGACTCGGCTCGATGCGAGCCGTGCCGCATCGCAGCAGGAGCGATCCGTGGAGGCGGGGCGGAGCCGGTCCGATGCGCCGGACGCCGTGCTTGAGCCCACGACCGATGTGCCCGCCGAACCCGAGCCCGAAGCGCGTCGGGGACCACGCCTGCGCCGCCTGATCGTGGATCGGCGATCACAGTTGCCGACTGGGCCACTGCAGGCGTTCATTCGCGAGCGGACCGAAGCCGCCGAGGGCGGAGACGCCGATGCGGCCTACCAGCTTGGCCTGGCGCTGAAGGAATGTCGCCGTATACAGACGGCGCCCGAGGCGCTCGATGCGGTGATTCAGACCATGTATCAGACGCGTCGTCTGGACGGTATTCCAGTCGAGAACCCGGACCGCATGGCGGCTGAGTTGCGACGACGCTATGAACGCTGTCGCGGTGTACCGGCCGAGGCACGCAACCGGTACTACGAATGGATGAGCCTGGCCGCCGATTCCGGTTCCCTGGAGGCCCAGGAATCGATGGTGTTTCAGCTGCCACCGGGCAATATCTGCCGCGAGCGCGAGCTTGAAATGTGCGACTCCACGCAGCGCGCCAACACCTTCGCATTGCGCGAACAGCAGGCGGCGTGGCTGTTGCAGGCCCGGCGTGGCGGTAGCGCCAATGCACTGTGGCAGGTCGGTGCGGCTTATCTCAACGGCGAGATGCTGCCGAGGGACACGGTCCAGGCCTATGCGCACCTGCGTGCGTTTCAGCTCGTCAGCCAGTCGTTCGACATCGAAGATCGGGTGGCTGGTCTGGTGGCCGATCTGGCCGAATCGATGCGCCCGGTTGAAGTCGCCGAAGCTGAAACCGAGGCGCTGCAGCTGATTTCGACGCGACAATGTTGCGTCTACTTCCGCTGATGGGGCGCCGTGGTCCGCAAATACTTGTGTTACAAGGCTTCAGGCCCTAGAATCGCGCGCCCGATCGGCCATCCGGCCGATCGGCTTTTGTCCCACCGCGCTGCGGGGGACTACGCAGTTCAACGGCTGCGTATCCACAAATTGGAGACCCGATGAGGCATTACGAAATCGTGGTCATGGTGCACCCGGATCAGTCCGAGCAGGTGTCCGCCATGATCGAGCGTTACAAGGGGATGGTCGAAGCCGACGGTGGCAAGGTCCACCGTCTCGAAGACTGGGGCCGTCGCCAGTTGGCCTACCCGATCGCGAATCTGCACAAGGCCCACTACTTCCTGATGAACGTGGAGTGCTCCGGCGCCGTTCTGGAAGAGCTGGAAGGCGCCTTCAAGTTCAATGACGCGGTGATCCGCCGTCTGGTGACGCGCAAGGATCAAGCGGTGTCGGTGCAGTCCCCGCTGTTCAAGAACCCGGAAGAAGACAAGAAGCCGGAGCGCGCCTCGCGTTCGGACGAGTCCGACAATTCGAATGACGATTCGTCTTCGGATTCCGATTCGGATACCGAAACCACCACTGAAACCGAGACGGAGGCCTGAGCATGGCACGCTTCTTTCGCCGCAAGAAAAGCTGCAAGTTCACTGCCGAAGGCATCGAAGAGATCGACTACAAGGATCTCGCCACGCTCAAGCAGTTCGTGGGTGAGAACGGCAAGATCGTTCCGGCCCGCATCACCGGTACCAAGGCACGTTATCAGCGTCAGCTCGCAACCGCGATCAAGCGCGCGCGTTTCCTGTCGTTGCTGCCGTACACTGACAAGCACCAGTAAGGGAGACCGATAATGGAAGTCATCCTTCTGGAGAAGATCAAGCACCTCGGAGATCTGGGTGACACCGTCAAGGTGCGCCCGGGCTATGGCCGCAACTTCCTGCTGCCGAAGGGCAAGGCGCTGCCGGCGACCAATGCCAATCGCGAGGTCTACGAGGCACGCAAGGCGGAGTTGATGAAGAACGCGCAGGAGTCGGTGAATGCCGCCAAACTGCGTGCCGAGAAGATCGCCGGCCTCGAGCTGACGATCGCGATGCGTGCCGGCGACGAGGGCAAGCTGTACGGCTCGGTCGGTCCGAACGAAATCTCAGATGCCGCCAAGGCGGCCGGAGTCGAGATCGAGCGCGTCGATATCGACATGGGCGAAGGCCCGATTCGCAATATCGGTGACTACGACGTCGCGGTGCACCTGCACAGTGAAGTCGAGACCAGCGTCAAGGTGATCGTGGTCGAAGCCAAGGCTTGAGATCCACGCGTACGAGCCCGGCAACATCAGGGCTCCATACCCAGAACGCCGCGGACCTCCGCGGCGTTTTGCATTCCGGGGTGACGCCCGAATCCGGCCCCAGCGAGTACACTTCGAGCATGGCGCAAGCCCCGAAACAACCTCCCCATTCGATCGAGGCCGAGCAGTCGGTGCTCGGCGGCCTGATGCTCGACAACCGGTCGTGGTTCGAGCTGGCCGACCGTGTCTCCGAGGACGATTTCTATCGCGAGGATCACCGCCTGATCTTCCGCGCGATGATCAGTCTGCTCAACAACGCCAAGCCCTGCGACTTCGTCACGCTGTCGGAGCACCTGCGTGCGCTGGAGCAGCTGGAGGCGGCTGGCGGCCTGGCCTACCTCGGCGCCTTGGCGAATGACACGCCGAGCGCGGCCAATGTGGTGGCCTACGCCGACATCGTGCGTGAACGTTCGGTGCTGCGCAGCCTGATCGCAACCGGTACCGATATTGCCGACATCGGCTTCAGGCCCAACGGCCGTACGCCGAGCGAATTGATCGACGTAGCGGAACAGAAGGTCTTCGCGATTCGCGAGCGTGGAGCGCGTGGCCGTGTCGAATATACCGCGATCGGCGATCTGGTGCCGCGCATCGAAGCCAAGGTCGAGGCTTCGCGCAACAGCCCCGGTGGCTTGGCCGGCCTGTCGGCCGGACTGACCGATCTGGACCGTCGCACCAATGGTTTCGGCAACAGCGACCTGATCATCATTGCCGGCCGTCCCGGTATGGGCAAGACCAGTTTCGCGATGAATATCGCGGAGCACGCCGCGATCAAGCTGAAGAAGCCGGCGGCCGTGTTCAGCATGGAAATGAGCGCCGAGCAGCTGGCGATGCGTGTGCTCGCCTCGCACTGCCGCCTTGACCAGACACGCCTGCGTTCCGGTCAGCTTGAGGATCACGAATGGGATTGGCTGGTGCAGGGCGGCGTCGACATTCGCGAGGCGCCGCTGTACATCGACGAAACCGGCGCGCTGTCTCCGCTGGAACTGCGCGCACGCGCACGCCGCCTCAAGAACCGGCATGACATCGGCCTGATCGTCATTGACTACATCCAGCTGATGCAGGTGCCCAGCTCACGCGATAACCGAACCAACGAGATTTCAGAAATATCCCGTAATCTCAAAGCCTTGGCCAAGGAACTTAATGTCCCGATCCTGGCCTTGTCGCAGCTCTCGCGTGAAGTCGAAAAGCGCGAGAACAAGCGGCCGATCATGTCCGACCTTCGCGAGTCGGGTTCGATCGAGCAGGACGCGGACATGATTCTGTTCATCTATCGCGATGGTTACTACAAGCGCAAGACCGGAGAGGATCTGGGCGCGGACGACAATATCGCCGAGATCATCATCGCCAAGCAGCGCAACGGCCCAACCGGTACTGTGAAGTGCGCCTTCATCGGCAAGTACACGCGCTTTGAAAATCTGGCGCAAGGCTACGACAGCTTCAGTGTCTGATCACTGATCCGATGATTCCACGCGTCACCGCCAGCATTGACCTCGACGCGATCCGTCACAATCTGGCGCGGATACGGCAATGGGCGCCTGATTCCCGTGTGATGGCCGTGATCAAGGCCGACGCCTATGGACACGGCGCCGTGCAGGTGGCGCGTGCCTTGCGCGATCTGCGCTCCGAGAGCGATTTTGCTGCGCGCCACCCCTGGGAGGCGGACGCCTTCGCTGTGGCCTGTCTCGAAGAGGCCCTGCGTTTGCGCGAGGCGCGTGTCTACGCGCCGATCGTCGTGCTCGAAGGCGTGTTGTCGCTGGAAGAGCTGCGCTTGTGCCTGCATCACGAACTGCAGATCGTGGTCCACGATGACTGGCAGCTCGCACTGTTGGAGCAGCTGCCGCGTGGCGCGCGCGCGCGCTTGTGGGTCAAGATCGATACCGGGATGCATCGGCTCGGTTTCGAGCCTGAAAAGGTAGCCGCCGTTCACGAACGGATACGGGCGCGGCGCGACTGGCAGCTGTGTGGCTGGATGACGCATCTCGCCCGTGCCGACGAAACCGACAGTGCGGCCACCCAGGCGCAGATCGATTGCTTCGACGCAGTCTTGGCGGACCGTCCAGGTGCCCGCACGATCGCCAATTCGGCAGGGCTTGTCGCCTGGCCGCAGGCGCGTGTCGACTGGGTCCGGCCCGGCCTGCTGCTCTATGGCGCGAGCCCGCTGCCCGGCCGGACCGGAGCCGAGCTGGGACTGCGACCGGCGATGCGCCTGGAGTCGCGTGTGCTCGCATTGCGAGACTGCCGCGCTGGTGAACCGATCGGGTACGGCGCGATCTACCACTGCGAGCGCGACATGCGCATCGCCGTGGTCACGGTTGGCTATGCCGATGGCGTGCACCGCTGTCTGCCGAACGGCACGCCATTTCAGGTGCACGGACAGAGTGCGCCGATGGTGGGGCGGGTCTCGATGGACATGGTGACGATCGACGTGTCCGCGATCCCGCAGACCCGCGTCGGCGATTCGGTGCTGTTATGGGGCGAGGGCCTGCCGGTCGAAGCACTCGCCGAGCGCGCGGGGACGCTGTCCTACGAGCTGTTTTGCGGTCTGACGCAGCGCGTGCGTCGCGTCTATCCCTGATCGCCGCTTGATCCGGCGCGACGCAGCAGCGCCGCGATTCGCTGCGGCGCCTCGATGTGCGCGTGATGCCCGCAGTCGTCGATCACTTCAAGTTGGGCATGCGGAAGCACGGCCAGGTAGTCCTGGGCGCCGGACAGCGGCGCCAGGCGGTCCTGGCGTCCCCAGACGATATCGACCGGAGCGCTCAGCTCCGCGAGCGACAGCGGCTGCTGCAGCTCCTCCCCGATCTGCCGGAGTTCGTCGATCGAGCGGGCTGCGCGTTCGATGCTGACATGGCGTGCGTAGTCCTCAAAAACGCTGGCGGCCAGGGACTCCGGTGCGTGAAAGCTGGTGCGCCGATGGCGTTCCACCACGGCAGCAATCGCCTGTTCGGGGCCGCTGCCGGCGGACAGGGAGGCGACGCCTTCGGCCAGCGCCCGATTGCGGACGAACACCCGTTGCCAGGGCGGAAGCTGCAGCGGTGCCGGGGCAATGGCGATGACGCGCGCGACGCGGCGGCGAGCTGCCGCGTCGCCGGCGAGCGCGCTCAGGACGGCGCGCGCCCCGAAACTCTGGCCGATCAGTATCAGTGGTGCGGCATGTTCGCAGTGTTCGATGGCCGCGCGGCATAGGTCGATCCATTGGGGCAGCCGTGCGCCGCCGCGTTCCGACGAGGCTTCGCCATGACCCGGTGCGTCGAGGGCGACGGCCGAAAATTCGCCCTCGATGGCCGAAAACAGCGGCTTGTAGGCGTCTGCCGAATCGCCCCAGCCGTGCAGGCACAGCAGGCGAGGGCGCTCCGGCGGAGCGTCGAGGCACAGGGCACGGGTTTCGAATCCTGCCAGCCGTATGCGTGTGCTGTGCAAGGACATCAGGCACCCAGCAGATCGTAGGACTCGAATATCGGCTGCAGAATGCCCAGCACGATCATCAGCACCATGGCGCCCAGCAGCAGCACCAGCAATGGGGGCAGGGCGCCCATCAAGCCGTTGATCAGCGCATTGAGTTCGCGTTCCTGGTTCTCCGCCGCGCGTTCCAACATGTCGTCGAGCTTGCCGGATTGCTCGCCGCTGGCGATCAGGTGCAAGGAGATCGGCGGAAACAAGCGACTCTCCGACAGGGATTTCGACAGGCTGCTGCCTTCGCGTACGCGTCGCGCAGCGGTATCGATGGCGTCGCGCATCGGCAGGTGGGTGACCACCTGGGCGCCGATCTGCAGGCCGTCGAGTATCGGCACGCCGGAATTGGTGAGGATGCCGAGCGTGCGTGTAAAGCGGGCTGTCTGATTGGTGCGAACCACGCGGCCGATCAAGGGAAGTCGCAGCAGCTGGCGGTCCCAGCGCCGGCGGATCGGCTCGCGCTTGAGCGCGGCGCGAATGCCCCAGGGAACGCCGACCGCGAGCGCGATCAGCAGCGGCCAGTAATCGCGGATGAAGTCGGAGATCGCGATCAGCATGCGCGTCAGCAACGGCAGCTGGCTGCCGTTGCTTTCGAACACGCTGACCACTTGCGGAACCACGTAGGCGAGCAAGGCGGAGACGATCAGCAAGGATGCCGACACCAGCACCGCCGGATAGATCGCGGCAACGACCAGTTTCTGCTGCAGCTCCTGCCGGCCTTCGACATAGTCCGAGAGGCGTTCGAGCACGTTGTCGAGCTTGCCGGATTGCTCGCCCGCTTCCACGGTCGCGCGAAACAGCGGCGGAAACGCGCCCGGAAATTCGGCCAGCGCACGCGCCAGGCTGGAACCTTCGACCACGCTGGCGCGCACGCCGAGCGTGACGCGCTTGATGCTCTTGCCTTCGGACTGTTCGCCAACGGCGGTGAGCGCCTCGTCCAGCGGCAGCCCGGAGCGTGTCAGGGTGGCCAGCTGACGTGTGAACAACGACAGTTCGCTGGCCGACAGGCTGGCGCCCTTGCGCGAAAACAGCTTGCGATCCTCATTGCGGATCTCCGCAACCTGTTTGATCTCGGTCGGCATCAAGCCGCGCGTGCGCAGCATCTCGCGAACCTGACGCGCGGTATCGCCCTCGATCAGGCCCTTTTCCTGGCGGCCCTTGGCATTGAGCGCGCTGTATTCGAAGGCGGCCATTTTATCGCCTCAGGTTCTTTGCACGCCCGACGCCTGTCGCCTTAGGCCTCACGAACATCAGTCTTCCGAGGTGACGCGCAGCACTTCGCGCAGGGTGGTCACGCCGGCCAGTACCTTGTTGCGCCCGGACTGCATGATGCCGGGGCTGGACTTGCGCGCATGCGTTTCCATGATCTGCTCGGAACTGTTGTCGTGCACCATCGACTCCAGCGTGCTGTCGATCTCGATGATTTCGTGGATGCCGGAACGTCCCTGGAAACCGGTATGGCGACATTGTGGACAGCCGACATCGCGATAAAGAATCACCGGTTCGGCATGCTGAATCGCGAGCTGCTCGCGTTCGACCGCATCGGCTTCGTAGGACTGCTTGCAGTGCGGGCACAGCGAGCGCACCAGGCGCTGCGCCATCAGGCCGATCAGCGAGGTGGACAGCAGGAACGGTTCCACGCCCATGTCGCGCAGCCGCGAAATCGCGCCGATCGCGGTATTGGTATGCAGTGTGGACATCACCAGATGGCCGGTCAGCGAAGCCTGCACCGCGATCTGCGCGGTTTCCAGGTCGCGGATTTCGCCGATCATCACCACGTCCGGATCCTGACGCAGGATGGCGCGCAGACCGCGCGCGAAGGTCATGTCGACCTTGGTGTTGACCTGGGTCTGGCCGATGCCGTCGATGTTGTACTCGATCGGGTCTTCGACCGTCATGATGTTGCGGCTGCGGTCGTTGAGTACCTGCAGGGCGGCGTAGAGCGTGGTGCTCTTGCCGGAGCCGGTCGGCCCGGTGACCAGCATGATTCCGTAGGGGCGCTGGATGATGCGGCGCAGCGCGGCCGTCTGTTGCGGCTCCAGGCCGAGGTGCTCAAGGTCGATGCGCCCGGCCTGCTTGTCGAGAATACGCATCACCACGCGTTCGTTGTGCTGACCCGTGGGAATCGTCGAGACGCGCACGTCGACCTTGCGGCCGGCGACGGAGCGCGAAATGCGGCCGTCCTGCGGCAGGCGCTTTTCGGCAATGTCGAGCTTGGCCATGATCTTGATGCGCGAGACAATGCGCGGCGCCAGGCTCTTGGGCGGTGTCATCACTTCGCGCAGCACGCCGTCCACGCGGAAACGCACCATCAACTGCGATTCGAAGCTTTCGATGTGAATGTCGGAGGCGTTCTCCTTGATTCCCTCGATCAGCAGTCCGTTGATGAACTTGATGATCGGCGCGTCGTCCTGCGACTCCAGCAGATCCTGCGATTCGGTCAGCACCTGTGCCAGCGAATTCAGATCCGGGTCTTCCTCGTCGCCCAGGCCTTCCATCAGTTCCGAGGCGGCGCCGCGACTTTCCTCGTAGGTACGCTGCAGGAAGCGGTCGAACTCCTCGTCATCCACGGTCTTGGGTTTGACCGGACGGGACAGAAAGCGCTGGACTTCCAGCACGGATTCAAGTCCGACACCACGCCGGCACACGATTTCGACATGCTCGTCGACGACACCGGCCACGACGATGCCGTGGCGCTTGGCGAACGCATAACTCGGCCGGCGCAGTGCTTCCTGTTCAAGCATCATAAAGCCGCTTATTCGCCTTCAACGCTGCCGGGCGCCACGGCTTCGGCCGGCTTCCCCGCGCGCGGATCGTCCGCCGCTTCGTCCGGGAAGTCCGGCGCGGTGTTGTCGCGCAGATACTGCTCAATCGGCAACAGAACCGGCTTGGGACCACCGACCAGCGGCACGTCGCCCTGGCCGGCCTGCAGCAACTGCGCGTCGCGTACACCGTTGTACTTGCGAGCGGTGTAGTAGTCCGCCTCACCGCGCTTGCGCAGGATCACCGGGCGCAGGAACACCATCAGATTGCGCTTGGTGGTTTCCACCGAGCGGTACTTGAACAGATTGCCGAGCAGCGGAATCTTGCTGAGGAACGGCACCGCGGACTGCGAATCGGTGACGTTGTCGTCGATCAACCCGCCCAGAACCAGCATCTGCCCACTTTGCACCGAAACGGTGTTGGTCACGGTGCGCTTGTTGGTGATCTGCGTCAGCGAGCTGCCGCTGGCCGACAGGCTGGAAATTTCGAGGTTGAGCTTGAGTTTGACCGAATCGCCCACGTTGATCTGCGGCGTCACGCCCAGCGTCAGACCCACGTCCTTGCGTTCGACCGTCTGAAACGGATTGACGGCGCCGTTGATGCCGCTGCTGGTGCCGGTGCTTGAATACTGGCCAGTGAGGAACGGGACTTCCTGGCCCACCGAGATCTCGGCTTCCTCGTTGTCCATCGTCAACAGCGTCGGTGCCGACAGGATGTTGGTGTCACCGTCACCCTGCAGTGCGTGCAGGACGGCGCCGAAGCTGGTTCCGCTACTGTTGATCTTGCCGAGAAAGGCGGTGGCGCCTTCACCGAGCAGGCTCAGCGCGGCGCCGGCGAGATCCTCGGTATCGGCGCCGGCGGTTGCAGCCTGCGAGGCCGAGTTCAGGGCGCTTTGCGTGCTTGAGGAGAATATGCCGGCGGCGGCGATGTTATCGGGGTTATAGACCACCCAGTCGAGGCCGAGCTGTCCGGTCTTGTTGGCGCTGACCTCGGCGATGATCGACTCGACCATGACCTGCGAACGTCTGATGTCGAGCTGTGCCACCACGCTGCGGATCTGGCGCATGGTTTTGGGATTGGCAGTGACGACCAGGGCATTGGTATCCGGGTCGGCGATGATGCGCGAGCCCACGGCGCCGCGGCCGCCGCCGCCCTGCGCCGCACCACCTTGCGCCGCGCTCTGCGCCTGGTCGGCCTGTTCCGCATAGCCTTCCAGAATCGGCGCGAGATTCTCGGCCGAGGCATAGCTCAGGTAGATGACCTGGGTCGCGCCGTCGTCGGCCAGCTCCACATCCAGGCTGCGGATGATCTCGATGTATTTCTGGCGCTCGGACTTGTCGCCGCCGACCAGCACCGCGTTCGAGCGTTCGTCCGCGATGATCGAGGCCGGCGTGGTCGTCGGGTCCTGCTGCTTGTTCTGTTGCGCCAGCGTGGTGAGGATGCGTACCACCTCGGCAGCCGCGGCATAGCGCAGCTTGATCATCTCGATTTCCTGATCGCCGCTGCGATCGATCTCCGCGATGATGCGCTCCATGCGCGTCACGTTGGCGGCACGGTCGGCGATGATCAGCATGTTCGACGGCGTGTACGCGGCGAGGTGCCCCCATTGCGGAACCAGTGGCCGCAGGATGGGCACGAGCTGCGCGGCCGGCACGTTCTCCACCGACATCACGCGCGTCACGATCTCATCACCGGGGATCGACCGCGTGCCGGCGCCGCCGTCCTGCCGCGCACTGGTTTCGGGCACGATCTTGATTGTGTCGCCAGCCGGAATCGCCGCGAAGCCGTGCACCTGCAGCACCGCCAGAAAGGTCTCATAGACCGATTCCGGCGACATCGGCGTCGACGAGATCACGGTGATCTTGGCCTTGACGCGCGGATCGATGATGAAGTTGCGCCCGGTGACATCGCTGACCGTCGCGATCAGCGTGTTGATGTCGGCGTCCTTGAGGTTGAGCGTGACTTCGTTCTGTGCGTGGGCCGACAACGAGAGCGTCAGGGCGAACAGCGCGATCAGGTGCAGGCGAGGGGATCGGACGACCATGTCAGTTAATACTTAGAGTGTAGTTCTGGAGTTGACCGCCACGTTCCACCGAAAGATTCACGCTCGTGGCCTGGCTCAGTTCACCCAGCAGTTGCAAGGCTCGCGCCGGATCGTTCAATTCTACGCCGTTGACGGCCGTGACCAGGTCGCCGGGGCGCAGTCCGGCGGCCGAAAACAGCGAGCGGTCACGCCCCGGATAGATGCGGTAGCCACGCTGGTTGCCGCCGACGTTGGCCGGCACCACGCGGATGAATTCCTGGGCGCGACTGGGATCGGCCAGCAGGGTTTCACGAATCTGGGTCAGTTCGGCGACGTCCACGGCATTGTCACCACCACTCTGGCTGGGCAGGTAGCGGCTGTCGGTGGCGGCACTGGGCTTGTCCTTGTCCAGACGCAGGGTTTCAAGCTGCCCGGCCCGCGACAGAATCACCCGGTCCGGGAAAATCGCCTGCAGTGTGACGCCTCGCGCGATGTCGTCGTTGATTGCGTAGGGCTTTTCCTCACCGTTGCTGCTTTCGATCAAGGCGCGTGAGCCATGCGTGTCGGTGTTCGCGAGTATGCCGATGAGCTTGAGGTTGAGACGCGTGTCCGGCGCATCCTCGATTGCGGCGCGGGTCTTGGGAACCTCATAGCGTCCGAACAGGGCGGCGCCGACGATCAGATTGAGATCAACGGCTTTGGAGTCGGAATTTTTGCCGTCGGCCAGCACCGGCGGTGGTGTCCACGCCGGCGCCGGCACAAAGGCCCAGACCAGATGCGCCAGCTGAACACCGAGCACGACGACCAGCGCCGCGCTGACCACGGCCGGCAGCACGGCGAGGCCGCGATCGAAAATCGGTGGGAGTCCCCTGCTCATGTCGCGCGATGATACCTTGCGACCGTGACGTCGCGTAGCCCGGATACGACAGAAATTGTTTCCGGTTGAAAGACTTGGTACCCGCCCGGTGTCCAGCGGCAAGCGTCGCGCCTCGGATTCCGGCGGTGGCCGAGTCGCCGTGATCGGTGCGGCCCCTCACTACAATGGGGTCCGGGGTTCGAAATGGGGGAGTCATGCTGCGTTCGATAGTGCGCCTTGCGATTGGCGCGGCCGTATTTGCCGTGTTCGCCCTGCACAGTGGCGGTTGGCTGAGCTGGCGACTGCTCGACCGGATCGAGACCTTTACCTATGACGCCCGCGTGCGCCTGCCGGCACAGGCGCCATCGCAGGCACCGATCGTGATCATCGACCTCGACGAGAAGAGTCTGGCTGCCGAGGGTCAATGGCCGTGGCCACGCGACCTGCTGGCCGATCTGATCGACCGCCTATTCGAGGACTATGGCGTCCGCGTGCTCGGGCTCGACATGACGTTCCCGGAGATGGATGCCCAGTCGCCGTCGCATTTGCTGTCGCGTTTGCAGGATAGCCCGGTCGGTCGACTGCCGGGGTTCGCCGCCGCCAGCGCCGCGGTTTCCGCGCAAATCGACCATGATCGCCGTTTCGCCGAGGCGCTGGAGGGTCGCGCGGTGGTCATGGGGTTCGTCTTCAAGCAATCCCTCAAAGCGGATGAAGCAGCGGAACAGGGCGCTCTGGGCCCTGCGCTGTTTGCCGAAGAGGCCGCGGTCGACTACGTCACGCCGCTGGGATTCACCGGCAACCTCAAGGGGCTTCAGGCCGCTTCGGAGCTCGGCGGTTTCTTCGAGAATCCGCTGGTGGACGACGATGGCGTGTACCGCCGCGTGCCGCTGATGCAGGCCTACAAGGGACAGGTCTATCCTTCGCTGGCGCTCAGTGTGACCCGCGCCGCTCTGGGTGGGGCGCCGGTGTCCTTGTTGTTCGACCCGCCGCAGAAGCGCCGCTCGCTGAACCTGGAGGCTGTCGGAATCGGTGCCCTGCGGGTTCCGGTGGACGAACAGATCGCCGCCTGGGTGCCGTATCGCGGTGGTTATGGCTCGTTTCCCTACGTTTCGGCGACCGACGTGCTGCACCGACGTGCCGATCCGGACTTGCTGCGCGGCGCAATCGTATTGCTGGGCACGACCGCTCCCGGCCTGCTCGACCTTCGCGTCACGCCGGTGGCCCGCGCGTTTCCAGGCGTGGAGATCCACGCCAACCTGATCGCCGGCATGCTCGACGGGGAAATCCGCAAGAAGCCATCCTATTATCTGGGGCTGGAGGTCGTGGAGCTGGCGGTGATCGCGCTGCTGATCGGCTTGTTGTTTCCACGCCTGCCGCCCCTGGCCGGTGCCGGACTCGCCGCAGGTGTAGCGCTGACGGTGGTCGGCGGCGCGCTGCTGGCCTGGCGTCTCGGCACGATCCTGCCGATGGGTGTGCCGGTCGTGTTCACGCTGTTCCTGTTTCTGGCGCAACAGCTCTACGGTTATTTCGTGGAATCTCGTGGCAAGCGGGAAATTTCGCGCCTGTTCGGCCAGTACGTGCCGCCGCAACTGGTCGAGGAAATGGCGGCGCGGCCCCAGGTGGTGTCGATGGAAGGCGATATCCGAGAGATGACGGTGCTGTTCTCGGACGTGCGCGACTTCACCTCGATTTCCGAGCGCCTGGACGCCAAATCGCTGTCCGACATGATGAATCAGTTCCTGACGCCGCAGACCCGCTGCATCCAGCAGTACCGCGGCACCATCGACAAATACATGGGCGACGCGATCATGGCGTTCTGGGGCGCGCCGTTGCCGGACGAGTCGCATGCACTCAACGCCGTACGCGCAGCACTGGACATGGTGGCGGCGGTGGAGGCGCTCAATCCGCAGTTCGAATCACGTGGCTGGCCGGCGATCCGGATCGGCATCGGCGTCAGTGGCGGCGATATGCGCGTCGGCAATATGGGCTCCGAATTCCGGGTGGCTTATACCGTGATGGGCGATCCGGTGAACCTCGCCTCGCGTCTGGAAGGCCTGACCAAGGTCTACGGCGTGCCGATCATCATCAGCGAGATCACGCGTGAGGCGCTGCCGTCCGATTGGGCGATGCGCGAGCTCGATTGCGTGCGCGTCAAGGGCAAGGACCGCCCGGTGACGATCTTCGAACCCTTGGGCCCCAAGGAGGAACTGAGCGGTTCCGTCCGGGAGTCGCTGGCGCGACATCGTGGTGCCTTGCAGGCCTATCGTGGCGCCCGCTGGAATGAAGCCGAGGCCGCCTGGGCCGAGCTTGCAAGGCGGGAACCGGAGCGCAGATTGTATGGTCTGTACCTGGAACGGGTGCGGCAGCTACGCGTGACGCCGCCGCCCGTCGACTGGGACGGCGTGTTCGTGTTCAAGACCAAATAGCGGCCGCGGCGGCCGCGCGCATGGGATTGCATTCCGCGCGCGGCGACCCAATATGGTGAACAGCGCCGCTTTCCCCCCGATCGACGGCGCGATTCCGGCGGGCCATGGGATCGTCCTGGCCGCATTTCTTGAATGTCCCGCGGACGGGGCTTGAGACTGTCCGAGGGCCGGCTATGATGGAGCCATGTCCGAGAACCAGCGCGAAGGTCTGCTCGATGTCGTCACTGACGAGGCCAAGCCTCGCCTGCAGCAGCCTCCGATGTACAAGGTCATCGTGGTCAACGATGACTTCACCCCCATGGAGTTCGTTGTACTGGTTCTGCAGAAGTTCTTTCACCATGCGCATGAAAAAGCGGTACAAATCATGCTGCAGGTACACACGCAGGGCCGTGGAGTGGCGGGCATCTTCCCGTCGGAAATAGCGGAGACCAAAGTGGCCCAGGTCAACAGCTTCGCCCGCCAGAACCAGCACCCGTTGCTGACCGTGATGGAGAAAGCCTGATGTTGAGCGATGAATTGCAGAAAGCCTTGGACGCCGCCTTCCTGTCGGCGCGTGGAGACGGTCACGATCTGTTGACGGTCGAGCACTTGCTGCTGGCACTGCTCTCCGATGCCAATGTCAACGAAGTGCTGGGCGCCTCGGGCGCCGACCTCGAAGCCCTGGAGCAGGGGCTGCGTGACTATATTCGCCAGAACGTGCAAAAGGTGGCTGACGGCGAGGAACGCGACGTTCAGCCCACGCTGTCGTTCCAGCGCGTGCTGCAGCGCGCGATCTACCACGTGCAGTCGGCCGGCAAGAAGCAGGTCTCCACGCTCAACGTCCTGGTCGCGATCTTCAGCGAGAAGGACACGCAGGCGGTCTATCTGCTCGGTGAGCAGGGCGTTTCGCGCCTCGACGTGGTCAATTACATCTCGCACGGCATTTCCAAGGTCTCGGGCGAGAACGAAGCCCCGCAGTCCGGGGAGTCCTCCGACAAGGAAGCAGCCGCCGGCGGCGAGCAGCCCGCCTTGGAACAGTTCGCCACCAACCTCAACGAGCGCGCCAAGAAGGGCAAGATCGACCCCTTGATCGGGCGCGAGCTGGAAATCGAGCGCGTCATGCAGACGCTGTGCCGGCGCCGCAAGAACAACCCCTTGCTGGTCGGCGAAGCCGGTGTCGGCAAGACCGCGATCGCCGAAGGCCTGGCCTGGCTGATTACCGAGAACCGTGTGCCGGATCTGCTCAAGGGCGGCGTGGTCTACAGCCTCGACCTTGGTTCGCTAATCGCGGGCACCAAGTACCGCGGTGATTTCGAGAAGCGTCTCAAGGGCGTGCTCGCCGAATTGGGCGAGCGCAAGGGCGCGATCCTGTTCATCGACGAAATCCACACCATTATCGGCGCCGGCGCCGCAAGCGGCGGTGTCATGGACGCTTCCAACCTGCTCAAGCCGCTGCTGTCTTCCGGCGAACTGCGCTGCATCGGCTCCACCACGTATCAGGAATACCGCGGCGTGTTCGAGAAGGACCGCGCCCTGGCGCGGCGCTTCCAGAAGATCGACGTGGTCGAGCCGTCCGTCACCGACACCATCAAGATTCTCGAAGGGCTCAAGGAACGGTTCGAAGAACATCACCAGGTGCATTTCACGCGTCCGGCGCTGGAAGCGGCGGTTCACCTGTCGGCTCGGCACATCACCGACCGGCACCTGCCGGACAAGGCCATCGACATCATCGACGAGGCCGCGGCACGCCTGCGCCTGCTGCCGGAAGGCCGCAAGCGAAAGACCGTGCAGGTCAAGGACATCGAGGACACCGTGGCGCGCATCGCGCGCATCCCGCCGAAGGCGGTGACCAGCTCCGATCGCGATCGTCTGGCCTCACTGGAACGCGACCTCAAGCTCGTGATCTACGGGCAGGACGACGCCGTCAACGCGCTGACTTCGAGCATCAAGATGTCGCGCTCCGGTCTCGGCAACCCGGACAAGCCGATCGGTTCGTTCCTGCTGGCCGGCCCCACCGGCGTCGGCAAGACCGAAGTCACGCGTCAGCTGGCCTCGCTGCTCGGCATCGAGATGATCCGCTTCGACATGTCCGAATACATGGAGCGGCACACCATCTCGCGCCTGATCGGTGCGCCTCCGGGTTACGTCGGCTTTGACCAGGGCGGCCTGCTGACCGACCAGGTGCTCAAGCATCCGCACGCCGTGGTATTGCTCGACGAGGTCGAGAAGGCGCATCCGGATGTGTTCAATCTGCTGCTACAGGTCATGGACCACGGCACGCTGACGGACAACAACGGACGCCACGTGGATTTCCGCAACGTCATCCTGATCATGACGACCAATGCTGGCGCCGAGCAGGTTGCACGTCGTTCGATCGGTTTCTCGGAGCAGGACAACACCAGCGACGCCATGGAAATCATCCGCAAGGCCTTCACGCCGGAATTCCGCAATCGTCTGGACGCAATCGTGCCGTTCGCCGCGCTGCCCAAGGAGGCGGTGTTCCGGGTGGTCGACAAGTTCCTGCTGCAGCTCGAGGAACAGCTGGGGTCCAAGGGTGTTCGCCTGACGGTGGACGAGGACGCCCGCATCTGGCTGGCCGACAACGGCTTCGACATCAAGATGGGTGCGCGGCCGATGGCGCGGGTCATTCAGGAGAACATCAAGCGACCGCTGGCCGAGGAGTTGCTGTTCGGTAAGCTGGCCGGTGGTGGTCGGGTTCTGGTGAGCGTAGCCGAAGACGCCCTGAGCTTCGAAATCGAAAGCCGCGAGCAGATTGCGCAGCTTGAGATCGCCTGATCGGGCATTCGGCAAGCTTGATCATCACGGCGGCCTTCGGGTCGCCGTTTTGTTGCGTTCGCCGAGGCGACTGGCAAAGTCGCCCTTCCGGGGCCCGCGCAGCGTGAACTCGGAACCCATACCCCCACCGATTGACGCTTGGGCCCAGGGTCACCTCGCCAACGTGTCCGATATGAATCCGGACAGCGGACACGAAAAAACCGCGATCGTCGTTCGGGACGATCGCAGTCATGCTGTTTGGGAATCGAAGCAGCCGCATTCTGACGATGAAGGCGGCGACAACACCCGGACGCTTATTTGTCCCGGTAGGTAATGCGGGCCTTGCTGAGGTCGTAGGGGGTCATTTCCAGCTTGACCTTGTCGCCTCTGAGTATGCGGATGTAATGCTTGCGCATGCGGCCGGAGATGTGAGCGGTCACGACGTGACCATTCTCGAGCTTTACGCGGAACGTAGTGTTGGGCAGGGTCTCAAGGACCGTACCTTCCATTTCAATATGATCTTCTTTGGGCATGGAGCCTTCGGGTTTCGAAAAAAAGCGCGCCATTATCGGCATTCGCTCAGCATTCGGCAATTCGTGACCAATGCCCGTTTTCGAGAACCTCCAATGGCCTGAAGCGTCGCTTGTAGTCCATGGTCTCGCTGTCGGGCACCCAATAGCCCAGATAAACGTAGTCCAGGCCGGATTCATGCGCCTTGGCAATCTCGGTCAGCACGGCGAACGTGCCGAGCCCGCGCGGCCGCAGCCCAGGGTCGAAATAGGTGTAGACCGCCGACAGGCCATGCGGCAGCACGTCGACCACGGCGCCGGCAAGCAGGCGGCCATGCTCACGAAATGCCCAGATCTGCGGCTGCTGCCAGCGGCAACCCAGGAAGCTGCGAAACGCTTCACGGTCATCGGCGTCCATGCCGCCGCCGGGATGACGTGCGGCGAGATAGCGGCGGTACAGCGCGAAGTGTTCGTCATCCAGGTCATCGCCGGTCGTGACGTCGACGGCGCGGTTGGCCCGCAGGCAACGCCGTTGCGCGCGATCGGGGACAAATTCCCGAACCGGAACCCGCGCCGGCATGCAGGCACTGCAACCCTGGCAATGCGGTCGGTAGACGTAATCGCCGCTGCGTCGGAATCCCAGATCCAGAAACATCGCGTAGCGCCGGGCATCCAGCGGCAGCTTCGGGTCGATGAACAGGCTGCGCGCGGTGCGGGTGTCGAGATAGCCGCAGGCATGGTCGGTGCCCAGGTAGAGCCGGATGCGGGCGTCGGTCACGGTCCCTCCGGGCGGTGCTCGCGGCTCGCGGGCACTGGAATCTCGAAGCGCCACTTGCCGGTCCTGCCGGGAACGCCGACCGCTTGACGCAACATCGCGAGAAACCGCTCGCGCGAGATATCGACGGCGCCGAGACTTTGCAGGTGTTCCGAGCTGATCTGGCAATCGATCAATTCGTAGCGCCAGTCCTGGAGCTGGCGACATAGAAAAGCGAGGGCGATCTTCGAGGCGTCCGGCTCGCGTGAAAACATCGATTCGCCGAAGAACGCGCGACCGATCGAAACGCCGTAAAGCCCGCCGATGAGCCGGCCGTGGCGCCACACTTCGATGCTCTGGCAGAAACCGGTCTCGTGCAACTCCAGATAGGCGCTGCGCATGTCGGGCCCCAGCCAGGTGCCGCGACTGCCGCGGCGCGGACCGGCGCAGGCGTCCAGAACCTGCGCCGGGCAATGATTCAGCGTCACGGCGAAATCGCCGCGACGCAGCGTCTTGGCGAAGCTGCGGGATATCCGGAAGGCGGAGGGTTCGAGCACCGCGCGTGGGTCGGGGCACCACCAGAGTATCGGCTCATCCGGGTTGTACCAGGGAAAGATGCCCTGGGAATACGCCCGGATCATGCGCGTGACCGAGAGATCACCGCCGATCGCGAGCAGGCCGTTGGGGTCGCGCATGGCGCTTCCCGGCGGCGGAAACGCCTGCCGCGGGTTGCGCGGGTCCAGCCAGTGCAGACGGATGGGGTTGTCGGTGGTCATGCGTCGGTGCTTCGCTGTCGCTCCTGCTCGGCGGCGCGAAACGCGCTGTGTTCGAGTAGATCCCAGCGCTCGGCTTCCACCGCTTCGCGTTCCCGCTGCAAGAATGTCGCCACTGCGGAGTGCAGCCGCGGATCCTGTAGATGGTGCGCGGAGCGGGTGGTCACCGGGTCGAAGCCGCGTGCCAGCTTGTGCGCCCCCTGAACACCAGCGTCGAAACGCGACAGGCCCTCGCGGATGCAGAACTCGATGCCTTGATAGTAGCAAGTCTCGAAATGCAGGCTGTGGTAGTAGCCTCGTGCGCCCCAATTGCGGCCGTAGAGCGTGTCGCCGCCGTGCAGGCAGATGGCCGCGGCCACGCGTCGCTCGCCTTCATGTGCACTCAACACCCGCATCGGAGAATTGGCGGCGCGGCCGTAGTCGAGAAAGAAGTCCAGGCTCAGATAGGGGCTTTGTCCACGCTCGGCATAGGTATTGGCATAAAGCGCGTAGATGTCATGCCAGTCCGATTCGCTGAGGTCTTCGCCCCGGCAATGCCGGAAGTGCAGGCCGGCTTCGCGAATGCGGCGACGCTCGCGTTGGAGCTTCTTGCGCTTGTCGCTGGACAGACCGCCGAGAAAGCCGGCGAAGTCGGCATAGTCTCGATTGCGCCACTGGAACTGCACGTCGAGGCGTGTCAGGAAATCATGATCTTCCAGGGATGAAGCCGCGGCTTCATCCAGAAACAGCAGATGCGTGGACGACAGCGTGTTGTCCCGCGTGGTTTTCAGCAGGGCTTCGCCCAGTGCCGATTGCACTCCCGGTGCGCTCGTACCCAACCGCGGGCCGCAGACCGGCGTAAACGGGATCGTGCTGACCAGTTTCGGGTAGTAAGGCTTGCCGAGCTGATGACTGGCATTGGCCCAGCTGAAATCGAATACGAACTCACCGTAGGAATGGGTCTTCAGATACAGCGGGACCGCACCAAGCAGTTGGCCGGCCTCGGTTTCCGCCAGCAGATGGCAGGGTTCCCAGCCCGTTCCAGCGCCCACGCAGCCGTGACGCTCCAGCGCCGCCAGAAAGGCGTGCCGGGTAAACGGGTAGTCCGGATCGAACTGGCGATCCCAGGCTTCGGCGGAAACCGAACTGATCGAGGAGACATGCCGCAGCTTCATGGATTCAGGCTGCGGCAAAACGGGTCCGGTCGTCTAGTGAAACGTGATGGCAGTCGCTGGAATTTCGCGCAAGGCCCATTGAATGCAGGTGTCATATTCGAACTTGCTGAGGCGTTCGTCTTCGCTCTCTGGGGCATCGGCCGAGGCGATACGCCCGGTTTCGTCGAATTCGATGCAGGCGCCGGCGGTTTGCACGCGAATTTCCGCGCCATTGTCGCTTTCGACGGTGACCTGCAGGTAGCGCAGGCGGTGCTTGGCGAATTCGGGCAGCGTATCGCTGCCGGTCGCGACCTGGGCGGCCTCGTCGGGCGAGAATTCGCGCACCGTACCGGCGGGCGTGAGAATGAAATGACGGATTTCGTTTGGCATGGTGCGGACCCCCGGAGCCTCGTATGCTCCTGTAGACCTGCCTCATTGATGAGGGTTCCGGTGCAATTATTCAAGTGCGAGGTCGGCCCGAGCCTGACCCGGGTCAGGCGGACGCACTGATATACTTGCACGACTGGTCCACCCACGTAACGTAATTCCGCAGTTTCTGTGCCAAAGCCCAAATCTCAGGCCGTAGATACCGGGCCCGGCTGGATCGAACGCCTGCTGCACGAGGCCTTGTTCGCCACGGCGCTGGGTCTGTCCGTATTTCTGTTGGTCGCGCTGTTCAGCTACAGCCCGGGCGACCCCGGCTGGTCGTCGAGTGGTGACGGCGGTCGCGTCCATAACCTGATCGGCGTGACCGGCGCCTGGATCGCCGACGTACTGCTGTCGCTGCTGGGTTATGTGGCCTATCTGGTGCCTGCGCTGGTCTTTGCGCTGGGGCTCAATGCCTATCGCAGCCTGCGCAACCCGCTCACCGCCCGGATACCGGCGGCGATGCGGGGCGTCGCCGCCATCGTGACCGTGGCCTGCACTGCGGCCTTGTTCGCGCAGCACGTGGGTGCCTCGCCCAATTGGGTGCCGCAGGGCAGCGGCGGCATCAGCGGCCAGATGCTGGCGGATACGCTGGTCGGCGTGTTGAGCACGGTCGGCGCGAGCCTGCTGTTGCTGACCTTGCTGGCTGCGTCGCTGCCGATCGCGCTGACGTTCTCCTGGCTGATGCTGTTCGACCGTGTGGGCGATGTGCTGCTCAACGGCTGGCAGTCCTGGCGCCGGCGCCGGTCCGAGGCCGCCGCCGCACGTGACAAGGCGCGGGACTCCGAGAAGCTCGCCGTGGCCCGGCGCGAGCTCAGTTTGCCGCCGCCACTCGCCAACGTCGCGCGCCCGGTAGCGCCGGCCGAAAGTTCGCCGTCCTTGCAACGCGAAATGAAGAAGCGGCGCAAGGCGCCCAACGCCGCGGCCGAAACGCAGCTGAGTCTGCCGATCACCGAGGAAGCCGGGGTGGAGGTGCCACCGTTCACCGGCGATCCGCTGCCGCCGCTGTCGATGCTCGATGCGCCGCGCCCCTCGGTGCAGGGTTTCAGCGAAGTCGATCTGGAACGTATCTCGCGCGATCTGGAACAGCATCTGTCCGATTTCGGCGTGACCGCCACCGTCGTGGCGGCTCAGCCGGGGCCGGTGGTGACGCGCTTCGAATTGCAGCCGGCACCGGGCGTCAAGGGATCGCAGGTGACCAATCTGGCGAAAGATCTTGCGCGTGCGCTATCGGTTGCCAGTGTGCGCGTGATCGAGGTGGTCGAAGGCAAGTCCGTGATCGGACTCGAGATCCCGAATCACCATCGCGACGTGGTGCAGCTCTCGGAGATTCTGTCGGGCCCGGGTTATCAGAACTCGGCCTCACCGGTGACCCTGGCGCTGGGCAAGGACATCGCCGGTCATCCCGTGGTGATCGATCTGGCGAAGATGCCGCATTTGATGGTGGCCGGCACCACCGGCGCCGGCAAGTCGGTGGCGATCAACGTGATGATCCTGTCGATCCTGTACCGCGCCACGGCCGATCAGGTGCGCTTGATCCTGATCGATCCGAAGATGCTGGAACTGTCGGTTTACGAAGGCATTCCGCATCTGCTGACCCCGGTCGTGACCGATATGAAGGACGCGGCCAATGCGCTGCGCTGGTGCGTCGGTGAAATGGAGCGCCGCTACCGGCTGATGACGCAGATCGGCGTGCGCAACCTGGCCGGTCTGAACCGCAAGATCGCCGATGCAGTGGCCGCCGGAAAGCCGCTGATCGACCCGCTGGCGCCGAAGTCGGACCTGTTCGAAGACGGCGATGCGCCGGAGCCGGTGTATCTGGAGTCCGTTCCGGCGATCGTGGTGATCATCGACGAGCTGGCGGACATGATGATGGTCGTCGGCAAGAAGGTCGAAGAGCTGATCGCCCGTATCGCGCAGAAGGCGCGCGCCGCCGGTATTCATTTGATCGTTGCGACCCAGCGCCCCAGCGTCGACGTCATCACCGGCCTGATCAAGGCCAATATCCCGTCGCGCGTAGCGTTCCAGGTGGCCTCGCGCGTGGATTCACGCACGATTCTCGATGAAATGGGCGCCGAAACCCTGCTGGGTCACGGCGACATGTTGTATCGCCCGGTGGGTTCCAGCCGCATCAATCGCGTGCACGGCGCTTTCGTCGACGACCACGAGGTCCACAAGGTGGCGGCCTACCTGCGTCAGGTCGGCGAACCGGACTACATCGAGGCGGTGGTGTCCGGCGAGCCCGATGCCGGTACCGGTGCCGAGACCGAGGATGCGGAGAAGGATCCGCTCTACGACCAGGCCGTGGCCCTGGTCATCGAAACCGGCAAGGCCTCCACATCCTGGGTGCAGCGCCGCCTCAAGATCGGCTACAACCGCGCGGCCCGCATGATCGAGCAGATGGAAGCCTCCGGTGTGGTCGGCCCCAGCGGGCCCGGCGGCAATCGAGAAATCCTGGTGCCGGGAGCGGGCGAGCGTTGAGGAAGGTTCTGATCAGCGCCGCGGTGTTGGTTCTGGCGCTGTCGACCGCGCCAGCTCGTGCAATGTTGCTGCCGGGTGATACGCCGCCCGCGCAATTGGGCGTGGATGTGAACGGGCAGATGCGCGAGCTTGCGGAGTTCCGTGGGCGCGTCGTCATCGTCAGTTTCTGGGCCAGTTGGTGCGCCCCGTGTTTCGAGGAAATGAAACTGCTCGAGCGCGTGCAGCGCAGCGTTGGGCGAGACCGTTTGATCATTGCCTCGGTCAATTTTGCGCAGTCCAGCGAGGTGTTCGCGGAACTCAAGACCCGGCTCAGCGATGTCGATCTGATGCTCACTTCGGACCCGCACGGTGCGCTCGGCACGCAGTACGGTGTCAACCGAATACCGTTCAGCTTCGTCATAGATCAACAGGGCGTGATTCGTTACGTCTACAGTGGCTATGGCGAAAAAATCCAGCGCGCCCTGGCCGAGGACCTCGACCGACTGCTGGAGCGGTCGAGGTAGTTCAGAAGCGGTTCAGTCCGGCGGTTGATGATCGCGGCCCTCATGGCACATTCCGGAGCTATTCCTTGAAGACAAAGCTGCTGTCCGCCCTTGGTTTGGTGCTGGGCTTGACGTTCGCCGCCGCGCCGGTTCATGCGAGCGAGGCCGAAAGCGCCCTGCGCAGCTTCGTCGAGGACGTGCGCACGTTCAGCGCGAACTACGAGCAGGTCCAGACCGACGACGCGGGCGAGGTCCTGCAGCGCTCCAGCGGCAGCATGGCGCTGTCGCGCCCCGGAAAATTCCGATGGACCTACGACACACCGTATGAGCAACTCATGGTCTGCGACGGTGAATCGATCTGGGTCTACGACCCGGACCTGGCGCAGGTCACGCGCCGTCCCGCCGAAGCGGCCCTGACCGGAACCCCGGCGGCACTGCTGGCGCAGCGCGCCAGCCTGTCGGACAGCTTCACGATCGAGGACGGCGGACGCAGCGATGGCCTGCAAGGCGTGCGCCTGCTGCCGGTCCAGGCCGACAGCGATTTCAAGTCGATCGAGCTGTGGCTGCGTGATGGCGCGCCGGTGCGCATGCGCTTTCACGACCAGCTCGGCGGCCAGACCGAAGTGCGCTTCACCCAGCTGAGCGTCAATCAGGCGATCGATGCCGCACAGTTCCAGTTCACGCCACCGGCCGGTGCCGAGGTCGTCGACGCTGGCTGAGCGGGGGCGCGCGGCCTTGCTGCGAACGCTGATCGTCTCGGGAACAGCGCGTAAACTTTCGCCATGGCCCTTGATCTGGATATCCCGAACCAGCCGTCGCCGAAGCCCGCGCTGAGTAACGCGCCACTCGACGCCGCGCCCTTGGCGGAGCGGATGCGTCCGCGGAATCTCGACGAGATCGTCGGGCAGGCGCATCTGGTCGGCGCTTCGGCGCCGCTGCGGGCGCTGCTCGAAGCCGGTCGTCCGCCGTCGATGATCCTGTGGGGGCCGCCCGGAACCGGCAAGACCACGCTGGCGCGTGTGGTTGCCCAGCATGTCGAAGCGCAGTTTCTGACACTTTCAGCGGTCATGGCCGGGGTCAAGGACATCCGCGAGGCCGTGGCCAAGGCGCAGGCGGCACGCCAGACGCAGCCGCCGATGCGCACCGTGCTGTTCATCGACGAAATCCACCGTTTCAACAAGAGCCAGCAGGACGCGCTGCTGCCGTACGTGGAAGACGGCACCCTGATCCTGATCGGCGCCACCACCGAAAATCCCTCGTTCGAGCTCAACAGCGCCTTGCTGTCGCGTGGTCGCGTGTTCGTGCTCAACACCCTGTCCGCCGAGGATCTGCGCGGACTCCTGCAGCGTGCACTCGACGATGCCGAGCGGGGTCTCGGCGGCCTGGAGGTGCCCGAGGACTGGCTGAGCCGTATTGTCGAACTCGCCGACGGTGACGCGCGGCGCTCGCTGGTGTTGCTGGAAACCGTGGGCGAATGGCTGCGTGCCGGCGGTGGTGCGGACGAGGCCGCGCTGGACCGTCTGCTGGGGCGCGGCATGCGTCGCTTCGACAAGGGTGGCGACAATTTCTACGATCAGATTTCGGCCTTGCACAAGTCGGTGCGCGGCTCCAATCCCGATGCCGCGCTGTACTGGTTCTCGCGCATGCTCGACGGCGGTGCCGATGCCGGTTATCTCGCGCGCCGTCTGACGCGCATGGCGGTCGAAGACATCGGCTTGGCTGATCCACGCGCACTGCCGATGTGTCTGCAGGCCTGGGACGCCTACGAGCGTCTGGGCTCGCCGGAAGGCGATCTGGCGCTGGCACAGCTTGCGGTGTATCTCGCGGTGGCACCCAAGTCCAACGCGGTCTACACGGCGTTCAAGGCCGCGCGCGACGATGTCGACCGGCATGGCAGCCTGGAAGTGCCGATGCACATCCGCAATGCGCCGACCAAACTGATGAAGGGGCTCGGCTATGGCAAAGGCTATCGTTACGACCACGACGAAGCTGGCGCCGTCGCGACCGGACAGAGCTTTCTGCCGGAGCGGATCGAAGGCAGCGTCTACTACCAGCCGGTGGCGCGCGGTCTGGAAATCAAGATTGGCGAACGACTCGCGCAACTGCGCAAAGGACCGGAATCCAAGTGAGCCTGTTCGGATTTTTCGTGGTGGGCATCGGCGCCGCACTGGGCGCCTGTCTGCGCTGGTCGCTGAGCCTGTGGCTCAATCCGATCGTCGCCACCTTGCCGCTGGGGACGCTTGCGGCCAACCTGCTTGGCGGCTATTTGATGGGAGTCGCGATGGGCTTGCTGCCGATGCTGCATACCTTGTCGCCGGAAGCGCGGCTGATGATCACGACCGGATTTCTCGGCGGTCTGACGACCTTCTCCACCTTCTCGGCCGAGTCCACCAGCCTGTTGTTGCGCCAGCAGTTTGGTGCCGCGATGCTGCTGATCGGCGTTCATGTGCTGGGCTCGCTGGCGGCCACGGCCTTGGGTCTGGCGAGCGTGCATGGCCTGCGGCTGTGGATCGCGCGCTGAGCGAAAGCGTGAAGGCGGTTTCAACGTCTACAATGCGCGTCCTTTTCTGATGCCTTAGAGCTTTTCCGATGCTGGATCCCAAACTGCTCCGTAGCGATCCCGAGACGGTCCGCGCGCGGCTGGCGCGCCGCGGTTTCGAATTCGATCTGGCGGGTTTCGCCGACCTGGAATCACGGCGCAAGCTGTTGCAGATCGAAACCGAAGCTCTCCAGAGCGAGCGCAATACCCGCTCCAAGTCGATCGGCCAGGCCAAGGGCCGGGGTGAGGACATCGCGCCGCTACTGGCGGCGGTCGATCAGATCAAGGGCAAGCTGGAATCGAATGCCTCGGCGCTCGAAGCCGTGCAGGCCGAGATCGAGCAGTTCGTGATGGCGCTGCCGAACCTGCCGCACGAAAGCGTACCGGACGGCGCTAGCGAGGACGATAACGTCGAAGTGCGTCGCTGGGGCACGCCGCGCGAGTTTGATTTCGAGGTTCGCAATCACGCCGATCTCGGCGAGGCCCTGGGGCAACTCGATTTCGAGGTGGCGGCCAAGCTCACCGGCAGCCGTTTTGCGGTGCTCAAGCGCGATCTGGCGCGGCTGCATCGCGCGCTGATCCAATTCATGCTGGATCTGCACGTGGGCGAGCACGCGTACGAGGAGGTCTATGTCCCGTATATCGTCAACGCCGCTTCACTGCGTGGCACCGGGCAGTTGCCCAAGTTCGGCGAGGATTTGTTCAAGCTCGACGCGGAGTCCGACTGGTATCTGATCCCCACCGCCGAAGTGCCGGTGACGAATCTGTTTCGCGACGAGATTCTGGACCCCGATGAATTGCCGCGGCGCATGGTCGCGCATACGCCCTGCTTCCGTTCGGAAGCCGGTTCGGCGGGCCGCGACACGCGCGGGCTGATCCGTATGCACCAGTTCGAGAAGGTCGAACTGGTGCACATCACGCGCCCGGAGGATTCCTACGAAGCCCTGGAAGCCCTGACGGCACATGCAGAAAAGGTCCTTCAGTTGTTGGAACTGCCGTATCGCGTGCTGGCACTGTGCGCCGGCGACATGGGCGCCGGTGCCGCCAAGACCTACGACCTCGAGGTCTGGTTGCCGTCGCAGCAGCGCTACCGCGAGATTTCCTCGTGTTCGAACTGCGAGGACTTCCAGGCACGGCGCATGCTTGCTCGCTACCGCCATCCGGACACGCGCAAACCGGAGTTGGTGCATACGCTCAATGGCTCCGGTCTGGCGGTCGGGCGTACGCTGGTCGCGATCCTCGAGAACTACCAGAACGCGGATGGCAGCATCGCCGTGCCGGACGTGCTCAAACCCTACCTGCGCGGCATCGAGCGTTTAGGCTAAGGTCGGTCCTGCGGGACCGACGATGACGGGCGAATCCGGGAGGCGTGAGATGGGGGAGGGTCGTTGTAGACACTTCGGCGCAGGTGCCGGCGCCAACGACTCCTGCGCCTGGGCGGCCGCGCGCGCATGAGCATCGTCGACGCGGTTTTGGCGCATCAGGACGGTTTGAAGATCATCTCGATTCCGTTCGTCGCAGCCTTCGTGGGCTGGTCGACCAACTGGCTCGCGGTGCGCATGACCTTTTACCCGCTGGATTTCTGGGGCGTGCATATCGGGCCGCTGCCGCTCGGCTGGCAGGGCATCATCCCGTCCAAGGCGCGGCGCATGGCGGGTCTGGCGGTACAGTCGATCCTGAGCAAGCTGATCTCGATGCGCGAGATCGTCGAGGTCATGGATCCGCGGCTGGTCGCCGAGCACATCATCGAGGAAGTCGATCCGCTGCTGGACGCCTGGACCGATGAAATGATGATCGCGCACCATCCGGTGCTGTGGTCGAATCTGCCGGACCCGCTGCGTCGCATGATGCGGGTGCGCGTGCGCGCCAAACTGCCACACCTGATCGACGACCTGATGCAGGACATTGCGCTCAATGTCGACCATCTGGTGGATGTGAAAACCCTGGTCGAGGACCACCTCGAAAAGAACAAGGAACTCCTCAACCGCGTGTTCTGGGAGTGCGGTCAGACCGAGTTCCGCTTTCTGGTTCATTCCGGTTGGTTTTTTGGTGGCTTTTTCGGCTTGTTGCAGATGTTGCAGTGGTTCCTGTTCCCGGTGTGGTGGACCCTGCCGATTGGCGGCGTGGTGGTCGGCTATGCCACCAACTGGATCGCGCTCAACCTGATCTTTCGTCCGCTCAATCCGATCCGGATCGGGCCGCTGCGCATCCAGGGATTGTTCCTCAAGCGTCAGGATGCGGTCTCCGAGTCGTTCTGCCGGATCATGGTCGAGGACATCGTCACGCTGCGCCGCCTGATCGAATCAATGCTGCAGGGGCCGCAATCGGAACGTACCGCCGCGATCGTGCGACGCCACATGCGTCCGCTGGTGGACGGCGTGGCCGGTGCGCTCAGCGGCACCATGAAACTGCTGGTCCAGACCACGCTGGGGCCGAGCCGTTTCGCGGAGATTCGCGAGTCGGTTGGCGACAAGGCGCTGGCCGAGGCCTCGCTGCCGTTCAACAATGACGCGTTCGCGCACGAACGCGCGGCCGTGGTCGGCTCCTTGATTCAGGGGCGCATGCAGCAGCTTCCGGCCGAGGAGTTTCAGGACCTGCTGCGGCCGTGCTTCAAGGAAGACGAGATGAAGCTGATCCTGGTCGGTGCCGCGCTCGGCTGCATGGCCGGCTTTGCGCAATTATTCCTGGTGTTCGGTTTCGGCTGAGCGCTGCGACTTGGGCAGCGTGGCCGCGACCGCATCGGCGGTGCGCCGGTTCGCGTCGAGCAGTTCGCGATAGGCATCGCGCTGCTGTTGCAGCAAGGACCGGTAGGACAGCGCCAGATTGCGGAAGCGTGGGCCGGACACCGCTTCGGGATCGAGCACGCGCGACTGCACGATGTCGAAATGCTCGATGGCGAACGGCATGACCCGGTTCAAGGTCCAGTCCTGCAGCAGGCCGACCTTGTTTTCGACCAGCGGAAGCTGCTCGTAGTACTCCACCAGCGTTGCACGTAGCGCGTAGTCGCTGATCAGCGACAGGCTGCCGCTGTTGCGCAGCGTTTCGTAGGTGCCTCGTGTGGGAACCGCGACCACATTCGCGACGATGTGGCGAAAGACGTCGAAGGCCTGCTCCGGCGTCCATGGCGCTTGCTCGTCTGGAGCGAAAATCAAGCTGTCCAGCGCCTTCAGTTTGGTATCCAGGCCTGGAAGCAGCTGTTCGAGTTGCTTGCGATCACTGGCCAGATCCTGCGCGAAGCCTTGCAGGTACTCCTGGGCGCGATGCTGTTGCTGGCGTCCCTCGTTCCAGTTGTTGAGCAGGAAGGCAGCGGTGACGCCGAAGAACACCACGCCCAGCTCCAGCACCAGCGCGCGCCAGTCCAAGGGACGGGGCCGCGTCGACGCCGCCATTTCACGATGAGCTTCAGCTTCGGGACTGCGGTCCACGTCAGGACTCGATTGAGGGCTGAAGCGTCAAAGCATATCGCGGCGGCGCGCATCTTTGTTGTTCGCTGGCTGCGCGGTTGCGAGCCAATTTCATTATCATTGCGCACCCATGCGCAAATCCTCATCCCGGTCCTCGCTTCGCGGCTGGTTTCGCGTTCGCCGCGGCTTTCTGATCGCTTTTGTTCTCGCCCTGTGCGCTGCGCTCGCGGCGTTCTCCTACTATCTGGTCCAGCTCGATCATGTGGTGCGGACACGCTTCGCCGGCGCGCGCTGGGCCTTGCCGGCACAGGTCTACGCCGCGCCGCTGGAGCTGTATCCCGGCCTGCGGGTGGACGCGGCGATGCTGCAGCGAGAGTTGGGGCGTCTCGGTTATCGTCATGTCTCGGACGCCGCCGGCCCCGGAACATTCTCGGTGTCCGGTTCGACCATCGATCTGGTCACGCGCGCCTTTCGCTTCTGGGATGGTGCGCAGCCTTCGTCCCGTCTTTCCGTCCGGTTTTCGGGCCACTCGATCAGCGAAATCCTGGAGCCCGGCGCACCGAGTCCGCGCGTGATCGCGCGCCTTGATCCCCTGCCGATCGGCAGCATCCATCCGGCGCACGGCGAAGATCGTGTGCTGGTCAAGATCGCGGATGTTCCGGAACTGCTGCCCAAGGGGCTGGTGCTGGTCGAGGACCAGCATTTCTACCAACATCACGGCATCTCGATTCGCGGCATCAGTCGCGCCGCGCTCGCCAACCTGCGTGCAGGGCGGGTGGTGCAGGGGGGCAGCACCATCACTCAGCAGTTGGTGCGCAATTTCTTTCTGACGCTGGATCAGACCTGGGCGCGCAAGGCCAATGAGGCCCTGATGTCGCTATTGCTGGAGGCGCACTACAGCAAGGATCAGATCCTGGAGGCCTATCTCAACGAGATTTTTCTGGGGCAGGACGGCGACCGTGCGATTCACGGCTTCGGGCTGGCCAGCCGCTTCTATTTCAACAAGCCATTGTCGGAATTGCAGTCGCACGAGATCGCGCTGCTGATCGGGCTTGCCAAGGGCGCTTCGTACTACAATCCGCGGCGCAACCCGGAACGGGCCAAGGCGCGTCGTGCGCTGGTGCTGCGCCTGTTCCGCGATGCCGGATACATCGACGAGGCCGAGTACCAGGCCGGTCTGGAAAAGCCCTTGGGCGTTACCGGCGTCAAGGGCGGCGTCGAGCGTTTCCCTGCGTTCATCGAGCTGGTGAAGCGACAACTGCGTCGCGACTATCAGGACGAGGATCTGCTCAGCGAAGGCCTGCGCATCTTCACCACGCTGGACCCGCGCGCCCAGGAATCCCTGGAAACGCGCATGACTGAAGGGCTGGACCGGATCGAACTGAGCCGCAAGATGGTCGAGGACTCGCTGCAGGGCGCCGGCGTGGTGGTCAGTCTGGAAGGTGGCGAGGTGCAGGCCCTGGTCGGCGGGCGCGATTCGCACTATGCCGGATTCAATCGTGCGCTGGACGCACGCCGTCCGATCGGCTCTCTGGCCAAACCCTTCGTCTACCTGGCGGCGCTGTCCGAGCCCGGGCGCTACAACCTGCTGACGCCGGTGGACGAGCAGCCGGTGTCGCTGAAGCTGCCGAATGGCTCGACCTGGACGCCGCAGAATTACGACCATGAGCTGCACGGCGTGTTTCCGCTGTATCTCGGACTCGCCAAGAGCTACAACCTCGCCACGGTGAAGGTGGGCCTCGACGTCGGTGTGGACAGGGTGGCCAAGATGTTCGAGGCTGCAGGCTATCCCGGTACGATGACGCCGCTGCCGTCGATCATGCTGGGCGCGGCGGAGATTCCGGCGATTGACGTGGCGCAGATGTACGCCACGATCGGCAACGGTGGCTATCAGTACCCGCTGACGGCGATTCGCGATGTCACCACGGTCGACGGCGAGCCGCTCAACCGCTATCCGCTGCGCGGCAAGACCGCGCTGCCGGATGCGCCGGTGTTCCTGCTCAACTGGGCGATGGAGCAGGTGATGATCTTCGGCACCGGCGCCAGTGCCTATAACGTGATCTCGCCCGCAACGCGGCTGGCCGGCAAGAGCGGCACCACCGACGATTACCGTGATGCCTGGTTCGCCGGTTACGGCGGCGACCGCGCCACCGTGATCTGGGTGGGGCGCGACGACAACAAGTCCACCGGTCTGTCCGGCAGCAGCGGCGCGCTGCCGATCTGGTCGCAGGTGATGAGCGACCTGCGCGTGTCCAGCTTCGATCCGCTGCCGCCGTCCAAGGTCGAGACCGTGCTGGTCGAACCGCAGAGCGGTTTGCGTGCCGACGAGGGCTGCATGAATCCGATTGCGGTACCCTTCGTCGCAGATTATTCGCCGGAAGACTACGCCCCCTGCGCCAATGCCTACCGGCCCGGAGCGCTACAGTGGTTTCGAGACATATTCAGATGAGTCGAACTTACCGACGCGGCCTGTCTTGGCCGCTGATCAGCCTGCTGCTGTGCGGGCTCGCGGCCTGCACCACGACGCGGCAGCCACGCCAGGACTGGCCGCAACCGCGTCCGGACGACCCCAACGCGCCGGTCTACCCAAGCTGGCCGCCGGAGCCGGGCAGCGAAGGCGGCGTCGAGCTTCCGCAGCAGCCCACGCAGCCGCCGGTACAGAACTTCCCGCGCAGTGCCGCCGAGGTCAGCGGCCCGGCGGTGATGGCCTTGATCCAGCAGGCACAGGCACAGCGCGATGCCGGCAATGGCGATGTCGCCGCCGCCACGCTGGACCGGGCACGCCGCATCGAACCGCGCAATCCGTTCGTCTGGCTGGAGCTGGCGAAGACCCAGCTGGCCCAGGACCAGGCGCAGGACGCCGAAGCCACGGCGCAGCGCGCCAGCGCCTACTCCCGCGGCAATCCCTATATCGACCAGGACCTGTGGCAGGTGATCGCCGCGGCCCGGGAACAGCTTGGTGACGCCGGTGGCGCCAGCGCCGCACGGGCCAAGGCCGGTGAAATCGCGCGCATGCTGCCGTCGTCCTGAAAGGCGGCTCCATCGACACCGCGGACCACAGCGGCGACGCCGGGGCTGTCGTGAACGGGCGTGACGCCGCGCCCCTGGAGCAGCGCGTGGTCCAGGCGTTCGCCGAAGCCGGCGCGCTGGCGGCGACCATCGAAGGCTTTTCGGCGCGTCCGGCGCAGGTGGCGATGGCTGCGGCCGTTGCGCGCACCCTCGATCACGGCGGCACGCTGGTGGTCGAGGCCGGTACCGGCACCGGCAAGACCTTCGCCTATCTGGTGCCGGCCTTACTGGCAGGGCGCCGCGTGGTGATCTCAACCGGCACCAAGAACCTGCAGGACCAGTTGTTTCATCGTGACCTGCCTCGCGTGGCGGAGGCGCTGGGCGTACCGGTGCGGCGCGCGCTGCTCAAGGGGCGCGGCAACTACGCTTGCATCTATCGCACCAAGCGGGCGCTCAACGATGCGCGCAATGGCGTGGAGATCGAGCGCCTGATGCGGGTCCGGCAATGGCTGTCCGCGACCAGCAGCGGCGAAATCGCCGAACTCGGATTCGGCGACGAGGCCGATCCGCTGGTGCCGCGCATCACCTCCACCGTGGAAAACTGCCTCGGCGCGCGTTGTCCGGATTTCGAGCGCTGTCATGTGGTGCACGCGCGCCGCAACGCCGCCGCGGCCGACGTGGTCGTGGTCAACCATCACCTGCTGTTCGCCGATTTCGTACTCAAGCAGGAAGGCTTTGGGCAGATCCTGCCGGGCGCCGATGCGGTCATCGTCGACGAGGCGCATCAGGTTCCCGAATTGGCGCTGCGCTTCTTCGGGTCGCGTTTGTCGACGCGACAACTGCTGGACCTGTCGCGCGATACTGCGCGCGAACTCTCGGAGCTGGGCGACGTGCCGGACGCGGCCGACGCCACCGCCGCGGTGACCGACGCGGCGGTGGCGCTGGAGCGCGTATTCCTGAACGTATCGGCGCGCACCACGGCGGCGGCCTACCGGCGCGTAGGCGGTGCCGGCGAGGCGCTGGTCCAGGTCGAGGAGGCGTTGGCGCAGCTGTTCGTCGCACTCGATTTGATTGCGGATCGCGCCCAGGGCGTGGCCGCTGCGCGCGACCGCACGGCCGACGCACAGCGCCGGCTCGCCGAGTTCCTGGACCAGAGCGAGAGCGACAGCGTGCGTTGGGTGGAGCCGCTGAACAATGGCGGGGCGCTACACACCACGCCGATTCGCGTGGAATCCCGATACGCCACGGCCGTGGCGGCCCAGGCCACGTCCTGGGTCTATACCTCGGCGACGCTGGCTGCCGGTGGCGATTTCTCGCATTTCACCGGGACGCTGGGGCTCAACGACGCCGAGAAGGTGCAGCTGGAAAGCCCGTTCGACTACGCACGGCAATCGCGCATGTGGCTGCCGCAGGGTTTACCGGACCCGAACGATCCGACATTCACCGACGCCTTCGTCGACACCTTGCTGCCCTTGCTCGAAGCGTCCCAGGGCGGAGCCTTCGTGCTGTGCACGAGCCATCGCGCGCTCAAGCGGGTGGCGCAGCGCCTGCAGCGCGAGACCAGCTTCCCCTTGTTCGTGCAGGGCGAGAACGACCGCGCCACCTTGCTGGAGGGTTTCTCGGAATCCGGACGCGCCGTGCTGGTGGGCGCCGCCAGTTTCTGGGAAGGCGTGGATGTGCGCGGTTCCGCCCTGCGCCTGGTGGCGATCGACCGCCTGCCGTTCGCGGCGCCGGGTGATCCGGTGTTCGATGCGCGGATCAATGCCCTGCGTCAGTCCGGTGGCCAGCCGTTCATGCAATTGCAGCTGCCCGCAGCGATCGTGGCGCTGCGTCAGGGCAGCGGGCGCCTGATCCGTGATCAGACCGATCTCGGCCTGCTGGTGCTGGGCGATCCGCGCCTGCGTACGCGCGGCTATGGTCGGACGGTGCTCGACAGCCTGCCGCCGATGACCCGGCTGAACAGCTCGCAGGAAGCGCAGGACTGGCTCAGGACCCTGGCGCCATGAATATTCTTGCGATCGATACCGCCACCGAAGCCTGTTCCGTGGCCTTGAGCCGGAACGGACGGGTTCATGCGCGTTTCGAAGTGGTCGGGCGAGGACATACCCAACTGCTGTTGCCGATGCTCGACGCGGTGCTGGCCGAGGCAGGCATTCGTCCGGCCGAGGTCGACCTGTTCGCCTGCGGTGTCGGCCCCGGCAGTTTCGCTGGCGTGCGCATCGGCGTCGGCATCGTCAAGGGACTGGCGCTGGCGCTTGATCGGCCGGTTGTCGCTGTCAGCTCACTGGCGCTGATCGCGCAACAGGCTTTTGATCGGGGTGCGGACGGACCGCTGGCGGTGTCGATCGATGCGCGCATGGGCGAAGTCTATTTCGCCACGTTCGAGCGCGGTGAGGACGACTTGGCGCTAGAGACGCAGACGCCGATCGTATGCGACCCACGGCAAGTACCGCTGCCCGCAGGTCCGGTTCGGGGCGCCGGGAGCGGATACGCCGCAGCCGAGGGCGCCCTGGCCACCCGATTTGGCGAGTATCTGAGTTCAGTGGACGTGAACGCATTGCCCGATGCTGCGGCCGCCTTGCGGGTGGCCGAAGCCGCTTTGCGCAACGGCACGGCACAAAGCGCCGATGCACTGGAGCCGCTCTACGTTCGCAACCAGGTGGCCCTGACGATGGTCGAGCAGGCGCTGCTGCGTGAGCAGCGTTCGGCCGGGCGCGACTGAGCCGGTATACTCGCGCCGCTCCGACCCGGCGTCATCCTTGCAACGCCGGTCTTCCGATCCAATTCCCGCCGGATAATCCGTCAGCCCGCATCGCTGCGAGCGGCCTTCCGGCTGAACCGCTGCGTGTACTCATGCTGATCCGTTCCCTGCGTCAAACCTGGCTGTCCAATCTGCGCGGCGATGTGCTCGCCGGACTCGTCGTTGCCCTGGCCCTGATTCCCGAAGCGATCGCGTTTTCGATCATCGCCGGTGTCGACCCCAAGGTCGGTCTCTATGCCTCGTTCTCGATCGCCGTGGTCATCGCCTTCGCCGGCGGTCGTCCCGGCATGATCTCGGCGGCGACCGGCGCGATGGCGTTGGTGATGGTGGGCCTGGTCAAGGAGCACGGGCTGCAATACCTGCTCGCGGCCACCTTGCTGACCGGTCTGCTGCAGATCGTGGCCGGTGCTCTGAAGCTCGGCGGCCTGATGCGTTTCGTATCGCGCTCGGTAATCACCGGCTTCGTCAACGCGCTGGCCATTCTGATCTTCATGGCGCAGCTGCCCGAGCTGATCCACGTGAGCTGGATCGTCTATCCGATGGTCGCGGCCGGGCTGGCGATCATCTATCTGTTCCCGCTGCTGACGCGCTCGATCCCGTCGCCGCTGATCTGCATCGTGGTGCTCACAGCGGTGTCGATGCTGCTGGGCCTGGACATCCATACCGTCGGCGACATGGGTGAGCTTCCTGACAGCCTGCCGGTATTCCTGCTGCCAGACGTGCCACTGACGCTGGAGACCCTCTCCATCATCCTGCCGTACTCGGCAACGCTGGCGGTGGTGGGCCTGCTGGAATCGATGATGACGGCGTCGATCGTCGACGACTTCACCGACACCAGCAGCAACAAGAATCGCGAATGCGCGGGGCAGGGGGTCGCCAACATCGCTTCGGGACTGCTCGGCGGCATGGCTGGTTGCGCCATGATCGGGCAGTCGGTGATCAACGTGAAATCGGGGGGGCGTGGCCGCCTGTCGACCCTGGTCGCCGGCGTGGTACTGCTGATCATGGTGGTGTTCCTGGGGCCCTGGGTCAGTCAGATACCGATGGCGGCGCTGGTGGCGGTGATGATCATGGTCTCGATCGGCACCTTCAACTGGGACTCGCTGAAGAACCTGCGCCGCTATCCCGCCAGCTCCAGCATCGTGATGTTCGCCACGGTGGTTGTGGTGGTCGCCACCCACGACCTGGCGCGCGGGGTGCTCGTGGGAGTGTTGCTCAGCGGCCTGTTCTTTGCGCACAAGGTCGGTCGGGTACTGCGTGTGGATTCCGCGACCGAAGACGAGGGGCGGCAGCGCAGTTATCGCGTGGTGGGACAGGTGTTCTTCGCCTCCTCGGAGCGCTTCGTGTCGAGTTTCGATTTCAAGGAAGTCATTGAACGCGTGTGTATCGACGTGAGCCGCGCGCACTTCTGGGACATCTCGGCGGTTGCCGCGCTCGACAAGGTCGTGCTCAAGTACCGTCGCGAGGGAACCCAGGTGGAAGTGCTGGGTCTGGACGAGGCCAGCCTCACCCTGATCGATCGTTTTGCGGTCCATGACAAGCCCGACGCCGTCGAACGGCTGATCGAGCACTGAGGGAGATGACAATGCAAAAGTTCAGCGCCTGCGTAGACGGAGCCGCCTACACCCCGAGTGTGTGTGATCTCGCGGCCTGGGCCGCGCTGCGGCTGGAGATTCCGGTGGAGCTGTTGCACGTGCTCGACCGGCACCCCGAGCACGCGCCGGTCATGGATTTCAGCGGCAGCATCGGCCTGGGCGCCAGCGAGGCGCTGCTGTCCGAGCTGAGCGAACTGGACGAGCAGCGCAGCCGACTCGCGCAGGAACACGGACGCCAGTTGCTCGAAGGTGCGCGCGCGCGGGTCGCCGCCGCTGGCGTCACTGCTGTGGAGACGCGGCAGCGCCACGGCACCCTGGTCGACAGCCTGCTCGATATGCAGGCGCAGACGCGCCTGTTCGTGCTGGGCCAGCACTACCACCTGGACACGCCGAGCAAGGTGCATCTGGACCACACCCTGGAGCGCGCAATTCGCGCCGTACAGCAACCGGTGCTGGTCGCCGCGGAGACATTCCGTGAGCCGCGCAGCTTCCTGATCGCCTTCGATGGCAGCGAGACCGGCCGCAAGATGGTCGCCAAAGTGGCGACCAGCCCCTTGCTGAGCGGATTGAACTGCCATCTGGTCACCGTTGGCCACGAAACGGCGAGTACCGCAACAGCGCTGGACTGGGCGAAAGCCGCGCTGCAGCGCTTTGCCCCGACGGTGAAAGTGCTGAGCGGCGAGCCGGAAGCCGCGATCATCGACTACCTGCGGCAGCAGGATCTCGATCTGTTGGTGATGGGCGCCTATGGGCATTCGCGCATCCGTCAGCTGATCATCGGCAGCACCACCACAAGCCTGCTGCGATCAAGTCCGGTCGCCGCCTTGATCCTGCGTTAAGCGCTTCCAGGCATTGGCCGGAAATCCGCGCTTGGGCAAATCCAGCATGTTTCAGCGTTACGCCCGCCAGGCCTTCCGTATCGCGGCACGAGCCGGTTACGCCGCGCGCGGATTCGTCTACCTGATCATCGGTTTCTTTGCGGCGTTGGCGGCGGTCGGGGCCGGCGAGACGATGGACAGCAAAGAGGCGCTGGAGCGGGTCCTTACCAATCGATTCGGGGGCCCGATCGCAATTGCGCTGGTCCTGGGCCTGGCGGCCTATTCGCTGTGGCGTCTGGTGCAGGCGATTCTGGACACCGATCGGCATGGCCGTGGCGGCAAGGGCATTGTCATCCGTACCGGATTGTTCATCAGCGGGATCAGCTACGCGGCGCTGTCGCTCTTTACGGGATCACTGGTTCGGGGTGCCGGTTCACCGCCGGGGGATGGCGGTGTGATCGCCACAACGATCGCGGGCGGCATCGCGTCCACGCCGGCGGCGGCCGTTCTGGCCCTTACGTTCGCGATTGTGGCGTTCGCGCACTTCATCAAGGCCTGGACTGGGCGCTACGCCGACCACCTGACGGCGGGCCGCGCCGCCATGCGTTGGATTCATCCGGTGTCGAAGCTGGGCCTGTTTGCGCGCGGACTCAGCTTCGGGGTGATCGCAATGCTGTTCGGCTACCGCGCCATTGGCGATCAGCACGACCAAGGCGGCACCATCGGCTTGGCCGATGCGCTCGATTTCGTGGTGGAGCTGCCGGCCGGTGACTGGCTGTTGGCGGGCAGCGGCCTGGGTCTGCTGCTTTTTGCCGCCTATTCGTTCATTCAAACGGCCTACAGGCGCATCAATATCGAAGATATCGGTTCGCCGGAGCGGCCTACCGACGACTGACCGCACCGCTGTCGGCCAGTGTGTCGGCGATGGCCTCGGCCAGCCTCCGATAGCCAGCCGCGTTGGGATGAATGCGATCCGAGCGAAGCCCGGCCTCCTCGATGATGTCCGCGAGCGCGTCTTCGACCAGGGGGATCGTATATCGCTGCGCCAACTCGGCATAACCCGGCTCGGCGTGCAGGCCCAGCACCGCCGGCTCGGGCACTGCCAGCAGCACAACGGCGGCACCGCGGGCATGCACCAACTCCACCATGGCGGCCAGGTTGGAATACATCGCGCGGCGGTCGAGCTTGCGCAACATGTCGTTGCCGCCCAGGCACAGAATCACCAGTGACGCTTGCGCGTCGTCGAGCACACGCGGCAACCGTTCCAGCCCTTCGGCCGAGGTTTCTCCGGGCACGCCATGATTCAGCACCTCGCGGCCGATGAGTCTCTGAAGTTGGGCAGGATAGGCCTGATCCGAATTCGCGCCGGTGCCGTAGGTCAGGCTGTCGCCGAAGGCCAGCACCACATCGCTTCCTTCGAGCGCCGGCAGGCGCGGCGTGGTCGTGGAGCCGCAGGCCCACAGGAGCAACAGCAGCATGCTGCCGATTGCCAGCCGGGCCGGGCGCGCTGCAGTCCGGTTCAGCGGCGGTATGCTTGGATTCATTGATGGAAGCCTGTGGAGAGCCAACTTGATCTACGAATTCGAGGGACACAGCCCACGCCTTGCCGACGACAGTGTATGGCTAGCCGACAACGCGACCGTCATCGGTCGCGTCGCCTTGGCCCGAAACAGCAGCGTCTGGTTCAACGCGGTGTTGCGCGGTGACTGTGACGATATCGAGATCGGCGAGGGCAGCAATATCCAGGATGGTGCGGTCTTGCATACCGATGCCGGCGTGAAGCTTCGAATCGGGCGGAACGTGACCGTCGGTCATCTGGCGATGCTCCATGGCTGCACCGTCGGCGACGACAGTCTGATCGGTTTGCAGGCCACGATACTCAACGGGGCCCGTATCGGACGTCATTGTCTGATTGGCGCCAAGGCCCTGGTCACCGAAGGCAAGGAAATTCCCGACGGCTCTCTGGTCGTGGGTGCGCCGGCCAAGGTGGTGCGTGCGCTCACGGCTGAGGAAATGGCGGCCATTGCCATGTCCGCACAGCACTATGTTCAGAACGCGCGTCGTTTCCGCAGCGGACTGCGGGCGCTGCCTTTCGGTACTCCGGACTCCGGAACGCGGACGATCTAGCCGCCTTCGCCGCCGGCCGCACACCAAAAGTTTCACTGTTGTGACAGTTGCGAGCCGGCGCAAGGCGCCCGGCGAAGTCACTGCGGCCTGATTCCCGTTGACACCACGACCGGCTCGCCCGAGCTATGCGGCGCCGTGACGTCGATTCGTCATCGTTTCGTAACCATCCTGTCATCGAACACCTCTAGCCTGCGCAGCCATGAATTTGGAGTGCTTGAGGACGAAAGCCTTGTCCGCAAGTCGCGTTGACGGAACGACGCACTTCATCTGAATGCGACATCGGGGGTCACTCGTTTCGATAGAAATTTTCGGTCGCCGGCGCCACAGCGCCACACCGGAAAGCCGTTCGGTATTGCGCCATGGCGCGCAAGTCGGACATCGAGCCCGCGGAACATCGGCGCGCCATGGACCCGGCGCACGACGCGGCTCGGGTTGATCCCCCGCCTGGTTCGTATCGCATCACTTTTGGGTTTTGCGGCCATTGCTTGCGGATTTCTAGAGGTCTAAATGAGAAGATTCGGGTTGAAGCACATCGCGGCGGCAGCGATCTCCTGTCACGCCGTGGTTGCGATCGCGCAGGATGAGTTGGTCATCTACGCGTTCCAGGACGGCAAGCCGGCCAGCGGGCTGACCGCGGTGCTGGACGGCGAAGCGCGAGCAGAAATTGGCGCCGACGGTTCGGTCATGTTCGACCTGCCGGCCGGTTCGCACAGTGTCGTGTTCTCGGACCAGGGCACACCGGTCCAGACCATCCGCTTCAACTCGGCCAAGGGTCAGTACGTTGACATCAACGTCGCGCTGAAGCCCGGTGCCGAGGCGCAGGTTTCCGTGGAGCCCTATTTCGGCGCGGAGACTGCGGTCGAGACGGCCAAGGCCCCCAAGGGATCGCTGGGCGGCCGCATTACCAACAACGGCGTGCCCCTGGCCGGCGCCACGATCACGGTTCGCGGCACTGGCGCCACGGCCACCACCGATGCCAATGGTCGCTACAGCCTTGAGCTGCCGCGCGGCGTCTATGAGCTGGAAATCAACCACGACGGTTTCGCCGCGCCGATGGCGGAAGACGTGCGCGTGGTCAGCGGCGTGTCCAGGAACGAGAACATTCGCCTGGGTGGCAGCAGTTCGGGTTCGCAGGACGCCTCGCTTGAGGAAATCGTCGTCACCGCCAAACTGCAGCCGAACGCCTTCGAGGAAAGTGAGCGCTTCGCCGTCAATGTGATCGATACGATCGGCATCGAGGAACTGGCGCGGTTTGGCGATACCGACGTAGCCGCCTCGGTGGTACGCGTGCCGAGTGTGACGATTCAGGACGACAAGTACGTCTTCATCCGCGGTCTCGGCGGGCGCTATATCACGACGACACTGAATGGTTCGACGCTGCCGAGTACCGATCCGTCGAAGCGAACGGTACCGCTGGATCTGTTTCCGACCAACATGGTCAGTCAGCTCGACGTCAAAAAAACCTTCGTCGCGAGCATGCCGGGCGAGTCCACCGGCGGCAATCTGGTGATCAACACGCGTAGCTTCCCGCTGGAGCGCGCTGGCAAGGTGTCGTTCTCGCTCGGTTATGTGCCTGGACTGACCGGCGATGACGTGGCCGCCGATCCCAGCCGCAGTGATACGGACTTCCTGGGTTGGGATGGCGGATCACGTGACGTTCCTGCCGCTGTGCCGAGCATCGCCGAAGTTCTGAAGTATGACGACGAGTACTCGCAGAATGTCGAAACGGAATTGCGCCAGATCGGTGGTCTGCTGCTCAAGGACGACCTCGACCTCGATACCACGACAGCGACACCGAAGGTGTCACTGGGCCTGAACTACGGTGATGTCTTCGATTTCGACGGCAACGAGTTCGGCTACTTCGCGGCCGGCAACTATCGCAATGGCTGGAGTCAGAAGGACTCGGGTGTGTCGCGCACCTACACCGCAGGCAGCGGCGAAGTATTCGACGACTTCACATTTGAGGAAGCGACCAACAATATCGATGCAAGCGCGCTGCTGGCCCTTGGTTTGAACATGGGCAGCAATACCTACCAGTCCAACAGCCTGGTATCGCGAGTTACAGAAAGCAAGACGCGCGTCTCGCAGGGCCTGGACGGCGATTCGAATTTCCAATCGTATCGTTACACGATCGACTGGATCGAACGACAATTCCTGTCGCAGCAGTTTTCCGGCGAGCACGTGATCGGTGACTCCGGCAAGCTGGTCGCGGACTGGCAGGTGACCGGTTCCCAGGCTCGGCGTTACGCGCCGGACCGCCGCGAAGTCCGATTCGACCTTCGTGAGGGCGATGGTATCTACAATCTGCAGGTTCCCAACCTGCTGCGTCGTTACGACGATCTGGTCGACAACAACGTCGACGTTTCCTCAGACCTCGAATACGCCTTCGACCCCAACAGCTTTGGCAGCTCGAAGATTCAGTTCGGCGTCCAAGTGATCCGCCGCGAACGTGATGCGGATTCGGAAAGCTACGGTTACGACGGCGGCCTGCAGTCCGGCGTGGACGACAACGCGCCCAACCTCCTGGTCAGCGAAGTGCTGACGGTGGACAACATCACCGGCGATTCGGGGACGGGCTTCGCATTTCAGGACAAGACCCAACCCAGCGACAGCTATGAAGCGGAAATGGATCTCGACAGCGTCTATCTGTCGTATGACCTGATGTTCCTCGACAGTTATCAGATCGTGCTGGGTGGTCGCTACGAGGACTACACGCAGACCACCGATACCTTCGAACTTGCCGGGGACCAGGGACCGGTGAGCTCGAAGATCGACGAAGGCGTATTCCTGCCGAGCTTCTCCTTCAATTGGTTCTTGTCGGAAGAGCAACAGCTGCGCTTTGCCGTCTCCAAGACCGTGTCCCGTCCGGACTTCAAGGAAACCTCGAACGCGGTTTTCTACGACAAGGAATTCGATTTCCGCGTTCGCGGCAACCCGAACCTCAAGTTGTCGGAGGTCGTCAACGTCGACCTTCGTTGGGAACGCTACTTCTCGGATACGGAAAGCCTCAGCGTGGCCCTGTTCTATAAGGATCTGAAGGACCCCATCGAGCGCGTCGTGCAGCCCGCTTCGGGCACTGCCGGAAACTCGCGGACCTTCCGTAATGCCGATTCTGCAGAGCTCTACGGCATCGAGCTGGACCTGCGCAAGGACTTCAGCTTCGACGAGCGCTATGACCGGACGTTCTTCATTGCCTTCAACGGCAGCTATATCGATTCCGAGGTGACCCTGACGACCGGCGAGAAGCGCAAGTTGCAGGGTCAGCCGGACTACACCCTCAACGTGGTTCTCGGTTACGACGACCTGCCGACCCGTCAGCAGCTGACGCTGCTGCTCAACCAGAGCGGCGACAACATCGTCGACGTCGGCGTGTCCGGCCGTCCGGACGTCATTGAGGAACCCCGCTTGGCGCTTGACGTGAACTACAAGTTCGACGTGACCGCGGACTTCGCGCTGAAGGCGAAGGTAAAAAATCTGCTGGATTCGGAAGTCGAATTCACGCAGGGAGGAAAGGTCTTCCAGAGCTATGACAAGGGTATGGAGCTGGAAGCCGGATTCGACTGGAATTTCTGAGCCAAGGCGCAGTTCGTTTCAGACAGAAACAACCTATTGAGACTTACGGAGTGGTTATGACTTTCAAGAAGCTTGTGCTGATTACAGCGATGGCGAGCGCCCTGGGTGCTCTTTACGGTTGCACCGAGGGTGACGAGTCCTCGATTCTGATCGAGGGCGACGAAACCACGAACAACAATGGCGGCGGTGGTGAAACGCCAGGCGAGGTTACCGTCTCCGAGAACTGCCCGGAATGGGCTTCGGCGAAGAACAAGGACGAGGACGGCAACGATGTCTGTGCCCTTCCGTCGACGATCATGGAAGACCGCACGCTGAGCAGCGATATCGTTTGGTACCTCGAAGACCGCGTGACGGTCGGTAACGGAAACCGTGAAATGTCTGCGACGCCGGGCGAACTCGCCAGTGGCGCAGCTGTGGCGGATGTCACGCTGACGATCGATGCCGGCACTGCGATCAAGGGCAAGAAGGGCACCTTCGCCAATCTGCTGATCACGCGTGGCTCCAAGATCATGGCCGAAGGTACTGCCGACGCGCCGATCGTGTTCAGCTCTGACGACGCTGACGACACCGGTTCAGGTGAGTGGGGCGGCCTGATTCTTCACGGCTATGCGCCGCACAATGAATGTCCGACCGCGGCCGACTCGGCTTGCAACATCGACGCCGAAGGCGAATCCGGCTTCGCGGCTGGCTACGATGCGGACGACAGCAGCGGTGTGCTGAAGTACGTCGTCGTGACCGAGGGTGGTTATGAATTCGCTCCGGGCGACGAAATCAACGGCATTTCGCTGGTCGGTGTAGGCGCCGGCACCGAAGTCGACTACGTGCAAGTCAACTCCAACTCGGATGACGGCATCGAATTTTTCGGTGGCACCGTCAACATGAAGCACGTCGTACTGACCAACAATCTGGACGACTCGGTCGACTGGGACGAAGGGTTCCAGGGCAACCTACAGTATGTGCTCGTGATTCAGAACGATCCGGAAACCTTCGGCACCACCGTCGAAGCAGATACGGAAGGCACGGACGAGTTCCTGTCCAAGCCGACTATCGCCAATGCCACGTTCTACGGTGTGGTGGGCGGCTCGGACCCGGCCGCTATGCACAACATGAAGGCCGGCTCCGGCGGCTTCTTCCACAACTCCATCATGCTCGCCGACACCGATGCCACGGCCTACAAGGCCTGCGTCTTCGTCAACGGCAGCAGCGCGCAGTTGAACCAGAACACCTCGCTGGTCTATGACAACGTGATGGTGTCTTGTGGATCGGTCGGCGCCAGCAGCTTCGACGCGACCACCGGTGATCCGGTCACGACGAACTTCACGCTGAACGCAGGTGGTTTCATCGAGGCCGATCCGGACCTCACCGAGAGCTATGTCCCGCAGGCGGCCGAAGCTTCTCTGGCGGCGCCAATCGATTGGACTGCAGTGCTCGGCACCTACCCGGAGAGCACAGCGATTCCGGACTATCTCGACGCGACCGATTACCTTGGTGCGGTCGATCCGGACGCCACCTCGCTGTGGTTCGAAGGCTGGACCATCGAAGGATCGCTGTAAGCGACCAGCTGCAATCGGACTTCGGTTCAAAAACAAAGACGGCCGCATTTGCGGCCGTCTTTTTTGTTGCCTGCGAAACGAGAAGCGATGGGCCTTACACTCAATCTGATCGATATCGGAGCGTCGTTCCCGACCGCGCCATTCCGGACAAGCCGCAGGCTTGATCCGGAATCCACGTGAGGTTCCGCAGGCCCGAGCCGGCCCAAGCCACTCCGGGCCGAGGTCGAACTCTGGTTTCGTCAGCTCAGTGGTCGACGCGCTTCGGATAGTCGTAGTCGACAACCCGTCCGCCGTCTGCGGCGACGGCGCTCCAGTTGGCGCCGTCCAGTGCCAGACGTGTGACGGCGCAGGTCGGTACGTCCGCCGGCAGTACACCACCAGCGTCCCGCGCCAGCGCATGCTGCAATTCGCTGAAACCGGGGTTATGCCCGAACAACACCACGTTCGCGCAATCGGCGGGCAATTCGCGCACCACCGTCAGCAACATGGGCAACGCGGCTTCATAGATGCGTGCTTCTTCCACGATCCGCGCCGTATCGAGCCCAAGCACGTCCGCGAAAATCCGCGCGGTGGTGAGGGCGCGCCGCGCCGGGGAGCTGACGATCAACTGGGGTGGCGTATATCGCTGGCGCCAGCGTTCGGCCATTTCCGGAGCATCGCGCAGACCGCGTGCGCTCAGCGGGCGTTCGAAATCACTCAGCGTGCCATCGCCCCAATCGGACTTGGCGTGACGAACCAGTGTCAGTTGCAGACTCATGTTTCGGTGGAACCCCGTGCAGGCAGATAGATGTCATAGCGGGCCTGTGAGCCCGTGATGCGGAAATTGGGTGCGGCATTCGCAAGCGGCGGCGCCTTGAGCGGCCGTTTGACAACGACGCGCCGTGTCGCGCAGGCCAGAGCGGCGGGCAGCAGCGCATCCGCATCCTCGTCGCCGCCACTGAGCGCGCGCAGAACCTGCATTTCCTTCTTGGCCAAGGCCTGCTTGCCGCTGTGGGGATACATGGGATCGATCAGGACGACGTCCGCGGTGGCCGGGTGTGCGTGCAGCCACTCCACGGCTTCAGTGGCGAAAAGCCGCATGCGGGAAATGGCCGGGTCGTCCGGAACACGTTGCAAGGCATCGGCCAGCAGCGCCGCGGTTTGTTCGCATCGTTCCAGCAGGGTGAGCTCGGCACCCAGTGAAGCAAGCACGTAGGCATCGCGGCCAAGGCCGGCGGTGGCGTCCACGATGCTGGTCCGCGGGTACTTGTGCAGCCCGACCGCGCGCGCCAGCAACTGTCGCTTTCCGCCACGAATGCGGCGCCGAACATCGTCGGAAGCCCAGTCCACACCGATCGGAGCATAGTTCGGCAGGTGTTCGGCGCGTAGCACCAAGCGGTCCCGATCCTGTTCGAGTCGGAAGGAAGCTGCTTGCGGCAGTGGGGGATCGGCTCGCGTAGACATCTTCGTGGCATGGATCGCAGACCAGGATGGTAGCAGCCTCCGCTACACTGCCGGCCAGCCGCCGGATTGGAAGTTTTACGTCACCGGCGCCGCCAACCAACCATTTCTCCTGCTCTTGAACGCGAAGGAACTTGAAAGAAGGCTGCGAGCCGCACTCGCCGACACGGAGTCCAGGGCGCCACGCCGCCGTGCGCGGGAAATGGACTCTCCCGTGGTGCGCAAATGGTTCGAGCAGCAGACGCGGGGCGTGCTGAGGCCGTCTGCCGTACTCGTACCGATCATGCGTCGTGAGCGTGAGCTGACGGTACTGCTGACCCGTCGCGCGGATCACTTGCGGTCGCACCAGGGGCAGGTGAGCTTTCCGGGGGGGCGCAGCGAGCCGGACGACGCCTCGGCGGCCGCGACCGCGCTTCGCGAGGCCTGGGAGGAAGTCGGCCTGCGTCCGGAGGCGGTGGAGATCTGCGGTTATCTGGACGACTATCCGACACTGACACGCTTCATTGTGACGCCGGTCGTGGGATTAGTGGATGATGTGCCGACGCTGCGGCACGATCCGGCCGAAGTCGCCGAAGTGTTTGAAGTGCCGCTTCGGCTGCTGATGGAACCTGGACGGTTTGAGCGCCATGTCCTGACCCGTGATGGTCTGCAGCTACCGTTCGTTCAGGTGCGCTACGAGGGACAGAAAATCTGGGGGGCGACCGCGGCAATGTTGCGCGATCTGATCTCCCGGCTGGAGAGTGTGACGGCATGAATGGCAAGAACGTTGTTCTGCAGCATGCGTTGAATCTGCAGCTGGACGCGGCGGCGGACGGCTTCGACTGGCCCGAGACGCTGGATCTGTTCGACAAGATCGCCGAGGAACTGGGGGAATTGCGTGTGGAACTCGAGTCCGAGTCTATGGATGTCGTTCGCACGCTCGACGAACTGGGAGACGTATTGTTCTGCGTGGTCAATCTGGCGCGAAAACTACAGCTTGATCCTAGCGAAGCGCTCGCGGTCGCCAATCGAAAGTTCGAGCGGCGCTATGGGCACGTGCGCAAATATCTGCACGAGTTTCCGGCCGTCGGCAATCCGGCGCGTCTGGCGGGTATGGAAGCGCGTTGGCAAGAGGCGAAGACTAAGGAGAAACACGGGGAACTAGAGTGAATTTTACCCACTCGCGAGCCGAAGATGGACTGGGCATGATGACTGGGGCACCCGCGTGAATCCTCCTACAACGCACGACGACGGCGGAACAGGCTTTCCGCAACTTGAGAATTTCCGCTATTTGCCTGAAATCAATACCTTCACGCACCTAGTTCACTTGGATAGAATCGAACGAAGCGTAAGCCTTTCAGACTCCAAATAATCTGGGACCATGCCGGACACGATTCAATGAGCGATATCGAGCAGACGAGCCTGCTGTATTACCAGTCCTCGGACTGCTCGGCGCAATGGGGCGATTTCCTGAAGACGCTGGCGTCCGAACTCGACGCTCAGATGAGCGCCGAGGAGAACCGCGCCTTTTTTTATGTGCTCGGCGCCCGCCTGGCTGATCGCCTGAGCCTGCCGCAGGCCGATACGCTTGAAGCGCTGGAACAAAGCATCAATGTTCAGCTGCGCAGCATCCGCTGGGGCTGGACCCAGATTCGGGACATTCATTCGAGTCTGGAGATCGTTCATGCCTGCGCGCCGATGCGGCAGGCGTTCGGCGATGCGGCGATGTCGTGGTCCGGTGGTGTCCTTGAAGGCTTGTACGCCGGCTGGTTGAAGCAGCTCGGCGCTGGAGATGAACTGCAGCTGCGTCAGGTCGGTCAGGCCGAAGGGCCGACCGATGCTTTACGTTTCCGGCTTGCACATCCAAGCCTTTTCGTCTGAGGTCGATACACCATGTCGGACCAGGGAAATGACGATATCAAGCAGTTATACGGACACCTGGGGCTCGATCCGCGAAGTTACCGCGAGATTCGTGACGACAAGGCGGAAAATCCCGAAGCAGGAAAGTCCGGAGATTGGTCGCTGCTGAGAGCGGTACGCTCACGTCTGGACCAAGGCGCGCCACCACCCCAGGCTCCGCCGGCAGCATCACCGACGCCGCCATCAGCCGATGCGCGCCCCGATCCGGCGCAGCAAGCGTCCTTCGTTCCGCAGGAACAGCAGGCTGCTCGTGTCGAGCCGACGTTGGCGCCAACGCCGGTTCCGGGCAGGGAATCTCTGGCGGCCAGCCTGTTGGCGAGCCTCAAGGCATATGAGGTGGACCGCTCCGCGCAGCGCGCGGCCAGTCCAGCAGCGGCCGTGCCGGAACCCAGGGGCGCCGAACACACGCGCAGTGAAGCCCCGCCCGCTCAAGCAGCGGCCGGGCCGGTGGCTTCGCAGCCACCGGCGGCCTCACCTGAAGACGGTCGTTCGATCGAGGTGTCATTGCGCTCGGCCATCTGGCCATCGGTGCCGCCAAGCAGTCCGACCCAGCCCGCGATGCGGGAGCCGCAGCCGCCGACCGCCGAGTCAGTACCTCCGCCGGCGTCCGAGCCGGAGCCCCAATTTTCGCCAACGTCGGCGCAGCCGCGGGCGTCCTCGTTGATGCGTGGCGTATCGGACGGTCTGGTTTCGACGTTCCGACGCCTGGAGGCTCCGCGTCCGCTGACCAATCCGGACTTGGCCAAGTTACGGCTGAACTACGGCGCCCGCAGCGAGGCACACGGCGTATCGCAGCCCAGGGATGCGAATCTGCGAGAAGTATTCGCCCGCCTGAAACGGGTCGGCGATGATCACTGACGCACCGGGTTCGCACGCGGTGGTGGATATGCCTCGAACGAGGGTCGATAGCGTGCGCGTGATCGCGGTGCTGTCGCCCAAAGGCGGCGTGGGCAAGACCACGGTCGCCGCGAACCTGGCGGCGGAGTTGGCGCAAGCCGGAAAGCGGGTTTACCTGGTGGATCTCGATTCACAGAACGCGGCGCGCCTGTGCTTTCGTACCGACTTCTGTGATCCGGTGGGCCACGCCCCAGGCTCCAGAAACGGCGCGGCGTGGTCGGAGTGCTGTCGCGGCACTGATCGCGGTGTGATCTGTGTTCCGTTCGGGATTGTCGCTGAGAGTGAACGTGCCTACTACGAACGCATGGTTGCGTCCGACCGCCATTGGTTGAGCAGGGGGCTGGCTTCCCTGCACGCGCCGGACGACGCGATCTTCGTCATTGATACGCCACCGGGTGGCTCGGTGTTTCTGCCGCAGGTGCTGTCGAATGCCGGTGTGGTGCTCAGCGTATTGCTGGCCGACGCAGCCTCGTTCGCGACCCTGCCGACGATGGAGCGCTGGCTCGCCGACTTTCGCGATCGCGCCCCGGCACGGCAGCGTTCGTTCTATCTGGTCAACCGCATGGACGATTCGCGCCCTTTGCCGCGCGACGTCTACGCCGCCATGCGCGAACAATTGGGGTATCGAATGCTTGGCGGCGTGATTCATTTTGACGGTGCCGTGGAAGAGGCGCTCGCCTCACAATTGCCTGTGGCCGCCTACGACCCGCAGGCACGGGCGGCGCGGGACTTCCGCGAACTGGCTGCCTGGCTGATGTCCATCCTATGAATCGTGACCGGGCGAGGGGGGGATCGTGAGGGAACGACTGAGTCAATGGCAGGCCACCGACTGGCTCGACAAACCCTGGGTGATGTGGCTGGCACTGGCCTTTATGTCGATCCCGGCCTTGATGGTCGTGACCACACCGTTGAGCCTGGCCTGGCAGGCGGTCTTTGCGATCGGAGCCACCTTGGCAGCAATGCGGATGCGCCACATTGAAGGGCATCTGATTTCGATCGCACTGATGGTGATCAGTCTGCTCGCCAGTTCCCGTTACATCTATTGGCGGCTTACCGAATCAGTCAGCTTCGATCAGCACCGCAGTTTTACCGACATGTTCTTCGCGGTCGGCCTCATCGGGGCCGAGCTGTACGCGTTCATGGTGTTGGCGCTGGGATTTTTTCAGGTGGTCTGGCCGCTGCACCGCAAGCCGGTTCCGCTGCCGGATGACCAATCGCTTTGGCCCAGCGTCGATGTGTTCATTCCGACTTACAACGAGCCCCTTTCAGTGGTGCGACCCACGGTGCTGGCGGCCATGGAAATGGACTGGCCGGTCGACAAGTTCAGGGTCTATGTGCTCGATGACGGTCGTCGCGAGGAGTTCAAGACGTTCTGCGCCGAGGTGGGTGCCACGCATATCACGCGCAACGACTCCAAGCACGCCAAGGCCGGCAACATCAATCGGGCGCTGGAGAAGACGTCCGGCGAATTCATCACCATCTTCGATTGCGATCACGTCCCCACACGCTCATTTCTGCAGCTCACGCTGGGACTGTTCCTGCATGACCCCAAGATGGCCTTGGTACAGACGCCTCACCACTTCTTTTCGCCCGATCCGTTCGAGCGCAACCTGCGCACCTTCCGCAAGGTTCCGAATGAAGGCGAACTGTTCTATGGCCTGCTTCAGGATGGCAACGACCTCTGGGACGCGACCTTCTTCTGTGGCTCCTGCGCGGTCATCCGGCGCGAGGCCCTGCTGGAAGTGGGCGGCATCGCCGTCGAGACCGTCACCGAGGACGCGCACACCTCGCTGAAGATGCATTCCCGCGGCTGGCGCAGCGCCTACATCAACATCGCCCAGGCGGCGGGATTGGCGACCGAGTCACTATCGGCGCATGTCGGGCAGCGTATCCGCTGGGCACGCGGAATGGCGCAGATTTTCCGAATCGACAATCCGTTGTTCAAGCGCGGACTGAAGTGGTACCAGCGCCTGTGTTACTTCAATGCGATGATGCACTTCTTCTACGGCCTGCCGCGTATCGTGTTCCTGACGGCGCCCTTGTCGTACCTGTTTTTCGAGGCCCACATCATCGATGCGCCGGCGCTGACGATTCTTGCCTATGCCGCGCCGCATTTGATCCTGGCCAACCTGACGAACTCGCGTCTGCAGGGACCGTTCCGGCACTCCTTCTGGGCGGAAGTCTATGAGTCGGTACTCGCGACCTACATTCTGATTCCGACCACCATGGCTGTGATCAACCCCAAGCTCGGCACCTTCAACGTGACCGCCAAGGGCGGTATCGTCGAGAACGAATATTTTGATCAGCAGATCGCCAAGCCTTATGTGGTGCTGCTGCTCCTCAATACGGTGGGGATGATCGTCGGGGTGGGGCGGCTGTTCGTCTGGAACACCAACGAAACCGATACTGTACTGCTCAACATGGCGTGGACGATCTACAACCTGCTGATCGTCGGCGCCGCATTGTCGGTCGCCTGGGAGCAACGACAGATTCGCAAGGCGATCAGAGTCGAAGCCGAACTGCTGGCAGGGCTCGCTCTGCCGGACGGTCGAGTGTTCACGACCAAGACCTTCGATCTGTCGGAATCCGGGACGTCCCTGACCTTGCCCGAGGGCGTGGAGATCGCGCACGGAACGATCGTTGAAGTGGCATTGGCACCGGACTATCGAGAAGTCTGGATGCCGGCCGAAGTGGTGCGTGCCGTCGGTGGTCGTGTTGGCCTGAGATTCGGCAAGCTCAACGTCGAACAGGAAAAGCAGTTGATTTATGCGATCTTCGGTCGCGCCGACGCGTGGGTCAGCTGGTCGGAGGACCGCGGCATGGACGTGCCGTCCGCGTCGTTCAAGGAAATTCTGGGTATCGGTGTATCGGGCATTGGTCGCCTGATCGCCATGGGGAGCAAATCGGTGGAGAACGCGGTGAAGAATGCATTGGGAATCAAGCGCCGGAGCAAGCTGGCGTCCTGGCTGCTGGTGGTCGCGGCATTGTCGGCGCTGAGCGTGGCACCGGACAGCCATGCGCAGTCTGCGGCGCAGGTGTCGGCGCAGCAGCAGGCCGCCGCTTCGGCCGGAGCGGGCAAACCGATGAAGGATCAGGCCACCACCGATCGCGTGATCCGCTCGCACAGCCGGCAGCTGACACTTGAGGATCTCGGCATTTCGCGGCCGATTCGTTTGCGCGGGCTGCAGGGGGAGGTCTCCGTTCCGGTCAACGTGCGTGATGATGAAATCGTCACGCGGGCGCGCCTGCACCTCAAGTTTGCGCATTCGCCGTCCTTGTTATGGGATGTCTCGCACCTCAACGTACTGGTCAACAACGAACTGGCGGGCACGCTGCCGATTTCGGCTGAAACCGCCAGTGGAACCGAGCGCACGATCGATATCGACCCGCGCCTGTTCGTGCAGTACAACCAGATCACGCTGCAGCTGATCGCGCACTACCGTTATGAGTGCGAAGACCCCGCGTACACCAGTCTCTGGGGTGTCGTCAGTAACCAGACCGTGCTTGAGCTCGATACCGAGCCCTTGTCTCTGTCGAATGACCTCAACCTGCTGCCGTCGCCGTTCTTCGATGGCCGCGACACGCGTCGTTTGACGCTGCCGTTCGTATTTTCCGGCACGCCGACCCTCGACGCGCTTGATGCAGCGGGCGTGACCGCCTCGTGGTTCGGCGCGATGGCGAACTATCGAGGAGCGGAGTTTCCGACCTACATCGACAGCCTGCCGCCCGGCCATGGCGTCGTGTTCGTGGTCGGGGGGCGCGGACCAGCAGGACTGCGTCTGCCAAGCAACAACGCCTCGGCCAGCATTTCGATCGTCGACAACCCAAAGACGCCGGGCGCCAAGCTACTGATCATCCAGGGGGCTGACGGTCTGGCGCTGAAGCAGGCCGCGCGTTCGCTGGCCATGGGGTCCGAGGCTTTGGCCGGACCGTCGACGGCGATTCGTGAGTTCAGTGAGCCCGAGCCCCGTGAACCCTACGATGCACCGCGCTGGATTCCTACCGATCGTCCGGTCGAGATTGGCGAAATTGCGGAGTCCTGGCAGCTCGAAGCCAGCGGCCTGTATCCGGACACGATCCGCATCAACTTCCATCTGCCGCCGGACCTGTTCACCTGGCAGTCCGACGGCATGGAGGTGAACCTCAAATATCGCTATACGCCGACCGTGGGCAGCAAGTCCACGCTCAACGTCAACATCAACGATGGTTTTGTCGAGGCGATCGCCTTGTCCTACCTCGATGAGGAAGGCGCTTCGGCCGACCGGATCAATCTGCCGTTCGTGTCATCGTTCGAGGCCGTCAACGAAGCCAAGGTCAGCATTCCGGATTACAAGATCGGTGGCGACAATCAGCTTCAGCTGCAGTACTACTTCGAACGCAAGAAGGAAGGGCAGTGCAAGGACATCGTCCTCGACAACCTGCGCGGTGTGATCGACGAGGATTCGACCGTCGACCTCAGCGACATTCCGCACTACGCCTTCCTGCCTGATCTGGCCCTGTTCGCCGACGGCGGCTTTCCGTTCTCGCGACTGGCCGACCTCTCGGAAACCGGAATTGTGCTGCCGAGCAACATCACGCCGCAGGAAATCAGCGCCTATTTGCTGGTGATGGGGCGTCTCGGCGACGTGACCGGCTATCCGGCGATTCGTTTCCAGTTGGTACACGCCGATCGCATCTCCGAGCTGAGCGATCGCGACATCCTGGTGTTCGGCGCCGCCGGCAACCAGCCGTTGCTCGAGCAGTGGGCCGACTACATGCCGATGACCGTGGCACGCGGCGAAACCCGGCTGCGCGTGATCGGCCCGGTGGAACGTCTGCGTGCCCGGTGGGAAGGGCGTGATGTCGAGGGCGCGATCAATCACGCAGGCCGGGTGATTCTTGAAGCGGGCCGTTCGCTCGGCGGCGTCATGAGCTTCGAATCGCCCCTGTCGTCCGGACGTACCGTGGTGGTGCTCACCGCCGGCGACTCGGACCGCTTGCTCGACGTCGCCCGCATGTTCACCGATTACGGCAAGGTGCCGTTCGTCCAGGGTGATCTGGTGCTGCTCAATGGCGACGAGGTCAACCACTACAGCCTCGAGAACCAGTACGCCGTCGGCCGCCTGCCGTTCTTCCTCGGCCTGCGCTGGTGGCTGTCCCAGCAGCCATTGATACTCGTGATTTTCGTGGTGGTGATCGCTCTGTTGCTGGCGGCCATTCTGTTCCGCCTGCTGCGCCGCATGGCCGCTGCGCGGAAGGACGGCCACGCCTGATCGGGGCGTGAGCTCATCTGGGATTTGCTCACGATGCGCAAAGTGCTTGTCGGTTTGGTGGCGATCGCGCTGCTCGCGATCGGCGCATGCCTGGCGATGAACTGGTATGCCGCGCGCCCGTGGAAGGCGTGGCAGGCATTTGCGCGGGTGTTCGTGCAGCCGGACGGACGCATCGTCGACCGCACGGCCAATGCACGGTCGACGTCGGAGGGACAGGCCTACGGACTGTTCTTCGCACTGGTCGCGAACGACCGGCAAGCTTTCGACGCGATACTCGCCTGGGCCCGAGACAACCTGGCCGGGGGCGATCTGACGGGGAGCCTGCCAGCTTGGCTTTGGGGCCAGGATGAAGACGGGACATGGGGTGTGATCGATGCCAATCCCGCCAGTGATGCAGATCTGTGGATGGCATACAGCCTGATGGAGGCCGCCAGACTGTGGGACGCGCCGCGCTACGAGGAAATCGGGCGCGCGATTCTGTGGCGGGTCAAGGCCCACGAGGTGATCGACACGGCGGCTGGCCCGATGTTGCTGCCGGCGCCCGAAGGCTTCGCACTCAAGCCCAATGGCTGGCGCTTCAATCCCAGCTACCTTCCGGAGTTCCAGATCCGCTATTTCGCCATGGAAGATCCCTCGGGACCTTGGTCGCGGGTCTGGGGCACGTACACCGACATGCTGGCGCAGGTCACGCCAGCCAAGGTTGCTCCGGACTGGTTCGAGTGGTACCCCGAGCAGGGAGCCCAACAGGACCGGAAGACCGCCGGTATCGGAAGCTACGATGCGATCCGAGTCTACCTGTGGGCAGGAATGACGCCGCAACCGACGCTGTCGCCATCGATGCTGGACGGTTATGCGGAGCTGATTCGGATGCGCGGTCTCCCGCCGGAACAGGTGCAGGTGACGACGCGCGGCATCGATGGGGGGAGTCCTCTTGGATTTTCCGCAGCCGCCTTGCCATATCTACATGCCTTGAATGAAGATAGACTCTTAGAAAAGCAAGAAAAGCGTTTGATTGAAAACAGAATTGCAGGTGATGACGAGGGCGGGGCGGAATCTGGGAGCCTGGGTGATCCTGCGCATTACTACGATCAGGTCTTGGCCCTGTTCGGTGAGGGATGGGTCGCGGGCCGCTTTCGGTTCGGTGACAACGGTCAACTCGAGACAAGATGGGAGCAATCGTGCTGCGGCGTATTTTCGCGCTGACGGGTCTGACCGTCGGACTGCTTATGGGCGCCGCTGTTTGCGGTGTCGCAGGCGCGGCCGAGGGTGATGCCCAACTGCAACCGCTGATTGCCCAGGCGCATTACTGGGAGGACCGCGGTCGCTATGATCTCGCACGGGAATCCTGGCTCAAGCTGCTGCGTGTGCAACCCGACGACGCACAGGCGCTGGAGGGTCTGGCGATGGCCGAGGCGCGCAGCAACAAGCCGGAGGCGGCCGAGGTCTATCTGGAGCGGCTCAAGGAAGCGCACCCCAAGCACCCCGCGATTTCCCGGATCGAAGCCGCGATTCAGCAAGGCGCCATCGATCAGACCAAACTCGAAGAACCCCGAGGTCTTGCCCGGCAGGGGCGCTATCAGGAAGCGGTGGAATCCTATCGCACGCTGTTCGGCGGCGAAGTCCCCGGCGGCCGCCTGGGTCTCGAGTACTACCAGACCCTGGCGGGCGTCGACGGCAAATGGGGCGAGGCCCGACAGGGCATTGAGCGACTGGCCAAGGACTACCCCGATGACCCGGTCTATCGTCTGGCGCTGGCGCAGCACCTGACCTATCGCGAGGATTCGCGCCGCGACGGCATCAGTCGCCTGGCACAGCTCGCCGACAATGCGGCGGTGTCGGTGCAGGCGCGGCAAGCATGGCGCCAAGCCTTGCTTTGGTTGTCCACGGACCCCAATGACCGGCGCTACTATCAGACTTACCTCGACGAATACGGCAACGATCCGGAGGTTGCCGCCAAGCTGCGCGGCGTGCAGGAGGCGGTGGCCAGCGTCACACCGCAGGCCGACCCGCGTGTTGCCGAGGTGCAGGAAGCGTACGAATCATTGAATGGCGGCGAACTGGCCGCCGCATCTGCTCGTTTCGAGGACCTGCTGCGCGACGATCCGCGCGACGCCGACGGACTCGGCGGTCTGGGCATCGTACGGCTACGCCAGCAGCGTTTTGCCGAAGCAGCGTCGCTGCTCGAACAAGCCAGCATTGCCGACCCCAAGCGCTCGCAGCGCTGGTCGGAAGCCCTGTCCAGTGCACGGTTCTACGCGCTGGTACGGGAGGCGGAAACGGCGCGTCAGGCGGCGCAGCCGGAACGCGCCGAACAATTGCTGCGCAGCGCACTCGCCGCGGATGGCGTCGACGACGACTCGGACGTGCGCAGCACCCTGGCTGACGTGCTCGCCGAGCAGGATGAAATCGGCGAAGCCGAACAGCTTTATCGTCAAATCTTGTCGCGTCACCCCGACAACATGAATGCGACACGCGGGCTGGTCGGCTTGCTCACGCGCAGCAATCGGATTCAGGAAGCGATCCAGCTGGCGGAACGCCTGCCGCCGGAGCTGCGCAACCAGATCGGCAGCCTCAGTCAGCTCAAGGCGCAATATCTAAGGGATCAGGCGACCGAGGCGACCGAGGCCGGTGACCAGCAGGGCGCCGAGAACCTGCTCAAACAGGCGCTGCTGCTCGATCCGAACAGCGTTTGGGTGCGCCTCGATCTGGCACGCATCTACCAGCAACAGAAGCGCACGCGTGAAGCCAACACCCTGGTTGACGGCATTCTGTCCGGCAACCCGAACATGGGCGAAGCGATTTTCGTGAAGGCCTTGCTGTTATCGGAACAGCAACGCTGGTATGACGCGCTGCAGTTGATGGAGCAGATCCCGCTGGCGACGCGTGACACCGGCATGGTTCAGCTGCAGCATCGGCTGTGGGTGCGTTACCAGACGGAACGCGCCGGTGTTTATGCGCGGTACGGCCGCGTCCAGGATGCGCTGGAACTGCTGCGCCGGGTGGAACCGCAGGTCGACAACGCCCCCGAACTGCTGGGCGCACTGGCCACGGCCTATGCCGAAGTCGGTGACGAGGGCAGGGCACTGGGTTATATCCGCGCGGCGCTGTCCGGTACGCCGGATCCCGATCCGGGGCTGCGCCTGCAATACGCCTCGCTCTTGTTCAAGCTGCGACAGGACGCGGAGTTCGAGGTGGTGATGACCGATCTGGTGCAGCGCGGCGGCTTGACCCAGCAACAGGCACTCGATCTGGCCAATCTGCGCGTGGCCTATCGCCTGCGTCAGGCCGACCTGGTGCGCGAGGAAGGTGATCTTGCGCGCGCCTATGACTATCTGGCGCCGCTGCTGCAGGTGAACCCCAATGATCCGCGGCTGCTGATGGCGCTGGCGCGCCTCTACAACGATTCCGAGGAATACGACCACGCCGCGCAGATCTACGATCGGGTATTGCAGACCGACCCCGAAAACCTCGACGCCTACAAGGGCTCGATCGGCGCCGCGCTGGCACGCAATGATCTGGAAACCGCGAATCAGCTGTTGAACGAGGCGTTCAATTTGGATCCACAGAACGCACGCCTGTATGCCTTGGCCGGGCGGCTGGCCCGGGCGCGCGGCGAAGACGGGCGCGCGCTGGAGTATTACCAACGCGCCCTGGCGCTGGATGCGCAGCAGGGTGCCCAGGAGTTCGGCGGACGCTATGCCCCGCAGTTGTATCTGTTGGATCCGGCTGCGGCTGGCAGCCGGGTGCTTCCGGCCCCGAGCGATCGTGGTGGTTTCAGTTTTCGTCCCTCATCTGCGCAGAGCCCTAGGCGCAGCGATTCGGCGCGGGCGCGCGAAGCGGCCTGGCAACCGGCACGCGGCGGCGGCTACCTGATCAAGACCGCGGCACCGCGACGCTCAGCCCAGCCCGAGAAGTCCCAGACTCCGGAAGAGAGGGTTGAGCCGGTTCCACGAGCTTCTGTCGATCAAGGCATTCGACCCAGCATCTACAGCATCGAACCGGCACCGATGCGAGCCGAACCCGAGCCGGTGACGGCGCAGACCACGCCTGCATCGCAAACCGGGGCGGATGCCCCGCGCGCTCATGAGACACCCGGCGTGTTTCTCAAACTGTCGACGCAGTCCAATGGTGAACGCGTCACGCGATCAGCGGAGACGCCGTGGACGCTACCGCCGCCACCGTCCACCCGTTCCGGCAGCGCTGCCGTCCCGCTGCAGATGGAGACCTTGCAGGCACCGCCGTTCCCACCTCCAAGGCTGAGTCAGCGACCGGATTACCGGTCCGGGTCCGAATCTTCACTGTCCGCGCCGGCCACCATGCCGGCGCTGCCGACTTATTCGGCGCCATCGACGCGCCGCGAGCTCACCACCGCACCGGATCCCAACTATCAGTTCATGCCTGAGGTCAGCCGTTCAACGGCCTCCTCCGCACCGGCGCCAGCGCCGATGGCACCGGGCTCGCAGGCCCCGTTGTATCCGCCGTCGTCCCGGTCGGCGGTGACTTCGTCGACCTACCGCCAGGCTACCAGCACCCAAGTTCAGCCGTACTCGAGTTCCTATGCCGAGCCGGCGCCGGCGGTTCCGTCGAATGCGGTCCCGGCCTCGACCTACCCCTCGACATCGACGGTCCAGCAGAGCAACGGAACGGTTTCGATTCCTTACGGTCCGCTGGGCAGTAACGCCAGCGTGGTACAGGCCGGTCCGTCTTATTACTCGTCGCAATCCGGCGGCACGCAAACCCAGACCCGCAGCGAGGTCTACACGCAGGGACAGGCTCAGACCGTTCGTCGCTTCGATCCACCGAGTGGTCAGGCTCCGTACCCGGCGGGCGGGCTGCCGCCCGCATCGGTGCCGCGCATGAGCACGCAGCTATCGTCGTCCAGCGGCGATCCGGCGCTGCGCCGCGAGTTGTCGCGGGAAATCAACGATATTCGCGGTGCCTATGTCACCCAGCCGGCGCCGCAGGCGCCCGTCATGAGCTATGGCAACGATCCAGCGCTGACGGTGCCGAGCTTCGCACGACGCGAACTGCCGCCGACACGCGAACGCAGCGACCTGCTCCGCGAGATCGAGTCGATCGAGGCCAACCGCGCGGCCAATGCCGGACTCGGCGTGGCCTTGCGCAACCGCGACGGTCAGAGTGGCCTGGGGCGCTTGCTGGATATCGAACTCCCGGTCGAGGCGAGCATCGCCGGCACCGAGGCCGGGCGTTTCGCCCTCCGCGCAGTTCCGGTGTTTCTCGATGCCGGTTCCGTGTCCGGACGTGATCAGCTCCTGTTTGGCGCCATGCCGCTGGTCGATGACGCCACCAGCTATCGATTCGCACAGGATGCCAGCGGCGTCGCCGTGGGCGGCGTCTATTCGATCGCGGACTTGCGCCTGGATGTGGGTTCGTCGCCGCTCGGCTTCCCGGTGGAGACCATCGTCGGTGGACTGCAATGGAAGCCGCAGGTCGACAATGTGTCGTTCAAAATCGATCTGTCGCGCCGATCGGTGACCGACAGCCTGCTGTCTTATGCAGGCACGCGCGATCCCGCCACCGGCCGCGTCTGGGGTGGCATCACCCGCACCGGTGGCCGCATCGACATGTCCTATGACCTGGGGCGCTATGGCGTCTACGTCAACGGCAGCTACCACGTGCTCGATGGCGAGAACGTCGATCAGAACAATGCCTTCGAAGCCGGTGGCGGTTTCTATACGCGTGGCGTGCAGCGTCGCGGATTCCGCGTGACCTACGGCCTCAACCTCACGACGTTTTTCTACGACAAGAATCGCCGCTACTACACCTTTGGTCATGGCGGCTATTTCAGTCCCCAGTTCTACATGAGCGTGGGTGTTCCGTTCGAGATCAGCGGATCGCGCGATCGCTTCTCGTACCGGATCGGCGGTGCGATCGGTCTGCAGGCGTTCAAGGAGGATGGTGCCGCGCTGTTTCCGACCGATGCCGGTCTCCAACTCGCGGTGGAAGATCTGGTGCTGGACAACGAGGACATCGTCGGCGGTTACAGCGACAGCAGTCAGAGCGGTGTCGGTTACAACTTCAGCGGTGCCTTCGAATACCTGATCGCACCGCAGTTGACGGCCGGCGCGCTGCTGAGTCTGGACAACGCCAAGGACTACAATGAATCGCTGGTAATGGGCTATGTCCGTTACTGGTTCTCGGCACAACCGCGCGTATCGTCACCACCGACGATGCTGCGTCCGTATTTCAATTTCGGGAGCGACTGAGCATGAAGCCGCCAATCCTGCCGTTCTGCCTGGCCGCCCTGGTGCTGGCGTCCTGCGCCGCCGACGATCCCCGGGCCGAAGGGCTCAATGTTCGCGCGCCGTATGGAAGCGTGGCAGGACAAGGCGATGTCGCGAACTGGTCGCCGGGCTCGTCCTATTCGAACATGGGACGACAGAGCCTGGCGCAAGGCCAGCCCGAGCGGGCCGCGTATCAATTCGAGGAGGCGCTCAAGGTCAATCCCTTCGATCCGGTGGCGCTCAACAACCTGGCCGTGGCCAAGGCTGAGCAGGAGGACTACCACACCGCGGTCGATCTGCTCAGCCGCGCCGCCCGATTGGCGCCGGATGACGTCGAGATCGCCGCCAATCTGGCGCGACTCCGCAACTGGGTCAACAGCGAGGCACTCAGTGGTGTCGACTCCGACGACTGGAGTGGGCAGGCTGATCTTTCGGCTCTTCCACCACCGCCGCCCGATCTGTGGAATCCGCAGGTCTATCGCTAGGTATTTCGCGCTTCGCGGCAACGATTCCCCCGGGACAAGGAACCGCCTCAGGACGAACAGCTCGCCCGTTTGATGAGGACGTCCCGACCATCCTGATTGTCGGAGTATCCCTGCCACACGGCGATCCAGGCCGAGGCGAAGATCGGGCCAGGCGCCAGTCGCGGCAATAGCTGAGTGTACGGTGCTGCCGCGTCATCGAGACCTCGCGCAGCGCCGAGTGGTCCGTTGAGGCCCAGGCACTGCAGGAAAATCCCATCTCCATGCGCCACCAACGCCACGCGATCGGCTTCGTCGATGGCCAGTCCGGCGTAGCGCTGCAGGCGCGCGTCGGTGGCGTATTCCGCCCCCAGGGGCTGGCTGTCAGCCGAAAACGCTCGGACCCGAACGGCGGCGGCGGTGAAATCCGCCATGAAGCTGTCCCAGGCCAGATAGAAGCTGCCGTCCGATGCGACCGATACGCTGGGGCGGTCGACCAGCAGATCCGTGGACTCGCTCGCGTCGAAGACTCGCCCGAGCGCCGAGCCATTGCTGTCATAGACCCGCGCCTGGATGGTGCCGGCCCCATCCGACCGGAGCCAGGTCACAACCGTCTGACCGGCAGCGTTGCTCGCGACGCGTGGAAACAGCAGCGGATTACTTAGGTCGGTGTGCACGGTCTGGACGGCGTCGACGGCAACAGCGTCGGAATCAAAGCGACGAATCGCGACCACGCGCTGGTCCAGCAGGCCCAGGAGTGGACGGCGTTCCTGCCAGACCACGGTGATTCCGCCGGCGGCGTCCATGGCGATATCCGCTTGCGGCTGGACCGTGAACGTCCCTTCATCGACCCGGACCTCCGGACCACGGGCTGCGCCGGCAGCCGAGAAGGTTCGCAACTTGATCGCAAGTCCTTGCGGGGACTCGCTGTCCCAGGCGATCGCAAAGCGTCCGTCTGGCGCCATCGCGACCGAGGGACGGCTCTGTCGACTTCGGGTTTCGTTGTTGACCCTGAATTCATCACCGGCTGCCGTGCCCGCGGCCGTATACCGGCGCGCATAGATTCCGCTGAGGCTGCCGTCCTGATCGTCGCTCTGCCAGACGACGACGTAGCGCCCGTCGGCTGCGGAGGCGATCGCAGGCAGAGCCTGATCGCCCGTGCTGAACTGATTGACCACGGGATCGGGATTGCTTGCACCTGCTTCGGTTGCCGCTCGGGCATCTTCGCCGTCGAAGGCAACCCAACCGAGCGCGGTCGCCAGCAGCAGCATTCCGCAACGATTCATGACCGGGAAAACCGTTGGAAGAAATTCCACATTTCCACCGTTGCGTCGATGTCTTTTGTCGTCGGACCATATTCCGGGACAAAGCTGCCGGCACCGGGCCAGGTGTGCCCGCCACCCTCCACACGGTAGAAGCCGACCGCGCTGCCGGCCGAGCAATGGTCGTAGTTCAGCGTGCTGACCGTGGTCTCGTCGTCCACCTTATCGGGCACGGCCCGCTCAAGCGGCGTACCGGTACAGCCATTGAAGCTCGCGAACCGTTCAAATGCTTCCATCGGCGTGAGATTGCCCAGCGTTCGCGTGTCGTAGCCCACCTTGTCGTCAGCCGTTCCGTTGATCAGCAAAACCGGTACCGGAACCGATGGCGAACAACTTCGGTTCACCGATTGATGCAGCGTGGACGCCACCGAGGCGACCGCGGCAATCAGGTCCGGCCGTTCACAGGCCATGTACAGAGACATGGCGCCACCGCGCGAATAGCCGGCCATATAGACCCGGCTGTGGTCGATCGGGTCCTGCGCAACAGCGTCTTGTATGAGCTCTGAGAGAAAGCCGACATCGTCGGACAGGCGCAGGTCCGTCGGCGAATCGCTCCAGTCGCCGAAGGTGCCTTGTGGCAGATAGACCCAGGCGCCCTGGTCTCGCACCCACTGCATCGCCACCGTGAGATTCGCCATGGCTTGCGGTGTGCCGCCGAAGTAGTGAAGGAGCAGCACAGCCGGTGCTGAAGCGGCGGACGGTGGGATCGCGGGGCGCAGCACCAGGATTTCGCGATCACGACCCTTGAAGTCGACATGCCGCAGTTCCTGCAACACGTTTTCGTAGGGAAAGACGCGGGCCTCGGCAGTGCTTGTCGCGCACAAGCCCATCAACGCGGCCAGTAGAAAACGGACTCTTCGGCGCTCAACCTTGGCGGTCATGGTGTCCTCTCCTTGGCACCCCCTGCGAGCGAGTATAGCGAGCCCGACCGCGCTCGGTTATCCTTGTCGGATTGGGGAGTAGCCGTCCCGCGCAATGCGGGAGGGTGCGTCAACATACTTGGCCGCTGCATCACATAGGCCATGGCGCATCCAGCCGGAGAACCGGTGTGGCGAGACCAAGGTTGACGTGAAGCGGCCACCGGGCGGGCTTCGCGCGCCTTGTCTCGTATCCACTCGCCCGGTTCAGGAATCAAAATCGAATGGAAGCTTTCTGGATCTCCACCGGTACCGTTTTCCTCGGGGAACTCGGCGACAAAACTCAGCTGCTCGCGGTCATGCTCGCCAGTCGCTTTCGGCGTCCATGGATCGTGGTGGCCGGCATCCTGCTGGCGACGGTGCTCAATCACGCCGTGGCCGGGCTCGCCGGTAGCTGGATCAGGACGGTGCTGCCGGACGAATGGCTGCATTGGATCGTCGGCCTGTCATTCATCGCTGTTGGGCTTTGGGCGATCAAGCCGGATGAGATCGACGAATCCGAAGCGCTGCGCAGTGGTCGCAGCGTGCTGTGGATCACCGTCGTCAGCTTCTTCCTGGCCGAGATCGGCGACAAGACACAGATCGCGACGACGGTGCTCGCGGCCCGTTTTGACGACCTGCTCCAGGTGGTGGCCGGCACCACCAGCGGTATGCTGCTGGCCGACGTTCCGGTGGTGTTTCTGGGTGCCGCGATCGCCACCCGTCTGCCACTGACCGCGATCCGCTGGACCGCCGCCGGCCTGTTCGTGGTGCTGGGCGTCACGACCCTGATCTGGGGCGGAACCTGGTTGGGTGCCGGGGCGGGGCAGGCGGGCTAAACGCTTTGTTTCGCTGCGCGAAATTCATGCTTTCAGACGCTCAACCATGCTCAAGCGCATCGAACAGCGCCTCGTACTCTCGCGTCAGCTTGTGTGAAGGATCGAAGAAAATCATTGGCTTCGACTGCTCGTGCGATTCACGGATGCGTACCGAACTCGACATGAACGGCTCCAGCACGCTGAGGTCTTCGCTGCGCAATTCCTCGATCATTCGGGCCGGCAACTTGGCACGCGGCTGGAACTGATTGACGATGATGCCTTCGAGCTCCAGTTCTTCGTTGTGGTCGGCGCGGATCTCTTCGAGGTTCTCGATCAGTGTGTAGAGCGCGCGTTTGGCGAACTCGTCGCAATCGAAGGGCACCAGCACGCGATCGGCCGCGATCAGGGCCGAGCGACTGTAGAAGTTCAGCCCCGGCGGTGTGTCGATGAAGATGTGGTCGTAACCACGCACTTTCGCCAGCGCCTGACGCAGCTTGTGCACCTTCTGCTTGGCTTCGAGCTTGACCTGCAGATGCTCCAGTTCCGGACTGCCGGCGATCAGGTCGAGATTTTCGAACGGCGTTTCCGTCGCATAGCTTTCGAACGGCGGGCTGGACAGGCTGAAGTTGAGCGTTCCATCAAAGAAGTCGGCGATGTTCTTCGAAGGCTGGAAGGGCCCGGCGCCGAGCAGGTAGCGCGTCGTGTTGCATTGCACGTCGAGGTCGATCACCAGCGTGCGCAAACCGCGCGCCGCCGATACGGCGGCGAGATTGCAGACGATCGTGGTCTTGCCGACACCGCCCTTCTGATTGAATACCACACGTCTCATTGCTCAGCTTCCTCGAATGCGATGTCGCGCCAGCGGGAAATGCTGCTGTGCAGCAATTCTGTCAAAGGAGGGTCGACAAAGCGAGCCTGCCGCTGCTGCGCGCGCCGTCAATCCGTGAACAGGTCGGACATCAGCGGCTTGCCCGGTGATACCGCGTACTTGCGGAAATCGCTGACGCCGTATTCGCGCAACAGTTCCTCGTCGAGAAAGAAGCGACCGGTGCTGACGCGAGCCGGACGCGTCAGCAGCACATGCAGGGCGTCGGCCACGATTTCCGGTTTGCGGCAGTTCTCGGCCTTGACGTGCTGGGCATGCTTCAGCGCCGCGGTGTCGATGACGGTCAGTGGCCACACCGCGTTGACGGCGATGCCGTAGCGGCGGAATTCCTCGGCCAGGCCCATCACCATCATGCTCAGGCTGAGCTTGGTGATGGCGTACGGCGTGCGCCCGGTAAACCAGCGCCGGCTCATGTTGACCGGCGGCGCCATGGCCACGATGTGCGGATTGGTGGCGCGACGCAGATGCGGCAGCGCGGCGCGTGTCAGATGCAGCGGGCCATGTGTATTGACCGCCAGCATCACCTCCAGCGCCCGGCTCGAAATGCGCTCCAGAGGCCCCAGGTGAATCTGGCTGGCGTTATGCACCAGGGCATCGATGCCGCCGAAGTGATCGGCCGTCTGCGCGACTGCACGGTCGATCTGCTGAGGGTCGTCCATGTCCAGCGTCAGGCCCAGGGCTCTGCCACCGGCTTCCTCGATGGCGGCCACGGCGGATTCGGTATCGCTGCGCGAGGTGATGACCAGACGCGCTCCGTCGCGGGCAAGTCGCAAGGCGACAGCGAGGCCGATGCCGCGCGCGCCGCCGCTGATGAAGATGGTCTTGTCGGCAATGGCCGTCACGATGGGATCCTCGTAGGTTCGATTGACGATAAGCAATAAAAAGGCCGCGGCGAGAATTCGCCGCGGCCCGGTACCGCGTGAAACGAGACGGAATCTTAGGCCGCGAGTTCGCGCAAAACGTAGTTCAGCACGCCGCCATGCTTGTAGTACAGCCACTCCTTCGGCGTATCGATGCGTACGCGCGCCTTGAAGCTGACGACGTCGCCGTCGGGCTTCTTGGCATTGACCGTGACTGCCGGCGCACCGTCGACGAGCCCTTCGATGTCGAACACCTCGTTACCGTCCAGACCCAGCGAAGCTGCGCTCTGGCCATCCGTGAAGTTCAGCGGCAGCACGCCCATGCCGACCAGATTGGAACGGTGAATGCGTTCGAAGGATTCGGAGATGACGGCCTTGACGCCGAGCAGGATCGTGCCCTTGGCCGCCCAGTCGCGCGAGGAGCCGGTGCCGTATTCCTTGCCGGCCAGGACCACCAGCGGCACGCCATCCTCGGCGTACTTCATCGCCGCGTCGTAGATCGGCATCGGGTCGGAAGCGCCGCCGTTGAGGTGGCGCGTGAAGCCGCCTTCCACACCCGGCACCATCGCGTTCTTGATCCGGGTGTTGGCGAAGGTGCCGCGCATCATCACTTCGTGGTTGCCGCGGCGCGAGCCGTAGCTGTTGAATTCGGCGACCGGCACACCGTTGTCGACCAGATACTGGCCGCCCGGGGAATCCTTCTTGATGTTGCCGGCCGGGGAGATGTGATCGGTCGTGATCGAGTCGGCCAACAGCGCCAGGCAACGCGCCCCCTGGATCGGCTGCACGCCCGGTGCTTCCTTGGACATGCCGACGAAATAGGGCGGGTTCTGCACGTAGGTCGAGGAGGAATCCCAGGGGAAGGTCTCGGACTTGGCGACCGAGATCGACTGCCAGCGCTCGTCGCCCTTGAACACCTCGCCATAGCTTTTCTTGAACATCTCGGCGTTGAGGCAGGCCGCGACCGTGTCCTGGATTTCCTTGGTGGTCGGCCACACGTCCTTGAGGTAGACCGGCTGGCCATCGCTGCCGGTACCGATCGGATCGGAGCTGAGGTCCATGTTGGTGCTGCCGGCCAGCGCGTAGGCGACGACCAGCGGCGGCGAGGCAAGGTAGTTCATGCGCACGTCCTGATGGACGCGGCCTTCGAAGTTGCGATTGCCGGAGAGCACGGCGGACACCGACAGCTTGTTATCGGTGATCGCCTGCGAGATCGCCTCGTTGAGCGGGCCGGAGTTGCCGATGCAGGTGGTGCAGCCGTAGCCGACCACGTTGAAGCCCATGGCTTCGAGATCGTCGAGCAGGTCGGCCTTGATCAGGTAATCCTTGACCACCTTGGAGCCGGGCGCCAGCGAAGTCTTGACCCAGGGCTTGACCTTGAGACCCTTCTCACGCGCCTTCTTTGCGACCAGACCGGCGCCGACCAGCACCGCCGGATTGGAGGTGTTGGTGCAGGAGGTGATGGCAGCGATGACCACCGCGCCGTCCTCCAGCGTGAACTCGGTGCCGTTGTCGTTGACCTTGGCCGGGCCGGCGGACGGGCGCATCTTTTGCTCGCCGTCGAAGGCCTTCTTGAAGTTGGCCTGCACATCGGTCAGCAACACGCGGTCCTGCGGGCGCTTGGGGCCGGCCAGCGAAGGCTGGATGGTGGAAAGGTCCAGGCTCAGCACGTCCGAGTACTCGGCTTCCGGCGCGTCCGGCGTCCACCACATGCCCTGGGCCTTGGCGTATTCCTCGACGAGCTGGATCTGCTCCTCGGGGCGGCCGGTCAGGCGCAGGTAGTTCAGGGTTTCGCTGTCGATCGGGAAGATGCCGCAGGTCGCGCCGTATTCCGGCGCCATGTTGGCGATGGTGCAGCGGTCGGCGGTGGCGAGGTTGCCCAGGCCCGGGCCGAAGAATTCGACGAATTTCTCGACCACGCCGCGCTTGCGCAGAATTTCGGTGACGGTCAGCACCAGGTCGGTGGCGGTGGCACCTTCGGCGAGCTTGCCGCTCAGACGTACGCCGATCACTTCCGGCATCAGCATCGACGAGGGCTGGCCCAGCATCGCGGCCTCAGCCTCGATGCCGCCGACGCCCCAGCCGAGCACGCCAATGCCGTTGACCATGGTGGTGTGGCTGTCGGTGCCGAAGCAGGAGTCCGGATACACTATTTTTTCCGCCGGCGTTCCGTCGGCGGGGGCCACGCCGTCCTTTACAAACACGGCGCGGGCGAGAAATTCGATATTGACCTGATGGACGATGCCGGTGTCCGGCGGCACCACCGCGAAGTTGTCGAAGGCTTCCTGGCCCCAGCGCAGGAAGGCGTAGCGTTCCTTGTTGCGCTGGAATTCGAGCTTGGCGTTGAGGTCGAAGGCGTCGTTGCTGCCGTAGTGGTCGACCATGACGGAGTGATCGATGACCAGTTCGGCCGGGCACAGCGGATTGATCTTCTTGGGGTCGCCGCCGAGATCCTTCATCGCATCGCGCATCGCCGCGAAATCGACCACGCAGGGCACGCCGGTGAAGTCCTGCAGCACCACGCGCGCCGGCATGAACGCGATTTCCTGCACCGGCAGCTCGGCCAGCTTGGCAGAGGCGAAAGCCTCGATGTCGGACTTGGTGACGGTCAGGTCATCCTCGTTGCGCAGCAGGTTCTCGAGCAGCACCTTGTAGGAGTAGGGCAGGCGCGAGACATTGAACGTCGGCTCCAGGGCCTTGAGCTTGTAGTACGTGTACGACTTGGTTCCAACGTTCAGCGTGGACTTGGCCTTGAAGCTGTCCGTCATGGCTTCTTTCTCCAGATATTCAGTGTGGCTAGCGGGACGAGCGATGGCCGCCGGCAGCAGCGGCGCAGCGGGCGCGGATTATAGCAAAAGTGCTTGCAGGCTCATGGATTTGCGGGCTACATCCATGATTCGATCGGATCGCGGCTTGCAGCGTCGGCGAATGTCCCGGCGCCTACCGGAGTACAGGGATGAATGTCACCGAGATGGTTCTGGGTGCGGGTGCACTGGGCACGGCGGCCTTCGGCATCGTCGAAGCGTTCAAGTGGTCGGCCTTGGGAGAGGCCGGATTCAAGCGACTCAAGAGCATGCTTGGAGAAGCATTACTTCGTTCATTATCAAATTCGTATGGAACAGACTTCGAGTTATTTCTACGTGCACAGTATCGCAATCCCGAAGGCGTTGGTGAACTGCGACGCAGTCTGCGTCAGGGGATGCGCATCGGTTTGAGGCCGGAACTGGCGCCTGCTTTGGCTGCGCAAGTCGGCACCGTGGACGCGGCAGAATTGACTCTCGTGGCCGAGCGGCTGATGCACGGAGACCCACTCGACGACGCATTGCGCACCGTGCTCGGGCGTTATGAACTGGCCGTGGACGCGCGGATCGATGCCGGACTGACGCTGGCGATCGATGGCTACCAGGGCGCGATTCGCGCCGCCGCCTCCTTGCTCGCCATCATTCTGGCCTTGCTGGCGGCATTCACGCTGGGGCGACCGTGGTGGCACGGCGCGCTGCTGGGCGTGGCGGCGGTGCCGCTGGCGCCGGTCGCCAAGGATGTGGTGTCCGCCTTGCAGGCGGCGACGCGCGCCTTGCGCGCACGCTCATGATTCACGTCTGCGATTTCCGCGAGCGCTCGTCCGGCGGCGCGGTGGTGCCTGGGCGTCTGGTGGCGGGTGACGCTGCGCGCCTGTTCACGGCCGAGCGCGTCTGTTTCCTGCTGCACGGATTCAACGTGAACCGCGAGGACGGAATGGCGTCGCTGAACCGTCTGGCCGCAGCGCTGCCGCTCGGCTCGGAAGCCGACGAACTGGTCTGTGCTCTGTGGCCAGGCGACCATTGGTTGGGCGCGCTTTCATATTCGTTCGAAAATCGGGATGCCGACGACAGCGCGACGGCCCTGATGCAGTTCGTTGAACTGGCCTGCCCGCGACGGCCGACACTGTCCTTCGTTGCGCACAGCCTGGGTTGCCGCGTCGCGATGCGCGCGGCAGAGCTCGCCCGGCGTGGGCGCTGGCGGATCGATCAGGTTTGCCTGCTGGCTGCCGCCATCGACGACGACAGCCTCGCCTCGTCGTCCGTATACCGCGCGGCGAGCCGATCGGCGCAGCGCGTGGCGACACTGCACTCCCACCAGGACCGGGTGTTGCGCTTCGCCTATCCGGCCGGCGATCTGTTGCAGGCCTTCGTGTTTGCCGACGAGCTTGCGCGCGGCGCCCTGGGCTATCACGGGCCGCGTCCGCGACGAGGGCCGCCCGAGGCGGTGCCGGAGTCGGTCACCGCTCAAGGCATCGCTGATGCGCGCCGCGCCGGGCACGGCGACTATCTACCCGACGAGCCGCCGAACGAGGAGCAACGTTCGGCGGCGGCCTACGTCGACGAAGTACTCTCCGGCGTCGCACAGCCGCGATACCCCTGATCCGTGCGCGTGCGTTCGATCTCGGCGCCGCCGAGGCATTCGTCGCCGTCGTAGAGCACCGCGTATTGTCCGGCCACGGCTGCGCGTTGCGCTTGCGCGAAATGCAGATCGACGCACCCGTCATCGTGCAGTGAGCCTGTGCAGGGCTGCAGGCCTGCAGGGCCTGGCGATGGTGGACGCGCACATAGTTCGTGGCCGATCACAATGCTCGTTCTGGTCGGTGCCGTGTGTGATGCAGCGCCTGATGCGCGAGGACGCCTACCAGCTCGCGCTCGTGCCGAGTTCCGAGAGCGACGTGATCGCCGAAGAAGCGCGCCTCATGCTGGCGCGCCTGCGCATTGCCCCGTCCCGGCCGGCGGTCGCGCGTGCCACGCTCGAAACGGCGCTCGGCCGCGTCGAAGCCAGGCTCGGCGCCGAGGCGCAGCAAGTGCAGACGGCGCGGGAGCCGCTGCGCAGCGGCCTCGCGAAGCTCACCCGGATGGGCGATCTCGCTGCCGGGGCAAGCAACGTCACGTCGCCGTAACAGGGCCTCCACATACTGGCTTGGCCACAGACTGTCGGGGAGTCGACTAGTGAATTCACGTCCAACGACGTGCTGCGCGTTTTCGGGTGCGCGGCAGAAATTGTCGCGCTTGTTCGGGAAGCTTGCGATCGGGGCGATGGCTTGCGTATCCGTAGCCGCGGCGCAGGAGCCTGGCGATCCGGCCGTGCTCGAAGAGGTCGTCGTCACGGCGACGCCGATCAAGGACAGTATCGAGGAATCGCTGCAGCGCCAGCAGGCCGCCGAGAACGTCGTCAATGTGATCGCCTCGGACACGATCGGCCGCTTCCCGGATACCACGGCCGCCGCCGCGCTGGCGCGCCTGCCGGCCGTGGCCGTGCAGCGCGACCAGGGGCAGGAGCGCTACATCCAGGTGCGCGGCGCGCCGGCGCGCTGGACAGCGGTCGCCTTCGACGGAATCAACGTCCTCGGCGCCGAGGAGCGCATCTTCCGGTTCGATTCCGTGCCGGCAGCGCTGATCGATTCGGTCGTGCTCAACAAGACGCTGACGCCGGACATGCCGGCCGAGGCGCTGGCCGGTCGCGTCGACATCCAGACCTTTTCGGCGCTCGACAACCCCGGTTTCACCGGTTATTTCGATCTCGGCCTGGGCTACGTCGATTTGGCGGACGGCGACCAGGAACAGTACGCGGCACGCCTGGGCTGGAGCGATGAGCGCTGGGGCGTCGTCGTCGCCGGCTCGCACTTCATGATGGAGCAGCAGACCGACAACAACGAGTTCGACTACGACGAAGCCGGCGCGCCGACGCTGTTCGATTTTCGCAAGTATCAACTGGAGCGCGAAACCAACTCGTTCAGCGGCAAGCTCGAATTCGCGCCCGATGCCGACCATCGCTTCGTGCTGTCCTCGCTGTACACGGAGTTCCTCGATCACGAGCTGCGCAACATGTACCAGCTCGACCTCGACGGCGCGCAGAGCGGTACGCGCACCGCCGCGGAAGGGGATCTGGTGCAGGTGCCGATGTCCGGCTATCTGCAGGACGGAAACTACGAGAACTCCACGTTCACCAACACCCTGGGCGGCGACCATCGGCTCAGCGACTGGGACCTGGGCTGGCGGCTGAACTACACGGAAACCGAGCAGGTGACGGACCTGCCGCTGGTGATCCAGATCCAGACCGATCCGTCGCAGATGCCCTCGCTCCACTACGATCGCAGCGACCCCAGGTTCCCGCGCGTGTCGCTGTACACCACCGACACCAGCGGCGAGACGCCGGTGCGCGGCACGCCGCTGGCGTTTCTGCCGCAGACCGGCTTTGGCCTCAATCTGCTCAACAAGTACGGCACGACGAGCGAGTCCGAAGCCTACATGGCGAGCCTCGAAGCCGGTCGCGACTGGACGCTCTGGGGCGCCGACAGCCGCCTGAGCTTCGGCCTTCAGTACGACAGCCGCGAAGCGACGGGTTCGCCGGGGCCGGTCGCGTTTCCCGTGCCGCTGGACTATGCGCCGTATGTCACGGACGAGCCCTGGGACACGGACTTCGAGCGCGGCGTGCAGGGCACTTATGTCGACAACGTCGGCCTGCGCCAAGAACTGGAACGGACGCTCGAGGAGCAGGGGCTGACGGTACCGCAAGACCCGACGCTCGCCTACGAGGTGACCGAGGAGATCCTCGCCGGTTTCGCCATGAACCGCTGGACCTTCGGTCGTCATCAGGTACTGGCCGGCGTCCGCGTCGAATCCGTCGACATCACCAGCGACGGCACGATCAAGGAAGAGAACGGCGATCCGCAGGCGCTGTCGGTCAGCAAGTCGTACACGGACGTCTTCCCGAGCATTCACTGGAACCTGAATGTGCGCGATGACCTCAAGTTCCGCCTGTCCGGCGTTTCGGGCATCGCCCGTCCGACGTTTGCCGAGCAGCGTTCCAGCGCGGTCATCGTCGACGACGAGCAACTCGTCGACGGCGGCAACCCCGATCTGAATCCGGAAACCGCCTACGGCATCGACAGTTCCCTCGAATGGTACTTCGCGCGGGCCTCGTTGCTGTCGCTGAACCTGTTCTACCGGCTCGTCGACGACGTCCTGTTTCCGTCGGTCACGACGGTGAGCGACGATCGCTTCGATACCGAAGGCGCGGACCGCACCGGCTACGACTACAGCACGACGCTCAACGGCAGCGACGGCGAGCTCTACGGTGCCGAGCTCGTCTACACCCAGCCTTGGGCCTTCCTGCCGCCCGTGCTGTTCGGCTTCGGGTTCGAAGGCAGCGTCAGCGTTCTGGACGGCGAGTTCAAGACCCCCGAGGGACGGACTGCTGGGTTTCCGGGCACATCGGATACCGTCATGAACGCCGCGTTCTTCTACGAGAACTTCGGCTGGTCACTGCGCCTGAGCTGGCAGTGGCGCAGCGAGTGGATCGACGATATTTCGACGGACGCCGACAGCGACTATTACTGGGACGAAACCGAGCGGCTCGATTTCTCGGCGCGCTATCAGGTCAATGACTGGCTGACCGTCTACGGTGACGCCAACAATCTCACCGACGAGCTGGGCGTACGTTACCAGGGCAGTCCCGAGCGGCCCGTGGAGGTCGAGGGCTTCGGGCGCCGGTACATGATGGGCCTGCGCGCGGTGTTCTAGCGGTGTCACCAGCCGTATTCCGGGAGAACCAGCGAATGAAAACTCAAACCAGTGCCGCGCTGCTGGTCAGCGCCCTGCTCGCGGCTTGTGGCGGTGGTGGCGACAGTGCGTCGCCGCCGCAATCCGTGGCCACGGCCGCGCCCGCCTTCGTCGAGGTCGAGACCGCCGAGCTGCAGCGCGAAGGCGAGCAGCTGAGCCTGAGCTGGAGCATCGAAGGCGCGGGCGCGCCGGTGGACGTCTATCTCGCGAGTTCGCCGGATGCCGCCTCCAAGCGGACGCTGATCTCGGACGACGATGCGGACGGCCGTCACGTCTTCTCAGCGCCTGCGCTGCCGCGGCCCTACGTCTACCTGCAGCCGGCGGCCGGTGGCGAGGGCCTGTGGGTCGCCGAGCGCCTGCTGCCGCTCGAAGGCGGCCACAATTTTCGCGATCTCGGCGGCTACGAGACGGCCGACGATAGCCATGTCCGCTGGGGCACGCTGTTCCGCTCCGGCACGATGGCGGGTCTGACCGATGAGGACTACGCCTACCTGCAAAGCCTCGGCATCGAGGTGATCTGCGACCTGCGCACGAGCGAGGAGCGCCAGCGCGAGCCCACCGACTGGCAGCGCATGAACCCGGACCTCGAATACCTGAGCTGGGACTACGCGATGTCCGATGGCGGCGGTTCGCTGTTCGAGGTCCTGGGAGAGAATCCATCTCCCGCGCGGGTACAGGAACTCTTCGAGGGTTTCTATCGTGACTTGCCGGATCGCTTCGCGCCGCGTTACGCCGCCATGTTCGAAAAGCTGGTCCATGGCGAAGCGCCGCTGGCCGTGAACTGCTCGGCCGGCAAGGACCGCACGGGCGGGGCATCGGCGCTGCTGCTGACCGCGCTCGGTGTGCCACGTGCGCAGGTTGTGGCCGACTACGCGCTGAGCCAAAAACTCGTGGATTTCGGCTCTGAGGCCCGCGAGAAAGCGGCCGAAAACCCGAGCTATGCGCTGATGCTGAAATGGGACCCTGAATCGCTGCGCGTTCTGACCGGCAGCGATCCGTCACTGATCCGTGCGATGTTCGCAGCGATCGAGGCCAACTACGGCAGCGTCGAGAACTACTTCGAGCAGAAGCTGGACGTGGACGCCGCGGACCTGGCAGCCCTACGCCGGCAATACCTGGTCCATTCCGGCACCGAGCTCGTCCAGCGCTGAACCATAGCCGCATCATCGCTTCTGCGCCGCATGGCGTGCTGGCTCGCAGAGCCTCTCTCGCCCTGCCGCACGCACGCCAACGGAGCTGACAATGGTCCATAGAATCGCACTCGTCCATTTGTGGATCAGCGCGCTGTTCGCGGGGGTCGCGGCGGCGCATGAGACCCGCGTCAGCGACCCCGGCGAAGCCCGATGGCTCGCCGGTGATCACCACATTCACAGCCGCTATAGCGTCGGCTGGGATCGCGCGAGCGATCCGCCCTCGCCAATCGTGGGCGGCGATGCCATTTATCCCATACCCATGAACGCCGTCATGGCACGGCGCTTCGGGCTCGACTGGATGGTGACCACCGATCACGGCGGACCCCAGCATTCGAAGGTCAACCTCGAGCATGCCTATCCCGAGCTGCTCGAGTCGCGCGCCGCCGTACCGGAAGTTCTCCAGTTCTTCGGCATGGAATTCGATACACCGGGTGCGGATCACTCCAGCCTGATCATGCCGCACTCGCACGAAGAGGCGGACGACCTGCATCGCATCGAGAGCCGCTTCAACAAGCGTGAGCCCTGGCCGGAGGATCCCGAGTGGGATACCGAGCCGCGCATGCTCCAAGCGCTGAGCGAGATGAAAGCGCTCGCGCGCCCCCCCTTGGTGATCGCGCATCATCCCTCCCGATCCGCTCCCGGGCTGGGCGAATACGGGATGACCGAGCCATCGGAACTCCGCGCCTGGAACGATCTGGCGCCTGATATTGCCGTAGGCATGGAAGGCGCTCCCGGGCACCAGGCGACCGCCCAGATGGATCGTGGCCTGTCGCCGACCCTGTACGAACAGTATTTCGGAGACCAGCGGCCGCGTGGCGGCTATCGGGACTACCCCACGATGGGCGGCTATGACCAGATGACCGCCAGGCTGGGAGGCTTCTGGGATTCCATGCTCGGTGAGGGCCGCCGTTGGTGGATCACCGCCAATTCCGACAGCCACATCCACTGGAGCGAAGGCGGCGCGGATTTCTGGCCGGGCGAGTATTCCAAGACCTATGTCTTGGCCGAAAAGAGCTACCAGGCCATCTTCGACGCCATCCGCGCCGGACGGATCTTCGTCACCACCGGCGATTTGGTTTCGGAACTGTGGGTCCAGGCCAGTACCGGCGACCGTCGAGTCGGCATCGGGGAAGCACTCAAGGTGGCCCCGGGGACGAATGTTTCCGTGAGCATCCGATTCCTGGACCCGGACACGCAGAATCACCACGGCGATAGCCCGGAGGTCGAACGTGTGGACCTGATCGTCGGTCAGGTCTCAGGCGGTGCGGCAGCGGCCGACAGCGACCACAACCCGTCCGCCGAAGTGCTGGCCCGTTTCACAGTGGACGACTGGCAAAGGGATGGCGCTTACAAATTCATCAACTATCGGTTGGACGATGTGCGCCACGCGCTCTATCTGCGCGTCAGAGGCACCAACACCGATGAGCTGGAGCCCGAGCCCGACGAAGACAACGAGGATGCCTGGCAGGACCTCTGGTTCTACTCCAACCCGATCTTTATCGAGTTGCTGGAAGGCGAATGAAGCGGCGCGCTCGAGAGCGACGCTCAGAGGCTGCTGTAGGCTAATGCCGAGAAAGACCGGCTGGCCGGGAAGCCGGGCTTGGCACCGCTGCGCAGGTGTTGTTATGCAGCCGGGATACCACTTGGTTCACCCACACGTTTGGTCGCAGCGATGAGCTGAAATCATCGCAGTGTTCCTTGCGCTACCGGTGTTCGCGCAAACCGAATGGCGGCCGGAGTTGCAGCGCCCGGAGCCGATGCGGCGGCCCGACGACGACGTGACCCTGTTGTTGCCGGAACCGGCGCCGCCCGAACTCGGCCTGGAGCTCGACGGGCTGGACGTGAGCCCGATCGCCACCGGACAGTCGACCATCTGCGAACCGAGGCGCGCTGGGCAATCAGGCGCGGATCTCTGCGCCGCCCAGGCACTCCTGGCCGTCGTAGAGCACCGCGTACTGACCGGCGACCGCAGCCCGCTGCGCCCGCTCGAAGCGCAGTTCCAAGGCGCCGTCCGGAAGCTGCGTGACGGCGCAGGCCTGCAGCGCCTGGCGATGGCGGAGCCGCGCGTGCAAGCGCTGCGGCAGCGGCTCCGGCTGCCGGATCCAGTGGAATGGGCGCGTGCGCAGCTGCGTGCTCATCAGCGACGGATGCGCCGCGTCCTGGGAGACCTGCAGCCGATTGCCGGGCGCATGCTTGGCCACGACATACCAGGGTGCGTCACGCGCGCCGCGCACACCGCCGACTGACAGGCCGCGACGCTGCCCCAACGTGTAGAAGCTCAGGCCCTGATGCTGGCCGATGACCTGACCGCTGTCGTCGACGATCGGTCCCGGTTGCGGCTTGAGATAGTGCGCCAGGAACTCACGAAACGGACGCTCGCCGATGAAGCAGATTCCGGTGGAGTCCTTGCGTCGGTGGTTGGGCAGGCCGGCCTGCGTCGCCAGTTCGCGGACCTCGGGCTTGGTCAGGCCGCCGAGCGGAAACAGCACGCGCGAGAACTGCTCGCGTGCCACCGCTGCCAGAAAATAGGTCTGATCCTTGTTGTCGTCCGCCGCGCGCAGCAGGCGCGGGCCGTCGTCGGCCATTTCCAGGCGCGCGTAGTGTCCGGTCGCCACGAAATCCGCGCCCAGGCGCGTGGCATATTCGAGGAACGGCTGAAACTTGACCTCGCGATTGCACAGCACATCAGGGTTCGGCGTCAGTCCGGCCTCGTAGTCGGCCAGGAACTTGGCGAACACGCGCTCGCGATATTCGCGTGAGAAATCCACGCGGTGCAGCGGAATCTCCAGTTCGTCGGCGACCTCGCGCGCGGACTGGAAATCCTCGGCGGAGCTGCAATAGGCCTGCTCGTCCTCAGCCCAGTTGACCATGAACAGACCGGACACGCGGTAGCCCTGACGCTTGAGCAGCAGCGCGGAAACGGCGGAGTCGACGCCGCCGGACAGGCCGACGATGACGTGGGGAGCGGGGGAGGACAAGGTGCGGTTCTTGGGAAGGGCGGTGTCGGTGTGCTCAGTAGTGATAACGGCATTGCGCAAGCAGGATCGCCTGTTCGGTGACCTTGTAGACCAGACGGTGTTCGCGGTCGATGCGGCGCGACCAGTAGTCGGACCCGTTGTGCTTCAGTGGCTCCGGGTCGCCGAGGCCTTCGAATGGTTGCTGTTGTATGTCCCGGATCAGCGCGTTGATGCGTTTGAGCGTCTTCCTGTCAGTCTGTTGCCAATACAGATAATCGTCCCAGGCGTGTCGCGCCCACGACAGAATCATTCTTCGAGCAGCTCACGCGGAGTCGTCTGTCCGGATTCGATGTCCGCGATGGCTTCATTCAGGCGCTGGGCATTGTGCGGGCTCGCCATCAGATACGCGGTTTCCTCGTAAGCCTGGAAGTCCTCGAGACTGATGACGACCGCCGGTTTGCCGTTTTGCCGGGTGATCAACACCGGTTTGTGGTCGTCGTTGACTTTGTCGAGCGTCCGCGCCAATTGGCTGCGAAACGCCGAGTAGCTGATTGCGTCCATTGTGTTCGGCCGTGTGTTCGCGTGAAAGCTGGTGGGCATTGTACTTATTTCTGTACGCCCGTGGCCACGGGGCAGATCACGCGGCCGGGTCGATTCAAGGCGTCCGGACGCTCACGACATCGCGCGCTGAAGCGCCGTTGCCGATGACCAACAGAAATGTGCGGTATACGTCGCCGCGGCGCGCGTATCGCGCTTGTCTAGAGAGCGGGCAGACTGGCGAAATCCGTCTGGTGTTGCACCAGATTCAGCGGGTAGCGGTGGCCGGCGAGGTAGTCCTCGATGGCGCGCAGCACCATCGGGCTTCGGTGGCGTTCGATCTGCTTGCGGATCTCGGCCTCGCTGAGCCACATGCTCCGCAGGATCGCCTTGTCCAGCTCGCGATCAGGGCGTTCGCTCAGTGCGCGGCCGATGAACATGAAGCGGATGAAGGTGTAGCCGAGTTCCGGCGGCTCGTACTCGTAGACGCCGAGCAGAGCGGTCAGCTCCACGTCCCAGCAGGTTTCTTCCAGGGTTTCGCGAATGGCGCCGGCAAACAGTGTCTCGCCGCGCTCCCAGTGACCGGACGGCTGATTGATCACCGGCGCGCCGTTGACACGCTCCTCGACCATCAGGAAGCGCCCGTCCTTCTCGACGAGTACGGAGACCGTGACATGCGGGGACCAACTCATGGCTTCGCGGTTCCTCGTGTGCGGAAGTGGTAGTAGCCTTGATTGTCGGGGCGGCCCAGGCCGCGCAGCAGGTTCTGCAACTGCGGCTCCGTGCCCGGCTTGGCCTTCAATTGCAGATGCAGATCGTATGCACCCTCGGCGTCAAGCGTGCCTTCGCCGGATACATCCAGCGTACCGTCCACGGTGCTGATCGCGGCGTGCTGGGTGCGGCCCTCGGTGCTCAGGATCGCGCGAAAGCTGCCCAGGGCCAGCGGCGTGCGGCCGAACTTCCATTGCAGGCTGCGCAGGTCGAGCTGGCCGTCGATCGCGGTCGGCAGGCGTCCGGCCAGGTCGAGTGCGCGCAGGTCCAGCGAGAAGCGTCCATCGATCGGCAGGTAGCCGTAGCCGGAATTGCGCAATACGTCGGGCAGGGCCGCTTCGAGTTCCAGATCGCTGACGCTCAGCGCACCGAACGGCGAAACCCGCAAATGCCCTTGGCCGTTGACATCGCCTTCGCTGCGCAGCGCAACCGAGACCTTGGCCAGCAGCAGCCACAGCGGTTGCAGGCGCCATTCCAGCGGGCCCGCCAGCGAACGGCCGCCGGCACTGACGGTGGCGACACGTCCGTGGCTGAGCGTGCCGTCGAGGCCGTCGAGTTCCACGGCGATGCCGTCGGGCTTGAACCATTGCCACAGATTCGCAGCCGGCGCCGCGCCCACCAGGGTGATCAGGAAGGCGACCAGTCCGAGCACGATCAGCCAGCGCAGCTTCATCGTGCCCGTTCCAGGGAGAGGCGGGCGTTGACCACGCCGGCGCTCTCGTTCTCGATTTCGGCGGACACCACTTCGAGCGCGTAGCGCTTCTTGAGCTCGTCGATCCAGCGCACCAGGGCGTCGAATGACACGGCTTCGAGCCAGACACGGACAGTGTCGTCGCCATCCGGCTGGATACGCGTCAGCGGTTTGCCGAGGGTGCTGTTCTTGCCGGCCTGGTCCACCACCGACAGCAATGATTGACCGGCGCCGATGACCGTTGTGGCTCCGCTGCGTGGCGCGCCGGGGCCGGTCTGCGCACCCAGCACCTCGAGGCGCTCGGCCGTGGCTCGGGCCTGTTCGAGCCGGTCATGTGCGTTGCTATGGGCGGCCGCGAGCGGCTCCCACACAGCCAGATAGAGAATCGTCAGCAATACGACGATGCCGCCGATCAGCAGGATTCGGCGATCGCGTGATTCCAGTGCCTGATAGTGACCCAGCAGTTCGCGCAGGGATTCGTTCATGACACGGCCGTGAGCTTGAGGCGGATCTGTACGCCGGAGCTGCCAGCATTGGCCGACTCCACTTCCATCGCCACGTCGGTCTGCTGCTCGAACCAGGCCCGCAGCGTTTCCAGGGTCTGCAGATCGGTGCCGGTCATGTTCAGATACAAGGCATTGTCGCGCCACTGCAGGCCGCGCAGCGACAGGCCTTTCGAGGCGTTCATGCCAGCGGCAAAGCGCTGCATCAGGAACAGCAGTCCGGTGTCGTCGCCACCCTGCAGGCGTCGCAATTCCGCGGCGATCATGGAATCGAGATTGATCGCCTCGACACGGGTCTGGCCGGGAAACAGCTGGCGAAATCGTTGCAAATTCGCTTCGACCTGCGCGTCCGCGGCCGCGCCGATACGCAGCAGGTCGACGACGCCGCCGATCGCCAGGACCAGAAGGCAGGCCGCCGCCAGCACTGCCGCGCGCCGCCACGGCAGCCAGGCACGGCGCATGTCCGAGGCCGGCGCATAGTCGCCCTGCAACAGATTGATGGCATTGGCCGCTTGATGATGCCGGATCAGTGCGTCGAGGGCGGCACCGAACTCGGGAACCACGTCGACGCTGCGGCCCAAGGCCGAGAAGTCGGTCGCGACATCGCGCGGCGTGATGATCTGCAGCCCCAGAGCGCGTTCCGGGTCAGCGAGATCGAGGTAGGTCAGCAGGTCGTCGGGGCGACACACGAAGCCGCCGAAAGCGGCGCTGCGGACCGTGGCCAGTTCGGTCTCCATCAGTACGCTCCAGCGTCCGTCGCCGGGCAGCGGCAGGCATAGCGATTCCGGCAGCAGCAAATCGATGCGCGTGCCGCGCGTGCGGAACGGTTCGAGCCAGGCCCCGAGCCGGGCCTTCGACACGGCGGCCACAGGCCATTCGCCGCCGGCCAGCCTGGCGCCGAGCGCGAAATGCACTGTTTCCACATCGTCGGCGAGCTGGTCTTCCAGCGCGTAGGGAATCGCCAGCAAGGCCTTGCTGGCCTGCCGCGCGGGGACGGCGGCTTGTGACAGGCGAACGTCCGTGCCTGGCACGAACACCACGACGCGACGACCGGCGCATTCGTCGAGCACGTCGCCCAGGCGCGATACCCGGGTGCCGCCCGGCGCAGCGCCGTCCACGCGAAAAGGCGTGGCGGCATCCAACGCGGAGTCGCGCAGGCGTATGTAGAGGGTTTCGCGCAAGGCTTACTGACTATCGGTGCTGTGGCCGAGAATGATTGGAGTGCCCCCAGTCGGCCGACGGATCAGACTATAAAGAACGACGCGACCGCTGCCAATGAAGGCTGCGGCGCGGCCCTGGAAATAATTGCTGGTCACGGAAATGTAATCTCCGAGTTCGGCCGGAAACGGACTGTCGGGGCTGGCCAGATCGTCCAGGTTTTCCAGCGGTTGTTCCTCACGGGTTTCGACGAAGGATTCGAGCGTGCGGCGCTGTGCGTCGTCCTGCGCCAGCGCGCACAGCACCGCCGGTGTGGCGGTATTGACGTTGATCGCAGTTTCCTCGGGCAGGGCGGTGAGGTGCGGGCGTAACAGACGGTACAGCTCCGGCGTCATGCCCTGGACTGCGAGCAGCTCGGAAACGTCCTGCATCGGGCGATTGGCTGCGCGATAGGACGGCGTCAGGCTCAGATAGCTCAGATCTTCGCCGCCCCCCGGAAACGATTGCTCGTCGTCGGCATCGATCCAGTCCTTGATTGCATTGGCGATGCCGCCGGCGTCGAAACCCTGGACGTCCTGCATGCCGTCGATGCAGCCGCCGGTGAGGAGATTGTTCAGCTGCGTCAGATAGATCTGCTGCTTCTGGACGTCGCGCACGGCCAGATTGTTGACGTTGAACAGGCCCTGGAGGTCGGTGATGCTGCCGACCAGCGTGCCGCCTTCGACCGGCAGGGGCGGCAGTTGCTGCGCCCAGATGTCAGCCAGGCTGTCGGTTTCGGTTTCCTTGGCGTCCAGTTCCAGGATCGCCGTACCCCAGGATTCCAGACCCTGTGCGTACCACCACGCGGATTCGCTCTCCAGGTAGGTTTGCGCGCGCTGTATGCCGCTGTGCGTGGACGCCAGCAAGGCGGTCGCCGCAATCGTGGCCAGCGCCACCACGAATACCGCCGTGATCAGGGCGATGCCGCGAGGCTGCCGCGCGATCGGGCGTCTCATGTCGGGGCTCCAGCATTTTGCGAGCCGGCGGCTTCCGGCGCAATGCCGCTGCCGAACAGCAGGCGGATCTCGCCGTAGTCCTCGAGTTCCAGCGTCAGTTCCACGCCGACGGGCAGGCCGACACTGCCCGGATCCTCGTCCTGCGTCGCCACGTTGCTGATGGTGGAGGCATTCGCTGGCCAGCTTTCCTGCCACTGCGCCTGGGCGTCGAGATAGCGCCAGCGCAGACCGTCCACGCCATCGAGCACTTCAACCTCGGTCGGCGTGGCGTCCTGCGATCGGTCGAGCGTGCGCCACGAATAGCGCACCAGCTTGTCCTCGCGCAGCCGGTAGCCCACGCGTTCGAGCTGCGAGCGCGGCTGCAGCAAGGGGTTCTGCCAACCGTTGTGCGTGAATTCAACGATGCCATTGACGTCGGCCATGAACGCCAGCTGGGTATCGCCGAAACCGTCGCGTATCGGGCGCCGCGCCAAGGACTGCAGGTCATTGCGCAGGCGCTGGTAGGCGCGCTGGATCGCCGCGGTCCGGTCGAGCGAGCGTTCCACGCCGACACGGCTGTCGAGCACGCTTTTGAGACCACCATAGGCCAGCACCGAAAACACGCCGAACACCGCCAGCACCACGATGATCTCGATCAGGGTGAATCCGCCTTGGTTCCGGCGGGCAGGCGCGTTCAATTGCCACGCCCCGTATTGGCGAGGAACGCCGACAGCGTCGCCAGGTTCTCCTCGCGGTCGCGCGCTTGAACGCGAACGTCGACCCGACGCAGATTGTCGTCCTGGGTTTCCTTGACTTCGACAAACCAGCGCCATTCGATGTTGGCGAGTTCCACGTCGCCATCGCTGCGGCCGACGTCGGGCCATTCGCGATCAAGCTGTATTTCGGTGAGACGGTTATGCGCGACCATTTCCGCGAAGGTCCGTTCGCGCAGGCGCGACGCGGCGCTGGTGTACTGCGCCATGCCCGCGAGCAAGGCGCCCATCGCGATCGCCAGCACGGCGACGGCGACCATGATCTCGATCAGCGTGAAGCCGTTTCTTCGGGACCCGGGACCCGGGACCCGGGTCCCGGGTTTGAAACGCTGCGGGATAGGCGCCTCACCGCCGAGCATGCACCGTTCTCGCAGAAGCCGAGCGAAAGGAAAATCGCCTCGCCCCATCCCGGTCGATGCACGCTCGCCTTTCCCAGGACCCGGGTCCCGGGTCCCCGGTCCCGATCCCCCAACCCCCATTTCACGCCCGATCATGGCCGTCCGCTCGCATCGTCACCCTCGTCGGCCCTGCCCGACTTGACGCGACCCATCAGGTCGCCTTCAACGCGATAGCGCGAGGGCTGATCGGGCACCGAGAATTCCAGCGAGAACGGCGTCATCTCACCGCTGGACAGCACCATGACCTGTGGCGCCGGGCCACTGCCGACGTCGTCGCCGCCGCTCAGGTCGAGACGGCCGTCGCTGGACGGTTCGTCGTCGTCCTCGTCTTCGGGCGTCGCCTGCGCGTCGTGCAAGGGGGTCGGGCGTCCTTCCACGCTCAGCGTCATCACGATCGGCTCCGGGACAGGATGGGGACGCAAGGCGGCGCCGCCGACATAGGGCACCCAGCCGCCACTGCCCAGCACGAGCAGGCGATAGCCGCTGGTCTCCACCAGCAGGCCGAGCTGTTCGCCCTTGAACAGGGATTCGTCGGCGGCCAGCGCCATGACCTTGCGCAGACGGCTGGCCTCGGCCTGCAGGCGGTCATCCGAGCTGCGGCCGCCGATCGACAGCATTGCGAACGTCGCCATGATGCCGATGATCAGCATCACCACGATGATCTCGAGCAGGGTGAAACCGTTCTTTCGGGATCCGGGACCCGGGACCCGGGACCCGGGAGCTACAAGTGTGCGTCGACTGGGATGGAGCGAGGCGATTCTCTTTGTGCTCGGCTTTTGCGCGGACGCCACAGGGTTGGCGTCGAGGCCCAGGTCCCACGGCGCTTCAAACCCGGGTCCCGAGAAAGCGGCCCTCCCAACCCCGAATCCCGCTTGCTGGCCAGTCATCCCGATCGCGCCTTGAGGTGGCGCTCCGCCTATTCCGCAGCCCAGTTGCCAAGATCGGCATTGACACCGTCGCCGCCCGGTGTTCCGTCGGCGCCCAGGCTGTAGATGTCGTATTCGCCGTGGCTGCCGGGATTCAGATACTGATAGGGACGGTCCCAGGGGTCCTTGGGCATGCTCTTGAGGTAGCCGCCGGGCTTCCAGTTCTTCGCCGGCGGTTCTCCGCCCGGCTGCTGCACCAGCGCTTCCAGGCCCTGCTGCGTGCTTGGATAGTAGAAGTTGTCGAGCCGGTACAGTTCGAGCGCGCTTTCGATCACACGAATGTCCTGCTTCGCTTTCGCGATTCGGGCATCATCCGGCCGACTCATGATGCGCGGCACCACGATGGCGGCGAGGATGCCGAGAATCACTACCACGACCATGATCTCGATCAAGGTGAAACCGTGTTGACGCTGGGCGCGCCGATGCGATGTGTTCGGGCGGCAGAAGTTGGAGCCGGCGACAGAGCGCCGTGCAGCGGTCAGATTCATGGGGAGCACTAGTTTTGCGAATAGAACGACTGGATGAATGATAGCAAACGGGGACCACGGACCGACGCCGAAACGTCCGTCCAAAGCTCTGAAGCCGGATCGGGCCGGGCAAGCGACATCTTGCAGGGACTGTGGAACCGAGCCATGAGTTCCCGTGGCGTGTGGATCGCGCCGCTGGTGGTGATGTTGCTGTCCCTGGTTCTGGAACTGTTCGGCGACACTGGACGTGGCTGGTTGCGGTATGACCGGGACCAGATCGCGGACGGGCAGTGGTGGCGATTCCTGAGCGGGAATTTCGTGCACCTCGGTTGGTATCACCTGATGCTCAATGAAATCGGCATCGTGATGCTGGTGCTGCTGTGCCCGGACCGGCTGTCGCCCTGGGTCTGGTTGCGCCGGATCGGGATCATCGGCATCGGAATGACCTTGTGTCTGTACGCGTTCGTGCCGTCGATGGCCCGCTACGTCGGCCTGTCTGGCATGCTTCACGGCCTGTTCCTTCTGGGGCTCGGGCGTCAGGCGCTCAAGCGCGACTGGATCGCGATTGCATGTTTGCTCTATCTCTTCGGTAAACTAGGTTACGAGTCGATCACCGGTACGCCGGTCTCGGACGAAGCGGCGATCGGGGGACGGGTTGCGCTGGAGTCACATTTCTACGGCACGCTTTGTGCCTTGGCTTATGGCTTCGTGTTCCGTTCGTTTACCGGCGGCCTGGAAAGGCCCAGACCCTACAAAAGAGAACGAGAGGTTCCCGAATGAGATATGCCCTCCTGTTTCCGGGACAGGGCTCACAGTCGGTCGGCATGCTCGCGGCGCTGGGTGCGCCCGAGACGACCGATACTTTGAAGGAAGCATCAGAAATCCTAGGCTGGGACCTTCTGGGACTCGTCCAGTCGGGGCCTGATGACGAACTCAATCGCACCGAACGTACGCAACCGGCATTGTTGGCAGCCGGCGTGGCGGTGTGGCGCGCCTGGTCCCGCCGCTGCGAGGCGGTGCCGTCCGCGGTGGCCGGGCACAGCTTGGGCGAATACAGCGCTCTGGTTGCCGCCGGCAGTCTCGATTTTGCCGATGCGCTCAAGCTCGTGGAGCTTCGCGGGCAGTTGATGCAGCAGGCGGTTCCAGCCGGCACCGGTGGCATGGTCGCGCTACTGGGGCTGGCCGACGATCAGGTCGAGGCGCTGTGCGCCGACTATCCGGGTGATCACGTCCTCGAGCCGGCCAATTTCAATTCGCCGGGGCAGGTCGTCGTTGCCGGCCAGACCGAGGCGCTCGACTGGCTGTTGGTGAACGCGAAACCCAAGGGCGCCAAACTCGCGAAGAAACTGGCGATGTCGGTACCCTCGCATTGTTCGTTGTTGCGCGGCGCCGCGGAGCAATTGCACCAGCGGCTGAGCCAGATTGAAGTGAAAGCGCCGGCGTTTCCGGTGCTTCACAATCTGGACGCCGAGCCGCGCCAGAATCCCGATGACATCCGTGACGCACTGCGCGATCAGCTGTTCCGCCCGGTACGCTGGACGCAGACCGTGCAGGCTCTGGTGTCCGATGGCGCGGAGGCTGCATGCGAGTGCGGGCCCGGCAAGGTATTAACTGGGCTGATGAAGCGAGTCGCGGCCGATGTGCCGGCATTCGCGCTGGAGAACGATGCCGGCTTTGACGCGGCGCTGCAGCACCTGGGAGCGAACTAGATGTCGTCAGATTCATCGCCTGCGGGCGTCTTGTCGGGGCAACTGGCGCTGGTCACGGGCGCCAGTCGCGGAATCGGTCGCGCCATCGCCATGCGCCTGGCGACGGCCGGCGCACGCGTGATCGGTACCGCGACCAGCGAAGCCGGCGCCGTCGCAATCAGTGAGGCGCTGTCACCGCTCGGTGGCGAGGGCCGGGTGCTGGATGTGCGCGATCCCGCAGCGATCGACGCCTTGGTCAAGGAACTCGAAACGGTGTCGGTACTCGTCAACAATGCTGGCGTGACACGGGACCAGCTGGTGTTGCGCATGAAGGACGAGGACTGGCAGCAGGTCCTCGAAACGGACCTCACCAGCGTGTTCCGCTGCTCGAGGTCGGTGCTGCGCGGCATGATGAAGGCGCGCTATGGTCGCATCGTCAGCGTCGGCTCGGTGGTCGGCAGCATGGGCAATATGGGGCAGGGCAATTATGCTGCGGCCAAGGCCGGGCTGGTCGGTTTCAGCAAATCGCTGGCTTCGGAGATCGGCAGTCGTGGAATCACGGTCAATGTGGTCGCGCCCGGCTTCATCGATACCGACATGACGCGCGAGCTACCCGAGGCCGCGCGCAAGACCTTGCTGGAACGGACCTCGATCCCGAGATTCGGCAGCGTGGATGATATTGCCGCGGCGGTGCTGTACCTGGCTTCACCCGATGCCGGCTACGTCACCGGTCAGACCCTGCATGTGAACGGTGGGATGTATATGCAATAGGCCGCGTGGCGGCATTGTTGGACTGCACAAAAACTCAGAAAACTCAAGCGCCCACGATGGTAGATCGCGTAGGCGCAGTTCTCTACAATCGCCGTCGGGTTTGGCCCGCCGGCGATGAACCGGTAACGCGATTCGTAAGCACAAACAGGCACGGTCGCGTATCTCTATTCCTTAGGAGTGATGCATGAGCAGCTTAGAAGAGAAGGTCACGAAGATCATCGCCGAGCAACTGTCGGTCAGCGAAGATCAGATCACCCCGGACGCCTCCTTTGTCGAGGATCTGGGTGCCGACTCGCTCGACACGGTCGAATTGGTCATGGCGCTCGAAGAGGAATTCGAGATCGACATCCCCGACGAAGAAGCTGAAAAGATCGTGACGTTCCAGGACGTCATCAACTACATCAAGGCCCATACCGGCCAAGCCTCCTGATTCTCCCTCCGCCCGCCGGAATCTCATCGCAATGAATCGTCGCCGTGTAGTCGTCACCGGCTTGGGGATCGTGTCCCCGGTCGGTAACGACGTAAAGACTGCCTGGGATAACATCCTGGGCGGAAAATGCGGGATCGGTCCGATCGAAAAGTACGACGTGTCGGCCTATACGACACGTTTTGCGGGATTGGTCCGTGAATTCAACGCTGCAGACTGGATGGGTCCGAAGGAGGTCCGCAAGACGGATCCTTTCATCCACTACGGCGTGGCGGCGGCGAAACAGGCGATCGCCGATGCCGGTTACGAGATCACCGATGAGAATCGCGACCGGATCGGTGCGGTGGTCGGTTCCGGCATCGGCGGTATCGGCACGATCGAGGATGAGGTGGCGCAGCTCCACAAGAGTGGGCCGCGTCGCGTATCCCCGTTCTTCGTGCCGGCCAGCATCATCAACATGGTCGCCGGTTACATTTCGATCGAACTGAAGATCGCCGGCCCCAATTTCTCGGTCGTCAGTGCCTGTACGACGGCCACCCACGCCATCGGTGTGGGTACACGCCTGATCCAGGCCGGTGACATCGATGCCTGTCTGGTCGGCGGCGCTGAACATGGCTCCAGTCCCGCGGGCTTGGCGGGCTTCTGCCAGGCACGGGCACTGTCCACCCGCAACGACGATCCGGAGCACGCCAGCCGGCCCTGGGATCGGGATCGGGACGGTTTCGTTCTCGGAGACGGTGCCGGCGTCCTGCTGCTCGAAGACTACGAATCGGCCAAGGCACGCGGCGCGAAGATCTACGGCGAAGTGATCGGTTTCGGCATGTCCAGTGACGCCTATCACATCACTTTGCCGGGCAACGGGGGCGCCTATCGCTGCATGGTCAACACCCTGCGTGATGCCGGGCTCAATCCCGAAGACATCGACTACATCAACGCGCACGGGACCTCCACGTCGGCCGGCGATGCCGTGGAGTCGGATGCGATCAAGCAGGCCTGTGGCGAGCACGCCTACAAGCTGTCCGTGAGCTCCACGAAGTCCATGACTGGGCATCTGCTCGGTGCCGCGGGCGGCATCGAGGCGATTTTCTCGCTGCTCGCCCTGCGCGATCAGGTGGTGCCGCCGACGATCAATCTCGACAACCCCAGCGAGGGCTGCGATCTGGACTACACGCCGAAGGTGCCCAAGGAACGCGAGCTGAACGTCGTGGTCTCGAATTCGTTCGGATTCGGTGGTACCAACGGCACGGTCGCGTTCCGACGCATCTGACGCTCATGGCGTGCGCCCAGCTGCGGGCGCCACGACGGCCGACCCCAGCCAGGAGCACACGGTGACGACGCTGCGATCCCGTGTATCGGGTCCGGTGGATCTGCTGGACCTGCATGCGGCGATGCCGCTGCGCTACCCGTTTCTGCTGCAAAGCGTGGCCGCCCACCCCCAGGCCGGCCGCTTCGACGTGCTGTTCGCGTTTCCCCAGGGGCGGCTCGAAGTCGGCGCCGACCGGCAACTGCATGCGGACGGTCTGACGGCGCAAAGCGACGACTTCTTCGACGCACTGGACGCCTGGGTTCGTCGCGATGCGCAGCCGGCCTCGCCTGATCCGGAGCTACCCTTTGTTGGTGGCTGGTTCCTGTTTCTGGCCTACGAAGCCGGGGCACTGGCGGAACCGAGCCTGCGTTTGCCTGCATCCACATCGGGCCTGCCGCTGGCGCTGGCCGTACGTTGTCCGGCCGCGCTGATCTACGACCGGGCCGAGCAGGTCTGTCACCTCATCGCCGAACAGGATGGCGGGCAGTTGCAGGCGATGCACGCCGATCTGCAGGCGGCGCCAGGCCTGCCCGATCTGCCGGTACGAGCGGCCGCAACCGAGGTTCTCGAGGATGCACCGCAAGACTTTCTCAATGGCGTGAAAGCGATTCAGGACTACCTGCGAGCCGGCGACACCTTCCAGGTGAATCTGTCGCGCGCTTGGCGAGCCTGGCTTGAGGACGATGTCACGCCAGCCGAGCTGTATCGCCGATTGCGCCTCAGCAATCCGGCGCCGTTCGCCGGCTCGCTGCGCTGGAACGGGGAGGCCGTGCTCAGTTCTTCGCCGGAACGGCTGGTACAGATCGATGCCGATCGCGTGCAAACACGCCCGATCGCGGGTACACGCCCCCGGCTCGCGGATGCCACAGCCGATCTGGCACAACGCGCCGCACTGATCGGCAACCTCAAGGAACGCGCCGAACACGTCATGCTGATCGACCTCGAGCGCAATGATCTGGGACGTGTCTGCGAGCCGGGTTCGGTCGAGGTCAGCGAACTGATGTCAGTCGAAAGCTACGCGCACGTCCACCACATCGTTTCCAATGTGCGTGGCCGCTTGCGGCAGGCGGTGGGCCCCGGTCAGGTCCTGCGAGCCGTGTTTCCCGGCGGTACCATCACCGGTTGCCCCAAGCTGCGTTCGATGGAGATCATCGCCGAACTCGAAGGCGAGGCGCGCGGCGCGTACACCGGCTGCATGGGCTACTACTCGCGAGACGGGCGCATGGACAGCAATATCCTGATTCGCAGCCTGCACTGGAAGCAGGACGGTGCGGGCGCACGAGTCGTGCTGCGTGCCGGTGCCGGCATCGTCGTCGATTCGGATGCGCAGCGCGAACTCGCCGAAACACGCGCCAAGGCACGCGGCCTGTTGCTGGCACTGGGAGCGAAGCATGTCTGAGGCGGTCTGGTTCAACGGCGAGACCGTAGCCGGCCTGCCGGCCGGGCTGCGCGCGCTGCACTACGGTGACGGTGTATTCAGAACCTGTCTGAACTGGAATGGAATGATCCTGGACATCGACAACCATCTCGATCATCTTCGGCGTGACGCTCAGCAACTGAGCATGACGCCGCCGGATCGTGAGATCCTGCGGCAGGATCTGCAGCGGGCCGTCGAGGTGACGCCGTGCGTGCTCAAACTGACGCTGTCGCGCCGCGCCGGCGGACGCGGCTACCGCGCCGACGATGACGGCACCGATCGAATCGTGATGCGCTCCGCCGCGCCCCGTTATCCCTCCAGTCACTGGAGCCGGGGCGTAAGGCTGCGCGACTGCGAACTGCGCCTGGCCACACAGCCGGCACTGGCCGGCATCAAACATCTCAATCGCCTGGAACAGGTCCTGGCGAGCCGCGAGTTTCGAGCGGACGACGAAGAACTGCTGATGAGAGATTCTGAAAACAACATCGTCTGTGGCACGCGCAGCAATCTGTTCTGGGTTCATGACGGCGTGTTGCACACGCCCGAGCTGAAGCGCTGTGGCGTGGCCGGCGTCATGCGTGGCCGCATCCTGCGTATCGCCGCGCATATCGGCCTCGAGACTCGGGTGTGCGAGGCCGCGCGCGACAGTTTGCTTGAGTCCGATGAAATCCTGCTCAGCAACAGCCTGATCGGTGTCTGGCCGGTACGGCGCTATCAGCATCGCACCCTGTCCGCGCCGGGCCCGGTCACGGCGCGCATCGACGCCGAACTGGCGCACCCAAGGTTGAGTTGAGATGCGGGCTCTACGAACTCTGTTCGCCCTGTTGCTGATCGCGGCCCTCGCGGTCACCGCGGTGTGGCTGGATGCGCGTCAGCAATTGTCTGCGCCCATGAATCTGGCGCAGGCGCAGCGCACGGATGTGTCACGGGGCAGCAGCCTGCGCGGCGTGCTTGCGCAGTGGCAGTCGCAGGGCTGGTTTCAGAATCCACGGCAGCCTGTATACCTGCGTCTGTACGCGCGTGCGCGTGGCAGCGCTGCGGCAATCCAGGCTGGCGAATACGAACTGCCACCACGAATCACGCCGCTGGAGGCGCTGGCGCTGCTGACCTCGGGCCGCGTCAAGCTGCACTCGCTGACGATCGTAGAAGGCTGGACTTTCGCCGAAATGATGGAGGCCGTGCACGAATCCTCGGCCTTGCGTAAGACCCTGCAGGCGGAGGACGTGATGGCCGCGCTGGGTGATGCCTCACTGCATCCCGAGGGGCGCTTCCTGCCGGAAACCTACCGCTTTCCCAAGGACACCACGGACCTGGAATTCCTGCGCCGCGCGTATACCGCGATGCAGCGCGCGCTGGAGGACGAGTGGCAGGCGCGCGCGCCTGACCTGCCTTACGACGACGCCTACGATGCGCTGACCATGGCCTCGATCATCGAACGCGAAACCGGCGTGCCGCAGGAGCGCGGCGAGATCGCCGGCGTGTTCGTGCGGCGCCTGGCCATGGGCATGAAACTGCAAACCGACCCGACGATCATCTACGGGCTCGGTACGGCCTTCGACGGTAATCTGCGACGTCGTGATCTGCTCAGCGATGGACCGTACAACACCTATACACGTCCCGGTCTGCCGCCCAGCCCGATCTGCCTGCCGGGGCGGGCTGCTCTGCATGCGGCGCTGCATCCCGCGGACGGTGATGCCCTGTATTTCGTCTCGCGACGCGACGGCACGCATCAATTTTCGGCCAGTCTGAAGGCGCACAATGAGGCGGTGAGACGCTATCAATTGGGAAAACGTCCATGAGCGAACTTGGCCGTTTCATCGTTCTCGAAGGCGGTGAGGGCGCCGGCAAATCGACGCAGGTGTCGCACGTGGAGCAATGGCTGCGCGGTCGCGGCCGAGACGTGCGGCGCACCCGTGAGCCGGGCGGTTCACCGCTGGCCGAGGCGATCCGTGGCGTGGTGCTCGGCGATTGGGACGAGGGCGTGGACGCGCAGACCGAGTTGCTGTTGATCTTCGCCGCGCGCGCAGCCCATCTCAATGCCACGGTGCGGCCCGCGCTTCAGGCCGGCTGCGATGTGATCTGCGACCGCTTCGTCGACGCCAGCTACGCTTATCAGGGCGGCGGCCGTGGTATTGCATTGCGCCACATCGACGCGCTCAGCGATCTGGTGTTGCAGGGGCTCAGGCCGGATCTAGTGCTGCTGCTCGACATCGAGCCCGAACAGGGCTTGGCACGCGCCGACGCGCGCGGCGACAACAATCGTTTCGAAGCCGAGAACCTGGCGTTTCAACGGCGCGTGCGCGAGCACTATCTGGCGCGCGCGGCGGCAGCGCCTTCGCGCTACGAAATCATCGACGCGGCGCTCGCACAGGACGAGGTGTCGGCGCAAATCGATCTCGCGCTGGAGCGGCATCTATGAGTGAACTGACGACGCAGCCGCTGCCCTGGCAGCTCGGACAATGGCAACGCCTGGTCGATGCCAACCGCGATTCACGTCTGGCGCATGCCATCCTGCTGGCGGGTCCGCCGGGCGTCGGCAAGCGCCTGTTCGCCGAGGCGCTGATCAACTACCTGTTGTGCGAAGCCCGGCATGAAAACCGGGCCTGTGGCGCGTGTCGCAGTTGCTCGCAGCTCGCCGCCGGTTCCCATCCCAACCGCATGGAGCTGGTGCCCGAAGAAGGCAAGCGTGACATCAGCGTCGATTCGGTCCGTGAGATGGTGTCGCGGGTCATGGTCAGCAGCCACTACGGCCAGGCCAAGGTGGTACGTGTCGATCCGGCCGACCTGCTCAACAGCGCCTCCACCAACGCCTTGCTCAAGACGCTGGAGGAACCGCCTTCGGCCACTCATTTTCTGCTGATCTCGGAGCGGCCACGACTGCTCACGCCGACCCTGCGTAGCCGAACGCAGTTGCTGCGCTTTCCGACACCACCGCGCGCGATGGCGCTCGGGTGGTTGGTTCAAAACGTCCCAGGCGCCGACGAATCGGCCTTGACCGAAGCGGGCGGGGCGCCGCTACGCGCGGTGCGCTGGCATGAGGACGGTACTCTCGAGCGGCGTCGGGACTGGGCGGCGTTGCTGGGAAAGGTCGCCTCGCGGCGGCAGTCGCCGCTGGCCGCCGCGTCCGCGGTAGGACGTAGCGACGCCGTGGCGTTCTTCGAATGGCTGGTCGACTGGAGCGGCCGTGGACTGCGCTCGGCGGTTGCCGGAGACGCCGGTTTGCCGGCCAGCGTCTATGAGCAGTTGTCGACCGACGCCATCGAAGGCCTGCGCGCCCTGTCACGCAATGCCAATGCACAGCTCAGCATCGAGTCGATTATGATGCGCTGGCTGCAACTCGCCGCCCGCGGCGCCCGCGCCATGGCGGCTGCCCGATAAGACCGACTCGACATGTCCCAACCCGGAATTCTCACGCTCAACATCAAGGACAAGAGCGCGCTCTATGTCTCGTACATGCCGTTCGTCAAGAACGGCGGCCTGTTCATTCCCACGAACAAGGAATACAGCCTGGGCGACGAAGTGTTCATTCTGTTGACCTTGATGGACAATCCGGAACGCATCCCGGTGGCCGGCAAGGTGGTCTGGGTCACGCCCAAGGCGGCGCAGGGTCAGCGCACACAAGGTATCGGCGTGCAGTTCAGCACTCAGGATGGCGGTGCCACCCAGGGCAAGATCGAGGCATTGCTGGCTGGCGCGCTGGGTGCCGATCGGGCCACGCACACGATGTGATCCGGCACCGCGTCCGGGAGGCACGGTATCCCGGTTTCACGCCGTTTCAACCGCGATGGCCGTCCAGGCCACCGTCGAGCACGTAGGCGTCGAACCCTTTCTGCGTCAGCACGAAGCCGGCCACCGAACTGCGGCGGCCGCTGTCGCAGACCACGACGTATGTCGTTTCGGTTTTCAGCATGCCGATGCGTGGCCGCAGCATGTACAGTGGCAGGTTGATGCTGCCCGGCAGCGAGTCCGCCTGGAATTCGCTGGGCAGACGCACATCCAGCCAGACCGCTTCGCCGGCGTCCACACGCGCCTGCGCTGCGTTTCGATCGATCCGGCGTGACAGCGGTTCATCCAGCAGGGTGCGGAAATCCTGTTTGGCCAGGCGCATCAGGCGGCACGGCGTCAGCGCGGTGATCGTGGCATTGCGGGTTTCATCCGCGATCAGGGCTTCCTCGCCGAACACGTTGCCGGATTCCAGTTCGGCCAGACGGACCGCCTTACCGGACGGCGGCTCACGCGTGACCAGGCAACGACCTTCCACGATCACGTAAAAGTAGTCGCCTTCCGCACCCTGCTTGACGATGACCTCGCCGGGCTGCGCCGACACTTCCTGCAACCGCATGAACATCGCCTGCAGATTGGCCGGCGGCACGCGCTGAAAGCTCTTCATCTGAAGCAGGCGACCCATCCAGTCGCCAGAATCCCCGGACCTGGAATCGAGTTCCTGGACTTCAAAGGTGCCGGTCTGGTCCCAGGTCAGCATTACGTCGAGCAGTCCGGCATCGACCCGCAGCACGCGACAGGCCGTGCGGCAGCGCGCGGAGAGCGCGCGCGGCGACTGGTGTGCGATACGATGCCGGGCGGCGATCTGGCCGGCGAGGATGGCGTTGAGGGGCCTGCCCTGGTCGTCCTGCAGCACCAGTTCGCCTTCCAGCAGGTATAGCGCTTCGTCCGCGGCATCGCCCCGCCGAAACAGGAACTCCTCGGGTGCCAAGGACTGCAGATGCGCCTTTCGGGCCAGATCCCTCTGGCGCTCCGGCTTGAGACTGCCAAGCGGCACCAGGTCCTGGAACAGTCGCGGATCGACTGCGGAATCGTCCGTCATCGAAGCCAATTCTCGATCGTGGGATGCCTTTATATCAGTCTTGTCGGCTATCTTGCGGACAAACCTGCAAGCCGGACGGTACGCCGGCTCGCGTTTCGCCATTGTCGGGATTCACGCACAATCGGCGCGAACCCCGAATCAGGCTTCAAAGGATAATCGTCCGATGATCACCGTTCATCATCTCAACAATTCGCGATCGCAGCGCGTGCTGTGGCTGCTCGAAGAGCTGGAGCTCGACTACGAGATCAAGCGCTACGAACGCGACCCGGAGACCCTGTTGGCGCCGCCGGAGCTGCGCAAGGTGCATCCCCTGGGCAAGTCCCCGGTGATCACGGATGGCGAGAACACCGTCGCCGAGTCCGGCGCCATCGTCGAATATCTGGTGGAACGCTACGGTCAGGGTCGGCTGATTCCCGACCCAGGCACCCCGGCGCGACGCCGCTATTCCTATTGGTTGCATTACGCCGAAGGCTCGCTGATGCCGCCGCTGCTGCTGAAGCTGGTGTTCACACGAATGCCGCAGACGCCGATGCCGGCCCTGATCCGGCCGATCGTACGCAAGGTCGCCGCGAAGGCGCAGGCCGGGTTTGTCGACCCGCAGATCAAGTTGCACCTCGACTACATCGAAGGCGAGCTGAGCCAGTTCGCCTGGTTCGCGGGTGACGAAATCAGCGCGGCGGATATTCAGATCAGTTTTCCGCTGGAAGCCGCATCGGCTCGTGGCGGTCTCGATGCGAGCTACCCCAAGACCTACGACTGGTTGCAGCGCATTCATGCGCGGCCCGCCTACAAGAAGGCTCTGGAACGTGGCGGCCCGTACGCCTACGCCTGACACGACACTACGAAAGAACAACAGCCAACGCGCGAACCGAGGAGCCCGCCTTGACGCAAGACCTGCAGCATGACAAGCCATCGCAGAAAAGAATTTTCATCACCGGTGGTGCCAGCGGCCTGGGTCGCGCTCTCGCCGAAATCTATGGCGCGGACGGTTGGAACGTCCTGATCGGTGACATCAACGCGGCGCGGCTGGTGGAGGCGGCCGCCGTCCTCAGTGCGGCCGGAATCACGGTGCACAGCCTGAGCTGCGACGTGCGGCAGGAAGCCGACCTGATCGCGGCGCGCGACTGGCTGGAAAGCAACTGGGGCGGCGTCGATATCGTCGTCAACAACGCCGGCGTCTCGGTGGCCGGTGCGATCGAGGACACCAGCCTCGACGACTGGAACTGGATACTCGACATCAACCTGCTGGGCGTGGTCCGCGGCTGCAAGGTGTTCACGCCGCTGCTGAAGAAGCAGGGCTCCGGCTGGCTGATCAACATCGCTTCGATGGCGGGACTGATCCATCCGCCACAGATGTCGCCGTACAACGCCAGCAAGGCGGCGGTGGTGGCGCTGTCCGAAACGCTGAAAGCGGAGCTGTTCAACGACGGTATCGGCGTCAGCGTGGTGTGCCCGGCATTCTTCCGCACCAATCTCGCCGAAACTCAGCGCACCGCCACGGCGGCGCTGGATTCGTTCACGCGCAAGCTCGTCAACAAGGCCAAGGTCGGACCCGAGGAGATCGCGGCCCTGATCAAGGCCGGTGTCGAACACGGGGACTTCCACATCCTCACGCATCCCAAGGAGCGCAATATCTGGCGCTTCAAACGCTTCGTGCCGTATCCGGTGTATTTCAAGGCGGTGAAGCGCGAGGTCAATCGCGTGTTCAATCGCAAGCCTGCGGCGAACTCATGACAGTCCGTCAGAACATCCTGATCACCGGCGCCAGCTCCGGTCTGGGCGAAGGCATGGCCCGCGAATTCGCGGGCCTGGGGCGCAACCTCGCCTTGTGCGCGAGGCGCACCGACCGGCTGGAGGCGCTGCGTGATGAACTCCGGGCCGCGGCGCCGGAGATCCGCATCAGCCTGCATGCGTTGGACGTCAACGATCACGAGGCCGTGTTTCGCGTGGTCCGGGCGTGCGCCGAGGAATTCGGCAGCTTGGATCGGGTCATCGTCAACGCCGGTGTCGGCGAGGGCAAGCGCATCGGCACCGGCCATTTCGAGCAGAACCGGCTTGCCGCCGAGACCAATTTCGTGGCTGCGCTGGCGCAATGCGAGGCCGCCATCGAGGTCTTCCGCAAACAGAACGCCGGACATCTGGTTGCGATCTCGTCGATGAGCGCGATGCGGGGCCTGCCGCGTCACCTCACCGCCTATGCGGCGTCCAAGGCCGGGTTGGCGGCGCTGGCCGAAGGCATCCGCGCCGAAATGATCGGCTCGCCGGTGCGTGTCTCCACGATTTATCCGGGGTACATCCGCACCGAGATGAATGCGCACGCGCAGAAACTGCCGTTCGAAGTCAGTGCGCAAACCGGCGCGCGGATGCTGGTCCGCGCCATCGAACGCGAGCCGCAGACCGCCTGTGTACCGGCCTGGCCGTGGAACCTCATGGGTCTGCTGATGCGCCATCTACCGCTCGGCATGGTGGCGAAAATGACCTGAATTCCTGGGTTCCAGCGTTCGGAATGCCTCGAACGCTGGCCGATTGCGTGTATGTTCCCGCCAATGACCAACATCAGCTGACCATGCAGAATCCAAGCACCACCGTATCGTCCGCCAAGCCCTCGCTGTGGGGCGTCGCCGGCTTCACCGTTGCCTACATCGTCGCGGCGGTTGCCGTATCGCTGCTCAGCGGCAACGGCGAATTCGTGTTCTATATCGTGGTCATGCTGGTGCTGATCGCGGCCATCGGACTGCTGCACTCGCGGGTGACGCTCAGCGCACCGATTCTGTGGGCCTTGTCGGTCTGGGGCCTGTTGCACATGGCCGGCGGCCTGGTTCCGGTGCCCGCCGGCTGGCCCTACGACGGCGATCAGGCCGTGCTGTATTCGCTGTGGCTGATTCCGGACCACCTCAAGTACGACCAGATCGTGCACGCCTATGGGTTCGGCACCACCACCTGGGTGTGCTGGCACGTGCTCAGCCATAGTCTGCGAGCCCCCGATGGCGCGGCGATCCAGCCCAGCCTTGGCCTGCTGATCCTGTGCGTCGCGGCGGGCATCGGCTTCGGCGCCCTCAACGAGGTGATCGAGTTCATCGCCGTGCTGAGTCTGCCGAGCACCAATGTAGGTGGCTATGTGAATACCGGCTGGGATCTGATCTCGAATCTCACCGGCGCAACGCTGGCCGCGATCACGATCCGCCTGTGCTCTCGACAGGGCGGCTGAGTTGCCGAGGCGCGCGTCGTAGAATCCACGTTCCGTCGTTTGCCTGCCTCCCTTGGACCTCGAATTGAGCGATACCGACTCCGAAGTACGATTGACGAATGCGCTCCAGCGCCGGATCGAGCGCCAGGGCTTCGCCTTTGTCCGGGGTGCGGAAATGCGCGAGCGGCTGGAACTCGCCGGTGCCCTGCACGACTGGGATACCTTCGCCGAAAGCTGGAACGACCTGGAAATCGATACGCACATGGCCGATGGCGGGCGCTATCGCCGCCGCCGTCACGCCACATTCGAGGCGCAGGCCGGGCAGGCGGCACGGCGTCTTGCGCACGCGCCACACTTCCAGACCCGCGACTACAATCCGCTCAACGGCGGCGTCGCCCGCTGGTTCGCGCCGGTTACGGAGTCGACCGGTAACAGCGCGAGCCTGCGCACGATATTGGCGGCGGCGCAGGCGCTGTTCGAATCGCTGGCACCGCAAGCGTCGCGATGGTTCATCGAACTGCATCAGTTCAGAATCGAGGCGCATGCCGATCAGTTCGGCCAGCCTACACCGGAAGGCATGCATCGCGACGGGGTGGACTATGTGCTGGTGATGCTGGTGCGGCGTCACAACATCGCCAGCGGCACGACGTCGATTCACGATCTGGAACGGCGAGAACTCGGCAGCTTCACCTTGTCGGCGCCTTTCGACTCCGCGTTGGTCGAAGACTCCCGCGTGTTTCATGGCGTGACGCCGGTCGAGCCGGTCGACGTGGACCTGCCGGCCTATCGTGACGTGCTGGTCGCCACGTTCCGCCGACAGGACTGAACGGCCGAGCCTCAGCTGGTCTCGCCGGCTTCGGCAAGCCCCTCGACCCCGCGCCGCGCGCGCCATTCCAGGCTCAGATAGGCCAGGATCGCCAGTGCAAACGGAATGAAGTAGTAGGCCATGCGGTAGGCGATCAGCGCCCCCAGCAAACGGTTTGCGGGTACCTCCGAGCCCAGCAGGGCAATGAACACCGATTCGAGCACGCCCAGGCCGCCCGGCACGAAGCTGACGACGCCGGCGATGGCGCTCGCCAGCAGGGCCACCAGAGCTGCCGCATAGCTGACCTCCTCAGGCATGAAACGGTGGATCACCGCCACGATCAACAGCCAGCTTGCACTGGACGCGGCCAGTTGCAGCAAGGCGAACAGCGGCGGCGGCGCATAGAGCTTCCAGCGCTTGAATTCCCACTCCCGTCCGTGTCCGATAAAGCACAGCGTCAGATAGCCGGCGGCGACCAGCAGCAGGGCCGGACCCAGCACCCGCAGCAAGGGCAGCGGGATCAGTGTGATGTGCGGCGGCGCTATGGTGAACACCAGCCCGGCCAGCAGCACGTAGCCGGCCCAGTTGGTGAATACGCTGGTGCCGATGACCTTGCCGGTGTCGCCGACGCTGAGGCCGAAGCGCGTGTACAGCCGGAAGCGGAACCCCATGCCGCCGATCAGCGATCCGAGATTCAGTGTGAACACATAGCCGACAAAGGCGATCCGCATCACCAGCGGTTGCGGCAGCTTGTGTCCGATGTAGTGCCGGCCGAACAGGTCGTAGGCACTGCAGATCAGCAGACTCAGCGCCGCCAGTGCCAAGGCTTCGGCCATGGTGAGGGCGTCGAAACTGGTGAGGGCCTGAGCTACTTCGTGCCACTTGATCGTATCGACGCGAGTCACCACCAAGCCGATCACGAGCAGCGACAGCACCGGCATCAGGATCATTCGGGCGCGCTGCAGCCAGTGTTTCTTCAGTTTCATCGAGTCCAGGCAGGCGAGGGGAGGGCGTGGGTCGGGAATGGCGCTAAGCATGGGTTCATTGGCCCGACGAGAACCTTAATGGCCTTGAACACGATCGATACCGCTGGTTACCGGAACAATGAAGACACGATGAGTTCGGACGCAACGCGAACGTCCTTTCGACTGCTGACGCTGAATCTGCACAAGGGGTTCAATTGGCTGAACCGAAAATTCGTCCTGCATCAGCTGCGCGACGCGGTGCGTGAGGTGTCGGCCGATGTGGTGTGCCTGCAGGAGGTGCTGGGTCAACACGAGGAGCATTCCACGCACTACGAGAACTGGCCCACGGCGCCGCAATACGAATTCCTGGCCGATACGATCTGGGGCGAGTTCGCCTATGGGCGCAATGCCGTCTATCCTGGCGGCCATCACGGCAATGCCGTACTGTCCAAGTTTCCGATCCGGCAGCATCACAATTTCGATGTGTCAGTGGCCGGTTCGGAAAGTCGCGGCCTGCTCCATTGCGCACTGGAGTTGCCGGGTTTGGATCTGGACACGCACGTTGTCTGCGCGCACCTGGGCCTGCGCGAAACGCATCGCCAGCATCAGCTACAACTGCTCAGCAAGCTGGCCGACGAGCGCGTGCCACCGGGGGCGCCGCTGATCGTGGCCGGCGATTTCAACGACTGGCGCGTGCGTGCACACCAGCCGCTGAATCGCGAAGCCGGTCTGCGTGAGGCATTCGTCGAACTGCACGGTCGGGCGGCGCGCAGCTTTCCGTCGCGATGGCCGATGCTGCGGCTGGACCGCGTCTACTATCGCGATGCCCGCATTCGGTGCGCGAACATTCTTTCGGACAAACCCTGGTCCCGGCTTTCGGACCATGCCGCACTCTGCGTCGAGGTGGAAATATGAGCGATCCTGCGTGGCGGGACAGCAACAAGGTCGAGCTGCTGATCAACGGAGAGACCTTCTTCCCCAGCGTGTTCGATGCGATTCGCGGTGCCCGCGAAGAAGTGCTGATCGAAACCTTCATCCTGTTCGAGGACAAGGTCGGTCTTGAACTGCACGAAGTGCTGGTCGATGCCGGCAAGCGCGGCGTGCGCATCAATCTGATGGTCGATGGATACGGCTCACCGGACCTCAGCGCGCAGTACCTGTCGGAACTCAGTGCGGCCGGCGTGCAGGTCCAGGTGTTCGGCGCGCGGCCCAAGTTGCTGGGCATGCGCACCAATCTGTTCCGGCGCCTGCATCGCAAGCTGGTGGTGGTGGATGCCACCGACGCCTGGGTCGGCGGCATCAACTATTCCCATGACCACCTGCGTGATTTCGGCCCTGAGGGCAAACAGGACTACGCCGTGAAAGTGCGTGGCCCGGTGGTGGACGACATACGCAATTTCATGCTGCGCGCCATGGCCGGAAAACCGGCACGACGCTGGTGGCGCCGCCGCGCGCGCTGGGCGCCAGACCCGGCGCTGCCGCAGAGCGAAGGCGCCCAGGTGTTGTTCGTGACCCGCGACAACGTCAATCATCGCGACGATATCGAAAAGCACTACCGCGCCGTGATCCGCTCGGCCAACCAGGAGGTGATGCTCGCCAACGCCTATTTCTTTCCGGGCTATCGCGTACTGCGCGAATTCCGCAATGCCGCTCGCCGAGGGGTGCGCGTGCGCCTGATCCTACAGGGGCAACCGGACAAGAAGATCATGCGCTGGGCGGCGATGTCGCTGTACGACTATCTGCTGCGCGCCGGTGTCGAAATCTACGAATACGTCGAGCGTCCCTTGCACGCCAAGATCGCGCTGGCGGATGAGGAATGGTCCACGGTCGGCTCCAGCAATCTCGATCCGCTGAGCCTGGCGCTGAATCTGGAAGCCAATCTGATGATTCGCGACCGGTCCTTCAACGCCGGATTGCGCGAGCACATGGAATGCCTGATCGACGAGCACTGCCAACGCATCGTCAGCGAGCACGCGCATCGCCCGCTGATCTGGCAGCGCGTCGTCACGTTCTTCGTGTTCCATTTTCTGCGGCATTTTCCGGCCTGGGCCGGCTGGTTCCCGGCGCACGCCGGCAAGCTCACCAAGATCGAACCGCTGCGCAGTGAAGCGCCGGACTGGCCCGGAGCCAATGGCAATGTCGCGCTGTCGCCGCGCGAGAAGTGACGCCGCGTTTGAGGGCCCGCACTCCTGAATCCCGGCGTCTCGCATCGAGGCTCAGACAAGCGCAGCGCAAACCGCCATGGTTCCAGCCTGACTTGATATCGTGGCAGGCTCCCGAAACGACGAACTGACTGGAATCACGCGGCTTATGGATACGCCCCCCCGACTCGACAGCGAATTGCGTGCGGACGCCGTGGTGCTGTTCGGCGCCACCGGCGATCTAGCACTGCGCATGCTGTTTCCGTCGCTGTACGCCTTGTACGTGGACGGCTTTCTGCCGGAATCATTCCGGATTGTCGGCGTGGCCCGGCAAGCGAGCACGACAGAGGATTTCCGCGCACGCGTTGCCGAGGCCATTCGGCTGCGCCATACCGGCAGCCCTGTGGATGAGGTCAAGCTCGAAACCTTGTTGCAGCGCATCGACTATTGTCGCGGGGACGCGACGCGTGCCGATGGCGTGGTCGAACTCGCAGCGCGTCTGAAACAGCTCGATATTCACGTGCCAATGTTCTATCTCGCCACCTCACCGAGCCTGTATTCGGCGATCTGCGGCACCTTGCGCCAGGCCGGGCTGTCGGCCGCGCCGGCGCGCGTGGTACTGGAAAAGCCGCTGGGGCGCGACCTTGCCAGTTCCCAGGCGATCAACCGCGCGGTCGGCGAGGCCTTCGACGAGGATCGCGTGTTCCGCATCGACCACTACCTGGGCAAGGAAACGGTGCAGAATCTGCTGGCGCTGCGATTCGCCAACAGTCTGTTCGAGCGGCTCTGGAACAATCTCACGATCGATCACGTGCAGATCACGGTGACCGAAACCGAAGGCGTCGGTGACCGCTGGCCGTACTACGACGAATACGGCGCGCTACGCGACATGGTGCAGAACCACATTCTGCAACTACTGTGTCTGGTGGCGATGGAGCCGCCGGCCGATCTCGATCCGGACTCGGTGCGCAACGAGAAGGTCAAGGTGCTCAAGGCGCTGCGGCCGATGACACCGGTGGCGGCGGGCAATGCCAGCGTGCGCGGGCAATACGGGGTCGGTCTGACGGATGGCAAGCCCACTCGCGCCTACGTGGACGAACGTGGACAGGACACGGATACCGAAACCTTCGTCGCACTGCGTGCGGAAATCGACAACTGGCGCTGGGCCGGTGTGCCGTTTTTCCTGCGCACCGGCAAGCGCATGGCAGAGCGCAGAACCCAAATCGTCATTCAGTTGCGTGATGTGCCGCATTCGATCTTCGGCAAGGCCGGCAACGCGGGCCTGACAGCGAATCGTCTGGTGATCGACCTGCAGCCGGACGAAGACATCTCGATGCTGCTGATCAACAAGAAACCGGGACTGGCCCGCGAAGGCATGGCGCTGCGTGCGCTACCGCTGAGTCTGGGCTCGCAGCCCAGCGCCGATACCGAGCGCCGCCGCATCGCCTACGAGCGCCTGCTGCTCGACGTGATCGACAACAATCCGACGTTGTTCGTGCGGCGAGACGAGGTCGAACAGGCCTGGAAATGGGTCGACGGTGTCGTCGACGCCTGGAAGCAGTCCGGCCTCGGCGTCAAGCCGTACGCGGCCGGAGGCTGGGGGCCGGCCGGCGCGTTCGCGCTGATCGAACGCGCCGGGCGCGCGTGGCACGACTGATGCTCAGCCGATCGCACGCAGCAGGTTTGCCACAGCGACTCCACTGAAGGTTGCCACGACATAGCCCAGCGTGCCGACCAGCACGGCCGGCGTGACCAGCGCGCTCCAGCCTTTGGCCGCCGCCATCGCAGCCGCCGTGGTAGGACCGCCGAGATTGGCGTTCGAGGCGATCAGCAGCTCCGGCAGCGTCAGCCCGAACGCACGGCCCAGTCCCAGCAGAAACAGCAGGTGAATCGCGAGAATGCCGAACGCGAACACGAACAGCACCGGACCGGCTTCAAAGGCGACCGCGATATTGGCGCTGGCGCCGATCGTGGCGAAGAACACCTGCATCAGCAGAAAACCGAAGCGGTCCGAGGGCGCCATGGCGGTGGCGCGGCTCGGCCACAGACTGGCAAAGGCGACCGACAGCGCGGTGATGACGAGCACGCCGCTGCCGCGCAGTCCGCTGACATTCTCGAAGCCGAATCCGAGTGCGCAGACCAGAGCCGCGTATGCGAGGGCCAGACCGAGTTCGTGGATCGGTAGGCGCGCATCCTGCGGGTCGCGGATGTCGCCGTTCTCGGCGAAGGGCGAGCGCGACTGACTGAAGCGATTGGCGAAGGCATTCAAGGCCGGCAGCAGGAACAGCACCAGCAGGAACACCGTCATCACCAGATTGTCGGCGGCTACGGCGCCGGACAGAATGGCACCGGCGCGCAGGTCCAGCGCGTCCGCGGTGGCCGCGAAGTTCATCGATCCGCCAACATAGGTGGCGGTGAACACGCCGCCGAGCTTCCAGTTGTCCTCGCCGAGCGGCAGTGGCAACAGCCAATAGATCAGCAGCACGCCGAGCACCGTGCCGACCGCACCGAGCGCGAAGGCACCCACCATGGGACCGGACTCGCCGAGGATGCGCCGCAAGTCGGCGCGCAGCAGCAGCAACGGAATTGCGAACGGAACGCAATACGACCATACCCAGTCGTAGATCGGCGCCGCGACCGGGATGACCGCAAGGTTGCTGAACGCGAACGTCACCGCAATCGCGATCACCGCACCCGAAAAATAGCGTGCCCAGCCGCGTCCTTCCGCCCACAGCCCGAAGGCGCCTGCACCGAACAGGATGGCGGCCAGCGCCCAAGTCTGATCGGCTGCGAACAGTGTTTGATTCATCGAGTCCCCCGACTGGTGATGAGTCGGTACCGTGCCCGTTCCGCGAGCGTGTCGCCATCCCTTGCGAGGCACCGCTGTTGCGTCTGTCGCGACGCTTGGGACGAGTCTACCGTCTCAACCCCGAGGTTTCAGCCCGTTCGCGCCACCGCGAATACCGTTCGCGCGGCTGCTACGATGGTCCGCCCGGACTTCGCAACAGGAGCGCTTGTGGACAGCATTTTCACCAAGATCATCAAGGGCGAGCTGCCCGGCCATTTTGTCATGCAGGACGATCAATGCGTGGCGATCATGACGATTGCCCCGATCCGCCCCGGCCATGTCCTGCTGATCCCCCGCGAGCAGATCGATCATTGGGACGATCTGCCGGCGCCGCTGGCGAGCCATCTGATGCTGACCGGCCAGCGCATCGCCAAGGCCATCAAGAAGGCGCTGTCTCCCAACCGCGTCGGCATGATGATCGCCGGATTCGAGGTCGCACACGTGCATCTGCACATACTGCCGGCCGAGAGCCTGGGTGCCTTCGATTTTTCGCAGGCTCAGCAGCCTGACGCGCAAGCGCTGGCCGAGAAAGCGCACTTGATCCGTCAGGCACTCGAATCACTCGCCGAATGACGATCGCGCCGTTTTTGGCGAAGCGTTCAGGCGGTTCGACCCACGGTGCGCTGACGCACGCAGTTGCGGCCCGCGCGCTTGGCCTCGTAGAGCGCCGCGTCGGCGACATCGCGCAGCTGACTGGGACGATCGGAATCGGCCGGCACTACGGTCGCCACGCCCACGCTGGCGGTCAGGCGGATCGGCGCCGATCCGCCGGCCAACAACGTGAGTTCGCAGGATTCGATGCGCTGACGGATGCCCGAGGCCAACTCGAGGGCGCCGGCAGCGTCGAGGTCCGGCGCCAGGACCACGAATTCCTCGCCGCCGTAGCGCGCCAGCAGTTGCGAAGCTTGTTGCAGTGCGGCGCCCAGATGCCGAACGACCTCGATCAGGCAGCCGTCGCCCACGGCATGGCCGTGCTGATCGTTGATCGCTTTGAAGTGGTCCAGATCAATCATCAGCAAGGACAGCGGCCGCCCGGACCGGAGGCATTGCCTCCAGGCTTCAGCATAGGCGCCCTCGAAGCGACGGCGATTGGCGATCCCGGTCAGTGGATCGGTGCGCGTGAGCTCTTCGAGTTTCCGGTTGTTCAGCGTCAGGCGCTCGTTCAATTCCCTCAGTTCACGCGCCATGCCCCGCGCCCGGGCACGACTTTGCAACAACGCCCACTGCAACCACGCCAGTATCAGAGACATCAGTAGGCCAAGCGCGTGTGACAGCCAGAACAACGTCCAGGGCGGCGTCCAGCCTGCAACCGGGTAGGCGACCAGGGTCCAGGCGCCGCCGGGCACCGCGACCTTCATGCGCAGCGCGGATTCCGGGATCGTTGCCACATCGCCCATGATCATGCGGGCCTCGTCGCCGGGAAGCGGGTCGCCAATGAGCCAGTAGCGCACACCATCGGACACCGCCAGAAGGTCCGCCTGCGCGAACAGGGATCGAAGTTCCATTACCATCGAAATGACGCCCCAGTAGCTCGAATCAGCGCGATAGGCCGGCGTGCGACTGACGATGGCGCGGCCGCCCTGAACGAGATCCACCGGACCGGTCACCACTGCATGCCGCAGTTCCATTGCACGTTTCACGCCGGGCCATTGCTCGGGGCTGTCTTCGTAGCGAAAGCCCAACACGGCCTGGTTAGGTTGCTGCGGACAGACATGGCGCACCACATTGTCGGGCGCCACGCCGATGTTCCGGATCATGGGATTGGACGAACACACCGTACGCAGAACCGACTCGATTCGTTGGGGCGTCAAGGAGTCTGCGCTGACCACGAAGGCCGCGAGTCCCTGTGACTGGGCCAGGGTCGTGCTGACCACCGTTTCCAGTCGCGAGCGTGTACTGGCCACCTGATTCACCACGGCCTGATGCTCGCGTTGCGACAAGCGGCCGACGTGTGCTGCGATCAGCGCCTCAGCGATACAGATGCCGGCGATGAAGCTGAGCACTGCGAACACGGCACGCCGCAACCAGCCGCTCGCGAGCGTTGCCGGCATCACCGCCGAGCGCCGCTACAGCGCAGCGCACAGGGTTGTGGGGCCCGCAGCCGGCTTGCCCGGCCCTCACGGGCGCTACCGGCGGGCGCGTGCATTTTGGACAAAACGTATCGCCGCAACTTGAAGGGAAATGATCACTGCGCTCCCTCGCAGGGAAATTCTTGAATACGGCCGCCGAAGGGGTTCGGGATCGCGTAGACGGGAGCATTGTATGGTTTTCTTCAACGTCGAAAACCGCCCGCCGCCCGGACGTATCATCAACGGTGCCCGCCGCGGGACGATCGGTCTGCATTGGATTCCGGATCCAGGCTGAGGCTCGCCCGATGGCCTGGCAGTAGATCGGGACGCGTCGTGTCGACGTTCGATGCGCCCGAGGTGCTCAGAGCACGCCGGGCGCGCCGGCGATGCCCTGGTAGTACTGTCCGGTCAGCATCCCGCCGTCCACCGCGATTTCCGCTCCGCAGAGGTAGGAGGATTCGTCGCTGGCGAGAAACAACGAGGTCTGCGCCACCTCCAGCGGCTCGCCCACGCGTTGCATCGGCACCATGGCGTAGCGCTTGTTGACGTCCTCGCGTGTTTCGGCGTAAGGATTGCCCATCGCCGTGTCGACACCGCCGGGATGCACGGAGTTGACGCGCACGCCGCGATGACCGAACTCCATCGCCGCGACCTTGGTCAGACCGCGCACGCCCCATTTGCTGGCGCAATAGGCACCCAGGCCGTTCGCGGCCTTCATTCCGTCCACCGATGAGATGTTCACGATCGAGCCCTTGCCACGTTCGATCATCAGTGGCGCGATCGCCTTCATGCCGAGAAATGTGCCGATGAGGTTGATGTCGAGCACGCGTTCGAAGGCAGACTTGTCCATATTCAACAAGGTTTCGAACAGCAGCACACCGGCATTGTTCACCAGTACGTCCAGGTGGCCGCCGATCGCCATCGCCTGGTCCGCCAGCCGCGTCCAGCTGGCTTCATCGCTGACGTCGTGGTGCGAAAATCGCGCGGCTTCGCCCAATTCCCGGGCCAGGGCACTGCCTTCCTGATCCAGTACGTCCGCGATCAGCACCTGGGCGCCGTGTTCCACGAACAGACGTGCCGTGGCGGCGCCCATGCCGCGTGCACCACCGGTCACGATGGCGATCTTGCCCTGTAGACGCTCGGGCCGAGGGCCGGTCTGGCTCATGGCATTTCTGTCATATTCTGGCTTGGCACGGTTGCCGGTGCACAATTTTGCTGCGCGCGTGAGGCGCAGTCTGATGCGACTCGGCGCGGTCGGCTTCGTCCGAACGCAGCATCGGATCGGGCTCACCCTTACGGATGATGTTCAGTGGCAGAGAGGCCGCAATCATGCACGCGCTGATTCGACGGCTCGGGGTGCGAGGCTTCGAGGTCCGGAACAGGGCAGCCGGAAGTTGTCATTTCTGCCGGCCAATCGAAGAACACGGGGAGAGTCATGCTGCGTATCCAGTTGAAGCGTCTGTTCCACATCGTCGGTGTTGCCGGTCTGTCGATGGCCGTCCCGGCATTCGCGCAAAGCGCAATGGCAGACACGGATGTCGCAGCCACACAGACCAAGCGCAGCGCGGGCGCGCTGGAGGAAATCGTCGTCACCGCGCAGCGGCGCGAGGAAAAATTGCAGGACGTGCCGGTGGCCGTGAGCGCCTTCACCGAAGCGGATATCGAGAACCGTGGCATCGATCGCCTCGATGACCTCAATGCGCTGGCGCCCGGTCTGCAGATCAGCAAGACCCCCTCCAATTCCACAATCTCGCAGATTTCGATACGCGGCATCACGCAGATCAATCCCGCGATCTACTGGGACCCGGCCGTCGGCGTGTACGTGGATGGCGTCTACATCGGCAAGGCTCAGGGCTCGATCTTCGATCTTGTGGACCTGGCCAATGTCGAGGTGCTGCGCGGGCCGCAGGGTACGCTGTATGGCCGCAACACCCTGGCCGGCGCGATCAATCTGATCTCGCGTGCACCGACGGGGGAGTGGGCCGGCAAGGCCAGCCTGGAAGTCGGCGACTACAACGCCATGGTGCAGAAGGCCAGTGTGGATCTGCCGGAGATGAAAGGCTTCCGCGTCTCCATCGGCGCGCGTTCCGAACGCCGCGATGGCTGGGTCAAGACTTCGCGGACCAGCCCGCTGAACGATTTCAACGATCGCCACAACGACGGTCTGCGCCTGGCCGTGGACTACGTCGGTCTCGACGATTTCACCGTGGCCTATCGCTACGACCAGTCCAACGTCGATCAGTCCAACAACTACGACCAGCTGTACCGAATCGCGCCCGGATTTGGTCTGGACGACTATGCCTCCACCGACCGTGAGGAATTCGCGGACGTCAATTCGCCGTCCTACGAGGAATCGCGTGTCACCGGGCACTCGCTCACCTTGACTTGGGACCTGGACGATCGCAATACGCTCAAGTCCATCAGCGGTTATCGCCGCCTCGAATGGAACGATTCGCTGGACCTGGACGGCTCACCGCTCAACGTCGCCTTCACTCAGCGCTTTACCGACTACGACCAGTTCTCGCAGGACTTGCAGTGGATCGGCAGTCTGGACCGGCTGAACTACGTTGCCGGCCTGTACTACTTCACCGATGACGGGCAGACCAACAATCCCCAGCTGTTCTTCGACGGCGCCGCGGAATACGACTCGCGCTACGGTACCGGCACCGATGCCTGGGCGGCCTATGGCCAAGCCGACTACAAGTTGCTGGACGCACTCACGCTGACCCTGGGCCTGCGCTACACCAGCGAGAAGAAGAAACTGGACCGCGCCTTCGGCGTGCGTACCAGTCCGGACGATCCGTACTACTACCTGATTCCCGAAGGCACGCACGCTGCGGAAACCTTTACCGATACCACGCCGATGGTGTCCGTCGCCTATCGCTTCAATGAAAGCGTCAACGTCTACGCCAAGTACACGGAAGGCTTCAAGAGCGGCGGCTTCAACGGTGAATACAGCAACCCGATGGCCACGCCGGAGGACAACATCGCCGAGACGCTGACGCCGTTCAAACCCGAGAAGCAAAAATCTTTCGAACTGGGCGCCAAGACCGACCTGTTCGGCGGCCGCGCTCGCGTCAATGTCGCGCTGTTCCACAATGAACTCGAAGATCTGCAAGCTTCGATCTTCCTGGGGCAGGGGGCCGCCGCCACGGCCGTGCGCAACGCCGGCGAAGCGACGGTCGAGGGCGTGGAAGTCGAGGCCGTGCTGCTGCTGACCGCCGGCACCACGCTGAGCCTCAATTACGCCTATCTGGATTCGCAGTACGACGAATTCATCGATCTGGCGATTCCGGATCGCATCAACCAGGCCGACAACCGCGCCTTCGTCCACGCGCCGGAAAACGCGTACAACCTCACGCTGAACAGTCTGCTGGCCGAGACGGCATGGGGCCGCCTCCGCATGGTGGTCGACTACTCGTATACCGATTCGTTCTACACCTATCCTTACCAACTGGCGGATTCCGGGCCGGACTACAACCCCAATGCCCAACTTGCCGCCAATTCCGAGGTGGACGGACACGGCATGCTCAACCTGCGCCTCTCGCTGGCGGACATCGCCCTCGGTGACGCCACCGGCGAACTCGCCATCTGGTGCCGAAACGCCCTGGACGACGATACCGCCACCAACTTCATCGACTTCGGACCCGCGTTCGGCGGTCTTACCGTGGCCAACTTCGAGGAACCGCGCACGCTGGGGATTACCGGGATCGTGCGCTGGTAAACCGGCGGTGTGACATCACCGGAACAGCCGTGTAGAAGCACCGCTGTCACTCGTCGACGTCGGCCGCAGGAAAGCCGTCGGATTGGCGGAAACGGCGCAGGACCACCGAAAATGCGTCGGAATCGGCGAGGCGGTCCAGCGTCTTCACCAAATCGTCAAGGTCCGCGCCGCGCGTGCGGCAGCAGACGAGATAGTCACGCAGCACCTCGGGAAGACGGGTTCCATTCCTCCGCAGGTGCTGTTCCACTTGCAGAAAATAGGCGGCGCCGCCCCAGTACATGACCGGATACTGCCGCGCCCGCAGCAATCGTTCCGCGGCGTCTGCAAACGGCAGCTCCGGGTAGGGGTAGCCGCGAGCCGCACTCTGCAGATTGCGGCGATAGCGGTCGTCCGCAGCCGAGCGCGCAAGCACTCCCATTTGGATCATCACCTGATATTGCATATAGCTGGCGAACCCCTCGGCGAACCAGGCGTTGTCGCGTCCGAGATACGGCAGAACCAGGTGGCTGAGTTCATGCGGTGCGGTCCAGTCCTCTCTAAACTGCTTCCGGTCATAGCCGGGATCCACGTAAAACTCGACGCCTTCGCGTCGGCCGCGCTTGGTGTGTGCCCAGGGAACAGGCTCTCCCGCAGGCTCGCGCCGGCGGAATTCGATGCGCACGTCCATGGGAAATGGACCCACCTCGCGTTCCAGCGCCTCGCAGGTTTCGCGAATCCAGGATTCCAGCTGCGTCTTTTCCGTTTCACTGAAACGGTCATCCCAATCCAGGCTGAGCGCGGCCAGGCTCGGCGACGGAACGAGCGCGCCCAGCAGCGGCATGAGCAGGCCGCAGAGCCAGCGCGGGGGCCGGCAGGCGAAGACGGTAGACATGGTGGGGGCCGTTCGAGGGATGATTGAGACGCCCGGTTTGCGGGCGAGTTCCGCAAGGCGATGATTGTCCGGCCGATCGCGATGCGGCACTTCGCGTACGCGCGCGCGGGGAGTAATCTGCTGCGGAGGGGAGAACGCAATAGATGACAGCAGAGCTGTTACAGGATCTGACCAACAACGCGACGCCGTTGCTGGCGCTCGCCATGTTGCACAACACGCTTCGGGCCCGACGGAAGGTCCATGGCACATGGTTTGGCGTGCTGACCGGTATGTTGTTCGGCGCCACCGCGATGATCGGTATGGCCTTCCCGTTCGTCCTGAGTTCGGGTCTGATCTTCGATTCACGCTCGGTGGTAATGAGTCTGGCTGGACTGTTCGGCGGCCCGCTGGTGGCGGGTGTGGCCGCATTGATGGCGATCGCCTACCGGAGCTGGCTTGGCGGGATCGGCACATTCACCGGCGTGGCAGTGATCCTCAGCGCGACCTCGATCGGTATCGCTGCGCACTGGCTGAAGCAACGGGGCCGGCTGAAGCCCGGGCTCGTGAGTTTTCTTGCCTTGGGCCTGTTCGTGCACCTGGTTTCGCTGTTGTGGATGCTGAGCCTGCCGAATGCGCTGTTCGGCGATGTCATGCGGCACGTGGCCGGCCCGTTTCTGAGCGTGCTGACGCTTTCGACCTTGGTTTTCGCGCATCTGTTCCAGCTCGGCGAGGATCAGGAGCTGGCGGCGAAATCGCTTGCCGAAAGCGAGGAAAGATTCCGCAAGCTGGTGGAGGGATCGCTGGTTGGCGTGTATGTGATCCAGGGGCGGCGCGTGGCCTACGCCAATCCCGCGCTCGATGAAATCTTCGGCTATCCGGAAGGCGGGCTTGAGGGTCGGATGGTCAGGACCCTGGTGGCGCCGGATAGCTTTTCCGAGGTTTTCGAAAGGCTGCAGCGTCAGTTCGGTGATACGCCGGGCAGTCTCCGATATTCATTTCAGGCGGTGAAAGCGGACCGGACGGCCTTTGTGGCCGAGGTGTTCGGAAGCCGGGCCCTGTACGGCGGCAAGCCCGCCATCGTAGGCATGCTGCTCGATGTGACCGAGCGGCAGCAGGCCGCCCGCCGCTTGTCCGAGAGCGAGCGTCTGTTGCGCGAGTCCCAGATGGTGGCCCGGATCGGCAGCTACCAGTACGACTTCAGGACGCGCTGCTACACCACGTCGGCATTCGTCGACGAAATGCTGGGACTCGAGCCCGGACAGGCGAAATCGGACGCCGCCTGGCTCGATCTGGTTGACCCCGGCTACCGCGCAGAGGTCGAGCGGCAAGCCATCGAGGCCGCCGGCCAGAATGATTCCGAACAAACGTATCCGATCATCCGGCCGCGTGACGGCCAGCGACGCTGGTTGCACAGCGTGGCGCGTACGGAACGAGACGAGGCCGGCCGGCCATCACGGGTGGTGGGCATCATCCAGGATGTCACCGAACGTCGCGAAGCCGAACTCGCCGCCGAATCAAGCGAGAGCAAGTTCCGGGTGCTGGTGAACGCGATTCCGGATCTGGTCTGGCTGAAGGATCCTCAGGGAGTCTTTCTCACCTGCAACCGCCAATTCGAGCGATTCATGGGGCGCGCCGAAGCGGAGGTGATCGGAAAGACGGATTTCGATTTCGTCGACCATGAATCGGCGGTGCAGTTTCGTGCCGACGACAAGCGGGTTCTCGAATCGGGACGGACCATCGTCAATGAGGAGCGTTTGCAGGGAGCGATCCATGGCGAGCCGAGATTACTCGAAACGGTCAAGACGCCGTTGTACGGCGCCACCGGCGATCTGATCGGTGTGCTCGGTGTTGCGCGTGACATCACCCAGCGCAAGGCAGTGGAAGACGCGCTGCGCCTGAGCGAGCGCTTGCACAGTCGCGCTCAACGTGTCGCGCAGATAGGGCATTGGGAATTCGACCACCGGAGCAGCGAAATGCATTGGTCGGACGAGGTTTACCGAATTTTCGAGCGGGATCCGAAGTCCTTTACCCCCAATTTCGAAAGCTCACTTGAGGCCACGCACCCGGATGATCGGGAATGGGTGAAGGCGACCTTCGAGGATGCGGCGAAACGCGGCAAGCAATATCAACTGATACATCGCATTCAGCAGCCTTCGGGCGAGATCAAGTACGTCGAGGAACGCGCGCAGTTCGTGATGGACAGTGACGGCACGCCGCTGCGGACGGTGGGTACGGCTCAGGACGTCACCGAACGACGCCGGGTTCAACTGGATCTGGAGCGTCAACTGCACAACAACCGGCTGATGCTGGACACGATGACGGACGGCTACCTGCGCCTTGACGCGCAAGGAAACATCCTCGACGTCAACCAGGCGTACTGCCGGATGCTTGGATATGAAAAGGCCGAACTGATCGGGAGCACGGTCGGCAAACTCCGCGTTGAGAATAATCCGCTCGAAGTTCCCGAAATCGCAGCGACGGTCCTTCAGGCAGAGCATCTGCGCTTCGAAACCTATCATCGACGCAAGGACGGCGGGGTGATTCTGTTCGAGTCCAGCGCCACGGCGATGCCCGGCGTAGAGCCAGCCCAGATCGCCGCGTTTCTGAGGGACGTCACCGAGCAGCGCAGCATCGAAGCGCACTACCGGGAACTCGTTAATCGGATTCCAGCCGGCGTCTTCCGATATCGGGCTGATCGTCTCGGTCGTGGGCGCTTGGAATATGTGAGTCCGGAGTTCTGCCGTCTGCTGAAGGTCCAAAAATCCGATGCGCTCGGACAACCCGAGCATCTGTTAAATCGCATGTGCCCTGAGGACCGTGCGGAGTTCCAGCGGAGGCGGAGGCACGCCGGCAACGGAAGCCGGTTGTTCAGTTGGGACGGACGCCTCAGGCTGGACGATCAAATTCGATGGGTACATGTCGAGGCTGGAGCGACCGAAGAGGTCGGTGGCGCGATGGTCTGGCACGGGATCGCAACCGACGTGACCGAGCGGCAGCTGCTGCTCGACCGCATGCGTCTGGATTCGGCAGTGATCGCGAGCACGACTGAGTCGATCATCGTGACTGACCTTGAGTCGAATATCGTCTCCGTCAACAAGGCGTTCACCGATATGACGGGTTACACGGCAACCGAAGTACTCGGCAAGCAAGTGCGCCTGTTGAAGTCTGGTCGTCACGACGAAGCTTACTATCAGGCAATGTGGCGCGACCTCCTGATGTTGGGTCGCTGGCAGGGGCAGATATGGAACCGTCGCAAGTCCGGCGAAATCTATCCCGAATTGCTCAATCTCAGCGTCGTTCGCAACGAGGAAGGTAAGCCCACCCATTACGTGGGCGTCGCCAGTGATATCAGTTCGCTCAAGCGCAGCGAAGAGAAGCTTGAACATCTTGCGCACCATGACGCCTTGACCGGCTTGCCCAATCGCTTGTTACTCGCATCCCGTGTCCAGCATGCGGTGGAACAGGCGCGACGCGGAAACTTTCAGCTTGCCGTATTGTTTTTGGATCTGGATCGATTCAAGACGGTAAACGATGGGCTGGGGCACCCGATCGGCGATCAACTCCTCATCGCAGTTGCAGATCGCCTCCGCACCCTGTTGCACGAAGACGATACCTTCGGTCGGCTGGGCGGAGACGAGTTTCTCATCCTTATCGAACGCCTGGAGGAAGCCTCCGATGCCGCCAGCCTGGCGCGGATACTGCTCGATTCTCTATCCCAACCGTTTGTTCTGGAAAGCGGCCACGAGCTCTACATTCAGGCCAGCGTCGGAATCAGCGTCTATCCATCGGACGGGCAAACCGGTGAAATCCTGATCAGGAACGCCGATGCCGCCATGTTCCGAGCCAAGGATCAGGGAAGGAATGCGCTGCATTTCTATACGGAAGCGTTGACCGTCCAGGCCAGCGAGCGGCTGAATCTAGAGACGGGCATGCGTCGTGCGCTGGACCAAGGCGACTTCATGGTTTGGTACCAGCCGATCTACCGCTTTTCCGACCGTCGGATCGTCGGCGCCGAAGCCTTGCTGCGATGGCGGGGGAGCGACGGCAAACTGATCCCGCCCGATCGGTTCATCCCAGTCGCCGAGGACAGCGGCCTGATACTCGATCTCGGCTTATTTGTGCTCGAAACCGCCTGCGTGGATCTCAAACGCTGGCTCGATTCGGGTCTGCAAATCGAAACGCTGGCCATCAACCTCTCACCACAACAGCTGCGCGGGCAGAACCTGGAACAAAGCATCGCCGAGCTGATCGCCCGAACTGGGGCTCCCGCACACTTGCTGGAACTGGAGATCACCGAACGCGGATTGATGGACCTGGGACAAAATACCCTTCAGAAATTGAAAGCACTCAAGGCGCTCGGCGTGCAACTGGCGATTGACGACTTCGGAACTGGATATTCATCCTTGAGCTATCTCAAACGCATGCCGGTGGACAAGCTCAAGATCGATCGTAGCTTCGTCGAGGGGCTGCCCTCGGACGTCAGCGACGTAGCCATCGTTCAAACGATTGTCGCAATCGCGCAGGCAATGCAGATGCGTGTGCTCGCCGAGGGTGTGGAGGTGGATGCGCAGTTCGACTTTCTCGAAAGCATCGGCTGCGAGGAATGCCAGGGTTATCTGTTCGGCCCTGCGGTACCGGAAGACCAGTTCGCGGAACATCTGCGTGGCAGGCCGACCCCGACTGTACTGCGCGACCGCAGTTGAATCGCGCTGCGCCGTCGGCCTGTCGCTATTCCACGACCGCCGGATTGATCTCCCGAGGCGAGCCCAGCATCGCCCGGTGCGAGGGCGGCTGGCGACCGCCGCTGTCCTTGATGCCGTACTGTTTGCCGAGTTCGGCACCGATGAAGGTATTCCCGGATTTTTCCGGTCGTTCGGGATCGCGATATAGCGCGGCGATGACGTGCCCGGTGAATTCCGGCGTTTCGGCGATGTCCCAGAAGCCCGCATATTTTTCGGGTTCGCTGGCCATGACACGGCGTGTGCGCTCGGTCTGCAACATACCCATCCAGATCGAGGCCGTGCTCACGCCAAACGGCCGGAGATCCACGGCCATGTCATGCGCGAACTTGTCGACGCCGGCCTTCTGCGCGCCATAGGCAGGCCCGTGCATGTAGCAACTGGCGCCGAACGAGGAGGTGAAAGCGATCAGGCCGCTCTTCTGTTCCACCATCAGTGGCGCCGCATGCCAGCTCGCCACGTAAGCCGATCGCAGTCCGACGTCGAGGATGTTCACCATGTCCAGCGACTTGGTCCAGAAGCCGCCCTTTTTGATGAGATCGTCATGCAGGTAGGTGGCATTGTTGACCAGAATATCGAGCCGGCCCTGTTCGTTCCTGATGCGTTCGAACAGCGCCGCCACGGACCGGTCATCCGCGTGCTCGCAGGCCACGGCGACGCCGCGGCCTCCGGCCGCCGTGACGGCCGCGGCGGTGGCGCCGATGGTGCCGGGCAGGACGGCGTCGCCTTCCTTGAGCGAGCGCCCGGTGACGTAGACCGTGGCGCCGCCGGCACCAAGCGCGCAGGCGATCCCCTGGCCCGCGCCACGACTGGCGCCAGTGACGAGCGCGACGATACCGCTAAGGGGCTTGTTGTCGGACATTGGCTCTGCTCCTATTGCAACGCGTCTGCTACCGCCGCGCGCAGCTGATACTTCATGACCTTGCCGGAGGCGTTGGTCGGCAGCACCGGCAGACATTCGATCTGGCGCGGCACCTTGTAGTTGGCCATGTGCTCCCGGCACCAGCGGATCAGCGATTCGGCTTCGATTTTCTGGCCGGGGCGCGGCACCACATAAGCCTTGCCGACCTCACCCAGCCGTGCATCGGGCACGCCGATCACCGCGACCTGGGCGATCGCGGGATGTGCCGCCATGCCACGCTCGATCTCGGCCGGGTAGCAGTTGAAGCCACCACTGATGTACATGTCCTTGAGGCGGTCGGTGATGCGCAGATAGCCACGCTCGTCGAGTACACCGATGTCGCCGGTGTGGAACCAGCCCTGTGCATCGACGGCCTCGCGGGTGGCTGGCTCGTCGTCGAGATAGGCCTGCATCACGTTGTAACCACGGACCACGACTTCGCCGGCCTCGCCGGTGGCGACCGGACGATTGTCGCCGTCGAAGCAGGCGACCTCGATACCGGGAATCGCACGGCCGCAGGTGCTGGCGATGGTCTGTGCATCGTCGTCGGCCTCGCACAGCGAGACGATGCCGCAGGTCTCGGTCAGGCCGTAGCCCGTGAGCACCACCTTGAACCCCAGATCGGCGCGAATGCGTTCGATCAGGGCGGGGGCAATCGCGGCGGCGCCGGTGATGGTGGCGCGCAGGGACGACAGGTCGGCACCGCTGCGCTCGGGGTCGTCGAGCAGGCCGATGAACAGCGTCGGCGGGCCGGGCAGCACCGATATCCGCTCCTCGGCGATGCGCCGGAGAATCTGACGCGCGTCGAACACCGCCTGCGGCAACACGGTGCAACCGGCCAGCAGACCGCCGAGCCAGCCGACCTTGTAGCCGAACGAGTGAAAGAACGGATTGACCACAAGATAGCGGTCCTCCGGCACCAATTGCACCTTCTTCGACCACTCCGAGATCACGCGCAGATTCTGCGCATGCGTGGTCACGGCGCCCTTGGGGCGACCGGTGGTGCCGGAGGTGAACAGGATGTCCATCACCGAATCGCCCCGCACGGCCTCGCTACGGGCTTGAACCTGTGCGGCCTCGATATCGCTGCCGCGCGTCAGAAAATCGCTCCAGAGGGTATCGCCGGTTTCGGCCCCGGACAGCACCACAATATGCCGCAGCGTCGGCGGGCGATGCGGCGCCAGCAGACTCGGGTAGTGTTGATCGAGGAAGCGGCCCACCGTGAACAGCAAGCGTGCCTGACTCTTTTGGAGGACGTATGCGGCTTCGGCTCCGCGCATGCGCGTGTTGAGCGGCACCAGTACGGCGCCCACGCTGTGTATCGCCAGACCGGCCACGATCCATTCAAGACTGTTCGGCGCCCAGATCGCGACGCGGTCGCCGGCCCGGATGCCGAAGGCGATGAGCGATCGCGCGGCGCCCAGGCGCGCGGCATCGAGTTCGGAATAGCTGATCGACTCGCCATTTTCGGTGATCACCGCGGTTTGCCCACCACGCTGTTGCACTGAGGCGGCGAATGCCTGCGCAACGGTGTTCATGATCGCGTTCGGACGATCAGTCCGCCCACATCAGATAGCCGTTGTCGATCCGCATTTCCGTGCCCTGGATGAATCTGGATTCGTCGGAGGCCAGGAACAGCACCAGATTGGCGATGTCCGTCGGTTCGCAGAATCGTGCCATCAGCTGTTTGGCGTCCTTTTCGCGCACGGCCGGCATCTGACCGGGTTTCAGCGAGCCGTGCAGGCCGCTGATCATCGGTGTGCGGATGCCGTCCGGATGTATGGAGTTGCAGCGGATCTTGTAGCCCTTCATGCGGCAATGCGCGGCGATGCTGCGCGTCATGGCCGCGACCGCGCCCTTGGAGGCGCTATAGGCGCAGAACGAGGACACACCGCCGATGCCAGCCATCGAGGACATGTTGACGATCGAGCCGCCACCCCGGCGCAGCATCGCCTGCATCGCGTATTTGCAGCCCAGGAAATAGCCGTCCGAATTGATGCGCTGGATCTTCTGCCACAGTTCGAGGTCGGTGTCCTCGATCGTGCCGTAGGCGAGGATCGCGGCGTTGTTGACAAGGATGTCGAGACCGCCGAAGCGTTCCTCGGTATTGGCCACCACGGTCTGCCAGTCCGATTCGCTGGCGATATCCAGTTTCATGAAACTGGCGTTGTCGCCGATGTCCGCGGCGGCGTGTTGTCCGGCTTCCTCTGCGACATCGGTCAACACCACCTTGGCACCTTCACGTGCCAACACTCGCGCGTCTTCCAGCCCCGCGCCGCTGGCTGCGCCAGTGACGATGGCGACCTTGCCTTCGACTCTTCCCATGTTCCCGTGTCCTGTTCTGAGGGTTCGGTTCCGGAGGCTGACGCCACGCCGGTCGATACCGCAGAAGAATTGTTGGGAACCTCGGGGTTTTGCTCTTCGTCCGTTGGGGTGAGCCGCTTGCGATACCGGCTTCAGTCGGTGGGCCCCGCGTTGATGCCGCCCGGCACATTGTGTTCAAAGCACTTTTCCTCGATGCGTTCGTGCAGGCGCCAGCCCTGCGTCGTGCGCACCCAGCGGTCGTGGTACCAAAGGCCGAAGAACATCACCTGTCGCTCCCGCTCAGGTACATCGATCACCATCGGGTTGAAGCAGATGATGCGTGAGGTGGCCACATCGCCTTCGAGCCGGATATCGATGTTGCCAATCATGTGCAGGTAAGCCGGAAACTTCGGCAGCGTTTCGCTCAGCCAGGCTTTCACGGTGGCGTAGTCGCCCTTGATGCCGCCCATCGCGGTGTAGTCGATGAACGCGTCCGGCGTGAACACCGCGTCGAGCGCATCGAAGTCGCGGCGGTCGATCGCCGTCGCGTAGTCGGTCATTTTCTGCTGGATGTCGAGCCGGTCCGAAATTGCCTGCAGGTTCATGAGTGCGCTGTCCCCGTGTCGAGTCGGCACTTCTTATGCGTCCGCGCGCGAGTTCGCGCCTCACCTGTCCGGACGAGCGACTGCGTGGCTTGCGCCTTGGCGACTCATCCCTATGGGTGAAGCCACTACAGGTGGCCGTTCCGATAATTCACCGCACGACATTTCGGGTGGACGAAACAGGTCATGGCAAAGATCGAAGCGCTGGCATACGTGGTGGCGGAAAGCACCGACGTGAGCCGCTGGGAGGACTTCGGGCGACAGGCCCTGGGCACCGACAGTCTTGCCGGACCGGACGGCGCGCTGTTCCTGAAAATGGATGAGCGCGAACATCGCATCATCGCCGTACCGGGGCCCGAGGACCGGTACCTGGCCTCCGGCTGGGAAGTGCCGGACGCCGCAAGCTTCGATGCGGTGCTGGCGGATATGGAACAGGCCGGCTGCAAGCCCACGATCGGCAGTGCGGACGAAGCCGCAGCACGGCGCTTTCGCGCACTCGCGCATTTCAGCGATCCGGCCGGCAATCGTCATGAACTGGTCTGGGGCTATACCGGCGCCGAAGCGCCCTTCGTCTCGCCGATCGGCGTGCACGGCTTCAAGACCGGGCGTTACGGGGTCGGTCACACGGTGCTGCCGGCGCTGCCGTTCGACGAGACCCTGGCGTTCTATCGGGAGGTTCTGGGCTTCGGTACCTCCGATGAATTCGACTTCAAGCCGGCTCCGGATGCCCCGGTCATGCGCATTTACTTCCTGCATGCGGCCAGCGGACGCCACCACAGCGTGGCGCTGGCGGAAATGCCGAATCCGGCCGGCTGCGTGCACATCATGGTGGAACTCGATTCGCTGACGGACGTGGGGCTGGCTTACGACCGCCGCGAAAAGCTGGGGTTCAAGCTGATGGCGACCTTGGGTGAGCACGAGAACGACAAGATGACCTCGTTCTACATGATGACGCCGGGCAACTTCGCCGTGGAATACGGCTGGGGCGGCATGATCGTCGATCCCGCCACATTCCAGACTACCCGTACCGAACGCGTCAGCGTGTGGGGCCACGACTTCTCGGTGGGGTTCCAGAACTGATGGCCATGCTCGACAAGCAGATGAGCGCGGCGCAGGTCGTGACGCAGTTGCGCGATGGCATGACCATCGGAATCGGCGGCTGGGGGCCGCGACGCAAACCGATGGCGCTGATTCGCGAGATTCTGCGTTCCGAGCTCAAGGATCTGACGCTGGTCGGCTACGGCGGTCCGGACATGGGCATGCTGTGCGCGGCCGGCAAGGTGAAGAAGCTGATCTACGGCTTCGTCTCGCTGGACTTCATTGCGCTGGAGCCGTTCTTCCGCACGGCGCGTGAGGCCGGCACGGTGGAGGCGATGGAACTCGACGAGGGCCTGCTGCACTGGGGCCTGCGCGCCGCCGCGATGCGTCTGCCGTTCCTGCCGACCCGCGTGGGCCTGGGCACCGACCTGATGAGGATTCAAGGCGATCTGCGCACCGTCCGCTCGCCCTATGCGGACGGCGAGCAGTTGCTGGCGATGCCGGCGATCGAACTCGACGTGGCGCTGCTGCACGTGCATCGCGCGGACTGCCTCGGCAATGTGCGCGTGGAGAGTCCCGATCCGTTTTTTGACGAATGGTTCGCACGGGCCGCGCAACGTTGCTATGTGAGCTGCGAACAGCTCGTGGACCGGATCGCGGACGTCGATGAGAACGCGGCCAAGGCCAATCTCTACGAGCGCAGCCTGGTGAGCGGCGTGGTCGAAACCCCCGGCGGCGCGCATCCGACCTCGCACGTGCCCGGCTACGGCTGGGACGCGGCCCACATCAAGCGCTACTGCCAGGCGGCGGAGGAAGACGGCGGCTGGGAGCGCTACGCCGAGGCCTTTCTCGGCGGCGACGAATCCGACTATCAGCAGCGCGTCGGCGGGCTCGACGCGATCCGCACACTGCCGCGACAGGTCTTCTGAGCATGAGCAATTCCACTTTTTCGCTGGCCGAGCTGCTGATCTGTGCCTGCGCCGAGGTCTGGCGAGATGAAGGCGAGGTGCTGGCCACCGGCATCGGCATCATCCCGCGTCTGGCGCAAGGCCTGGCCAAACGTACGCACAGCCCCGGTCTGATGATCACCGACGGCGAGGCCTATCTCACGGATACGCCAGTCACGCTCGGCGCCCGCTCGCACGAGGGCCGGACCTACGAGGGCTACATGCCGTATTCGCGCGTGTTCGATCTGCTCTGGCACGGTCGCCGTCACGCCCTGGTCGGGCCGGTGCAGGTGGACCGCTGGGGTCAGGCCAACATTTCCTGCATCGGTGACTTCGCCCAACCCAAGCGCCAGATGCTGGGGCTGCGCGGCTTCCCGGGCAACAGCATCAATCATGTGAATTCGATGTTCGTGCCCAATCACAGCCCGCGGGTGTTCGTGGAAGGCCAGGTCGACGTGGTCTGCTCGGTAGGCTATCGCGACGACAACTGGCCCGAGGGCGTACGCCGCGATCTCATGGGCATTCACCGTATCGTGAGCAATCTCTGCGTCATGGATTTCGGTGGTCCGGATCACGCGATTCGTGTGGTTCAGTTGCATCCCGGCATGGCATTCGACGAGGTTCAGGCAGCAACCGGATTTCCGCTGCTGCGGGCCGGGGACTGTACCGAGACGCCGTCTCCATCCGCCGAGCAACTGGCGGTGATTCGAGACCTCGATCCGGGAAATCTGCGCGCGCGCCAGTTGCGTGACAATCCTCCCGGCGTGCGGGTGGCCGCATGAGTCGGCTGGACGAGACGCAGGCGGAACCGGTGGTCCTCTACGAGGTTCGCAATGGCGTGGCATGGGTCACGATGAACCGGCCGCAGTACGCCAACGCCCAGAATTCGAAGATGACCTACGCCCTGGACGCGAGCTTCCGCCGCGCCGTCGACGACGACGCGGTCAAGGCCATCGTCCTGCGCGGCGCCGGCAAGAATTTCTCGGCTGGGCATGACATCGGCACGCCCGGCCGCGACGTGGATGTTTCCTACGAGCGGGTGCATCTGCTGCCGGACCACGTCGGCCGGCCCGGCGCGGAATTCCAGTACGTGCGCGAGCAGGAGGTCTATCTCGGCATGTGCCGACGCTGGCGCGACATTCCCAAGCCGACCGTGGCGATGGTGCAGGGCGCCTGCATTGCCGGCGGCCTGATGCTGGCCTGGATCTGCGACCTGATCATCGCCAGCGACGATGCCTATTTCCGCGACCCGGTGGTGCAGATGGGCCTGCCCGGTGTGGAGTACTTCGCGCATGCCTTCGAACTGCATCCGCGCATCGCCAAGGAGTTCCTGTTCCTGGGCGAGAAAATGAATGTCGAGCGGGCCTACCAGATGGGCATGGTCAACCGAATCGTGCCGCGCGAGGCGCTGGAATCCGAGACGCTGCGGATCGCCCAGCGCCTGTGCGAGCAACCGCCCATGGGCCTCAAGCTGACCAAGCAGGCGATCAACCACGTCGAGGAACTGCGCGGCAAGCGTGCCGCGATGGACGCGGCCTTCGCCTGGCATCATTTCGGCCACGCCCATAACCAGTTGCTGTCCGGCAACAACCTCGCGGGCCTCGACGGTCGGGCGATGGCCGCCGCCAACCGCAAGGACGACGAGCCGGCATGAGCGCCGTGCTGCAAACGACGCTGACCGAGCGCCTCGGCTGCCGCTGGCCGATCGTGCAGACCGCGATGGGCTGGGTCGCCGACAGCCGGCTGGTCGCCGCCACCAGCGAGGCCGGCGGCTTCGGCTTTCTGGCGGCGGCGACGATGTCCACCGAAACCCTGCGCGCCGAGCTGGCCGCCGTGCGTGCCGCCACGCCGCACGACTTCGGCGTGAACTTCCACATGTTTCAGCCGAACGCGCGCGAGGTCATCGAGCTGGTGCTCGAAAACGCCGACCGCGTGCGCGCCGTGTCCTACGGGCGCGGGCCGGATGCGGCCACGATCAGCCGTTTCAAGGACGCCGGCGTGCTGTGCATGCCGACGGTCGGTGCGCTCAAGCACGCCGTCAAGGCGGTGCAGCTGGGTGCAGACATCATCACCGTGCAGGGCGCCGAAGGCGGCGGCCATACCGGTTCGGTGCCGACGACCCTGCTGTTGCCGCAGGTGCTCGACGCCGTGAACGTGCCGGTGGTCGCGGCCGGCGGCTTTCACAGCGGCCGTGGGCTCGCCGCCGCGCTGGCTTTTGGTGCGGCCGGCATTGCCATGGGCACGCGCTTTCTGATGACGGCCGAATCGCCAGTGCCGCGCGAGACGCTGGCACGCTACGTCGCGGTACAGGACCCGGCGCGAATTCGCGCCTCGACCGCCGTCGACGGCATGCCGCAGCGCATGATCGACAATCGTGCATTGCTGGCGCTCGAACACGGCGGCCTGTTGCGCCGTCTGTTCACCGCGCTCGGCAGCGCCTGGCGCTGGCGGGCGCATACCGGCATGTCCGGCACGCAGATGCTGCGTACCTTCTTCGCCGCGCTGCGCGAGGGTGACAGCGCCATCCAGACCCTGATGGCCGCCAATGCACCGATGCTGATCCAGCGCGCCATGGTCGAAGGACGTCCCGACGAGGGCGTGTTGCCGAGCGGGCAGGTGGCGGCGGTGATCGACAGCCTGCCGAGCGTGGCCGATCTGATCGAATCCATCGTGGCCGAAGCGCAGCTTCGTCTGGCTGCGCTCGACGCCCGTGCCGTGCCGCCCGCTGCCGCTGGCCGGCGTGAGGCGGCAAAAGCGTTCGGCGTCTAGCGCCGCCCTCCATTCAAATCCCTGCCATGAACCCATTCAAAACGACCATCACCGACGGTGTCGCCGAAATCGTGATCGAGCAACCGCCGGTCAATGCGCTTGACTGCGCCGGCTGGCATGCGCTCGCCGACGAAATCGAGCGCCTCGGCCGCGATCCGGGTGCGCGTGTCATCGTGCTGCGCGCCGAGGGCCGCGGCTTCTGCGCCGGAGTCGACATCAAGGAACTCGACCGTCACCCGGAGAAGATCATTTCGGTCAATGCCGGCAACTACCGCAGTTTCGAGGCGGTGCATCGCAATCCGCTGCCGGTGATCGTGGCGGTACACGGTTTCGTGCTCGGCGGCGGCATCGGTCTGGCGGGCGCGGCCGATATCGTGGTGGCGGCGGAGGACGCGACGTTCGGTGTGCCGGAAGTCGATCGCGGCGCCATGGGCGGCGGCGCCCACCTCCAGCGACTGTTCCCGGTACAGAAAGTGCGCGCGATGTACTTCACGGGCGAGCCGATCACGGCCGCGGAGGCTTATCGTCTGGGAGCCCTTGAATGCGTGGTGCCGCGCCCGCAGTTGCGCGACGCTGCACTGAAGATCGCGCGCAGCATCGCCGCCAAGAGCCCGGCGATGCTCAAGCTGGCCAAGGAATCGCTCAACGGCATCGAGGACGGAAATCTCGAGGACAAGTATCGCTGGGAGCAGGGCTTCACGCTGCAGGCCTATATGAGTCCCGATTCGGCCGAAACGCGGCGCGCCTTTGTCGACAAGCGTGAGGCGAGCTTCCGGTCCGCGGGGGCTGCCGAATGAGGCTGGAGTACACCGAACGCCAGCGGCGCTTCCGCGAGGAAATTCGGGCCTGGCTCGCCGAGTATGTGCCGGCCGAAGCGCTGCCGAGTTTCGATGCGGCTGAAGGCTTCGCGGCGCATCGCGCCTGGGAGAACCGCCTGTATTCGGGACGCTGGAGTGCGGTGACCTGGCCCAAGGAAATGGGGGGGCGGGCCTGCGACCTGATCGAGTGGCTGATCTTCGAGGAGGAGTATTGGCGCGCCCAGGCGCCGTTGCGCGTCAATCAGAACGGCGTGTTCCTGCTGGCGCCCACCTTGATGGAATTCGGCACCGACGAACAGAAGAAACGCTTTTTGCCGCGCATGGCGGCGGGCGAGGACATCTGGGCACAGGGCTGGTCCGAGCCCGGCGCCGGCTCGGACATGGCGGCGATCCGCTGCAAGGCGATTCGCGATGGCGACGACTACATCATCAGCGGGCAGAAAACCTGGTCGACACGCGCGGTCTGGGCGGACTGGCTGTTCGGCATGTTCCGCAGTGATCCGGACTCGCAGCGCCATCATGGCCTGAGCTTCCTGCTGGTTCCGCTGAACAGCCCCGGAATCACCATCCGCCCGATCCGCCAGCTCAATGGCCTGACCGGCTTTGCCGAAATCTTCTTCGACGAGGTGCGTGTGTCGGCGAGCAATCGACTCGGTGACGAGGGCGCCGGCTGGAGCATCGCCATGACCACGGCCGGCTTCGAGCGTGGCCTGATGCTGCGTTCGCCGGGGCGCTTTCAGCAGTCCGCGAAAATGCTGGTGGACTTGTACAAGCGTCATCAGACCGAAGCCGATGCCGACCCCTCGGTGCGCGACGCCGTGATGCGCAGCTGGATGGCCGCCGAGGCCTACACCCTGGCGACCTACGCCACCGCCAGCCGTCTGGCCAAGGGCGGGCACATCGGTGCCGAGGCCAGCACCAACAAGATTTTCTGGTCCGAGCTGGATCTGCTGATGCACGGCACCGCGATGCACATTCTCGGCGCCCGCGCCGAGCTGATGCCGCATGCGCCCGATGCTGGAGACATCGGTCATTGGCTGGACGGCTTCCTGTTCGCCCAGGCCGGGCCGATCTACGCCGGCACCAACGAAATCCAGCGCAACATCATCGCCGAGCGGATGCTGGGGCTGCCGCGATGAATGCCGCCACCACACCCCGTAGGGTGGGCAAAGCGAAGCGTGCCCACGCGAGATCGCGTCGGTCGCTGATGCATTCAGGGTTCCGAATGACACCGCCGAAGCGAGCATAGACATGGATTTCACCTTCGACGAACAACAGCTCGCTTTTTCCGATGCGATCCGCAAGTTCCTGATGGTCGAGGCGGCGCCGGAATGGCTGCGTGAAATCTGGGAAACTACTGCCAGCGGACGCTCGGCGGAATTGCGCGGCAAGCTCGCCGACCAGGGGCTCACGGCCTTGTCGGTGCCGGAGGATTTCGGCGGTATCGGTCTGGCCGATCTGGACTGGGTGCTGGTGCAGAAGGAGCTGGGCTATTACGCGATCCCGGATTCGCTGTCGGACACGGCCTATCTCGGCGTGTATCTGCTCAATGGCCTGCCCGCCGATCTGAACATGAAGCGTGAATGGCTGCCGCGCGTGGCGGCCGGCAAGGCGCGCATCGCAGTGGGGCACCCGATCAATCCGTTCGTGGCCGATGCGCAACTCGCCGACCTGCTGCTGCTGTGGCACGACGACGAAATTCATGCGCTGACACCGCAACAGGTGCAGCTGAGCTTCAATGCCAGCATTGACGTTTCGCGGCGACTCTACAAGGTGGACTGGACGCCGACCGAGTCCACGCGCATCTGCCCGGCACGCATCGGGCGCGATCTTTGGGCCGGCGTGATCGACCGCGCCTCGCTGGCGGTTGCCGCGCAATTGCTGGGTCTGGCGCAGCGCATGCTCGACCTGGGCATCGACCACGCCGCGCAGCGCAAGCAGTTCGGCAAGCCGGTCGGGTCATTTCAGGCGGTCAAGCACCTGATGGCCGATGTCGCGGTCCGGATCGAGTTCGCGGAACCGGTCGTGCACCGCGCCGCCTACGCGATGGAGAAGGGGCTGCGCCACCGCAGTCCGCTGATCTCCCAGGCACGCCTGCTGGCCTCCGAAGCCTCCACATTGGCCGCGCGCAACAGCCTGCAGGCGCACGGCGCCATGGGCTACACCTGGGAAGCCGATCTGCAGATGTTCATGAAACGGGCCTGGGCGATCGAGGCGAGTTGGGGGTCCCGTGCCTTCCACAAGTCGCGCCTGGCCGAGCTGATCTTTGCCGAGGACGCCGAACTCGGCCCCGGTACCACTTTTTCCTGAAGGAATTTCCAATGCCTGAAGCCTATATCGTCGATGCGATCCGAACGCCGGTCGGCAAGCGCCGCGGGTCTTTGTCGCAGATTCACGGCGCCGATCTCGGCGCGCACATCATCAAGGCCCTGGTCGACAAGAACGGCATCCCGGCCGAGGACTACGACGACGTGGTGTTCGGCTGCCTCGATGCGATCGGTCCGCTGGCCGGCAACATCGCGCGCACCTGCTGGCTCGCCGCCGGACTGCCCCTGACGGTGCCGGGCGTGACCGTGGACCGCCAGTGCGGTTCCTCGCAGCAGGCCCTGCATTTCGCGGCGCAGGGCGTGATGAGCGGAACGCAGGACGTGGTCATCGCCGGCGGCGTGCAGACCATGAGCCAGATTCCGATCTCCTCGGCCATGATCGCCGCCCAGCCGCTGGGCTTCGACGACCCGTTCTCCGGATCCAAGGGCTGGGTCGAACGCTTCGGGCCGGAGCGGGTCACCCAGTTTCGCGGCGCCGAGATGATCGCGGATAAGTGGGACATCTCACGCGAAGCGATGGAGCGCTTCTCGCTCGAAAGCCATCGCCGCGCACGGGCCGCCATCGCGGAAGGCCGGTTCAAGAACGAAATCGTGCCGATTGCGGGGCTCGATCACGACGAAACCACACGCGAGACCTCGCTGGAGAAGATGGCGACACTCGAACCGCTGTCGCCCGGCGGCCGGCTGACCGCTGCGGTCTCCAGCCAGACCTGCGACGGTGCCTCGGCGCTGCTGGTGGTGTCCGAGACCGCGCTGAAGCGCTATGGACTGACGCCGCGCGCCCGCGTTCATCACATGAGCGTGCTCGGCGACGATCCGATCATGATGCTGACGGCCCCGATTCCGGCCACCCGTCACGCGCTGAAGAAAGCCGGCATGAGCATGGCCGATATCGACCGGGTCGAAATCAACGAGGCCTTCGCGCCGGTGGTGCTGGCCTGGCTCAAGGAGATCGACTATCCGCACGAGCAGACCAACGTCAACGGCGGCGCGATCGCGCTCGGTCACCCGCTCGGCGCCACCGGCGCCAAGCTGATGGCAACGCTGCTCAACGAACTGGAACGCAGTGGCGGTCGCTACGGCCTGCAGACCATGTGCGAAGGCGGCGGCGTGGCCAACGTGACGATCATCGAACGACTTTGAGCGGTTCCGCAGTGGGGTCCGTGTACAGCGTGGAGTAGTCAGGAACATGGGTATTTGCGACAAGCGAAGCATCATCGTCACCGGTGCCGGCGCCGGCCTGGGTCGTGCGCATGCAGTGGCGCTGGCGGCCGAAGGCGCGGCGGTGCTGGTCAACGACATCAAGGCCGAAGCGGCGCAAGCCGTGGCGGCGGAGATTCAGGCGGCGGGCGGGCAGGCGATCGCCAATCATGACGACATCACCTCGATGGAGGGCGCGCGCGCCATCGTCGAGTCCGCCGTCGCCACGTTTGGCGAAGTGCATGGCGTGGTCAACAACGCCGGCATCGTGCGCGACCGCATGTTCGCCAGCCTCAGCGAAGCCGACTGGGATGCCGTGATCAAGGTCCACCTCAAGGGCCATTTCTGCATCGCCAGCACCTTGGTGCAGCGTTGGCGCGACGCCGCCAAGGCCGGCAACAAGCTCGATGCACGCATCGTCAACACCAGTTCCGGCGCCGGCCTTCAGGGTTCGATCGGGCAAAGCAACTACGTGGCCGCCAAGGGCGGCATCGCCTCGCTGACGCTGGTGCAGGCCGCCGAGCTGGGGCGTTACGGCATCACCGTCAACGCCTTCGCGCCGGCGGCGCGCACCGGCATGACCGAGCCGGTCTTCGGCGATCAAATGAAAAAACCGGACACTGGATTCGACTACTACGCACCCGAGAATGTGTCGCCGCTGGTGGTGTGGTTGTGCAGCCCCTTGTCCGCCCATGTGAGCGGACGCGTATTCGAGGTCGAGGGCGGCAAACTGTCGGTGGCGGACGGCTGGCGCAGCGGACCGTCGCGTAACAAGGGCGCGCGCTGGAACCCCGCCGAACTGAGCGAGGTGGTCGACACCTTGATCGATGAGGCGGTGCCGCCACAGAAGGTCTACGGAACCTGACCCGCATGTCGTTCGCGCTGAGCGAGGATCAGTTGATGATCCGCGATGTGGCCGAGGGCTTCCTCGCTGAGCGTTCGGATTCGCACGCGATTCGCGGCGCCAGCGAGAGTGAAACCGGTTTCGATGCGGTCCTGTGGGAACGCATTGCCGCCGAACTGGGCTGGTGCGCGCTGCCGGTCGCCGAAGTCGACGGCGGGCTCGGCCTGGGTCCGGTGGAAATGGTGCTGACGCTGGAGACGATGGGACGTCATCTGCTGTGTTCGCCGTACTTCGCCACGGTGTGCCTCGGCGCCAACCTGATCGACGCCGTCGCCACCAGCGAGGCCCGGCAGCGCGTTCTGCCCGACGTGGCCGGGGGTGTACGCCGCCTGGCGGTGCCGGTGCCGACGCTGGAGTGGGGCGCCACCGGCCACGCCGTATCCGCCTGCCGGGCCGGCGATCAATGGATGCTCAATGGCCAGCTCGCGCGCGTGGTCGATGGCGCCAGTGCCGATTGCCTGCTGGTCCTTGCCCTGGCCGATGGCGAGGACCGTCCGGGGCTGTTTGCGGTCCGGGTTGAAACGCCTGGTCTGGCGGTGACGCCGCTCAATACCTGGGACCGCACGCGGCGATTCGCCGATGTGGAGCTGAGAAACGTGCTCGTGTCACAGCACGACCGGCTGGATGATACGGCCCGCAGCCAGGCCGGATTCCGGCTGGCTTCGGCGCGAGCACGCCTGTATCTGGCCGCCGAACTGCTCGGCGGCGCGCAGCGCTGCCTCGATCTGACGCTGGCCCATGTGATGGAGCGCAAGCAGTTCGGCCGCACGATCGCCTCGTTTCAGGCAGTCAAGCATCGCTGTGCCGAAATGATGGTGCGCGTGGAGGCGCTGCGTTCCGCCGTGTTCGGCGCAGCCAAGCTTGTGGACGGCGAGCCGCCGCTGCACGCGCTGGAAAACGAATGTTCGATGGCGCGGGCCCTGGCGTCCGAGACCGCGTTCTTCTGCGCTCAGGAAGCGATTCAGTTGCACGGCGGCGTCGGCTTCACCTGGGAATACGATCCGCAGCTCTACTTCAAGCGCGCCCAGGCGAGCACGCACTGGTTCGGTACTACCGAAGCCCTGCGCGAAGCCCTTGCGAACACTCTGTTGGAGGACGGTCCGCCTGCGGTCGCGGGCGAGGGGGCGGCCCACGACAGGCCGGCATCGCCCGGGAGTCCCGACGAGGCCTTCCGCGCCGAAGTGGCCGCATGGATGCACCAGCACCTGTGCGGCGATTTCGAGGCCCTGCGCTTTCGCGGCGGTCCGGGTGACGAGGAAGCCTTTCCCGAGCTGCGCAAGGCCTGGGAGCGCGAACTGGCGGCCGGCGGCTGGACCTGCGTCGGCTGGCCGCAATCGACCGGAGGACGCGGACTGTCGATCGAACAGCAGGTGATCTTTCACGAGGAATATGCACGCGCCGGCGGGCCGGGGCGGCTGGGACATATCGGCGAAGGACTGATCGGACCGACCCTGATCCGCTTCGGCAGCCCCGAGCAGAAGGAGCGCTTTCTGCCCGGCATCCTGTCCGGTCGCGAGTTCTGGGCGCAGGGTTACTCCGAGCCGTCCGCTGGCTCCGATCTGGCCAACGTGCAGACGCGCTGCTGGCAGGACGACGACGGCAACTGGCGCGTGCGGGGTCAGAAGATCTGGACTTCGCTGGCGCATCAATCCGATTGGATATTCGTGCTCGCGCGCAGCGAGCCAGGCAGCAAGGGGCGGCATGGCCTGAGCTTTCTGCTGTTGCCGCTGGATCAGTCGGGCGTCGACATTCGGGGGATTCGACAGCTTTCGGGCAGCGCCGAGTTCAACGAGGTGTTCTTCGACGGTGCGTTGGCGCAGGCCGGGCATCTGATCGGCCAACCCGGCGAAGGTTGGGCTGTGGCGATGGGGCTGCTCGAAGCCGAACGCGGTGTATCGACGCTGGGGCAGCAGATGCATTTCGCGCACGAACTGGATCTGGTGATCCAGGCGGCCCGGGCCAGCGGACGCTCGCACGACCCGATCGTCCGCCAGCGGATCGCCGCCGCCTGGAGCGGCCTGCGCGTGATGCGCTACAACGCCCTGCGCATGCTGGCCAGAGGGGATGATCTGAAGCTTCCGCGCGAAGCCCTGATCTACAAGTACTACTGGTCCAACTGGCACCGTGATCTCGGCAAGCTCGCCGCCGACGTACTTGGGCCGCTGGCCGACGTGGTGTCCGACGATCCGGCGATCCGGCCCTTGCAGCAGCTGTTCTTCTTCTCGCGCGCCGACACCATCTATGCCGGCACCAACGAGATCCAGTTGAACCTGATCGCCGAGCGCGGTCTGGGCATGCCGCGCGAGGTGCGCACTCCGTCATAGACAGCCGGCATTCGGGGGTGAGCGGTTAGACTGCCAAGCCCGCCTACCGCGCACCCGTGTCCCGATTACCGATGAGAAGCTCTCCGCTCACTTACGCGCTGCTGATCAGCAACATCCTCATTTTCGGCTTGCAGACCCAGGTTGCCGACGGGCTGATGCGCACGTTTGCCCTGTGGCCGCTGGGCGCCGGTTTCGAGCCCTGGCAGATCGTCAGCAGCGCCTTCCTGCACGGCAGCACCCTGCATCTGGCCGCGAACATGTTCGGTCTGTGGATGTTCGGCCGCGATGTGGAGCAGGCGGTGGGCTCCGCGCGATTCGCCTGGCTCTATGCGGCCAGCGTGCTGACCGCCAGCTTCGCGCAATTGGTGGTGACCAGCGCGGCCGGCGAGGCTGTGCCCACGGTGGGCGCCTCCGGCGGCCTGTTCGGCCTGCTGGCGGCGTTCGCGATGCTGTTCCCCAAGCGCAAGCTGATTTTCCTGCTGTTTCCCATGCCCTTGCCGGCGCCGGTCTTCGTCTCGATCTATGCGGCTTTCGAGCTGTATTCCGGGATTCAGGGCACGATGTCCGGCGTCGCCCATTTCGCCCACCTCGGCGGCTTGGTCGGCGGCATTCTGGTGTTGCTGCACTGGCGCAGGCAGGCGCGCGCAGGGTCATCAGGGCCGCGCTAAGGTTCTGTCGGCGGTGAGGCACAGCCTTGCCAAACCGCGAAAGGCTTGGCATACCATCGTTCTCGGATACAGGATTCGGCCGAAGAGTCGAACCGCTGGAGGAGATGATGCGACACAAGGCCGAAACCGATGTCGAAGCGCCTGTCGAACCCCGTCGACATCGTGTCCACCTGTGCATGACCGCATGCATCAACGCCTTGCTCGTACTGTTCGCGGTGGCATCAATACTCGCCGGAATCGGCGGCGGCTGGTCGGTGCTGATCATCAGCGGCACTTTGCTGGCAGTGCTGGTCAATTCGACCCTGTCCTGGGCCGATGACGGCAAGGACGAGCAGTTTCGTCGCTTCAGCCGCTGGTTCTACTGATTCCGGGATTCGGCGCCGGACTTCGACAGTGCCATCTTCCTTGCGGCGCCAGCGTCACAATGGACGCATGAAGATCATGCACGGACAGCGACTGATGCTGTCGCTCCTGGTTCTGTTCCCGCTGACAACGCCGGCCTTCGCGGAATTCGACCAGCAATACCGGAACTACGCCGCGCTGCTGGGCGCCCACGTGCATTGGACCGATGAGGGGCACGCCAGCACCGTGGATTACCAGACCTTGGCCGCAGACCGCGCCTCGTTGAAAGCGGTTCTGGACGCACTGTCATCGGTCAGCGAATCGCAGTTTTCGGCGTGGTCGCAAGCCGATCGGAAAGCATTCCTGATTAATGCCTATAACGCTTTCACGGTCGAGCTGATCCTCAGCCGCTATCCGGACTTGGAATCGATCCGAGATCTCGGCGGTCTGTTCAGCTCGCCCTGGAAAAAGTCGTTTATCCCGCTGCTCGGCGGGACACGGAGTCTGGACTGGATCGAGCATGAGCGGCTGCGGGCAAACTACTCGGACGCGCGCATTCACTTCGCGGTGAACTGCGCCTCGCTGGGCTGTCCGGCGCTGCGCCCCGAACCGTATCGCGGAGACCGGCTCGAAGCCCAGCTTGACGATGCCCGCGATCGCTTTCTCGGCGATCACGCACGTAACCGCTTTGATGCGGAAAGAGGCGTACTGAGCGTTTCGCCGATCTTCAAGTGGTATCGGGAAGACTTCGAGCACGCGGCGGGTAGCCTGGAAGCCTGGCTGGGGCAACACGCAGAAGTATTGGCCGAGGATGCAGCGTCGCAGCGAGGCCTGAAGGCCGACGAATTCACGCTCGAGTTCGGCGACTACGACTGGACCCTGAACGACGCATCCTGAGCCCGGCCCGGGCTTTCGGACATGAATGCCGGTCGGCTGGATAGAGCGGCCTCGACCGGTTTGCGCCAAGATGGAATTCTGAATCAACGTCCGATCGGCCACGTCGGACTTGGAGGAGCAATGCGATATCCGAACGGTCCCGTGCCGATTCGCGCAGGCCGAATCGGCACGGCAGCGATGCTGATGATCTTGCTGAGCGCTTTGAGCGCACCATTATCGGCGCGCGACACGCCAGTGGTGGTGGAATTGTTCACCTCCGAAAGCTGTTCGTCCTGCCCGCCGGCCGACGCCTGGCTGGGTGAGATTCGGAACGAGGACGGTGTGATCGCGCTGTCGTATCACGTCGACTACTGGAACAACCTGGGCTGGGTCGACCAGCAGTCCACACCCGAATTCACGCAGCGCCAGCGCGACTACGCGGCAAGGCTCGGCGTGGGTGTGTTCACGCCACAGCTGATCGTCGATGGCCGTTACAGCGCCGTGGCTTCGCGAAAGCGCGAAACACGCGCCGCGATGAAGCGCGCCGACCGCGAGGATGCGATGGTGCCGACACGCCTGCAATCCACTGCCGACGGCCTGCTGCTCACGGTCGATGAGGCGCCGGATGGGCTGCGCGGTGCCTCGGCGGGGCTGTGGCTGATGAGCTTCGAACCCGAAGTCGCCACCGATATCGGTCGCGGCGAAAACCGCGGTCGGCGCATCCGCTACTACAATGTGGTTCGCAGCATGCGGCATCTGGGCGATTGGAACGGTGAACCCTTGAGTCAGTCCATCAGTTTGCAGCCGGACGAAACCGGGCGCGGCCTCGCGGTCCTGCTGCAGGCCGATACCGGCGCGGTGCTGGGCGCGGGCCTGGGGCCGTGAACGCCCCCGAGATGCGGATCAAGGAGATCCGCAGCGAACCCATCGAGGACATTCTGGAAACCGTGCTCAACGGCTATCAGCTGCGCGTGGAGATCGTCTCGGAAACGATTTATTGCGGCTCCTGGTACGACGACGAGCGGCAGACCCAGCGCGGACAGTTTCATCTGATCGGTGCCGGGGAGTGCGAGGTGACCGGCCCGATGCTGTCGCATCCGCACCTGCTGCGCGGCGGTGATCTGGCGATATTCCCGCACGGTACACGCCACCGTCTGGCCGCCGCGCCCGGTAACGCCAACAAGGCGGATAGCTATACCTCCATGCTCTGCGGTGAGCTCGAATTCATCAACGGCAGCCGCAATCCGGTGCTCAACGCCTTGCCCGAATGCCTGATCGTGAATGCGCACGACGGCGGCGAATCGTTCCGCAAACTGTCGGAAGTGCTCGGCCAGTTCGCGCGCGATCCGCGCCTGGGCCAGCGCATTGTCATGAATAAGCTGGCGGACAGTCTGTTCACGCTGGCGGTCTGCGAATACGCGCATGGCGCGAGCGATCCACGTGGAATCTTCGCGGCCCTGGCGGATCGTCATCTGGCGCGTGCGCTGGATGCGATTCATCGCCGCCCCGGAGAGTCCTGGACGCTGGACGGACTGGCGCAGCTCGCCGGCATGTCCCGCTCCGCCTTCGCGCAGCATTTCACCGAAGTGATGCAGATGCCGCCGATTGCCTACCTGACGGCCTGGCGCGTGACCCAGGCCAAACAGCTGCTGCGTGAGCGCCGACTGTCCGTGGCCGCCATCGCCGAGCGTATGGGCTACAAGAGCGAAGCCGCATTTCGCAAGCTGTTCAAGCGCATCGAAGGGGTGGGTCCCGGCAAGATTCGATCCGAGGCCAGATCCGGCGAAAGCAGCGAGCATCCGCCGGTCGAGCGCTGAGCGCTCGCGGGCGAATCACATCGGTCTGCTCAGGCGCGCCGGATTCCCGGCGCGTTGGCCTCCACATGAAAGCGTGCTGCGGTGAGACAGTCGCTGTCGCGCTTGGCGATCGTGCTGGTATTGCGCACGGCCACGTCGAGACCGTCGGGTTTGAGGTCGAACAGCAGATAGCCACGGCGTTCGCAATCGCCGTAGTGCACATGCGGGTTGGCTTCTAGTTTGGGATTGAACACCGACGCCGGCATGCCCGGTGAGGTCAGCGAGGTGCCAGCGAACTCACTGGCGATGATCCGCGAGTCCGGATTGCTGAAGTCGGCTTTGACGTCCGAGGCGACCGTGGCGTGGATGTCGCCACCCAGAATCACCGGATTGTCCGGCCTGCGCTTCTGCAGGGTTTTCAGCAGGCGTTCGCGCGCGGCCGGGTAGCCGTCCCAGCCGTCCGTGGACCAGACAGGGCCGTCCGTACCCGGCGAGGGCAGGGGAGACAGCAACGTCTGCTGCACCACGAAATTCCAGCGCGTCCGACTCTGCGCCAGCTGGCGGTCCAGCCAGTCCTCCTGGACCGCACCCAGCATCGTGCGCTTCGCGTCGAGCCGTTCCGGGCAGCCCTGATCCTTGGCGGCGAACACACTGCCGCCCATGCCCGGACGTGAGCAGGCGATCGGCGATCGATACTGGCGATCGTCCAGGATGTGAAAGCCGGCGAGCGAGCCGGCCTGCAAACTGCGATTGAGTGCAAGACGTCCGTTCTTGAGCAGCGCGGACATCGGCAACGGCATGTTTTCGAAGTAGGCCTGCAAGCCGGCGGCGCGACGCGCCACAAAGCTGGGGTCCAAGCCTTCGCCTACATCATCGGCCCAATCGTTCATGACTTCGTGGTCGTCCACGGTCATCGCCCAGGGGGCGGACTGGCGCATCGTCTGCAGGTCGGAGTCCACGCCGTACTGGGCGTAGCGTGCACGGTATTCCGCCAGACTGTAGGGCTCGGCGTGCGCGTGCCGCCGAACCCGTCCGGCGGCGGCGTTGTATTCGTAGATGTAATCACCCACGAACAGCACCAGGTCGGGGGCATCGGCCTGCATGTGCCGGTAGGCCGAGAAGTAACCCATCTCGAAGTGTTGGCAGGAGGCAAGCCCGAAGCGCAGTTGCGACATCGCCGCGCCCGGTGAGGGCAGGGTGCGCGTGCGGCCCACCGGGCTGGTCTCCCCGCCGGCGATGAAACGGTAGAAATACCAACGATCCGGTTCGAGCCCGGTAACTGGAACATGGGCACTGTGGCCGAGCCCGGCCATCGCGTACCAGGTGCCGCGTTGCACCACGTTCGAGAAGGCCTCGTCGCTGGCCACTTCCCAGTCCATCGGCACCTGCATCACGCCCATGCCGCCGTCATTCATCGGGTCCGGGCACAGCCGCGTCCACAAGGTCATGCCGGATTCCGAGGGGAACCCGGAGGCCACGCCCAACTTGAAGGGATAGTCGGTAAACAACACCTCGCGACTCGCGGCGCGGGCGCTGGGCAGATTCCAAGGTGCAAGCGCCGCTGCGAATATCGTCTTCAGCAACGCCCTTCGCCTTTGCGATTGCGGCATCTCGCGGATGCGTTCCAGACGTTTCAGCACCATTGAATCCAAGTCTGACATTCGGGTTTCCGGACTGATTGGCAGCGATGCAACTGTGGGGCAGGGGCGCTGCAAAGGTATGAACGCTTCTGTCGCAGGCAGGAATCGTTCCGGATGGGGCCGCTGTCCACCTTAAGATTACGAGTGTAATATTTTTCCGTCACCGAGTTGGAGAAGGACATGCCGGTTTCTCCGGAAAAGAAGCGACAGACGCACCAACGCATCGTCAGCACCGCGGCCCGGGAATTTCGCCAACACGGCCTCAACGGCATTGGCGTAGCCGACCTTATGCGTGCGGCCGGCCTTACGCACGGCGGGTTCTATGCACACTTTGCCTCGAAGGACGAGTTGATCGCGGAAGCGATCACCGCCGCGCGCAGCGAAGCTGGCGAACGTCTGCACCAGTCGCTTGAGGAACACCATGATCCGACAGCGCTGCAGCGTTTCATCAAGTCCTACCTGTCGCCCTTGCATGTACGGTCACCGGCACAAGGCTGCCTATTCGCGTCACTGGGTGGGGAACTGGGCAGGCAGTCGGAACAGGGCCGCGCCGCCGCCACGCTTCGGATCGAAGACCATGTTGAGATGCTCAGCGCCGCCATAGCGGCTGCCGATGAAGATGAAAGTGCTGGCGAGTCGCGCCAGCAGGCGATGGGCTTGCTGGCGGCGTTGGTCGGCGCCGTGGTGCTGGCACGTGCCGTGGACAGCGAGGCGCTCTCCGGTGAAATCCTGAGGTCCACTCGGCAATTCATCGCGAACGGGCTGGCGGCAGATACACCCGGCAAATAGTTGGTAATTGCTGCGTTTCCAAGCGCGGATGCGGCTCGCTACCATGAGGCTTGGTACATCGCTTGTTCTGGAGGCTGCACATGAATCTGGCGAACAAGACCGCGATCCTGGTCATCGACGTACAGAACGATTTCTGTCCCGGCGGCGCCTTGGCCGTGAACGACGGCGACCTCATGGTGCCCGTCATCAATCGACTGCTGCCAGCCTTCGACGTCTGCGTGTTCACCCAGGACTGGCACCCACACGATCACCAGTCATTCGCAGTCAATCATGGAGATTGCGAACCATTTTCCACCATAGACATGCCATACGGCACCCAGGTGCTGTGGCCGATGCACTGCGTGCAGGACACGGACGGCGCCGACTTTCACGAAGACCTCGATATCGACAAAGCGCAAATGATCGTGCGCAAGGGCTTTCGTCCGCACATCGATTCGTATTCCGCGTTCTTCGAGAACGATCGCCGGACGTCCACCGGCCTGCACGGGTACCTGCACGAGCGCGGCGTCGATTCGATCGTCCTGACCGGGCTGGCCACCGACTACTGCGTCGGCGATTCCGCTCTTGACGCAGCGCGCCTGGGTTATGAGGTCACGCTAATCGAAGACGCATGTCGCGCCATCGACCTGGAAGGCTCACTGGCCACCGCAATCCGCCGCATGCGGGAGGCCGGAGTGAAGTTCGCTCACAGCGAGACGCTTTGATTCAAGCTCACGCACTTACGCTGGCGCCAGGTCACGGGCTCCATGAAGAATTGCGCATAATAGATAGACGGCGAAAGAGTCTGCTTTTGTGCATGGCTTGAAACCGTTGTGGCATCAGCGTTTCCGGGCATTGCACCCGCGATCGCGATTGCCAACATGACACAGGCGGCGGCGGCGCCTCGGGCGATCTTTTCCCACCACAGCCTCATTTCTGCAGTTCGTGCTCGTTCTGCGTTAATTTTCGCAATTGCTTCAAGTGGTGGAATTTTCGCCATTTCGGCGAGACGTATAGCGGCCTCGTCGTCTGGGGTGCTCCGCCCGTTTCGGTAATTGCAAACTCTCGAAGGTTGACAGTTCAACGCTTTAGCGAGCGCGTAGTCTGAGCTGAGGCCTGCTGACGCTTTCGCAGCGTCCATTAGTTGTACGGCGTAAGACATTTCAAGTTACCCCCGCGTCTGACCGGGCTCGATCCTACGTCGGTACTGCAAGGTCTGCCAGTTGCAAGGTATTGCAACGTTGCAAGTGCTTGCAGCAAATTCCCCCCTGCCGGTAGGAGCCGGCGTAAGACGGGGGTCTGCAATGAGCTGTGCAATCGACCAATGGGCGCGCCTGACCGTAGCGTCAGCGGCGCGGGATGCCGAAAGGCGGCTGGGTATCGCCGCTGCAATAGACGGCGAATCTCCTTACCGGGCCGCCCTTGTGCGTTCTTCCGTCGCTGGCCGTGTTGAGCGCGCCCGCCGAGTCGCCGCCGATCCGGTCCGCGCCTGGAACGCTCTCCCCGAACGCATTCGCGACCTCTGGCAGCTGCACTGTCGGCCGGACGGGCTCGCGCAATTGCCGTTGGACCTCCCGCTGTGAAGCCCGGCGATCGCAAGCGGCTTGACACGAAGGTCGCGAGGATCTGTCGGAAGTTCTACGAGGATCTGCAAGCGGTATTCGATGATGCCGCTGAAAACGTTGAAGGTTCTGAGGACTGGCCGGACGTTTCCGAGGTCTACGATGACGCCGTCAGTGCTCAGAGCTATGCGGATGACGCCGCAAACGCGGGTGGCAAGTGAAGCCCGACGCCCGCAAACGCGCCTACAGGGCCCTGCGCGCTCTCCGTGATGTCCGGCTATGGATTTTCGCCGCTGGCGCCGTCCTAAGCATCCTGCGCGTTCTGGGGGTGCTGTGATGATCGACGCGATCCTGGGCGGCATCGTCGGCGTCGCGCTGACGATTCCGGCGGTGTTCATGGTTGGCTATGAGGTGTCGGACTGGCGTGCTTATCGTCGCCGTGCCAGGCTTTTCCGCCAAACGCGAATCATTCCTGACAACGGCGGAAAGTCCCATAGTAACACTGGACTTTTGGCTCAATTTGACCCTTTCGCGTCCTCAGAACCGGGATCAGATCGGTGATCGACTGGATCACCGCCAAGGTCCCCATGTACCACTCCGAGCCAATTTTCGGCGGTGCTTGCATGTGGTTCGACGAGGATGCCGTCCTCGTCCGCAAGCGCGACAGCTTCCGCCAGCTTGCCGGCTCGTGGGAATCCTCGAGCGTCTGCCAGACCTACTTCCGCACCGAAGCAGCCGCCCGCGACTGCCAAAAGCGTGAAGTCTGGATCAGCGGCAACCCGGCGAAATTCCTGCAAGGTCACAACCTGTTCGGCACCGACAACCTGCCGGCGCTTGCGCCGCTGTTCTTCCGCGCCGTCCTCGAGGCTGCGGGCGTCATCGTCGACGACGTGACTTATGCACGGTGGGAGCGCGGCGAATACGAGCTCGATCGCGTCGACGTCGCAATGATGCTCGACGTAGGCGGCCCGCATGAGGTTCGCGACGTGCTGTCAGCGCTCGCGCATCAGTCGACCTACGTCAACCGGGGCAGGGGCCTGATCCAAGCCGGCACCATCACCTGGGGCAAGCGCGGCAGTAGAAACACCGTCGTCAAAGCCTACGACAAGCACGGCGAAGCCGTAGCAGGCCCGCGCTCGCACAGGCTGCCCGAATTGATCCCTGAACGGGAAAAGCTCTGCGACTTTGCAATCGGCAAGGTCCGCATCGAAGTGGAGTTCCACGCAAGAGCCCTCGACCGGCTCGGACTCCGAAACGGTAACCGCTGGCACACCGATACAGCCGGCATTCAATGGGACGCAGCTATGTCCAATCTCAAGATCAGCGGCCAAGTTCCGCTCACGCCCGATGTTCTACGAGCGCTTCCGAAGAAGCTGCAGAAAACCTACATGCAGTGGGAGACCGGCCGCGATCTTCGCGCATGGCTCACGCCGTCGACCTGGAAGCGCCACCGCAAAGAATTGCTGAACTTCGGCATCGATATTGGCCAGACCTACAACGCCGAGCACCGCCCGCGCGTGGTCAGCCTCAACAAGGTTATTCAACCGGTTCCAGTGTCCTCGCCGCAGTGGGCGCACGGAACTTCTCTACTCGCTGCGGCATAGGAGTTTTTGTCATGCAATTGGAAATCAAAGGTCCGTCAGTGCTGCGCAACATCACGCGCCGCAGTGACGGCAAGCAGTTCACGTTCCGCGAACAGGTCGGCCTCTTTTCGCAGCCGAATGGCGAAGTGCTCGCGGTGCAGGTCTCGCTCGAAAACGATCAGGCGGACTACCCGCCCGGCGTCTACCAGATCGAAGCGCAGAGCTTCTACGTCAAGAACGGCAAGTTTGAGCAGCGCCGCAATCTTGCGTTGGTGCCAGCCAAGACAGACGCCCCGCGTTTGCAGGCCGCCAAGTAATTCACGCCATGACGATGCAAAGGCTAGGGGTCGTTTTGGCGCTGTTGTTCCTGGCCATGTTGCCCGCCGTGTCGTGGTCGGCGGAATGCGTGGATATCGATGAAATTTCAGGCGTCTTGGTCCAGTCGTCGGACATTGCTCCGAACTGTGCCGGCCTACTGGTGCTTGATAGCACCGAGTTCGAAATGCTGCGTAATCCGTTCGCCACCGACCCGGATTGGGAGGTTGTTCAGTGGTCGCTGGGCGCAACCGTTTTGTTCTGGGTGATTGGTGTGTGCTCTGGGGCCGTCTATCGGGTTGTTCGAGTTAAATGATCAGGAGTTTTCAACATGAAGTGTCGCAATCTCATCAAGTACACCGCGCCGGTTGCGGCGGTCATCGCTCCGAGCTGGGCCTTTGCTCAGGATTCGGCCATCGTGACCGCTGCGACTGACGCGTTGACGGCCGGTACGACCGACGTGACCAGTGTCGCGGCGCTGGTCTGCGGCATCGTGGCGCTGGTGGCCGTCGCCGGCATCGTCTTCGGCATGCTCCGCAAGGGCTAAGCCGTGCTCTCCTTGCTGATCGGCATGATTTGGGGGCTGTCGTTTGTGCTCGGCGTCCAAGCCGGCAGCAGGAACTAACCGGGGGAATGCGGTGCGCAACGTAATTTTCCGGGCGGCGGCGGGGTTGATCCTCGCCGCCTTTTCGCTGTCAGCGTTGGCGGCGCAGTGGATTTCTGATCCTGTGCCGGCGTCGTGTGCTGGAGGTTTGGTTGAGCAATACACGGTGAATCTCAACGGCGACAGTCCTTCGGGTGTTATGGATTGGTCGGGTGTTCTCTCGTTTATTCTCGCTGCGGACCCGGGCGGAGCGTCACGGCCTTATCTGGAATTGTCGGCTTTTAATTGGTCTGCGTCGGTGGGTTCTGCCAATCTCTATGGTTATTCTTCCCCGGCGTATGGCGGATCGACTCCTTATGGCAATGTGACTGTTGAGTGCGTCGAGCAGCCGTTCTGCGAGTACGAAGTCGGTGAACAGTTCACTGGAGGCGCGTTCATCCTCGGCGAGGGCGGCGACCTCACGGTGTCGCAGAACGACACCTTTTGCTACCAGACTTGCGAGGTCACGCTCAAGGGCGGCGGCCTCGTGTTCAGTGCCTCCGGCGCAACGTCGGTCCCGTATTACTACGAAGTCACAAACGCGTTTTGCGAGCTGGAGCAAGAGTCACCGCCGACCGGGCCAGGTGCATCGGGTCTAGGTCCGGATGAGGTTTTCGGGTGCGAAATTGTCGCCGGGTTAGATGTCTGCCTCTCGTCCGATCCCGCGTGCATCGTTATCGAGGGCGAGAAGATTTGCGAATCGTCGGCGGGCGGCGTGTGTGGTCCTGATGAATGCTTGGCCGACGGTGTTGACCTGGTCAAGAATCCGAACGGCTCCGAACTCGGCAAGCCCGATATCGACGCGCCTCCGGCACCGGATACCGGAACGGAAGGCGAAAAAGCGCCGCCTGATCTTGCCGTGGGTTCGACCGGCTTAGATGGCGTATTGGGTACAGGTGATGGTGAGACTTCGGCCGATTACTGGGCGCCCGGTACCGCAGGCAATAGCACGACTAACGGCGGCGGTGAAGGGGATTGCGATCCTGGAACCGAAGAATGCGACGGCGAGGGCGATGGCGACGGGGATTGCGATCCGGAAACCGAATCGTGCGAGTGCGTCGATGATCCCGAGACGCCAGATGACGAGTGCGGCGATGGCGGCGGCGGCTCATGTCCTGAGGGCGAGGACTGTGGTTTTACGTCGCCCAAGTCGGGCGGAGGTTATAGCGACCCGGCATCGGAAATTCCGGCGAAGCAGCAAGCAATTGACGATCAGCTTGAGCTGATTCGTGCCGAGCTATCAGCGATGAAAGGCGATGCGCTGAACAGCGGGTCGGCTGAGCTTCCTTGCACATCCTTCGAGTTTTTCGGCCACGAAATTCCGTTTTGCATGACGCCGTACGAAGAACAGCTTTCCGTCGTCGCCACAGTCGTGATTGCTGGCGCGTGTTTTCTCGCGTTGGTCATTATTTTTCTGTGAGGCGTTATGCGAATTCGAATCCTTTTCCTCGCCGCTGTATTCGTCCCTGGCTTTGCGTCGGCGACCTGTGGAACCGTCAATGGTCAAGAGGTCTGCACCACTGACTCCGGGTGTGGGATGGTCAACGGTGAAGTGATTTGCATGGACGATACTCCGCCCGGTTGCGGCTACGTCAACGGCATCTATGGGTGCACTGGCGAAAGTGGCTTTACCGAATCGACGCCGACGGCTGGCGAAGACGAGTTGTCGAAGCCCGGCCCATACGACGCAGCGGCTCGGGATGCGTCGCAGTGGATGGCGGGGTGGTTCAACTCGTGGTCGGAGGGCGAACAGGGACCGATGGGCCGCGCGCTCAACTGGGCCGTGAAGAAAGCAGTGACATGGTGGTATGAGGTCAAGCTGTCGGCCCTTAAGCGCGGCTGGACGCTTGCGAAAGGGTTGCTCCAAGACCTCAACGTGTTCGGCGCTCTCGCATCGGCGTGGAACGCCATTCCCGGCGACGCGCTGGCCTTTCTCACGTTCTTGGGAATTCCGCAAGCGCTCAACATCATCATCAACGCCGTGGTCACGAAGTTCGTGCTGCGCTTCGTCCCGGGGGCATAGCGATGTCAGTAAAAATCTATTGGGGTGCGCCCGGCAGCTATAAGACCAGCTCGGCCGTGATGGATGACGTGTCTGTTTGCGCGAGGGAAGGTCGAACGCTGATCACCAATATTCGGGGGCTGCGCGAAGATTTGATTCGCGAGCACGTTCCTGGCGAAGTGCCGCTGTCGTTCAATGTGGTCTCGCTGCGCAATGATCGCCCTGACGAGATCGAGCGCCTACGCAAGTGGTGGCACTGGGCGCCGGTTGGCGCTTATGTCGTCATGGACGAGGTCCAGATCGTCTATCCACCTGAATGGTCTAGGGCGGAGATTGCGGAGTTATCGATCCCTGACGATCAGCCGCGCGTCATAGGGGACAACGGCATTCCGCATGGGCTGTACGAGGCGTTCGAGCAGCATCGGCATGGCAATTGGGACATGACCTTTTGCACGATCAATATCAAGCGCGTTCGGCCGGAGATTCGCGCGTCTTGTGAAACCGCCTACAAGCACAAGAACCTTGCTATTCACGGCGCTATCGGCCGGGGCAAGTTCCGTCAATATTTCCACTCGGCGCAAGATAATGGAACCCCAAGTCAAGTCTTTCAATCCCGTGAGCGACGCATCAAGTCATGGGTATTTAAGTGCTATGCATCCACTGCGACGGGCGCTGTTTCTGACACCCGCGCCGGCATTTCGATATTTGCGAATCCTCGTGTTTTATTGCTTGGAGCTGTGGCTGTGGGTGCGGTTGCTCTTATGTTCGTGGCGGGACTCCCGACGCCAATCGCCAAAGCGCTCGGTTTCGAGACGCGCAGTTACGGCGCAATCAGTGGATCGAGCGCAGACCACCAGCGAACCGAAGAAGCCGCGGCGGCTGCGGTTTCCCAGATGGTTGCTGCGGGCGGCCCTGTTCGTGTTAGTCGTGAAGTGCGTCGGGCTGCTGGGCCGACTGTTACTGTCATGAGTCAGAGCTATCGGCTTGTAGGTGTCTTTCAGCGTGGCGCGAGTTCGTACGCCCTGGTCTACGGTCGGGACGGGGAATTCCGCTACCCGCTGTCCGCGTGTCGGCTGATGCGCTGGAATGGCTGGCAGTGCACGGTAGACGGTCAGGTCGTTACCGAAATGAGCGGCCCGCAACCGCCTGAGGTACCGCGTTACAAGCCTGAGCCTTCTTCGATCACGTCCTCGATGCCGACCGCGTAGCGACGGCGAAGCGAGGGCGCGCAGCGCGCGCCGTCGCTACGCGGTCGGCTTATTTGCCTCAATTCATGTCCCTCGGCATAGTAAGTTTCGTCTAGGCGTGGGGGCGTCTCATGTTCCGAATCTTCGTTGTGCTCGTTCTTATCCTTCCGGTCCGCTCGTTTGCTGGCGAGCTTGCTGATGCTGCGCGGGAGTCGATGCTGCGCGGCCTGATCGACATTCCCGCTGCAGCTGCGGGTTTTCTGACTGGCCAGGGCCTTCCTGCCGGGCCTCAATGGGTGAGAGTCCCCCCCAAGTCGAAGGAAGAATGTTTTCGACAGTCTCAAGACGTCATCAATCCTGTCTTTATGCACTGTCGGAACGGATTCGATGCTTTGGTTCAGACCGACGCCCTTGGGCGGGTTCGCGTCTTGTCAATTCGGCCTATGGGCACGCATTGACGCGCTGGCCCCGTCCCGCTGATCGGTGGGCGCATCGTCCCGACCGGGACGAGCGACCCCCGGCAGTCGGGTACGGGCGCCAAAGGCAGCGGGCAGGGCGAGGGGGTCAAGCTCGTTCATCGGGTGCGTAGCACGCGTTGACACGGGCTTGAGGCCATCGATCGCCAGCGGCACGCGGAATGATTCGGCACAATCATTCATCACTCAGACGATAGGAGTCGTCGTGAGCACCTGGATGATTCTTGCGGTTGCCGTTGCCGGCATCGCTGTTTTTCTGCTTTCTCGACGCTCAAGGCCGCCGATCACCGATTCGATCGCATGGCCATACCGGTCTAAATGGCCATTGACAGACCCAGAGCAAACGCTTTATTTCCGCCTGCTTGAAGCGTTCCCGGATTACGTCGTATTGGCGCAAGTCAACCTGTCCAGCTTCATCGAAGTGCAGGGCGTCGATGCAAAGCAGCGCACGACGTGGCGCAATCGGATCGACCGAAAAAGCGTTGACTATCTGATCTGCGCGAAAGACTTCTCGATCCTTGCTGCAATCGAGCTCGACGACGCCACGCACGATCGAGCCAAGCGCAAGCAGCAAGACGCCGACAAGGATCGAGCATTGACCGCAGCAGGGGTCAAAATTGTGCGGTGGAAGGTCAAGAACCTGCCCAACGTCGACGCCATCAAAGCGCAGTTCTTCGATCCCAATGCGACGCAGCCCGTTCCGATCACGCCCACGGCGTGATGCACTGGCTCAAACGAAAAAAAGGCCCCCGAGGGGGCCTTCGTTCTCAGAGCACATACGCCTCGATATCCTCTGCGATTCGGCGCACCAACTCCGCCAGGCGTCCCGCACGTTCGCGGCCGTCCTGGTCGAGTTCCAACGGCTCGCCGAGCGCCAGGCTTTTCAAGCCGGCCGCAGCGTCCAGCAAGTCGCGCCGATGTTCCTGCGGCACGCTGTCAATCCACCACTCGATAGCCTGATAACCCGGGAACGCATGCACCGCGCTCGGCCGTGCGCCTCGCGCCAACGCATCCAGTGCCGTCGCTGCCGCACCCAAATCCTCGACCGTATCGATATCGTTCATCGTGTAACCCTCCGATCCGCAGCGCCCGGAATGAACGCTGTCTGGACCTCCACCCATGACGGAGTCGGAGGGGGGTCAATGATCGTTCGTCGGCCGACCCCAGCTTCGATTGAGCGCGTAAACACTGAGTTATCAAACGGCCGCGATGTCGGGCGTCGAACGGTCATTGAGGCCCCGAGCACCGTGGTACCGTGACCGGACAGACAGCGATCATTGATCTCCACCCGCTGAGGGGTACGGGGATCATTCCCCGGACGCCGGGACGGCGGAACAGCGAGTGATTTGGAGGGCTTGGCCGGCGCAGCCGGCTGGAGCGAAGCGGAATCCGGAGAAGCACGGTGCGCGAAGCGCACGCTGCCGCCGTCAACCACCGACCGAACCAATCGCCGTACCTGGTTATCTCGGCAGGCATGCCAAGTGCCGCGCCGCAGACTGCATCCGATCCACGGCCCGTCGTAAATCTGATCGAGACAATGCGCAATCAGGACCGGAGCCCGTCCGTTGGCCAACCATCGATAGACCGTTCGTCGGCTGACACCCAGCACGACAGCGGCAACATCGGGCGAAATCGAATACCGCCACATCCAGTCAAGCAAACGCGCATGCGCAGAAACAGGACAAAACATAAGAATCAACCTCCAAGTAATTGAAGCAAATGGAGGTTTCAAGCCTGCGCGTAAAGATTAAACAGACATGAACGGAGCCAGCGCAGCCACGTTCTATAGGTGCGCTTCAAGTGCGCATAATAGATATTATGTAAAGTTTCAGGCGCCGCAGACGACGCTAAGCGAAATTCGGCAGCAAGAAACTGATGTCGGCGCATTCCTAATCGCGTCAAATTGATCGAATGACGCTATTACCGGACGACTGCACCCAAAGTTGCTAAACAAATACAAGCACTTACCGCTAATCGTGACAAGTTCATCGAGCATGAGTTGAATCTCTCTACTTAGTCACCTCTCCGCCAACCCGCTCCGCGAGAGCGGCGTCGCGCAGACGCTCGACTTCCAGCGTTGCGCCGCCCGTAGGCATCACCGCGCTCTACAGCCTACGCATTACCCAGGCGCGGCGGGCGGTCGCATGTCGCGACGGCGATTTCATCCGATTTCTGTCAATCCCGCCGGATCACGACGCTACCTACGGCAAGAAGTAATCGGCTCTTGTGCAGTTAGTTGTCAGGGGTTGCGAGGAGTGAGCGCCTGCTCACATTGTCTGGCGATATCGAAGCCGTCGAAGACGCCATTGCGCGCTGCGGCACTCCGGAGAACTTCAAAGCCGTCGAAGGTAGCCAGCTCGAATACCCGCTAACTTCATGATATCTCGAAGATACTGATCGGCCACCGAAAGCGTCGCGGCGTTTGCCGACCGAGCCGACGCTCAGCGAAATCCGGTGGCAAGAAACTGAACGTTCAGCATGTACAGCGCATAGTCCGCCTAGTGACTAAGAATGTTGCCATGTCGGAGGCGTTCCAGATGTTGAGGTCTTTGGGCGAACGCCCGAAGACACGTCGGTAATCACGTAAGATCATGAAAGCGTTGACGCGCGACCCTTTGGTGATTCTCGTGGTGGACGATCAGGCCGAAAGCCGGACGATTCTCTCGCGGGTGCTGAGCCGCAACGGCTATCAGGTGAGCACGGCTGTGCGTGGCGATCACGCGATTTCGGTTGCGGGCACGGTCCGTCCGGCACTGATTCTGCTCGACATGTTTCTTCCGGATATGGACGGAATCGAAACCTGCCGCCGTCTGCGCAGCATCGCCGAATTGGCCAGTGTGCCCATCATTTTTGTCACTGCCGCGCATGATCGAGGGCTGCTGCTGCGCGCCTACGAATGCGGCGCGGTGGACTACGTGACCAAACCGTTCGTGATCGGCGAACTGCTGGCGCGGGTTCGAACCCACCTTGAGCTCAAGCAAGCCCGGGACCGGCTTGCGGCGATGTCGCAGGAGCGAGACGAAATCACGAACATCCTGATTCATGACCTCAAGAATCCCCTGACCAATGTCCTGTTCGCCAACGACTGGCTGCGCAGAAAACTGGACGACCCTGCCCAGAGCCACGAACTGATCAACGAATCCGACGCCGCCGTGCGCGAAGCGCTGCGAACCATTGGCCAGTTCCTGGCACGCCGAAGAGCGGCGATCGATGCCGTCGACGACGGCGCTCTCGAGCAGCTGCAGCTTTCAGCAGTCGTCGAGCCGCTGCTCACGGAGCTTGCAGAACGTGCTCGTCGCAAGGAACTTCGTCTGAGCCCGAGCGGTGATGTGACGGTCAAGACCGACCGCAGTCGCATCGGTGAGGTGTTCCGCTTGCTGATCGGGCATGCCATCAAGGTGTCGCATCCCGGTTGCGAAATTGCCGTCCGATTGGCACTGACCAGCGCCGGAACCGCTCGATGCGCGGTGCTGGACTGTGGTCCCGGATTGACGCCGGCCGAGGAGCGCCGTCTGTTCCGGCGCTATGCGCGATTTGCGCCGAATGCCGGCAACAGCACGCTCGCCGGGTTCGAGCTCGTCGCCGCCCGCGAACGCGTGGCGCAATTGGGCGGCCACTTGTGGTTCGAGCCGAATCACGACAACGGCACCACCTACATTTTCGATTTGCCCTGCGCCCCGGAGCGCAGCGCGGACATCAACAGAACCCGCAATCCATGAGTTCCAGTTCTCGAAAGAATCAATCGGAGTTTGAGGGCCGTGTCCTCATCATCGACGACGATACCCCGACGCTGCGGCAATATCGGCGCGTCATTGAAGCTGAGAAGCTGCTAGTCGATACCACGCAGACGGTCACGGAGGCCGAACACGCCCTCGCCCGCACGGTCTACGATGTGTGCCTGCTCGATCTCGACCTTGGAGATAGTTCCGGCTTCGAACTCTTGCCGAAACTGCGCGAGTGGGCGCCGTGGATGCGGGTGATCATGGTCACGGCCACCAATGATGTCTCCGTGGCGCTCAAGGCGGTGCGATCCGGCGCATCGGACTATCTGCTCAAGCCCTGCTCGCCGGATCAACTCGCCTACGCCGTGTCACGGCAGCTCGAGTCGCGCCGGGTCGCATTGCGGCTGGAGCAGTTGGAAAGCGACATCGGCACCTCGCCGCCCGACCTCACCACCCACAGTCGCGCCGTCTCGTCGGCCTATGCCTTGGCGCACAAGGTCGCGGACGTCGCTGCGACCGTATTGATCCTGGGCGAAAGCGGAACCGGCAAGACCGTGCTGGCCCGGGCCATCCATGAATGGAGCCCGCGCCGGCACCGCAATTTCGCGACGATCAGCTGCCCTTCCCTGTCGCCCGAATTATTGGCGAGCGAACTGTTCGGCCATGTCCGTGGTGCCTTCACCGGTGCCACCGAGAATCGCCAGGGCCGCGTGCAGATCGCAGAAGGCGGCACCTTGTTTCTCGATGAGATCGGCGACCTGCCGTTGTCGCTGCAGCCGAAGCTGTTGCGCTTCCTGCAGGATCAGGAGTACGAGCGTGTCGGCGATCCTCATACGCGCCGTGCCGACGTGCGTGTGATCGGTGCCACCAACCGGGATCTGGCGGCGATGGTCGCCCAAGGCGAGTTTCGTGAGGATCTCTATTACCGAATCAATGTGATCAATGTTCGCCTGCCGCCGTTGCGGGAGCGGCGAGAGGATATTGTTCAGATTGGGCAGCGCATCATCCTGGAGCTGTCCAGCCGCTACGGGCGTCCGGCTCGCCGCTTTTCCGACGAGGCCGTGACGCTGCTCAAACAGCATGACTGGCCGGGGAATCTGCGCGAGCTGCACAACGCGGTGGAACGCGCCGTCATCGTCGGGGAAGCGGAAGAGCTGCGGCCGGAGGATCTGCCGTTTTCGCGGTTTTCGCCACCGTCCGGTTCGGTGCCGAATGTGGGCGATCCGGTACGGCTCGACGAACTCGAGCGTGCGCACATCGAGGCGGTGATCGGCACGGCACCATCGTTCGAGATCGCCGCACGCCTGCTCGGCATCGACAGCTCGACGCTCTATCGCAAGCGCAAGCAGTACCAGACGGGCTGAGAGGCGCAGAAAAGCATCATCCGGGCTCGGGCCCGCCGATTGCTCCCCCGACCGGATTCGGGGTCATATCAACGGAGCCATTCACAACATGCCTGTGCACGCACTGGAAGTGCCGACGCCATTGGCGGACCGGCGCTCTGCCGGGAAGCTTCTTGCCGAGGGTTTGGAATCGCTGGCGATCGACTCGCCGGTGGTGATCGGGCTTGCGCGTGGCGGCGTGCCCGTCGCCTACGAGATCGCGATGTACTGCGGCGCACCCCTGGACGTCCTGCCGGTCTGCCGCATCACCGCGCCGGACAGCACCGTGACCATCGGCGCACTGGCCGACGGAGCCGATCCACTATTCGAAATCGACAAGACGCAGGTGAGACGCTTGGGTGTCAGCCAGCAGTGGATCGCCGACCAGGTCGAGCTGCACCTCGAATCACTGGAGCGTTGTCGTGGACTGTGGCGTGGCACCGGCATCTCCCTGCCGCTGCGCGGCCGGACCCTGATCGTCGTCGATGACAGTCTTGCCACGGGATGTACGGCGCGGGCGGCGCTCATGTCACTGGCCCGGCGACAGGCAGAACGTCTCATATTGACCGTTCCGTTCGCGAATCCGGTCGCGCTGGCAGGCATCCAGACACTGGCCGACGAAGTGGTCTGCCTGAGCCGCATCGCGGCCAACTGCTCCGCCGGCTATCTGAACGACGGGCCGGTCAGCGACGGCGAAGTCAGTGAATTGCTGATGCAGGCCGCGGACCGTCCGCAACTATGAATGAACGGGATTTTGCCGGATCGCGACTCAGTGCTCGTGCAAATCGCAGGAGTCCCAGGTCCGTCGCGGCGAGCCCTGGCTTGTGTCAATTCACTTGCAGGACCAGTTTGCCTTTGATGTGCGTCGACTCAAGCTGACGCTGCGCATTCGCGGCATCGTCGAGAGAATGCGTGGCGGCGACGTGCACGCGTACGGCACCCGCGTCGACCATGCGTCCAATCCGCGCGAGCTGGCCACCGTCAGGCTTCACGGTATAGCGCAGTGCACGAACACCCTTGCATTCGGCGGCCTCGGACGAGGGTTCATCGAGGGTCGAAACCAGCACCCCTCCCTCTCGCAGTACATCGAACGATCGCATCTGGGTCTTGCCACCGACCAGGTCGAATACCAGGTCGATGTCGCCAAGCTCCTGTTCGAACTTCTGCCTGCGATAGTCCAGAACATTCGCAGCGCCGAGTTCCTTTACGAACGTCTGATCCTCAGCCGAGGCCGTGGCAAAGACCGTCGCGCCCACGTCCTTGGCGAACTGGACCGCGAAGTGTCCGACGCCGCCGCTGGCGCCGTGGATCAACACGCGTTGAGTCGGACGCAGGTCACCGTGGTCGAACAGGCCTTGCCATGCCGTCAGTCCCGCCAGGGGCAGCGCTGCGGCCTGCGTGTGACCGACCGACCGCGGCTTGGGCGCCAGTTCGCTGGCCTTGACCAGCGCATATTCGCTGTAGCCGCCGCGTTCCAGTCCCAGCATCGCGAAAACCTCGTCGCCGACATTGAGCGCCTCAGCGGCCGGCCCGGCACTCACCACCGTTCCGGAAACATCACGCCCCAGCCCATACGGAAGCATGCTTGGGTCCACCTCGTGGTACTGACCGTTGCGGATCTTGAAATCGACCGGATTGACACTCGCCGCATGAACTTCGATGACGACGTCGTCATCACCGGCGAGCGGCCGTTCGATGTCGTCGAAGGACAGCACTTCGGGACCGCCGAACTCGTGAATGCGCACCGACTTCATCTTGCTCATCGCATAACTCCTTTGGGGGATTCGACGGTATCGGCAATGCGCGTTCCCGCCTCGGCCGATCGCAAGCTGAAGCGATCGATTCATGCGAATGCAAGACGCGCTTCTTCAGTATCGATACGACTTCGTCGGCGCCGCAGCCTGCCGCCAGGCAAGCCGGGCGTCATCCCCTGAGAAAACCCCTGGAGGCCATCAATGAAAGGACTTGTCTACAACGGCCCGCGCGATGTCAGTGTGGAGACGGTCGAGGACCCGCGTATCGAACACCCCTGCGACGTGCTGGTGAAACTCACGACCACCAACATCTGCGGCTCGGATCTTCACATGTACGAGGGGCGCACGAACATCGAGCCGGGACAGGTGTTCGGCCATGAAAACCTGGGCGAGGTCGTGGCCGTCGGCAAGGCGGTCAGCCGGGTCAAGACCGGAGATGTCGTGTGTCTGCCGTTCAACATTTCCTGCGGCTTTTGCAAGAACTGCGAACGCGGTCTGACGGCGTTCTGCCTGACGATGAACCCGGGTCGGGCCGGGGCCGCGTACGGCTACGCCAATATGGGACCTTACCGCGGCGGTCAGGCCGAGCTGCTGCGAGTTCCGTATGGAGACTTCAACTGTCTGGTGCTCCCCGAAGATGCCAAGGAGAAGGAAGACGATTATGTGATGCTGTCCGACATCTTTCCGACCGGTTGGCATGCGACCGAACTCGCTCAGCTTCAACCCGGCGAATCCGTGGTGATTTACGGCGCCGGTCCGGTCGGCCTGCTGGCGGCGCATTCGGCGATGCTCAAGAGTGCCGCCAAGGTCATGGTGGTGGATCGCCAGCCCGACCGGCTGGCGCTGGCCGAATCGATTGGCGCCATCGCCATCGATGACTCCAAGGTCGATCCGGTCGAACGAGTGCTGGACCTGACCAAGGGCGGCGCCGACAAGGGGTGTGAATGCGTCGGCTGGCAATGCCACGAACCCGAGCACGGCCATGAAGTACCGAACATGACGATGAACAATCTGGTCCAGTCGGTGCGCGCGACCGGCCGGATCGGCGTCGTTGGTGTGTTCGTGCCGCAGGACCCGAATTCACCCGACGAATTGGCACAGCAGGGCGAACTCGCGTTCGACTTCGGCACGTTTTTCGACAAGGGCCTGTCGATGGGCAGCGGACAGACCAACGTCAAGGCCTACAACCGACAGCAGTGCGAGTTGATTCACGCCGGCCTCGCCAAGCCCTCATTCATCGTCTCGCACCATCTTTCGCTGGACGAGGCGCCGGACGCCTACGCCCACTTCGACCGACGCGAAGACGGCTGGACCAAGGTATTGCTCAATCCGGCGGCGTGATTCCGGTCCCAAGCGGCCGTCCGGACATGCGTCCGGGCGGCACGGCTCACCTGGAGAACTTCGATGAGCGATCTTTCCCCCGAGCGCCAGCGGCATTTCCGGGAGCGCTTGCGGCAGCGGCAGCACGAGCTTGAATCCGACATCAATCGAGAACGGGACAAGCAGGAATCCTGGCAGACCCAGGCGAGCGAGGTGCCCGATCCCGGCGACGCCTCGGTCGCCGACTTGTCGCAGACACTGGATCAGGCCGAAGTCGGCCGCGACCTGAGCGAACTGCGTGGCGTGATCGCAGCGCTGGGCCGACTGGAAACCGGTGAATACGGGATCTGCTCCGCCTGCGGCATGCGCATCCGCGACGAGCGACTCGACGCCAACCCTGCCGCCGAGCGCTGCATCGATTGTCAGCGACGCCATGAACAGACACACGGCACCGCCCCGCACGAACTGACGCTGTAGGCAGGCCCTGCACGAGCGCCGCGAGCGAAGGCCGGGCGCGTGAGGACGCCGCGCAGAAACAGGTCGTGCAGCGCTTCCCTAGTACGCACGCACGGCGGGCGCCAGGATGATTCCGCAGATCGCCGCCGCGATCTCCTCGGGCTTGCCGATGAAGTTCACGGGTCCGTCGTAGTTGATCGCGTTACGCGGCATGTCGGGCGATCGTTGTGCCGGCGTAACGACCATCGTCTGCCCGCCGGCGCTTTTGATCGCCGCCAAGCCGACCGCGCCATCATCGAGCGAGCCCGACAGCACGACGCCGATCATGTGCCGGCCGGCGTGTGCAGCGATCGAGCCGAACAGCAGGTCGATCGTGCGGTTGCGATATTGCGCCTCGGGATCAGCCACGATTTCGCCGAAACGGCCGGAAGCCAAGCGCAGGTGGTCCGCCGGTTCGCCGATGTAGATGCGGCCCTGACGAAGCTGCTCGCCCTGGTGGGCGATGACGACCGGCAAGGCGGTGGCGCGGCCGAGCACCGCCTGGAGCTGGCTGGGCCGTGTCCACGAACGATGCAATACGACCAGAACCGCCGCGGGCAGCGTGGCCGGCAGCTTTGCCAGAAGATCACGAAGGTCGTTCAGTCCTTCGGCGCCGGATGCGCCGATCGCAATGCACCAGATCGGTTCGTCGGATTTCACCCAGGTTCGCGCCACGGAAATCGACGGTCGAACGCCTCGGCGCGGGCGGCTTTCATTGGGCAGTTTCCCAGCAGACGGCTCCCGCCGCGCCCGCTGGCGCGGCGGCACATCCCTCACGGTACGACCTGCGCACGTCCGCTGCAAATTGGTCTTGCCGCCGGTCAACCCGACCCGTCTCAGGGCCTGCGCCGGCATTCCCGTCCCGCGACCAAAGCCTGCAGGCAGGCGCCGATTTCATCGGCCGGCAGACAATGGTCCACAGTCACCGCGTTAACGGCCATGGCGACTTTCGCCGCCCCTGATGATGAAAGAGACTGGGAGGTGGAAGGCGGCGGAAGGAGGTTGCGCATTGTTGTGGCGGCTTGATCCCGACGTTAACGTAACCCGCCGGACCG
>Ga0209404_10000013_pt1 | contig 186009 bp, 174 predicted proteins | sample TroAtlMetagenome_2_FD_187447 | JGI IMG/M metagenome (GOLD analysis project Ga0209404, IMG submission 187447) | Marine eukaryotic phytoplankton communities from Atlantic Ocean - Tropical Atlantic ANT8 Metagenome (SPAdes) (version 2) | ecosystem: Environmental > Aquatic > Marine > Oceanic...
TGTGTTACCCAACGGTACATACTTTATTGAAGATGAGGAGAAGGGATGATTCGACGGAAACCTACGGTTTCGACGTGGTCACTGGGTTCAAAACCGTAGGTTCTCGTTCAAATGCCCCCGCGGGTCCTATTATCGTGATAACCAAGGGTTTTATTTGTCAAAAGAAAGACAGCAAATTCTTGAGACTATGGAACCGCGACTCGCTCAGTGCGATGACCTGTTCTACGGTGAACAAATGATAATTAATCGCTTCACATACTACTTATTCTTTAATCAATTATTCGCTGTCATCAACCGCCTAGGTGCCGATCAACTTGTTCAAGAAGGTACGCTGCTTCAAAAAGTGTACACCAGGCTAAATTCCATTCTTCCCACTTTAGGTTCGTTGGGCACAGCATTCGTCACATCGGTATTGGAGCGAGAAAAACTGCCTTTCAAAGCCAATCTTCTGACTCGCGTTGAAGACGTGGACGAGTTAGAAGCCGAAGACGAGCTAGCTGTTTATGTTTGGGTAACCAACCCGTTTAAAAGCGTTGCGGTTCGAAGTGACACGCCATCGCTCGTTTGTAAACAAGCGAGTGAATTAGAAGAGGTGATTGCTGATGCTTGCTAGTTGCACTCTAGACATTACCGAAGAGCATCTCAGCGTGCCTACAGGAACAAGTGTAAAAGTATCGTGTAAAAGCGAGAAACGCGTTGTTCGACAATTAATTGAAGCGCTTATCTTCGAAGGCTTAGTTGATTTCTGTTTTGAGGATGGACTTTTCACATTTCAAGTGGGCGACAATTTTGTAACAGCTAATGGCAAACAAACGCTTTTCAGTCGGGTTCGTCTAGATGCCAATTCTATTAAGATAAACGGTGACCCTCTTACGTTATCTGACGCAGCGAAGATTATCCATACGCTTCCTTGCAGCAAAGAAAGACAAAATAAGCTAGTCGAAGAGTTAAAACATACACTGTTACTTTGCCGCTGGAATCAACAAAACCTGCTACAACTCTCAAGTAGACGAGCACTGAGCTATATTCGCTTAGAGTCTGCTTTAACTGAGGGCCACCCGTACCATCCATGCTTTAAATCAAGAAGTGGCTTTAGCATTGAAGACCACGAAAAATATGGGCCTGAAGCCAACAATACGTTTAAGCTTCATTGGCTTGCAGTAAAGCGTGAATACTTGTCCGTAAATTTCAACGGTGAAGTTGAGCAAAGTTTTTGGAAAAGAGAGCTAGGCCAATCTACCTACAAAATTCTGTCTGACAGCTTACGTAAACACGGCGGGGATAACCAACGTTACTGTTTTTTACCGGTTCATCCGTGGCAATATAACAAGCTAAAGCCTTCTCTTGAAAAACCGTTATCAAACGGTGACGTTTATTCTCTGGGCTTAGCTGGAGACGATTATCAAGCCAGTATTTCATTAAGAACCTTGCTCAATACAAGTAACGTCAACAAAGCGAGCGTCAAACTGCCGCTCAATATCGTCAACACGTCCTCTTTGCGCACTATTGAACCTCATTCAGTTTGTACTGCGCCACATATTTCAAATTGGTTGACTAACCTAATAGCCGAAGATGAATGGCTACATAGCCGTGATGCGCTATCTATACAAAGTGAATACGCAGGCATTGCGCTAAAGCAATCAGCGGATAGTGGAGAAAATGGCAGTTGGGCTGATGATTTATCCCCAAGCCTTAGTGTTATCTTTCGCGATGCCAGTGTGCTGAACGAACCGAATTATCAAACTGTACCATTCCCCGTACTTGCAAGTACTGAAGTTGACGGAAAGCCTTTCGTGGCGCATTGGATTGAGAAACATGGGGTAGAAAAATGGCTAGAAGCGCTTTTTAACACGGTTGTTCTTGCCGTCTGGCATTTATTGATTCATCACGGTATAGCCATTGAGGCACATGCTCAGAATACGTCCGTTGTACTGAAAGATGGATTACCTGTGAAAGTCATTCTGCGGGACTTTCACGAAAGTTTAGAGTTCGTGCCTGACTTTCTTGCGAACAAAAGTAACGTACCAGAATTCGATAAGATTAATCCAGAGTATGTTAACGCACCTGCCAATCTTTATTACTGGATGGAAGACGTCGAAGCCTTGCGAGAGCTATTTGTCGATACCGTGTTCGTCTATAACCTGACCGAGCTGTCGTTTCTTTTCTCTGAGCAGAACTATTGTGATGAGAACACTTTTTGGTCAAAGGTATTTAGTGTCTTACGTTCCTACAACGATAGTGGTGTGACGCCACATAGCCGAATTAACCGTCTCAATATATTTGAAACACAGGTTATTACTGAGTCGCTTTTGAAGAAAAAACTCTACGCAAGCAATGCGCATGAAGAGTTCCACCATACCATTACAAACCCTTTAGCAAAATTTGCCAAAGATACCTGCGGAGAATCGTATGCTTAGTATTGACGATAATGTCCTCTCAGCCCAAGACATCAGCTCGAAATTTAAAATCTTTTCAAACGCACCCTATCTGAGCTCAAAAAAGGGTAGTGTGGCTGTGTGCATAGAAAGCGTCAGCGACTGGCTTTCACTGTGTTTTTACGCGAAGAAAGCGGGCCTTACCGTGATGCCAATTAATGCCAGTACGCCAGAAAAACTAGCGAAAAAATACGCGGAAAATGCCGGTTGCTATGCCCTCATTTACCAAACTCTAAACAATGTAATTATATTCCCTAAAAACGAAAAGCCTGATAATACTCCAGGATTAATTCAAATGAGCTCTGGAACCACTGGTGCACCAAAGAGCATAAAACGGTCTTGGCGTAGTATCGATCAAGAGGTGTCTGCTTATGTTGCACATTTCAGTGCACCCAATTCAATGACTCCGGTGATTGCTTGCCCTGTTACTCATTCTTACGGGCTCATTTGCGGTATATTCGTTGGCCTTGCCAGAGGCAAGCACCCCAGAATCTTTACCAGTATAAATCCTAAACATTTGCTAAAAGCATTGCTCAAACTTGAGCAACCATTGCTGTATTCGTCACCGTTAATGATAGATACCGTATGTATGCTATGGCCCAAAACAAGCAAACTTCACGCTGTAATGACCTCTGGCACACTCATGTCAGGACCTGTCTTTGAGCGAGCCAAATCAAAAGTGGAACATTTTTATCAACAGTATGGATGTTCTGAGGCCGGGTGCGTTGCAATAAGTAAAACCTTTGAAAGCACAAATGTAATAGGCGAAGTCCTTCCTCACCTTAGCGTTAAAGCAGGCAGCAGCCAAAGTGCTCCCAGTGAAATAGTTATCAAAATTAAACAACCGCTTGATGGACAATCGGCCGAAATTTATACCAATGATCTCGGTTATTTTGAAGACAAAGATGGTGTGCACCAACTGTGCTTCGTTGCGCGCCAAGACGATACCATTATTGTATCGGGGCTTAATGTGTACCCCAAAGACGTGGAAGACGTTGTGCTTAGTCACCCTGACATTGACGATGCCGTTTTATTTAAAGTACAGGACAGAAGTACAGGCTATCGAGCTTATCTTCAATTTTGCGCGCCACATCGTTATTCGAATGAAGATAAGGCCGCGTTGCGAAGTTGGTGCCACAAGCAACTAGCCACATATCAGGTGCCGTTCGATTTCATACAGGTTGATGCGATCAAGCGCTTACCCAATGGCAAAGTAAATCGCAACGAAATTGCAAAGAATTTCCAGTTAGAAGCAGAAACAACAGCAGCTACAGCCTAGAGTGCGTTATGAATTCAGAGTCCTTAATAAACACAATTGAACACGTGCTGGCACATGATATGGATTGCAAGCACATGCAAAAATTTTCTCCACGAGCTCGTTTAAACGAAGATCTCTATATTGATTCAGTGTTGCTTATGCAGTTGCTTATCCATTTAGAGTTGAATCACGATATTGAAATACCGGAAAGTGCAATATCTCAAGAGGATGTTAATACTGTCGAGAGCCTTGCTCACTTCATTTTATCTTATCAGCAAACCAACAACATTGAGGTAAGTGATAGTGTAGATGAAGTGCCGTTCGAAGACATTAAAGTCCACTGTTTTGTAAGCTGTTTGTGTGAATGTATAAAAGCATCGCCCAAAGTCGATCATCGTCCTTTTTATTTTGGTGTGTGGGACGCGGAGGTAGTCGTCAATAAAGACCACATGCTTGCCTATCACGACGAATCTATTAGCCACGACTTTTTTATTCAATGGTATAAGGAAATTTATGGCGTAGAGGTTACCTCTTGGTATAACAATGAACAGACGAAAGCTCAGAACATTGCCAATTTGGAAAGGTTGCTCAATGACGCAACGCCTTCCCAGAACATCATGGTAATGCTAGATATGTACTTATTACCTGAGCGAGAAAATAAGTTTAACCAGAATCCTTTCCCTCACTATGTAATGCTAAAGAAGACGGAAGATACGGAACGGTGGCTTATGATGGACCCAGACTTCAGGTGGGAAGGAGAGGTTAAGCGTAAGGATGTTCTCAACGCTATTTCATCACCACATGTTGCGGGGGGCTACGTATTTGATAGTAATCATATAACGCATTCTTCTCTGCAAGCTATTTCCAGTTATTTCGATGCTACATTTTTCCCTGAACACAACGTGTTAACGGATGCAATCCGGAAAGTCATTGTAGCTCATCAACAAAAACCTGCTGATAGAGCATTGCTGGGTAATGCCCTTAAGCAAATCCCCGTTCTTGCAATTAGGAAATACGCCTATGAACATGGCTTTGCTTATTTCTGGAGAGATATTGGATTTCCAGAAGTAACATTCGAGCTTTGGTGTGATGAAATAGAAAAGCTGGTTTCTACATACAAAGCAATACAATACCGAGCGATCAAGCTCTCTGAATTAGCTAAAGAGAATCAAGACACATTACCGTTGTTTGATGAACTTTTCACATTACTCAATGAGCAAGATACCACGGAGAGAAAAATTAAATGTAAACTTCAAACTGTGTACCAAGACTGGCTAGTTTTTCACAACCTTCAAGATAAAAAAGCTAACAATACCGTGGGCGTAGAAAACTTGGAGGCCGCCGTATGAATCTTTCAGTATGCACTATCACTTTTAGGCACCAACTTATCTCAATCGCTGAAATTGCAAAATGGTCCGTGGCAAATGGTTTTCAGGGGATCGAATTATGGGGTGCACATGCTACGAATTTAGAAGACCAACCCGAATATGGGAAAGAGTGGCTCTCAAGCTACGCGTTGAAAACATCCATGCTAAGCGATTATCTGCCACTTTTTGAAGGGAACGACGCTTTGTATTTTAAGGTTCATCGCCTTTGTCGTTTGGCTAAACACTGGGGGGCAACCAAGATTCGCACATTTGCTGGCAACGAAGGCAGCGCAGCCATACCTGAAGACCGAAAAAACCTGCTTTTCGAGCGGTTACAACTTGTCTGTGATTGGCTTAGCGACTATGGGCTTAACTTAGTTATCGAAACACACCCTAACACTTACGCTGACTCGGTGGGTTCTACCATTGAATTGTTTGAAAAAGTTAACAAAGACAATTTGCAACTAAATTACGATGTGTTGCATGTATGGGAATCTGGCGCTGACATTATTGCCTCTTGTGAACGACTCTCTCCATATATAAATCATTTTCATTTTAAAAACATAAGTAGCAGTAAACACTTAAGTGTGTTTGCTCCAGACAATGTGTATGCCGCAGCAGGCTCGCGAGAAGGCATGGTCCCCATTTTCGACGGTGCTGTAGATTATCGAAGGTTTATTGAATACCTGTACTCGAAAACGACTCTGCGAAATATTGACTCTTCACTCGAGTGGTTTGGGAACAATTGCAAGAATATCCTCAGTCAGGACAGATATAAATTACAGAAAATGAGCCAGGCCGCGACTACCGCTCAAGCCATTTAAGTATAACTGCAGAAATATATACAAAAGGACTTGTCGATATGTTTTCGATTTCAAATGTTCTCGCTTTACAAGCCATTTTCTGGGGATGTACAGCGCTTTATTTTTCGACGGATCACCAAAGAACGTTCACTCAATCAATGCCAAAGGCTTTAGGCAACACGCTTTTTGTTGCCACTATCGTGCTGGCGGCCTTTCTTCTAGGAATGCAATACAACGCTTGGGCAATGATCTTTTCTACGATTACCATGATTATTTTTAATTTAGCGCTAGTGACGTTTACGGGTGCACACGAAAATCGTCCCTTAAGGCTACTTGCATATGGAACAGGCGTTAACGTTGTATTAGCGCTCATAGGAGGGGTTTATGTGGCGTAAAACCTATCTGTCCTTTCTAATTGGATTACTACTTAGCACAAGCATCATTTTGAATCTTAACCACTTTTTACCATTCGATGTAGATGTCAAATTGCTGGTGGGTTACATACTTGGATTTTTGATTTGGGCGGGGTTAATGAGTTACTTTTTCTGTTTCGAAAAGACTAAAAAGCCAGCGCTTCAATGCCTTTCCGTTTTGACTTTTTCACTTGTGCTTAATGTACTAATTAAATTAGGAGTAGTTGCATGAAAGCCAGCGTGATTCGTTCAGCCTTGGAAGGTCACGGATGGATAGGGCTATTTATTTCCATTCCTCTATTCATCGTTTTTTGGGCAGGCTCTCTTACTTTGTTTTACCCGGAAATCAAAGCATGGTCTGTTCTACCTCATACAGAATATCGTTCAGTCTCGGACCAGCTGCCACTTAACAACATATTGGACACAGTGTTTTCAGAATATGATGTGAATACGCAACAAAGAATGTTTGTAGTCCTTCCAACTGAAACAATGCCTCTATACGAGCTTCATCTTCCAGTAAATGAAACCCCGTCGGCTAAAAATGCACTGACTTCAATTTATGTTGATCCGGTTAATGGAGAAACGGTAGCGTCTATAGACAGTTTTCACTTAGCTGATTTTCTCTATGGCCTCCATATTGACCTGAATTTGCCACTGGGTGACCACATTGTCGGTATTGTGACCCTGTTTTTTACCGTTGTCATTTTCACTGGGCTAGTCGTTCAGTTCAAAAAGCTGATCACGCACTTTTTCTACTATCGAGGTGGCAGCACTACTCTTCGATATCAACTTACAGACATGCATAACGTAGTAGGGGTCATGAGCTTACCCTATACATTCATGTACGCGCTTACCGGTCTAATGTTTAATTTAGGTTTGATTTCTCAGATTGTGACACTCTTGTTTATCTACGATGGAGACAGGACTGCGCTACTAAACGATACAGGGTTTCCAAGAGTAACCGAATCTTACACTGGCATTGAAAGAGAAATGTCAGACCTGAATACCCTTATAACTTCGTGGGAAGAGAAAGAGAATGCAAAAGCTTCCTCCCTCAGGCTTACAAACTATGGTGATGAAAACGCGCTAATTCGTATTATTGGGCAACATAGATCGAACTTTTCGCAACGGATAGATATGACCTACCGTGTGCGTGAAAATGAATTTTCAGCAGATTTAAATCCCGCTGAAAGAAATGCCTTCGCCGATGGGACACGTTTTCTGTACGCACTGCATTTTGGGCACTTCGCAGGCGTCGATATAAGAATTGTTTTTTTCATACTCGGGCTGGGTGTATGCGGCTTAATTGTTGTTGGCAATATGTTGTGGCTTACTAAGTTTCAAAATAATCGCAGTATTTCTAGTCGCTTTAAACACAGCATATTTGCACTTACATTAGGTGGATGTGCTGGCATCGTGCCGGCGACAGCGTTTGCGTTTTTACTCGAGAGAGTGCTTGGTACAGATTTAAACAACAGGTCGTTTATTGTTGAAACTGCTTTCTTTGCGGTCTATGCCATATCGATCATAGGTGCGTTTTTCACTAAGCATGTACATTTAGCGATAAGCCGAACAGCACTGGCAAGCGGTCTCATTCTTGCACTTTTATCCCTTATTGAGGCACTTGGCCATAACCAAGCAATAATCCAATTTCTAAATAATGGCTACACCGGGCCTTTTTCAATTTCCTTCGTCTCTTTTGCTTTTGCCTGCCTGTTATTTTGGTTGGGTATAAAGTTTTCTGAGAAAGATGAAAAGAGCAAAGAATAGCAACATCAAACATTTAAAAGACAAAATAAAAACAAGTGAAAACTATGAAACTATTTTATTTACCTAGTCACTTTGGCACGCCAAGTATTAACAGGCAGAAAACTTTTGACGTAGCAAAAGGTGTTGCTGTTTTACTCATGGTTATAATCCATGTATTAGACTTTTATGGCTTACCTGAAGTGCGGTTTAGTGCATTTGGAGCCACGGTAAAATTCGCATTGGGTTGGCTAGCAGCATCAATGTTCGTCTTTATCATGGGGATTTTTGTTGGCCTATCTCCATCATCGACACTGAAAGCGGATATCAAACGAGCAATATCGCTGTTTGTATTAGGTTACGCACTAAATTTTATTCGCGGAACCATTCCCATGTGGCTTTCGATTAAAATTGGGCTCGTCACGTACCAAGATGTTGCTCCACACACTCCGCTGAGTGAATTTTTAATTGGTGATGTCTTTCAATTCGCAGGTATAGCGCTACTCCTTTGTACAGGATTGAAACATGCAACCAATAAAATCTCTATTTGGATCGGCACGGCTATTGCCATTGCGTTTTTATCACACAGCGTCTGGGATAAGTACACGTCATTACCTATACTCAATGAATTTTTGAAGCTTTTTGTAGGAAACGAAGAAGCGGGAGTTATGTTTCCTATTTTTCCTTGGGCGGCATACCCAATTGCTGGTATGGCATTTGGTCGCTTCTTAAAGCAACAAAATAAAGGCACGTTAAACTTTGTTTGGTGCCTTAAATTAGGCGTAGTTTGTGTAATCCTCGGTACAGGACTCACGCTCACTAACCCTGCATATCACATTGTAACAAACCTAAGAAGCGGTCCTGGTATTGTTCTTTTAATGACAGGTATCGTGATGCTTTTTATTTACACCACTCACATACTCGTTGAACGCTTTAAGCAAAACTATGTGGTTACGCTATTTGCTTTCTGGGGTAAAAACGTCACTGCACTATATGTTTTACAATGGATATTAATTGGATGGGGGTTAATGCTCGTGGGGCTGCAACAGCTTACAATGACATATACTTTGGTAGCCATGATAGTTGTTTTAACGGCCTGTCACTATCTAGTATTACCTTGGCATGAATATAAGGCTAAGAGTAGTAAAGCGTCAAAGCCCCATGTTTCTGCCGTTCCTTTGAAGCCTTGAATATAACGTTTGTATAACGCTACCTTTTCGGTAGCGTTATATCAATTTGTAAACCTCCAACGCCTGCTGAGTCAGCTATCAAGTGATTAAACGCTTTAATTTTTCCTCCAACAGCGGTTATTTGCCGCTGCGCTAGCGCCAGTCCTAAACCAAACCCTCCCCGTTTTTGCCCAACAACATGAAGGCCATGAGACTTATCTACTCTAAAAAAAGGCTTGAAAATATCGCTAAGCATGCTTTCTGGAACACCATCTCCAAAGTCCAGGACGGAAAGCATATAGACATCTTCATTTTGCTTTAGCGTTACAACAACACCGCTATGCTCTGGCGTATATTTAAGCGCATTCCGGATAATGTTCTCTATCGCTTGGCCGAGGGCTTGTTGACTACTCTTATCAATTACCGCGTTGTTAGGTAATTCGACATTTAGTCTTGTTTCGGAATACTCGAAAGCTGCATCGTCGCAAATAACCTGAATCAATTCAGCAAGGTCAAAAGTCTCGGTGTTAAGTACAGGCGATTCATTGTTAAGCCAAGCAAGTGTCAATGTATCTTCGACTAATGCCCGCATATTGTTGGATTCGTAGCGAAGCCGAGTTAACGTATCACTGTCATTGATACCATTTTCAATAGTATCGATGGCCATATCCATACGCGTTAGCGGGGTTCTTAATTCATGAGACAGATCGGATAAAAGTTCTCTCTGGTTGTAAATTAATTTTCCAATTCGTGTGGCCATGCCGTCAAATGTTACGGATAAGTTGAAGAGCTCATCGCTTCTATTGCTAAATGATTTACTAACGCGCACATCAAACTGCCCTTGACTGAAAGCTTTCGTGGCATGCTCTAACTTTCTTAATGGCACCATTACGTGCCTGTAAAGCACTAAACTCACTACACACAGAACGACAAAAGGCAGTGCGACCTTGAGCAAAATATCCACAAAGGTGAGATAAACACCCGGTCTCATTCGCTGGGGTAATTGGATTAATAGATGTGATTTCTCATCTAAGAAAGGAACCTCCATGATAGGGTTATATTCAAAGTAGAGGTGAATTTTCCATTCCACGCTGCGGCCTATTCTAAATTCATCAATGTACTTTTGAGGAATGACGCTTCCCGCAATAGGTTGAATGTTTGACTTTACTACTGCTGCCCATGTTTTTTCTTTATCTTGAAATTCATGAAGCCAGTTCGATAAACCCAATTCACCTTCTTTTCGGTAAATTAAATCAGCCTCTTTGCCATATTCAACGAGTTCACGCTGATGCTCTACTGATAGGTGACTCATTGTTGTTTCTGTATGTGCTGACAACCAATCAATAACCCAAATAAGAATAACCGTCCCTAAAGCTATAGTGACCAATAGCTTTCTCAATAACACTTTTTTCATGAGAATAAGTAGCCTTTGCCGTGCTGGGTTGCTAGACGAGTAGGGGACATTCCAGCTTCGATAAGTTTCTTTCGCACTCGGGACATGTGCATATCTAAGCTTCGGTCGTACCGGCTGAAACTTCTTTCCAGAACAGTTTGATAAAGTAATGGTTTGCTTAAAACCTCATTCTGATTTTCAAGCAGAACCCACAGAAGCTTAAACTGAGTCGACGTTAAATCTAGTGCTTTACCAGCAAAATTGGCCTTCAGGTTTCTTCGGTCAAGTGTTATTTCGTCAACGACGATCGAGTTTCTCGTTACTTCATTTGATTTTACATTTAGAGAGCGACGCAATAATGCTTCAATACGAAGCATCATTTCCACAAAACTAAACGGCTTTGGCATGTAGTCATCTGCACCGTTACTATAGCCTTTTATACGCTCTTGTTCGGCACCACATGCAGTAACCATGATGACAGGAGTTTGTTTCCGTTTGCGAAGTTGGCTTAACAGCGAAAAACCATTTAGGTTAGGAAGCAATACATCTAAAAGAATAAGGTCGAACCTTTCACGAAGTGCAGTCACCAGACCTTGATTGCCGTCGTGGCATTGATGTACGTCGAAGCCTCGGTCTTTTAGCAAGGCAGCGATTTGTTTATTAAGAGTAATATCATCTTCAATGATAAGAATTTTTGTAGCGTCCATATTGATAACCTTAAAACCGTTTTAACCAATTTTAATGATATTGATTATCATTATCAATGTGGTTTTATGCTAAGGCGGATCCTGCTAATTGAGTTGGGACAAATCAGAAAACACCTAACTGCCGTATTAAGTGAAATAAAGTTAATAAAAAGAGAAGAATGTGGAAGCACCGATTACCGTAGATAGACTGCGTTTCCTTTTATACAGTGTAAAAGAAAAGCTTTGGGTAAAACCTCTTGGCTTTTGTTTGCTCTCAATCTTTGCTGTATTCGTCGCTAAAGTAGCAGACGGGACTTCATTGGCTGAGCATATTCCTGAAATAAAACCCGAATCGGTTGAAACACTGCTTTCAATAATGGCATCTAGCATGATGGTGATCGCCACGTTTTCTGCAGGTACCATGGTCAATGCTTATGCTTCGGCCAGTCAGTCGTCAACGCCGCGTTCTCTAAGCCTTATAATATCCGATGATGTATCACAAAATGCACTGTCAGTTTTCATAGGCGCATTTATCTATAGTGCTGTAGCGCTTACTGCAATGACTCAAGCTTTTTTCGATGAAGCCGGGCTTTTCATTTTATTTTGTCTAACCTGTCTGGCTTTTTCGATAGTTATTTTAACTTTTATCCGGTGGGTAGACAGCGTTGCACGATTAGGGCGCGTGGGGTCAACGTTATTAAAAGTGGAGCACGCCACGACACGCGCAATTAAAAATAGAATAGATATGCCGTGCTTAGGCGCAGTACCGCAAGAGCAAATAAAAGAGCAGGGGACGCATGCCATTTATACTAAACAAGTGGGCTATATTCAGCTTATAGACATTGCCAAACTGCAACACTGGGCTAATAAAAACGACGGTTTTATCAATGTTGCCATGTTACCCGGTGAGTTTGTCTCACCAGAGCGTGCCATAGCTTATTCGAATAAAATGGTAGTATCAGATGAAATTGTTGACGCATTTACTATAGGTGAAGCCAGGTCCTTTGAGGCTGATCCTCGCTTTGGCTTTATCGTACTAGCCGAAATTGCATCTCGTGCATTATCCCCATCGGTTAATGACCATGGTACTGCAATAAATACCATTAGCAGCATTACACGCCTTATGTTGTTGTGGCACAAGCCCAAATCCGAAACTGAAACCGAAAACTCACAAAACGATAGCGCTCAGCATGAGGAGTTTAAATATGACCGCATTTCATTGCCTGCGTTAAATGTGAATGATCTATTTGACGATGCTTACACCAGCATTGCCCGTGATGGTGCTGCTAATATTGAAGTTGCTATCCGAATACAAAAGTCACTAAAAACAATTAAAGCGTGCTTTAAAGATGGAGGTACAAGCATAGAAAGAGATTTTGTTGAGGCGGCGTCTAAGTTAGCGAAGCAAAGTTACGAACGTGCAAAGTTGGCATTGGATTACGAAGACGATATTAAGCGAATTGAGCGCGTTTATAATGATAACTAAACGTGTAAGTTATTACTGCCAAAAACACTGCTAAGAATGCTGCTAAAAATGCTTAAAGTAAACAGCTAGCCAGTCTATATAATCTCTGTATACCACAAACCATGTAATCTACGTAAATAATCGATCGAGTTTCTTTTTGTAGTTATTCAGATTAAACCTGATTAACTACAACTCAGATAAACACAGCAACATTTTAAATAGCTAAAAATCCACATTTAATAAATTAAAGTCTAGTAGAAAAATACAAAGACTGCGTCTTTCTGTTTGTTAGTTATACCCATAATTAATCAAAAAACTAACGTGACGCTACGTGAATAAAAATACATTTTGCGAGGTGTAGTGCTACAGATTTCACATAGCGCACGATTTATAAATTCCATGTCTAAATCCAAAGTTTATAGCAACTTTCAATAAAAACTACTGACACAATTGAAGCAAGTGCGGTAACGCCGAGGCACAAAAATAGCTGCCACGCATAAAAGTCTGTAAGTAATCACAGCCAACAAAACATCCGAATAGAGTGACATCTTCGCCCTAATCGTCCATACACTTAATTACGCATAATGTATATTATGTTAAATAGAATGTCAAAATTGATGGTGAATGAGCCAGATGGAGCTTTGCAAGGTGCTTTACGCTATCCTTCTCGTAATATTTAGGTATTCGTAAGGTTTAATGACAACTAGCACAGATAAATAATAGACTTAATCATGTTCCTAAAAACATTTATCAGGCTTTAGTCTTCTTTACTTTAAATAATGAATGCACAGCTTGTAATATTAATTACTAGCTCAAATAACCAAAGGCTTAACGCTGATGAATTAAATAAAGGATCCTAATTATTTCTAAGATAAGACGACTAGCTATAGTTAAGGTTTTTCTAACATTTAGCGTTACATGTAATAATTACGGCCCTTAAAACTCATTTATTGATTGCTCTTAATTTTAAATACCATCAATTATCTATACTTCTTATTAAATTAAACATCGTGCATGGAGACCGTTCGTTGTTTTAAAGTTGGGTGGCGTGGATAGCACGTAGAATTAATAATTATCGACGCGATGTTTATTGAATTCATATCTGCGTAGACGTCGTTTATTCGGCAACGTACCGTATCGACGTCTTATTATCGTCGTACTGTAGTCGACATTAGATAGGCGCTCTATGAAAAGCGTATAAAAAGTAAAGGTAATAACTTCTAGGTTATCGCCTATTCCGCTTTTGTAACGTTTATTTTTAACTCGTTTGGTTTTGAAAAATGTGCGATTAGCCAGCAAACATGTTGGAAGTAAATCATGTGAAGTACTTCTTTAATAAATAAGCTCTTAGGGTGTTTTTTCATCACTTTTCAGCTTATTTTTTAGGCGTCGCTACGTGAAATCTGAGCGCGCATTCGGGGTATGACCTTGCAGATTTCACGTAGCGCACGATTTGAATTACACAAAAAACGTACTCTCTCAGCAGGCCACAAGCCTTATCTCGCGATATGGTTTGGAATAATTACGAGATAGGCCAACAATTGACGGCATTGAAACACCCAAACTGTTTATATATACAGTAACGTGATAGAGTAGCACTGTACTTGAGATTACAATAGTAAAGCGGTTTGTGGAGTGATGAATGGATTAGTGCGTAACTTCACGCATGATAATTACAGTTATCATGCGTGAATATTGATATATATCAATAGCTTATCAAGTTCTGTTAAAACTAGCATAATAGTCACAATAATTTCTTCACCAGGTTGCTCAATGCCCTCAAAAACTAATAGCTCATACTTGCTCACAACTCAATTAGTTAACAGCAACAGTGATAGCAGCTAACAGCCACAAGACTCAAGTAGCGCGACGGTTCCAGCTTTTGGTATCGAGTACTCTCGTGGTAAGCAGCACACGTCAGGTTCTGACGACCTAACAACAAGTCAATGTTCATCTTCTGATAAAAACGTTGAAAGCTATTATCAAGATATTTTTACCAAGCTTCCATACAACACACAACGGGCATACATTAGTGACTACAATGAGTTCGCAATTTTTTGTAAGCAAGCTGGATTAAGTGGCTTTAAGAACAACTTCGAACACAATGAGATCTGCATTAAACAATATGTTGAAGCGTTGTGTCGTTCTCCCCTAGCCTATAGAACCATTAAGCGTCGGTTATCTGCCCTTAGTAAATTTTTGGGCGTGGCTAAATTGCCAAACCCCATTATTAGATCTGCGTATCTAAGAGACTTTATCCGTTTATCGCTTATAGAGAATAGAAAGTTTCGCTTGTCTCACAAACAAGCGGTTCCGCTTACCATAGATATGCTTGAACAAATAAACAATGCAATTATTCCTGATTCTTTATTAGAACTCCGCGACCTTGCAATCATTAACCTGATGTTTGATGCATTGCTTCGCGCTGATGAATTAGTTCGAGTTTGCATCGAGGATATATCTGCGCGTAATAACACGCTGTTGGTTGTTTCTTCGAAAAGCGACCAGTCTGGTCAAGGTCAATATCGCTATATTTCTTCCAGCACCATATCTATGGTTCAAGAGTATATTAACGAAGCTAATCTTGATCCAAAGACTAAAGCAACCCGCCTTTCTTCAGATTTACGCGGGCTGCACAAAGGCGTTTTGTTTAGACGACTAACAAACCATAAAACAGCACTTTTGCCATTTGATGAGAACATTCCCAGCCATAAGGCAAATGTACTTAACTATTCGAGTGTCTACAGGATTTGGCAACGTATTGCTCAACGCGCAGGTATTAGCGAAAACATTACCCCTCATAGTGGTCGTGTTGGTGGTGCAGTTTCTCTAGCCGAAGATGGCGCATCTTTACCCGAGCTTCAACTGGCTGGAGGTTGGCAATCACCGGAAATGCCTGGGCATTATACAAAACAGGCTAACGTAAAGCGTGGTGGAATGGCAAAATTGTCGGCAAAACGAAAAAGGTAAAGCTCATTAAATACAGTAACTTAATTAATGCATGGTTACGCATAACCAACGACATCAGTAACAATGTCTAACTCACCTACTCTCTTCATTCTTTTACCAATCTGAAACTGTATAACTCGCGTATCAAAAGGTAAATTTGCCTTAAACCTATATTAATGAATAGGTTTTCTAAGTTGGCAAACATTCAAGTAAAAGGAGTGATATATGAGTAGCGGTATTGATACAAAGCATGGAAAATTACTCGCGGAAATGGTGGTTCCCTCGTCGTCATGGAATGTCCAACCCGAGAAGCAAGACCCATTCAAGTCACAAGAAGCAGCACTAGAATATTTAAACTCAAATAATGAGCCGTTATATCTCCACGTGCCATTAGCTCAATCTGATGATTACGTGAGAATCTGCGTAACTTCACGAGGCGATGATGTTGTTTTTACGATAAAAGATATCAATAACGGTGGTGAAACTTTATTGCATTATTCGCACATTAAAAATTTAGATAGCACAATTAGAACCTTAGTTTCAGAATGTTGTGACCAGAAAATCAAAGCCCTATAAGTTAGGGCTTTCTTTCCGCCTATAAATCGCAAATTGCACTACCAAAGAATGCTAATCCACGTAAAGCCGGCCATCATTAGGCTAATGAACACTGCTGCCGAGCCGATATCTTTAGCACGCCCTATTAATAAATGGATGTCTGTACTGACATGATCACAGAGTTTCTCAATAGCGGTGTTGAGTAGCTCAGTGATAAGCACTATCAGTAAAGATATCACCAGCAATATACGTTCTACATGCGTAACGTCGATGAAAAACGCTACAGGTGTCATTATCAATATTGCGAAAATTTCTTGTCTGACCGCAGCTTCACTTAAAAAGGCTGCTCGAAGCCCCTTAAGTGAATAGTAAGTGGCATAGAGTACGCGTAAAATACCTGTCCGTTTCGTTATCATGATAAGTAATTTTAAGATTAGTTACAGCCTTACAAAACGTAACTGACCTTCGTTACATCTGCATGACGGCGAAGGTATTTATCATGAATATTTAAGGCATTTTCGACGCTAATCGCCGCATTAATTTATACTTTCACAGCTAGCACGTCTGTTTTAACACCATGTAGTACTGCATTGGCCGTTGACCCAAGTAGCAAACGAAGACCGCTCTGGCCATGGGTGCCGACAACAATGAGATCTGCATTAATCTTTTCGGCCATATGGTGAATTTCATCAGCAGGAGAACCTATCTCTACATTGATGTGGCTGTAAGGTATATCATGTTTTGCGGCAACGTCTTTTAATTGCCTTAATGCCTGCTCTCTTACTTCCTCTGAAAAATCCCGTTCTAAAAATAGTCCGTAAGGCTCTACATTGGTTTGTGGATAAGCAACATACAGGAGGTGAATTTTGTGACTATTGCCCGCTATTGCAATGGCTTTCTCCACCACTAATTCGTAGTCAGAATAAATATCTATAGGTACTAAAATTGTCTCGTAACCTTGCATTGTGGCTGTCCTCAATTTTTGTTAGGTAGCAGTGCTTTTCTACCATACCGTTAACTAATTCCATTAAATAGTAGTGCTATACAAATAATTATTCTTTGAGCTAGGTCAATGATTAGTCTGCAGCCTCATTCATAATCAGTGTATACACATTAGTTCTAGCGAACGTTACGCATCTTTACCGTAAAAGAAAGAGGGAAATGAGTATGAAAACGGCAATAGTTGTTATAGCAACGCTTCTCCTTTTCGCCTGTGACCAGGGCGCGCAGTCACCTCGCGGCTTTAGCTTGCCCGAAGGCAATAGGGAAAAAGGCTATTTGGTATTTAAAAAGTATCAGTGCCAAGACTGTCACAGAATTGCAGGAGAAAAAGAGTCCGACAATGCGCAATACCTAGTCGCGAAGCCTATTCCGTTGGGAGGCAGCAGTGGAAGAATTAAAACTTATGCAGAGTTGGTGACAAGTATTATTAACCCATCACACAAACTTACTCCTCGACAGCCTGCCAGTTTCACCAGCGAAGACGGTGTGTCATTAATGCGAGTTGTAAACGACGAGCTAACCGTTTCCGAACTAATAGATTTAGTGGCGTATCTTCAGCCTAAATATAAAGTAACACCCTACAGGACTAGTGATTACCGCCTCTATCAACTGCGTATTCCAAGCGAGCAATCTAAAGATTAACTCGCAGTTTTAGGCATTAAAAATCGTTAAGCGTGACTCCACAATCGGTATTTGATTAGGAGTCATGGCTTAGTTTTTTTAAGATACCGCTTTCGTTTCTTTCTCTATTTCTGCCAATAAACTACAAGGCATAAAGCTTTCAGAATTTGCTTCTTTTAAGTGTAATTTAAATCTATCGGGAACGTCGTCGGTTAAGAAACTTCCTGTTTTAACTAACGGGAAAATTTCGTCGTAACGCGCAATATTACACTGATCTACTCGCCTAAATATATGGGTACGATTTAGTTCGCTAGTTCTCACATGTCCTGTAGAAGACAAGATATCCATCAGCGCATGAATAGTTTTTTTGTGAAAGCGGTACACGCGCTCGTACTTGTCTTCAACGTTTAAGCCCTTGGCAAGCTTGGGGTCTTGCGTTGCTACACCGGTCGGACATTTATTCGTATTGCATGACAGCGACTGAACACATCCAAGTGCCATCATCATTCCTCTGGCACTGTTACATAGATCGGCGCCTAAACTTAGATTTTTCGCTAACTGAAAAGCGGTAATGATTTTTCCAGAAGCAATGATTTTAATTTTGTCGCGAATACCAAAACCAGTGAGACAATCGTCAACAAACGCCAACGCTTCACGCAGAGGAAATCCTATAGAGTTTGTGTACTCAAGCGGTGCGGCGCCGGTACCTCCTTCGCCCCCGTCTACCGTTATAAAATCTGGCGTTACGTCCTTCTCTACCATGGCTTTGCACATGGCAATAAACTCACTTTTTCTACCCAGCGCCAGCTTAATACCCACTGGTTTATATCCACTTAACTTGCGTAACTGACTAATAAAATCAACCATTTCTAAAGGCGTTGCAAACGCTTTATGTCTAGGGGGAGAATCAACTTGAGTTCCAGGCTCAACCCCTCTTATTTTAGCTATTTCAGGGGTATTTTTATACGCAGGTAAAATACCACCATGTCCAGGCTTAGCGCCCTGGCTTAGCTTTATTTCTATCATTTTTACATTGTCGAGTTTGGCTTTTTCTTCAAAAAGAACAGGATCGAAACCGCCATCTTTACTTCTACAACCAAAGTATCCCGTACCAATTTGCCAAACGATATCGCCACCGTTTTCGAGGTGATATGGGGTTAAACCACCCTCACCTGTGTTATGGTAAAACCCGCCTTTTGCAGCACCTTTATTTAGCGCCAAAATGGCATTTTTTGACAAGCTTCCAAAGCTCATTGCGCTTATGTTAAGTATGCTTGCACGATACGGCTTTTTGCAATGAGGACCACCTACCGTCACTCGGGGATCTTCATCCATGTCTTCCACTTCGCGAGCAGATAAAGAATGGCCAATCCACTCATAGCCATCTTTATACGTATCTAGCTGAGTACCGAAGGGAACAGTTTCTCTACTGTTTTTCGCACGTTGATAAACAATCGAACGAAACATGCGGGAAATAGGTGCTCCGCCAGTATCGGTTTCTATGATGTATTGCTGGATGTAGGGCCTTAGTCCCTCGACAGTCCATCGTACCCTGCCAATTAATGGAAAATTCTTTAAAATGGCATGTTTTGTTTGGAAGGCATCATATAGACCAAAAATTAGTAGCGTGACTGATAAAAGTAAAAACCACCACACGGGCGCCCACAATACGCCAATCACCACATTGAAAGCGACCAGCAGGGTTAGCACAGTTAGAATTGTTAAACGCATTCAAAGTCCTTCTTTATTTTTGGTCATATCAAAACAAAATAATATGCCTACAACCCTGTTCAATACACCTGAAATCGGGAACTAGATTTACTTTAGCGGTAAATGACTGATTTAGGGGTTAAATATACTGAGCCGGCTTTTAGCTCAATTGGGTTACGCGTTACCAAAATATGCAATTACAATGCTTTTTTAGCTGCGAAAACAAGCCATTGCATGCTAGTCTAAAACCTTTCAATTAGCGAGTTGAGAGAGCGATTTGTAGCTATCACTGGTTAATAGATGATGTGACCTATACAAAGGTAACGGATTTTACGTTCAACATTTTCTGAAAGGTAATTCATGGAGTATGCATTTCTTCTTTTCGCATTTGTTTGCGGCTTAACGGTTAAACTTATTGGCATTCCTCCTTTAGTTGGCTACTTGGTAGCTGGCTTTTTATTAAATTTTGCAGGCTACACGCTCACTGAAGATTTAACCCAAATAGCCAACTTGGGCATCACCATTATGCTCTTCACCATCGGTCTGAAACTCAACATCCGCGATTTGAGTCGTCGAGAAGTTTGGGCAGGAAGCGTTTCACATACCTTGGTATGGGTGGGCGTTATTACCTGTTGCGTCTATGCGATAGGTGCGGTTGCTGCAAATTTCGTTGATGGGCTTACATGGAAAAGCGCTGCGCTTATCGCCTTTGCCCTTAGTTTCAGTAGCACAGTGTGCGTGGTTAAAGTATTAGAAGAAAGTGGCGAAAGTAAAACCCGCCATGGCCGCCTAGCCATTGGCATCTTAGTCATGCAAGACGTTTTTGCTGTAATCTTCCTTGTTGCAGCAACTGGAAAGCTCCCCTCTGTGTGGGCGCTTGCGTTGTTGGCCTTATTCCCAGCAATGCCAATCATAAACAAAATGATTAATAAGTCGGGCCACGGTGAACTGCTTCCGCTTACTGGTTTTATCCTCGCCTTAGGTGGCTATCACTTGTTTGAGCTGGTTAACATTAAAGGCGATCTTGGGGCACTAATCTTTGGAATCATGTTAGCCCAACATGAAAAGGCTTCGGAGCTAGCGAAGTCGCTGCTCAGTTTTAAAGATCTTTTCTTAATCGGTTTCTTCCTTACCATCGGTCTTACCGCCCTTCCCGATCTTAGTATGATTGTCCTAGCTATCGTGTTCTGCTTATTTATACCGTTAAAAGCAGCACTCTTTTTCGGCTTATTTACGTCACTTCGCCTTCGCGGTCGCACGGCTTACTTGAGCAGCTTGGTGCTTTCAAATTACAGTGAATTTGGCCTTATTGTTGGCGCGCTAGCCGTTTCATTAGATTTATTGGCAAACTCTTGGTTAGTGGTGATTGCTTTAGCCGTATCTATTTCATTCGTTATTACCAGCGTGCTCTATCGCAATTCTCATTCTCAATATCACAATCATAAACACACCATTAAACGTTTTGAGAAAAACGAGCGCTTAAAAGAAGACATTTATCCTACTCTCCACAACGCGGAGTTTTTAGTATTGGGGATGGGACGAGTTGGTCGCGGTGCCTTCAATGCGTTATCTAAATTAAGTGATGTGAGCGTATGGGGAATGGACGCCGACCGAGTAAAAGTAAAAGAGTTATCAGACGAAGGCTTAAACGTAATATGCGGCGACGGTGAAGACGTGGATTTGTGGGATAATTTAGATATCAAACAGATTCAGCTTGTTTTGCTTGCTCTGCCTTCTATCCAGGACTCAATAAACATCACACGTCAGCTTAAAAACGCGGGCTATGTTGGAAAAGTCGCAGCCATTGCACGCTATGAGGATGAAGTGTCACATTTATTAGAAAATGGTGTAGATAAAGTCTTCAATTTCTTTACCGAAGCAGGGCTTGGTTTTGCTGAAGAAAGTCTTGCTTATGCGCATGCACAACAGTAATGCTGTTCTAAATGCGAACAATGGATGAATTGAGAAACGTTATCGTTTGTAAACAACTGTTTTACAAAGACTTTTTTGACATACAGTCAAATTTAGACTAAACTTCACGCAAATACGTTAATAGGGTTTACACAATGCAAGGTGATAAACAAGTTGTTGCAAAATTGAACGAAGTACTGACAAGTGAACTTACTTCGATAAATCAATACTTTCTGCACGCTCGTATGTTCAAAAACTGGGGTTTTTCTGAACTTAACGAAAAGAATTATAAAAAGTCTATCAAGGACATGAAGCAAGCGGACGATCTTATCGAGCGCATTTTATTCCTTGAGGGCCTTCCTAATCTTCAAGCGTTAGGCAAGCTTTATATCGGTGAAGATACCGTTGAAATGCTGTCATGTGATGCGCGTTTTCAAAAGGAACAGCTTCCACTACTTCGTGAAGCTATCGCGCTGTGTGAAGAAAAGCAGGATTATGTTTCTCGTGATTTGCTTGAAGACCTTCTTGAATATGAAGAAGAGCACCTAGACTGGATTGAAACGCAAGAATACCAAATTGATGCTATGGGTATAGAGAACTACCTACAAGCGCAAGTAATGGGAGATGACTAATGAAAGGTAACCAAGCAATCATCAATGGCTTAAACGAACTACTCTCTTATGAGTTAGCCGCTATGGATCAGTATTTCATTCACTCTCAGATGTATCTTGATTGGGGTTTGAATAAGCTTTATGAACGCATCGATCATGAATTTGATGACGAGCGTGGACATGCAACTAAGCTAATAGAACGCATGCTGTTTTTAGAAGGTACGCCTGACATGACGAAGCGCACAGGCTTCAAAGTGGGTAAAGATGTACCTGAGATGCTAGAAAGCGATTTACGTGTTGAATATGAAGTTGATGCAAAGTTACGTGAAGTTATTGCGCTTTGTGAAACCGAGAAAGACTATGTTACTCGTGACATGCTAATTGTACTACTAGACGATACAGAGATGGATCACGCACACTGGCTAGAGCAGCAGCTTGGCCTTATTAAGCGACTAGGTATTCAAAACTACCTTCAGTCTCAAATGTAAGAAATAGCGTTCACGCTACAATTTACAGGTAATTAATAAAAGGCCGCTCTTAAATAAAGAGCGGCTTTTTTGCTTGTTTACTCCGCTTTCTTTAGGGAGAGTCTTATTGCTTTTAATACAGTTACTGCTGTGTAACAAAATACAAATAGCTGGGGCTTTCTTTATCTTTAATATTTAGACGTAGCTGCCATTTCATCACTGGCTCACTACAGCTACCTAACATAAACCAACCTGACCACTTTCCTTGACCATCGTTATCTAACAGCACGGGAATTTTGCCCATATACATGTTTACCCCTTCAATCCATGCGCTCTCTATTTCCTCTCCCTCAGGAACTAAGAGCTTAACCGTTACTGACTCTTCGGCTTCAGGCATGGCTGAAAAAGTGGCAATTGCTAACCTGTCATCAATTAAGAATTCGCAAGTTTCATTGACAAAGTTGCAGCTGTTTCCTATTCCATTAACTACGCTCGTGTCTTTTAACACCGATGACTGGAATTTATGTGCAAGGTATACACACACGGCTACAACAATAATAGCCACTAATGGAAGCTGGGAATGTAAAAATTTTGATCGTTTATTGTTATCGTTATTTAGCATTTCTTAAATTTTGTGTATTTCTTCATTGACGGAGATCAAGCTTAGGTAGTTTATGGTATCTTTTTGTAATTAAAAACCTTATCATCCGCGTACCAACTGGCTTGGAGACAATAATTATTACTCTTTCCGAGCTCGGTGTGAAGCGTTATTCCTTAGCTGATACACGTCTCGACCGTACTATTCCGGCAGTTGGAGACCATAGTTCATTTGAAGTGGAAGATTCATTAAAATGAGTGAAATAAGCCAAGCACAACCTGACTACAATTATAAAGTAGTTAGGCAATTTACCATCATGACCATAGTCTGGGGTATCATTGGTATGGGCCTAGGGGTATTTATTGCCGCGCAGTTATTTGCACCTATGCTTAACTTTGACACACCATGGCTAACATTCTCACGTTTGCGTCCGTTGCACACTAACGCCGTTATTTTTGCCTTCGGCGGCTGTGCGCTATTTGCAACGTCGTACTACATCGTTCAGCGTACCTGCCAGGTAAGACTGTTCAGTGACAAACTTGCCGCATTTACCTTTTGGGGTTGGCAAGCCGTTATCGTTTTAGCTGTTATCACCCTGCCTATGGGTTTAACCAGCTCAAAAGAATACGCTGAACTAGAATGGCCAATTGATATCCTTTTGGCACTGGTTTGGGTCGCTTATATCATTAACTTCTTCGGAACCCTAGTAATCCGTAAAGTTTCGCACATTTATGTTGCAAACTGGTTCTTAGGCGCGTTCATGTTAACTGTTGCAATTCTTCATATTGGTAACAGCATGGCTATTCCGGTATCTTTCACTAAATCGTATTCACTGTATGCAGGCGCAGTAGACGCTATGATGCAGTGGTGGTACGGCCATAACGCGGTAGGCTTTTTCCTGACTGCGGGCTTCCTTGGTATGATGTACTACTTCGTACCTAAGCAAGCTGGTCGCCCGGTTTATTCATACAGACTTTCAATTGTTCACTTCTGGGCACTTATCTCTCTGTATATCTGGGCTGGTCCTCACCACCTTCACTACACTGCCCTACCAGACTGGACTCAGTCACTAGGTATGGTGATGTCTATTATCCTATTCGTTCCATCTTGGGGTGGTATGATTAACGGTATTATGACGCTATCTGGCGCGTGGCATAAACTTCGCACCGACCCAGTATTGCGTTTCCTTATTGTTTCATTGTCTTTCTACGGTATGTCTACCTTCGAAGGCCCAATGATGGCAATCAAGACCGTTAATGCACTGTCTCACTACACTGACTGGACAATTGGTCACGTACACTCTGGTGCTCTAGGTTGGGTTGCAATGGTTTCAATTGGTTCAATTTACCACTTAATTCCAGTGCTATTCGGTCAGCGCGCTATGTATAGCACCAAGCTAGTTAACGTACACTTCTGGTTCGCAACTATCGGTGTTGTTCTATACATCGTAGCAATGTGGATGTCTGGTGTACTACAGGGTCTAATGTGGCGTGCAGTAAATGCTGACGGTACGTTAACCTATAGCTTTGTTGAGTCATTAGAAGCGTCTAAGCCTTTCTATGTGGTTCGTTTCATTGGTGGTTGTTTCGTGGTAGCAGGTATGCTTGTTATGGCATACAACACATGGAAAACCGTTCGTGCACCTAAAGGCAGTATCGCTGCAGACCCAGCGACTCAGCCGGCGTAGTAAAGGAGACGAATAATGAAAAACGCACATGAGTTAATTGAAAAGAACGTCGGTCTGTTAACGGTATTAATCCTTATCGCTATCAGCTTCGGTGCCATGGTTCAAATTACGCCGTTGATGTTTCAACAGCAAACCATGGAACCGGTAACAGGCTTACGTCCATATACCGCGCTTGAGCTTGAAGGCCGTGATATCTACATCCGTGAAGGTTGTGTAGGTTGTCACAGCCAGATGATCCGTCCATTCCGCGCTGAAACAGAGCGTTATGGTCACTACAGCGTTGCTGGCGAATCAGTATGGGAGCACCCTTTCCTTTGGGGTTCTAAGCGTACTGGTCCTGACCTAGCACGTGTTGGTGGTCGTTACAGCGACGAATGGCACCGAGTTCACCTGCTTAATCCTCGTAACGTGGTACCAGAGTCGAATATGCCAGGTTTCCCTTGGCTTGCGGAAAACACGCTTAATGGCGAGTTAACAGCTGAAAAAATGGAAGTATTCCGTGGATTTGGCGTTCCGTATACCGACGAAGATATCGCGGGTGCGAAAGCGGCAGTACAGGGCAAAACGGAAATGCAGGCCCTTATTGCTTATCTACAATCTCTTGGCACACATTTGAAATAATATGGACCAGGGAATTGTAGGCAGCATTTTTACTGTCATCGTCTTTGTAAGCTTCATCGGTGTTGTATGGTGGGCGTTCAGCAGCCGCAACAAGAAAAAATTCGATGAAGCTGCAAACCTAGTGTTTGCAGACGAAGAAAAAGAAAAATCAAAAGAAGATTAGCAGGAGTCTCGAACTCATGAGTATGTTTTGGACAATTTGGATTTCAGTGATAACCCTAGGGTTAATCATTGGTTGCTACTTCCTTCTTCGCTGGTGCCTTTCTAACAAGACTGGCGTAGCTGAAGGTGAGTCAATGGGCCACGAATTTGATGGTATTGAGGAGTTGAACAACCAACTTCCTCGCTGGTGGACAATTATGTTCTACATGACCATCGTTTGGGGCTTTTTATACCTAGCGCTTTATCCTGGCCTAGGTGCGTATGAAGGTATTTTGGGTTGGAAGAGCTCTAACCAAAATATTCAATCGCTAGAAGAGTCAGCTCAGGCGCGTATTGATGCTAAAGAGCAAGGCTACCTAGTAGAATATGATCGTGAACTAGATTTTGCTGCCGAGAAGTTCGATCCGATCTTCGAAGCGTATGCACAAGTTCCTGTTGAAGAACTGGCTAAAGACCCAGAAGCAAATAAAGTAGGTCAGCGTTTGTTCCTACAAAATTGCTCTCAGTGTCACGGTTCTGATGCACGTGGTCAAAATGGCGGCTTCCCTAACCTAACGGACAACGACTGGTTGTACGGTGGTTCAGGTGCGAAAATCGTTGAAACTCTTACGCTTGGTCGTAAAGCAGCTATGCCAGCATGGCTAGATGCTATGGGTGAAGACGGTATCGAAGAAGTGGTTAACTACGTACTTAGTTTAAGCGGTCGCGATGTGGACCCTCAGCTTGCAGAAGCAGGTAAAGCTCGTTTCGCAGCGTGTGCGGCTTGTCACGGTATGGACGGTAAAGGTAACCAAGCACTTGGTGCACCAAACCTTACTGACAATATCTGGCTATACGGCGGCAGCCACAGAGCGGTAACAGAAACGCTTACTTACGGTCGTAACGGTGTAATGCCTTCATTCAAGAAAACCTTGGGTGATGACAAAATTCACGTTGTTGCAGCGTATGTATACAGCCTTTCAAATGATTAATGATTTAAATCATTAAATATCTTAAAAAGCCTCGTTACTACGGGGCTTTTTTTATGAGAAAATACAGCGGTATAGAGAGTGCCATGCGAACATTCTTTGTACACTTTTAACATGTCTCGCCAACACTATATTTATCATTATTTGCCGGCTTTACGTGTAGTTGGGGAAGTAAAAATAAATATGTTGTTAGTGAAGTAAATACGAGAAAAGATTTCGATGAATAGACCCTGGTATAAAGAGTTCTGGCCCTGGTTTTTAATTGCCGTTCCTATCATTACCCTCATCATGGGTGGCGTGTTATTAAAACTTGCTATTTCTACCGAAGATAGCTTGGTGGTAGACGACTACTACAAAGAAGGAAAAGCAATTAATGCCCGTCTGGACAAAGAAGCCATAGCCCGCCGCATGAATATCACCACTGATTTAACCATTGAAGATGGAAGCATAGCGCTGCAATTTCATTCGGGGATTCCTCAAGAAGGTAACGCGGTTAAATTAAGCTTCTATCACGTAACGCTAGAAGAGCGCGATGTTAGCGTTTTATTGAGTCGCGACGCTAACGGTATTTATCGCGGCTTTATTGAAGAAAACCTTGACGGTAAATGGCGCATATCGCTGACGCCGATTGATGATAGCTGGAAAATTCAAAACACCGTCTATCTGCCCCACACTGGCAAAATGAAATTCAATCCATAATGACAAAGCACGACTGTTACCATTGCGGCTTGCCTATAGCGAGTCCAGACAATGGCAAATTTACTACTGTCATTTTAGGGCAACAACGAGACATGTGTTGTCCTGGCTGCTTAGCGGTAGCTGAAGCGATCGTTAACAACGGCCTTGAAGACTATTACCAGTTTAGAACCGAACCGGCGCAAAAATCTGACGACGGTATTTTAGAAACGTTAGATAAGCTCAAAGTCTATGACGACCCTTCCCTTCAAGAAGAGTTCGTGTTTGAAGAAGGTCAGGACAAGCAGATACAATTGACCCTTGAAGGTATTACGTGCGCTGCGTGCGGCTGGCTTATCGAAAAGCAGTTGTCGAAAGTAGAAGGAATAAAGCAAGTCGCGGTGAATGTACAAGAGCGCCGCGCACTGGTTACCTGGTCACCGTTTCAAATTAAGCTTAGCCAAATTCTATCTACGCTAAAACGCATTGGTTATGTTGGGTCACCATTTCACCCCGACGAACACGAAGCCAGTTATAAACGCGAACAGAAGACCTTTCTAAAAAAGCTTGGCCTAGCAGGCATTATGACCATGCAGGTTATGATGCTGATGACTGGGCTTTATTTTGATTGGTTCGGCGCCATTGAGTTAGAGACCCGCCAATATTTTTACTGGGTTGCCCTTACGCTTACTACACCTGTGGTGCTGTATTCAGGCAGCACCTTTTATGTGGGCGCCGCTAAAGCGCTAAGCGCCAAAACGGTTAATATGGACGTACCCGTTACGCTTGCCATATTCGGTACTTACATTGCAGGAATACGTTCGACTGTATTAGAACAGGGCGAAGTATATTTTGAATCTATTTGTATGTTCATTTTCCTGCTGTTACTCAGCCGCTTTTTAGAACATCGCAGTCGCCATCGCGCCGCACAGATCTCTGCCAATATGATGCAGTATGTGCCCGTATCAGCGACCAAACTAAATCCGGATGGCAGCCTAACCGAGTGTCTGGCTAAGCAGCTAAAAATTGATGACGTAGTACTGGTGAAGCCTGGTGAAACAGTCCCCATTGATGGGGTGGTAACCGACGGCAACGCAGCGGTTGACGAATCAATGCTTACCGGCGAGTTTAACCCCGTGCGTAAGTCGAACAGTAGCCCGGTTTACGGCGGCACGGTTTGTCAAGATGGTACGCTAACCATTACGGTTACGCAGACCCTTAAAAATGCGCTGGTAAATCAAATTGTACGACTGCAAGCAAGTGCGATGGCGAGTAAGCCTAAAGCAGCGCAGATAGCCGATAATTTTTCTCGCTATTTCGTTACCGCGGTATTGCTGATTTCGGCGTTAACCTATGGCTTTTGGGCGTATCAGGGTAGCGACGAGGCATTTTGGATCACCATATCGGTGCTGGTTGCAACCTGCCCTTGCGCACTAGGGTTGGCTACGCCATCAGCGTTAACCTGCGCTATGGCAAAGTTAAACCGACAAGGTATTTTACTAAAACGGGCCGATGCGCTAGAACAAATTACTGACATTGACACCATCGCTTTAGACAAAACCGGCACGCTCACAAAAGGCAAATTTACTATTTCAAATGCCTGGTACGCTGACGGTGTGGATAGTAATAGTGCGCTATCAATTGCCCGCGCTTTGGAGTCACGCTCTGAACATCCGATTGCCAAAGCCTTTAGCGAGAATTCTGCCTCTAGCGGCAGTGCTGACGCTATCGATAGCATGGTACACAAAGTGACTAATTTTACCGTAACGCCAGGAGGCGGTATCAGCGGTGAGATCAATGACACGTTGTTTTCTATGGGATCTGCAGCATTCAGCGTTCACGAGTCACAGCTAAAACTCATTGAAGCGTTCCCTTCAGCTAACGTGTTTCTCACGGTTAAGGGGCGTATTATGGCGGCGTATGAAGTAAAGGATTCACTAAGAGAAGATACGCAAGAAACTCTCGATATATTAGCTGCAAGCCATACCCTCGCCGTTTTAAGTGGTGATACACAGCAAAACGTTAATGCGCTTACCGCACCATTGCCAATTTCGACCGCTAAAGGTGGCCTAACACCTGAGCAAAAGTACGAAGCCGTTCAAGTTATGCAGCAATCTGGCGCGAAAGTGATGATGATGGGTGACGGTATTAACGACGCTCCAGTTCTTGCCAGCGCTGATGTGGCAATTGCAGTGGGTAATGCCACAGACGTGGCTAAAACTGCCGCCGACGTGATACTGCTTGGCGATCAGCTGCTTTCTGTACCAGAACTTATTCGAACTGCGCACCAAGTGAAGCAAAAAATAAGGCAAAATATTGGCTGGTCGGTAGGTTACAACGTTTTGATCTTACCTTTCGCCGTATCAGGCCTACTTTCACCGTGGATGGCTGTTGTTGGTATGTCGTTAAGCAGTATCATTGTGGTCACAAACTCAACGCGACTTTTGAGCAAATAGCATGAGTATTATTTACGTATTAATTCCAATCGCCATCATCATTGTTGCCGTCGCTATCGTGATATTCTTTTGGGCGGTGAAAACCAATCAATTTGAAGATTTGGATCGCCAAGGGTATAGCATACTGTTTGACGATGATCTTCCGCCAGAAGAAAAAAAGCTAGCTGAGCAACGCAAACAACTTCAAGACAGTAAAGTAGACAAAAGCCAAGCGCCACATGGAAGGGATTAACTACTTCTCTGCCTTTCTTATCGGCTTAGCCGGTGGAGTTCACTGTGTGGGAATGTGCGGTGGAATTGTCGCTGCGCTAAGGATGGTATCCCCTAAAGGCGCTTCAGCACTACCCTATACCCTTGCCTATAACATGGGACGTATAGTGAGCTACACCATCGCCGGAGCAATAACCGGGGCACTTGGAAAAATTGCAGCAGATTATATACCTCTTGCCAACTATGCCCTTTCCCTACTTAGCGGAATCATGTTGCTTCTACTGGCGTGTTATTTGGGTAAGTGGTGGACTGGCTTAACAGTGCTGGAAAATGCGGGTAAAGGCCTATTTTCCAAAGTCCAGCCGCTTTCAAAACGCTTTTTGCCATTTAAGACCCCTTTAAGTGCGTTGCCTTATGGTTTTATTTGGGGTTGGCTTCCTTGCGGTTTGGTGTATTCCACACTTACCTGGTCTCTCGCGGCGGGTAACGCGCTAGAAGGCGCTGCTATTATGTTCTTCTTCGGTTTGGGTACATTACCCACCTTGCTCGCCGCAAGCGCTGGTAGCCAATATATTGTTCAAAGTTTTCAACATAACCATTTTAGACAAATTATTGCAGTAATAATGGCAATATATGCAGCTTATCTTATTCATGGCGCAATCGTTTAAAAATGGGTGTATTATTGTCGGGTATTCTTTTAGAGAGCGTGCATTATGAGCAAAGGAAGCCAATTTTCTATTCACTGTCAAAACTGTAGTTTCAGTCACCTGTGTTTACCGGTGGCGTTAAACAAAACAGAAATCGAGTCTCTTGACGATATTATTGAACGCAAGAAGCCGCTTCATAAAGGTGACACGCTGATTCAAACTGGTGATAAATTCCGTTCTCTATTTGCAGTGAGAACCGGTTCATTCAAATCATTTGTGACTAATACCGAAGGTGAAGAACAGATTACCGGCTTCCACTTTCCTGGTGATATTATCGGTTTCGATGCACTAAGAGAGAATAAACACCAAAGCTATACTTCTGCGTTAGAAACTGCCATGGTGTGTGAGCTTCCCTACGAGACCCTCGACGAAATGTCAGTGCAATTTCCAAAGCTACGCCACCAGATCATGAGCTTCATGAGCGCTGAAATAAAACAAGATCACGACATGATCATGCTTTTAAACAAGCGAACTGCAGAAGAGCGCTTACTGTATTTCATCTCACACCTGTCGCAACGCTTTGAAGAGCGTGGCTTTTCCCATAGAGAATTCCACTTAACCATGACGCGCAACGAAATTGGAAACTATTTAGGATTAACGATTGAAACGATTAGCCGTCTGTTAAGCCGTTTTCAAAAAGACAACATCATAAAGGTAGACGGCAAGCTTATTACTATTTTGGATTTCGATAGGCTAAACACCAAACTAGCGGCGCTTAACGGCCCTAGCGTTGTCTGCGGTTAGTCCTTTTTAAGTGTTAAATAAGGCGCGCACTAAGCGCGCTTTTTTGTAACCTGTGTTAGCCACCTATCTACCCTTTCAGCGCCACGCCGGTTGCTCCATATTCAATTAGGTACGTTCACTCATGGTCGCCTCGTAAAATTCTTGATCTAAAACAACTTACGTTTTTCCCAATGTCGTTTATAGTTAGTATTAGAAAGCTTCGATTTCGACAGCCGCTACTAAGTTTCGTAGTTAGGGGGACGTTATGATTGAGTGTAAACGAATTCTGGCCGTGGTAGATGCCGAGCGCGATAACCAACCTGCACTGAGCCGTGCTTATGAACTCGCTTCAAAAACAGGCGCTTCAGTTACCGCAATGATGGTGGTATACGACTTATCTTATGATATGACGACCATGCTTAGCCCGGATGAGCGCGAGTCAATGCGCGATGCAGTTACAAAGGAGCATGCAAAATGGCTTGCCACCCACTTAAGAGAACAAGGATTCACTGAAACTGATATCGTTGTAGAATGGAATAATCGTGCGTATGAGTCGATTATTTACTACACCCTAAACAATCAGATAGATTTAGTGGTAAAGGCAACCAAAAAGCACGACGATCTTGCTTCTGTTATTTTCACCCCCACCGACTGGCATTTAATGCGTAAATGCCCTCGGCCAGTATTGCTCGTTAAAGAGCACGACTGGCCAGAAGGAGGAGAGATTATTGCTGCAGTAAACGTAGGCAGTGAAGACGATGAGCACGCCGCACTTAACGATAAGCTCACCCTCATTGCTAACGACTACGCCTCTTTATTGAAAGGGAGCGTAAATTTGGTCAACAGTTACCCTTCTACACCACTTAATATCGCCATAGAAGTGCCTGAGTTCGACCCCGATACCTATCACGACGCGGTAAAAAATCATCATTTAAAAGAAATGCGTAGTCACGCGTTAAAGTACGGTATTCCTGAGAACAAATGCGTAGTAAGAGAAGGCCTTCCGGAAAAGGTCATCCCGCTAGTGGCAAAAACACTGGATGCAGAGCTGGTTGTTATTGGTACCGTTGGCCGTGTGGGCATTTCAGCGGCCCTAATTGGTAACACTGCAGAACACGTGATCGACGAACTCAATTGCGATGTGCTTGCTATTAAGCCAGATGGATTTGTGTCGCCGTTGTCGGTGTAATCTTTTCATCAGTACCGCATAGCCCGTGTTTTCCGTTACTTAGCGGCCAACACGGTATGTCACCAACAAATTTAACTTCACAAGCATGGTCTCGAAAAGCCGCTTTAATGTATAATGGTGGCTTTATCACAAACCAAGCTAGTTAATTATGAGTTTAGGCACAAACAGTGCTGACGCGTCGCCATTAAATGCTGCGCAAAGTAAGCAAAAGTACAACTTCAACAAACTTCAGAAACGACTTCGCCGCAATGTGGGTAAAGCCATTGGCGATTTCGGTATGATTGAAAACAACGACAAAGTAATGGTGTGTTTATCTGGCGGTAAAGACAGCTACACCATGCTAGATATTTTATTGTTTTTAAAGAAGATTGCGCCTATTCATTTTGATATCGTTGCGGTTAATCTTGACCAAAAGCAGCCTGGTTTCCCCGAACATATCTTGCCTGAATATCTAGAAAGCATTGGCGTTGACTACAAAATTGTAGAAGAAGACACCTACTCTATTGTTAAAGACAAAATTCCAGAGGGAAAGACAACATGCTCTCTCTGTTCTCGCTTGCGCCGTGGTATTTTGTACCGCACGGCAAAAGAGTTAGGTGCGACTAAAATTGCATTAGGTCATCACCGCGACGACATGCTAGAAACGTTTTTCCTCAATATGTTTCATGGTGGCAAGCTTAAGTCTATGCCGCCAAAGCTAGTCAGCGATAACGGTGAACACATCGTTATTCGTCCATTGGCGTACTGCACAGAAAAAGACATCGAGAAATATTCTCAGGCCGCTGAATTTCCGATTATTCCTTGTAACCTTTGTGGCTCACAAGAAAACCTACAGCGCCAAAACATAAAGGCTATGCTACAAGACTGGAACCGTCGCTTCCCAGGTCGTATAGAGTCGATGTTCCGTGCGCTTCAAAACGTAGCGCCTTCACACTTAATCGACAGCAACCTTTATGATTTTAAAGCTATAGCTACACAAGAAGGCCCGGTAGAAGACGGTGATATCGGGTTCGATGAACCTTCTTTCACTACAGAAAATAGTACGGACTTCAGTGATGAAGATAATACTATTGAAGTAATAAACATTATGGAACCTAAGTAAATGAAAATTGGACTTGCGCTAGGTGCCGGTGCCGCAAGGGGCTGGACTCACATTGGCATAATTGAAGCATTAGAAAAACTCGGCGTAAAAATTGACGTTGTAGCGGGATGCTCTATTGGTGCCTATGTTGGTGCTGCCTACGCAAGTGGCAAGCTGGAAGGATTGAAAGAGTGGGCCTGTTCCCTTAGCGACTGGCAGGTACTTGCTCTTATGGGTGTAGGACTTAGACGCGGCGGCATTGCCAGCGGACAGAAGGTTTTCGACAAGCTAGCAAGCGAGTTTTGTGAATCGACTTATGAAGACATGCTTAAGCCGTTTGCGGCTGTGGCTACCGACCTTTATACCGGCCGTGAAGTAGTGTTTAACTCTGGTCCTATCGGAGACACCATTCAAGCATCCTGCGCTATTCCCGCACTTTTTGCGCCCGTAGCACATGGTGATCGTTGGTTGGTAGACGGTGCCGTTGTAAACCCTGTACCGGTGAACTTATGTCGCCAATTAGGGGCCGATTTTGTAATCGCGGTTAACCTTAACGCCGATTTTCGACCACTTCGTCTTGAAAAGTTGAGACAAGATCATGAAGAAAACCAGCGCAAAACCGAGGACTTTTTTACAAAGAGTCAAAACGTACTACGCCAATGGTTTTCTCCTGACAACAAAGAAGAAAAAGCCCTAGAGAAAAAAGATGAAAAAGACAGCGTCTCGGCTGGCAACGTAAAGACTGAAGAAGGCATTGCTTCTGATGTGATTGAAAAAGTGGAAGAAGAGTTGACCGAAGTCCCCGCTAAAGTGAACAAGCGAAACCCGCCGGGAATTATGAGCGTGATGAGCAGTTCACTTGAGATACTTCAAGCTCGCGTCACACGCTCACGTTTGGCTGGCGATCCGCCTGACATTCTTATTGAGCCTCAGCTTACCGATGTGGGTATTATGGAATTCCACAGAGCCGAAGAGCTATGCGCAAAGGGCGAAGAGACCATCGCGCGTTTAGCAGAGCAAATAAGGTATCAGCTTCTTACCTAATCCCAAATATGCATTTAGCTTGAAGCCATAGCGGTAACACGTAGCGGCGCATGAGGCAGTGTTAAGCCTTTTGCGTCGTTGATCCAATCTTGTTCTAGATGCAATACGCCGTTATTGATTTGCACACCTTGTGGTGTAATGAAATCTAAATTCTTGTCATCAAACTGAATCATCAAGCCCTTTACCGAAGGCATCATGAAAGACAAAAAGCTTCCCATTTCATTAAAGAAAGCTTCGTACTGACCATACAAAAAAGTAAGGTCGTCTTTTGTGTAATACTGCTTAAGATATTCTGGTTTGGTTTCAAGTTGTACCGACATATCACACACGTTCGCGCGTTCGTTTAAATCGATGCGAACCAGTGCGTTGGCAAGTTTCAGGGCCTTTTCAGTAGGCACCGTGAATCGCCCTTCACCACTCACTTCTAAGGGCATTGTTTTCTTATCGGTTACGATAGACGCTCCGTTAACTTCACATAAACGCCCTTCGCCAACACGAACAAACCCGAATGCAAACTGAAGTGCTTGGGTATCTTCATTATCCAGCTTTTTGACATGGCTATAGAAACGGCTGTACTCAACATCTATCGTTTCAGCAGCAACGGAAGAACTGCCTACACCAATAAACAGAGATGAAGCAAAAAATAAAGCAGCGCGTATCATTCGGATAAAAACTCCTCGTTAAATAGGATCATAGTTTGAAGCTCTTCAACATAAGCGGCTCCTCGCTCAGAGTAATTCATTAGCCCTTCAGCTAACGCAACACCAGTTATAGGAATTTGGTTTGCACGCAGTCGGCTGCGGATCTCTCTTAAATCCGCATACGCGTCGTGGCGGTTTAAATTTCGCATGTAGGTGTACGTTGCACGCGACAAACTGTCGAATATGGCAACTTCATGAGATGCCCCATCGTTTCGACGGTTAGGAACAAAGCCACACCCCTTAGAGAAACACCATAAGCCAAAGAAGTTATAGCCCTTTCTTGCGAACCGGCTGGTGCCCCAAGCTGACTCATTCGCGGCTTGCACGAGCACGAGTTCGGCTGGTAGAACATCAATCTTTTGTAGCAAAGCTAGCAATTTTGATTTTAGCGGCTGCGTTGGCTTAACTCGATATTCCTCTTCTAACCATTCAAGCCTTGCCATATCTTCTTCAGAGAGCGTTTCGTTAGCTAACGCCTTTCTATATAAGGTTTGTACGTAATGTCTAAGCGTGAGTAGATACGCATTCTGCTTCTCTATTTCGGGGCGTAAATAGTTAAAAAACGCCTCTTTCTTCTCTTTTACATCTGTATAGGCAGAGAAGTTAGGCACCGGCTTTTTAGCTTCAACCGTTTGCGGTATATCTAAAATATCCGGTTCGTCCTCAGTAAAAATTATGGCGTTAATGACGATTACCGCCAATACGCCTAACGTAATAAGAACAATTTTAAAAGTTTCACGCTTATGCATCGAAGCTAGACTCATTCACATCGTTTTCAGATGCTTCCGTGCTTACTCCCTGCTCGCCAATCAGTTCCTGATAGAGCAAGCCCATCATACTAAAATAAAAAGGTAATACCCAAATAAGTGAAAAGCCCAGCGTTAATGGCACCGACACAAACAGTAAAAAGAACACACCAAATATGCTGGCGATTTGAGCCCAGTATGCATTAAATACACGACACGACAGGATGATCGCGCTAATTGGCGTTAACTTTCTGTCAGCAACCAACATAAGTGAAAAGGACGAGGCTAAATAAAAATAAACGCCGGGTATAATAAGCAACATCATACCTAGTTGAACAAGAATACTGTTCACTAGCTGAGTTAGCGCCAGCAAAAATATCAAGGGGAAAAACTGGAATACGGTAAATACTGAAGTTTTAGTGCCGCGGGCAACAAAAACGCCCATCATATACAACCCCGTCAACAGCGGGGCAACGATGCAGATTGCAACAATTTCTATGATAGACTGATGCTCGAATACGTAGGTCCCATCGGCATTTATTGTGATGTACTGCTGAGCAAAAACACCTAACACGACAAACGTCAAAAATAGAACAACACTTCCCTGCAGCAATGATGAAAAGTTTGCCTTTGTTAAACCGGCAGCGCGGCGCAATAGACCTTTGGTATCAAATTGATACTGTTTAGACAACGTATTGTTCAGGCGGTCTTGGTTTACGTCTTTCACACAACTCTCTTATCTTTTTGAAAACTCGGCGGGATTATACCAATTCACAAAAACAAATGCCTGTTTGTAAGGTAAACAAACGTTAACCTAGCACTAATTTCGCAGCTAAACCGACGAGTAGCACCCCCATCGCACGGTCTAACCAATACCCTTTTTTACCAATAAGCTCAGCTACTTTACTGGTGCTCAAAAGGTATGAAAGAAAACAGAACCACAGTCCAGTAGCTATAGCTAAATAGATACCGTAGCCAAGTTTCACTGTAAATGGGGTATCAATACTAATAATTGCAGTAAACAACGAGAGGAAAAATAGCGTTGCTTTTGGGTTTAGTCCATTTGTGAGAAAGCCCATCCAAACTGCGCGCTTTGCAGATATGTGGGATGTTTTCTTTTCAGCGTTAACTGCCTGGTCCTGCTTTACAGGCCCGCTTCTAAGCGCACCAAATGCAAGGTACAGTAAATAAGCTGCGGCGGCATAGCTAAATGTGGTGAATAACCATGGAGTAGTTGCAATAACCACACTAAGCCCCACTAACGAGTAAGCCACATGCAGTAATATAGCTAAGCCAATCCCTATACTGGTGTACATGGCAATACGTCTGCCATAGGCCACGCTGTTTCGAACAACCACCGCGAAATCTGGCCCAGGGCTAGCAACAGCCACAAGGTGTACCAACGCAATGGTAAGAAACTCATTCATATACTGCATGTTATGCGCCTCCTACAGCGCGTACTTTGACATTAATTGATCAACCCATTGTGGGACGATGTGAGAAGCAGGGCCTGTTAGCGATTCATCGAACAATGCATTAGTTACGCCCGGCTCCAAATTTGCCTCTATGGTGTGTGCGCCACTTTCTTTAGCGATCTGAACAAAACCCGCGGCAGGATAGACATTACCTGATGTGCCAATGGCAATAAACACATCAGCCTTTGAAAGCGCATCGTAAATCTCTTCCATGTACATGGGCCTTTCACCAAACCACACGATATCCGGTCGTAAGGTTACTCTGTTGCAACACGGGCATTTAGTGGTGTGATCAAAACTATCACTCCAGTCAAAAGTCTGCTGGCTTATAGCGCAGCGCGCAGATAGCAGCTTGCCATGCATATGGTAAACAGACTGGCTTCCACCGCGCTCATGCAAGTCATCCACATTTTGAGTAACCAACATCAGGTTGCTACCGAACGCTTTCTCAAGTTTGGCCAGCGCCTCATGCGCTGCATTAGGATTCACGTCGTCTTGCTGTAACTGCGCACGTCGAGCGTTGTAAAAGCGATAAACTAAGCTAGGATTTTGTTCAAAAGCCTCTGGGGTGGCCACCTCTTCTACGCGATGATTTTCCCAAAGGCCGTCATTATCCCGAAATGTCTTTAATCCAGATTCAGCGGAAATACCCGCACCTGTAAGAATAACAATATTGGGTAGAGATTGATCAGATGGCATCAGGTTGTTCTTACTCTGTAGTTATAGCGCTAATTATACGATTAGCATGTTGTATATTTACTTAGTTAAAAGCCGCGACTCTTTACATATCTTTGACCACAGGATATTGAGTATCAGCGCCCCACTCTGACCAAGAGCCATCGTATACTGAAACCTGAGTAGCGCCGCACAATAATGCCGCCACACCAATTATGCAGGCGGTAACGCCAGAACCACACGTACAAATAATAGGTTTGCGTAAATCGATATTAGCGCGGTCAAAAATAGCCTTAAGATGATCAACTGGCAAAAAATGCCCGCTTTTGAGTAAGGTGTCAAAAGGAATATTAAACGCTCCAGGCATATGACCTGAACGTACTCCTTCACGAGGCTCTGACACTTCTCCTTTGAATCGCGGCGCGCTACGCGCATCAACAAGTTGTGCTTCAGTATTTATTGCCTGAAGAACTGCACCGGAATTTGCGAACCAACCAGGCCTAGGTGTAGCTTGATAGGTTAATTTTCCGTATTGTTGTTGTTCTGAAACCGGCAGCGCTGCTTTTTCCCATGCAGGCTGTCCGCCATTTAATATATAAACATCTTGGTGGCCCAACGCTTTTAACATCCACCACACTCTTGGCGCAGAATATATTCCACGGGTATCGTATACCGTAATAGGTGTATTCGCTGTTATACCCTGATTACCAAGATAAATTGCAAGGTCATTTGCAGAAGGCATACTGTGAGGGAGACCTGTAGTGTGATCGCTACCTTCACTATCTAAGTCAAAGTCGACTGACGCAGGTAAAACCATTGCCGTGCGCGTATCTGGTGTTTTTGAAACGGGGTCGTCCATTAACGCTCGTACAAGCGTTACCGGCTTTTGTTGCATTACATTGGCTAATTCACCAACTGAGAGCAATACCGATGCCATTACATTCTCCTAAAAGGCACCCACATCAGTGAGTGCCCTGTAATACCCCGATAAAACAAATCGGTACGTATTCAAACACATTACATAGTTAGCTAACCAACTAACCTATGTTGCGGATCTACTTAGCTAAGAGCTGCGATAGCCGCGTCGTAGTTCGGCTCTTCTGTTGTTTCTGCAACTTGCTCTGTGTAAACCACTTTGCCTTCGGCATCGATAACCACTACTGAACGAGACAGCAGCCCAGTAAGCGGCGCTGATTCAAAGGTAACACCATAGTCATCACCAAAGCTTGAGCGGAAAGTCGAGCCTGTAAGTACATTTTCAATACCTTCAGCACCACAGAAGCGACCCGCAGCAAACGGAAGATCTGCCGATACACAGATAACTGTAGTGTTATCCAATTTTGCCGCTTCTTCGTTGAATTTACGCACAGACATTGCACATGTTCCCGTGTCGATAGAAGGGAAAATGTTTAATACCACATTTTTTCCTGCAAGCTCAGACAGTGTTACTTCACCCAAATCTGCTTTCACTAATGTAAAGTCTGGTGCAGATGTACCTACTTCAGGAAGCTGACCCTTTGTCGTAACTGTATTGCCTTGAAAAGTAACTGATGCCATTCGCTTTCTCCGTGTTTTGTTAATATGAAATAGTGGATGTAAAACAATACTTTCGCAAATAAAAGTGACGCTTTTTAAATGTTACTTTTAACCTGCGACTCTGCAAACGCAAGCTTATGCTGCAAATGCGGCTTACCCTTTAAATATTCCCGTCTAAACACACTGAAATAATGCGCTAAGGTTTGTGCCCCTTGCTTCTGTTCTGCAAGGTCTAATACGCTAATACCAACTTCAGCAGTACAGTGTTGGAAATCATGGGTAGATTCGCGTAGTAAATAATCTGACGCTACGTCCATACTCACGCCCAACACAGGAAAGTCATGCAAGTAAGGGCTCTTCACGAACATCTTTTTTGCTTCACGCCATGTTCCATCCAAGAAAATAAATAGTAACGTTTTCCCAGTATTCAATGGTGGCGTATCAATACAACGTTCAGCTGCAGCATATTCGTGTGGAAATACCACGATAGGAAAATATTTTTCGTTGCGAAGTAACGCCAATAGCGCCTCTTCTGGCTCGGTGCGCTTCCACAAAAATGCGTGGTTATCTTTAACCACGTCCGCAATTAAACGACCGGTATTAGTAGGCTTATAATATTCGCCTTTGTACATCAAGAACAAAACCGCCACATCAGTGCCAGCCTCAGGCTTAAATTCACAAATACAGTTTTGCATTGGAAGCAGACACGCGTCGCAGCGAACTACTTTACTCCCACGAGCGTGGAATGGACGTTCAGCACGAGATAACTCGTCTAAACGAAGTGACATAACAGAATTCAAGATAGCACGTCTTTGCCAAAATTTTTACGGATTTTACCATAGTAAAATCGTAGTAAAAAAGAGAGATCGATAAACCTCATGTTTAGATTAGCTATATTATGTTTCACGTGGCTGCAAGCGCTGCTCTTTGAACATTGCGTAACTGTCCAATTCTCTGATTTTAGATTTCACGTTCCATGACATTAAAGCCAAAGGCATTAGTGACTTTGAAGGAACAGTAAGCGAGAAACAACAAGCAAGCGGCCACAAGACAGAAAGCCAGGTTCGTGTGTATGACAGAAAGGTCGCAGTGTTACCAACAGTGGAGAGTAAGAAGTGAGTGAAGACTATTGTGATGTAAGTGGGTGTGAGTACTGCCATAGAATTCCAGTCTCTAACTATTATGGCGCACGTCTTTGTGATGACTGTATTGAAATGGAAATGGATACAGACTGGGATGCTTACGAAGATAAGAGAAGAAAACGAATACTAAAAACCCGTCATGTGACGGGTTTCATCTATTTTTTAAGTAAAGGATGTGCTTTTTTCTTAAACTTCTTGTCACAGCAATACGCAATGAAACTCCTGTAATTAGGAAAGCCTGCCTGCGTAGCCATAGATTTTAACAATGTTTGCGAAAAAGGTGCTTTAGGGCAGTCAACTGTGACCTTATAAAGCACCTTATCAATGACGAGTACATACTGCTCGTGAGATGTGCCGGACTTTTGCTTTCTTTTCTCAAAGCCCAAGCGAATCAAGCAATTTTTTACGTCCGAGCATGAGACAGACGGCGTCTTCCCTAACCACAAAACTGTACATCCTTAAAACAATTAACAAGGTTTGACTGGCATTGTCTCTGTAAAAAATACTGAACTAGCCTTTCCTTCTTTTAAAGACTCAATACCTTTTGATACTCTCGCTTTTAGCGACAGCCAATGGTACTTAGCTCTTAGCGACAAAGGTGCTTTCCTTTGAAGAAGCTGGTTCGCAAACTCTTTATCCTGACCAGCCAGAGCGTCATATAGATATTCCTTTATTTGTGACTCTAGCTTTGCTTTAGCTTTTTCAACAGAAGAAGCTTGGGCAGCGAGGCATAGGTCAACACATACTAAAGTCCACTGGTTGTCTTTCAACTCACCGAAGCATCTTAGTGTTAACTGATTAACTTTCATATTCCACCCCCAAAAAACTGCGCGCGCATTATAAATCCATTTGTTTAAATTGCAATGGTAAATATTGCAGATGCTGGAAAATAGATCAACTTAATAAGAGGGATTTGCGACGAAATAACATGAAAAAACGGGTTAATATTCTGAAATAATATTCTGAAATATTATGAATATGAGTTTTAGATGTGTTTTAAGTGGCGGGGGTGTTTGTTGTAAGCTGCTGAATTTAAATAGTTTTTAATTGGTGCCCGGGGCCGGACTTGAACCTGTGGAAGATTTATCATATATATCAGAGGCTTATGTACGCTTACTTCTTAAGAAACGTACTAAGCCTGTTCAAGCCTAAAAGTGCTTATTCATAGTCACAATCTGGTCACAAATTTTCGGAGGACAAAACGCATTGTGAGTTGACGTGTAATACCCTTAATTAGTTGCACGTTATTCACTTTCTAAAATGCTCAGGCAAAGCATATTCAATTTCATCTACTGTTAGTTGAGTCATGGTGGGAAAAGTTGTAAGAAAGGAATTTGAAGGTATTACGAGGGCTTAGGAATAAGCCTTAAAGCCAAGCATTGCGCTTGGCTATGGGGATTACTTTAGCACATTAGAAATTAGTTTTTGAACTGGTCTAACACTTCTTTTATTAAAACAGAATTAATTTGTGACAGGGTTGTAGACAGATTTTTTGTAAGCGCTTTAGCTACTACAAACACTTTGTAGTCAGTATTTTTATGTAACTTACCCATTACTTTAGAGAATCTAAATATCTCGTCTTCTAATTCTTTTAGACTTCTATTGGTAGATTCATCTAAGCAAAATGAAGCGGGTAATATCATAGACAAGTATCTTAGTGTTCTAATGTAATCTCTTTTAATATCAATAAGTTTTGTCTGATTATCGAGTAAAGCCCCTAAATCGTTCTCATGAAAAGATTGTTCATAAGTTTTTGTTACTAGATTTCTAAAGTCTGTTGCTAGTTCATCTAACTCATTAAGGTATTTATGAGCAAAGTTATAGTCTGGTTGCAGCTTCCACCGCTTATAAGCAAGAAAAGCAACTACTGCTGCAAACACTCCTCCTACACTACCAACTATAGACCCCATACCGGACATGAATTGTGATAAGTCTTTATCAACTAGATCAGCAATACCTAAGCCAAATGTTAAGCCTGTAAGTAACCCCATAGCAAAGGTCTTCGTATTAAAACTCATTAACTAAATCTCTATATAAAAGCGTAATTAGCTGTTTCTCCTTATTGATAGTTATATACAAATCAGCAACTAAAGTATCCAGTTGAACTGAGTTAACATTGTTACTTTTGTTACTTTCAATTGCGAGGTCAGTTACGTCCTTTAAGCGGTTTTTTATTACGCTAGCTTTCCTGTTTTCAATGAGTGAGGCTATTCCTTTGAGGTTAATGTCCAACTTATTGCTGTAAAGTTCCACGCCTAGAATACAAAAGTCGTATTTACTTATTACCTCAAGAACATTTCGTGTGCTCTTTAGATAATCATCTACGGTTATGCCACCACTACCTTTGAACAAACTCACTATTTGCAGCCTAATTGAATTACTGTCTAAATATATCCTGTCCAATAACACCATTGCGTCACTGATATTAGACTTTAACGTGTCGTAAGCCACTTTTTCTTTCCATGAATGCAAGGCTCTATATGCAATGTAGACTGTACCAATTGCACCGATACCTGCCATGAAAGTACCAGCAGTCGTAATAGCTGAAGAAAAATCCAGGTTAAAGATATTGGCAAAACCTAATCCTGACAGAACACCTAACAATAACGCTATGATGAATCCCTTTATATCGAACTCCATTTCACTCCCCTCATATTGAATTTCCTGATCAAATAATATACCGCAACTTTTTGAAAATTCTCATAATTTAGTATGAGTGTATTACTACCGTATTTTCGTTCAAAAACGAAACCTACCCCCCTATCAAAGCACGCTACCGCTATCGCGGATTAATGGCAATTAGGCCACAACTATCGAGGGTATCATCATGCTTAACGTAATCTCACAATTCTTCAACGTAATCTCATTGTTCTTCAAGTCTGCAGAGGACGTAGCTATCTCATGCAACAAGGCAACATCAGTTATGCGTATCAACGTAGAGAACTGGGAAGAAACTGAACAGCTTAAGCTACAAGAGAAGCTAGCTAAAGCAAAGGCTAGCAAAGTAACATCTATCGAGGACAAGGCAGCGTAAGCTATCTCTCCTTTTTCTAAGAGCACACTACACAACACAAGCAAAGACAGTTCTTATTGGCCTCTTATCAACATCTTCAGATAGTTCTACTAATACGCTCTGTATCGCATTCTAAGAGGACATTAAATGGATGAGTGTAAATGTATGACGTTACCTTGTACATGAGCTACAAGATACTTTAGATAACGTCTTATTTATGAATGTAACAAGAAAGATCGTCTAAACCAAAAGGAAAACAACATGACAGCTCGTAACTTCAATTCAACTCATAGCCAACTGTACCCACGACAATACACTTTAATTACAGTGAAAGGAGTTCGAAAGCTAGCCTGTTATATTGAAGAAGAATGGGTAATAGACTCAACATGCAAATGTATTAATGAGTTGCTAGCACTTGGATTAATCGGAGAAGAAGCGATTACTGGTTGGGTCAATTTACAACCATGTGCAACTCAGTAGGTATAAATTACCTTCACAATATGAAAGGGAATAATTAATGTTCAGTCAAAACCAGAGAATTTAAATATATAAATGACAGAACAATCGGCACCATTCACATCTAGAGAATGAAAGCGATTGTGGTGACGTGCCGTAGGCGAAGTCACCACAAAATGTACTTAAATAAACTGTAATAAATTAGAGTAAGATATTTTGAACTAATGAAGTACAGTTTTAATACTTCTGATTGGTTCAAGCGGTCGACTCTGCCTTCGGCCCGTCTCCCTCTACTATTTCTAATAAAGATTTTAAACAATCTAGCGACTGTGAGCTCCGCTCACTTTCGCGGTATATATTACTTTAGTTGAATTAGAGCTAAACAGCGATGAGCGACAGCTCATAGCTGTGTGCTTATAACAGACGCAGTCTGTCTTCTATATGATTCTAAGGAAAATAACTCGATATAGAACAGCGCATTATGGAATAATAACTCTAATGAAAAGGTAGATTAAATATGGAGTTCTTCTATTAAAAACGTAGAACAATAGGTAAATATAGAACGATGCAGACAAAACGCTTTACTATGGTCAGCCCAATAAGAGGCACTAAAAATACAAATATACGAAACCAAAAAGTAACTAAGGAAGACATCTTTGACCGAATAATACAACTCAGTAAACCAGCTCAAAAGCTATTTATACGACTCAAGTCTACTCATGATTACAAATACAATACGTCTCACATAACAAAAGAAGAATCAGAGTTAGTCCTCAACCGAGGACCATACAAGACTCTAATGAATAACATCAAAGCAATAGAAGAAGCTGAAATTGCACTAAGGCTTCCATACAAATATTCCAGGGACCTCAAATTACAAGAACGTAAAGACTATATATTTTTAATTAACCCATATCTGATACACCCGACAGAGGACTATATCGTATCAAAAATTTGGGAGGAATTAGTGGCTGAAAAAACAAAGAGCAAATGTAACACCTGATACTTTTTTAAAAGACACTTATGAGTAGGTATCAGAATCCACCTAAACGATAATCTAACTACTCATTAGTCGCTACCGATATTAAGTCATATATGATTATTCACTGAGGCCTCACCTCACAAGAGAGCGAACTATGATTACTACATAGTAACTCCGTTTATTCTTGGCTTTTTCACTATATAAGCCCGATACATTAACTACTGTTATTTGAAATGGACAAACAATGTGATGCGTTCCCTTCCTATATAATACTAGCTTGGATCTTTAGACACTTTTTAGTTATACAAGAAGCCCCTATCTAGGGGCTTCTTACATTGCACTCTATTGACATTAAAAGGACTTTTAAATGAAGAATTCAATTAGTGAATTTGTAAAGGACTACGATGGCGTACACTTACGCGGGGAATCTATTGTTATAGATTTCTACTATAAAGGTGTACGTTGTCGTGAAACTCTCAAGAACCTTAAAGCTACGCAAGCTAATGTGAAGTGGGCCTTTAATAAAAGGAACGTAGTACTTCACGAAATTGCGACCAAGATATTCAGTTACCGTAACCACTTCCCTGACTCTAAGAAAGCAGATCTGTTTGAGCCAGCAGCAATAATACCTACCGTTGCTGAAGCATTAGATACTTGGCTTGAAACCAAGGAATCTGAATATGCACCTAAAACCTTTCGTGGCTACAAGAGTACCGTAGAGAACTACCTTAAGCCTAAGTTTGGTAACAGGCGCATAGACTCACTGATGCAGTCAGAAGTGAAACGTTGGCGCAGTAGAGATCTAGGCCAGCTCACGAACAAGACTATCAACGATATTCTTACACCGTTACGTGGCGCCTTTAAAGATGCTATGGCTGACCGAGTTATCGAGTTCAATCCACTAGAGCATGTTAAGAACTTAGATCGCGACTCTGAAGACAATGCTGATCCATTCACAACTGAAGAGTTGATTAGAATAGGTAAAGCTGAAACTTCACGCGAGTCAGAACGCAACGCGTTCCTCTTCGCTTGTCACACTGGTGTACGTATTTCTGAATGGCTTTGTTTGGCTTGGGAAGATATCGACCTAGTTAAAGGAGAGGTTTACATTAAGCGTGCTGTTGTTCGTGGTGACTATAAAGTACCAAAGACAAAAGGCAGCGTTAGAACCGTTCACTTAACCAGACAAGCTAAAGAGATATTATTGGCTCAACAAAGTATCTCAAAGATGAACCGTAAGCATACGGTTGAAGTTACCCAATCAGATAAACGTAGAAAGAAGAAGGAAAGTCTCACTTTCGTATTCCCTGACACATTCACACTAGAGCCTTATATAAATAGTGCACGTGTAGCAGAGAGATTCTTCGAAGCGTTTCTTAAGAAACTCAACATTCGATATCGTGGACCTAATCAGGCTCGTCACACATTCGCTAGTAGATTATTAACGACTGGTGCACCTGAAAGGTGGATCATGCGAGAAATGGGTCACACTTCCATTATGATGTTCGAAAAACATTACGGCAGATGGATGGATGATGAGATGCCAGGAATGAGTGAACGAGTATCGAATCTTATCGATATGGTCACATCTGAGTCACATGAAAAAATGAAATCTGCGTAAGTTGTTGATTTTATTAGGAAAATAATGGTGCCCGGGGCCGGACTTGAACCGGCACGCTGTTACCAGCGAGGGATTTTAAATCCCTTGTGTCTACCAATTTCACCACCCGGGCATCGGGCTGCTTTTCAGCAAAGGTGTCAGGCGTAGAACCTGATGCTGCGTTGCAGCGTTTGGAGGCGGAACCCGGAGTCGAACCGAGATAGACGGATTTGCAATCCGCTGCATAGCCATTCTGCCATTCCGCCAGATGCGTCTGGCGCGTGATTAAAACTCACCTCTAAGAGATTGGAGCGGGAAACGAGATTCGAACTCGCGACCCCGACCTTGGCAAGGTCGTGCTCTACCAACTGAGCTATTCCCGCATGTCTTAATCGACCATTTCGTTTGGTTGATGTCCTCTCGAAATGTGGGGTGCATTCTACCTACCCATTCAAAACTGTCAACACAAAAAAGCGTTTAAATTGAGATAAATGCGGTTTTTTATGATCGTTTGCTATTTTTTTATTCACTTTGATTAATGTACGATCAATTTCACTTTACTGCGCCACTTCGAAGGTGTGGCCAGGCCGCTTTTGTATAAACAAACATTGACCAAATTGACAGCACTGCTGAGAAATATAAAAGAATATAACCTAAAGAAACCCAATAAATAGTTATGCCCATGAAGGTTTCTAATCCCGACAACAAGCCAATTAAGGCTAACATTTGCGCAGTGGTTTTTGCTTTACCTATAAAAGACACTTTAACCGCATCCCTTACACCATTCGAACCCATCCATTCACGTAACGCCGACACATAAATTTCACGAACCAATAACGCAATAGATGGCAACGTGATCCACAAGTTTGCATAACTATGAGTAATCATAAGAAGAGCAGCGCCCACAATGAGCTTGTCTGCTACAGGATCTAAGAATGCACCAAAGGGTGTAGACTGCTGTAGTTTTCTTGCTAGATAGCCGTCAAACCAGTCCGTTATTGCCGCAAGCCAAAAAATAAATGCGCCTGCCTCGTGCGCCCAGCGCCAATCAAGAAAATAAACAACTACAAATACAGGAATAAGGATTACTCGGAATAAAGTAATACAGTTTGGAACAGTCCACATAAAAAGTACGTCTCGGTGTTATGCCTCTATGGGCGTTTTAGCGCGGTAGCGTATAAGCTCTGCATCTTTCATTTTTGTAACACATTACCTTAATTTGTAATGCATTGCTTGTTACTCATTCATTTATTGATGAAGGTGGTCGTAAATAGTTTCCGCCAGTTCAGGGCTTATACCAGGTACATTTGAAATTTCATCTTTGCTGGCTTTCTTAAGACCCTGCAAGCCCCCCATGAATTTAAGCAGTGTTTGTCTGCGTTTAGCACCAATACCAGGTATGCTTTCCAAACTCGACGTGGTTTTAACTTTCTGGCGTCGGTTGCGGTGCCCAGTAATGGCAAATCGGTGAGATTCATCGCGAATATGCTGAATAAGGTGAAGCCCTGGCGAATGGCTGTCCATCGGCAGAACCTGATGGCTACCTGCCAGTATTAGTGTTTCTAAGCCAGGCTTACGGGTGGTGCCTTTTGCCACGCCTAACAGCATAGGCTTTTTATCATGGGGCCAATCTTCAAAAAACGCTTCTGCTTGGGCAAGCTGTCCTTTACCACCGTCTATTAATAGAAGGTCAGGTATTTTTTGCACTTCTTTCACTGACTTGTAGCGACGTTTTAACGCCTGTGCCATGGCCGCGTAGTCATCACCTGGGGTGATGCCTTCTATATTATATCGGCGATAGTCACTTTTGTGCGGACCTTCACGATTAAATACCACACACGAAGCAACCGTTTGCTGGCCAGACGTATGTGATATATCAAAACACTCCATGCGTTGAATAGGCGTATCAACTTCCAGTGCCGCTTCTAAGTCGAGATAGCGTGCAAACACAGACTTTTGCTGACTGTATTGAGCATCTAACGCAGTTTGCGCATTTGACTGCGCCAGCTGCAGGTACTTGCGCTTCTCTTCCCTCGCCCCTTTGAAGAACTGGACCTTGTGTCCCGCTTCACTGGCTAGTACATCTGCTATAGCGTCTTCGTCAGTTAATGTATTGCTAAGTACTATCTGCTTGGGAATAACTTTGTTACCCGCCAGATAGAACTGTAGGAAGAAAGATTCAAAAACTTCTTGTTCATCGGCAGTGTTGGGTACTTTGGGAAAATAGGCCTTGCTGCCTAACAACTGCCCTTCACGAATAAACATTACCTGAATACACGCCATATTGCCTTTGAACGCAAACCCAAACACATCCATTTCGTCTTGAGTACCGGCAACCCACTGTCGTTCTTGAACTTTTCTTAGTGCATTAATCTGATCGCGGTAACGGGCAGCAGCTTCAAAGTTGAGTGCCTCGCTGGCTGCTTCCATCTTTTCCACCAGCCCACCAATGACCTGCTGGTTTTTACCTTTCAAGAACAAGCGTGCAAAATTGACCTGCTCTTTATATTCTTCATCGCTCACATAGCCTTCTACACACGGCGCACTGCAGCGCTGCATCTGATACTGAAGACAAGGTCTGCTGCGTGCTCGGTAATAGCTATCTTCGCACTGACGTACGGGGAAGATTCGCTGCATTGAACGCAAGCTTTCTCGCACCGACCACGCACTGGGGTATGGACCAAAGTATTCGCCCTTTTTCTTTTGAGGGCCGCGATGGAAAGAAAGCCTTGGATGTTCGTGATCGGATAAGAAGATAAAGGGATAAGACTTGTCGTCACGCATGACCACGTTGTAACGCGGTTTGTATTTCTTGATGAAGTTGTTCTCAAGCAAGAACGCTTCGGTTTCGCTGTTTACAACCGTGACATCCATGTTCGCAATCTGACTAACTAGCGAACGCGTTTTGGCGTTATCAAGATTACTACGAAAATAGCTTGATACACGCTTTTTAAGGTTTTTGGCTTTTCCTACGTAAATAACCTCTTCCTGACTATTGTACATGCGGTACACGCCAGGTTGAGAGGTTAGATTCTTAAGAAATGCTGCTGAATCAAATGCAGACATAATCACTTTGACGTTGCGCGTCTAGTGACGCTTAAAAGGTGTTAGGATTGATAAGCTTATGACGATAGGCCAAGTGCGTTAGCTCTACATCAGAATTTACGCCTAACTTTTGAAACATTCGATAACGGTAAGTATTAACCGTTTTTGAGTTAATACTGAGTTCTCGGGCTATATCCGGCACTTTGTGACCTTCGGTTAATCGCATTGCTATTGTAAGTTCTCTACTCGATAGCTCGTCAAACGGATTATCCGAACTAGGCAATAACTTACCGATGGCTATGCTATTGGCCACTTCTTGATCAACATACTTTTGTCCTGCCGCAACTTTATGGATAGCGCGTATTACTTCGTCTGGCTCTGCATCTTTTGTCAGAAAACCGTATGCGCCTGCGTCCATAACTTGCATTGGAATAGGACTTTCCTTGTGCATTGAAACACAAATAACACGCGTATTTTCAGACATACGAACAATTTTCTTTGTCGCTTCCAGTCCACCAATACCGGGCATATTCACGTCCATGAGTACCACATCTGGCGCGTTTTTTCGGCACAAAAGTACCGCGTCTTCACCGTTCTTCGCTTCTGCGAGAATAGTAAAATCGTCTACGTCTTCCAGAATCCGGCGTATCCCTGTTCTGACCAAATCATGGTCATCTGCTAGGATTATTTTTATCACTCTAGTATCTCACTGACTTCAGTTTTACATACAACTGGAATAAAGACTGATAATGCTTATTAATGAGAAGTATTACCAGCCTTTAACCTTATCCAAGTCATCATACCACGAGATAAGAATTCGTGAAGTAGAGATACACAATTTGAAACTAAATTATTGATCTAGATTACTTTTAGGCAGCTATTTAGGTAATTCAAACCACAAGGCCACACTTTCCTCTGAGGCTTTCAGACGAATGATGTCTTGCTCGTAAATACCCAAAGCATCGCCTGCCTCTATTTCAACTGCATTCGTTTCACTGTCTACCACAGCCTGTACATTACCGCTAATCATATGAAGGTAACCCTTTTGGTCTTCAGTGCCATGCTCCCATGTTTCGCCAGCTTTCAAAGTTAAACGGCTGATTGCCGCATTTTGCTTAATGCGTAATGACCCTTCCCTACCGTTATCACTTACTAATAATTCAAGCTTTGAATCATGTTTATTTCCACCCGCCTGTGCGCCAAAGGTTTTTTGCGCATAGCTGGGCGTACCGCCTTTTTCATTGGGCACAATCCAAATTTGCAGAAAGTTAACAGGCTCTTCAGTAGAAGGGTTAAACTCCGAATGCATAATACCCTTACCTGCACTCATTACTTGCACGTCACCCGCAGGCACTACGTACTCATTACCGGTATTATCCTTGTGCTTTAAAGCACCGCTCACAACATATGAAATTATCTCCATATCTCTGTGACCGTGGGTTTCAAAACCTCTGCCGGCCTGAACAACATCGTCATTGATAACCCGTAGCGCTGAAAACCCCATATGTTTTGCATCATAATAATGTCCAAACGAAAAGCTATGTTGGCTTTTTAGCCAGCCAAAGTTCACTTTTCCTCTTTCATTCGCTTTTCTCAAATACATCATCTTGCATTCCTTATAACCGTAAGCCGCCACTGACTCTTCTGCCCAACAGGAGTAACGCTGGGCGATAGAACATGTGTTAAGGGCTAATTATTTAATAAGGCCATTTTAATCCTCTTTAATAGAAATAAAATGTCATATATTTGAGCTTATTATTCTAATATTTAGAATAAAATTGACTGTCGATCAACAGATGCGAGTTAAGCTACGCTAAGAAATAAAGCACAGTCTTTGCAGCGCGGTTTCTACAACCGCAGGGTGACAGGCTAAATTTAGCCTAATATGGTGTGGAGAACCAAAGGTCGCGCCATCGTTACCTATCACGCCGCGCTCAATACATCCTTCCACAGTGGTCACGGGTGAATATTTGAGAGGTTGACGAGAAGCGTCACCTAAAGGAGCTTCATGCACAGAAGCGATACTGTTCGGCTGTGTTAAATGCGGAGGGAAAGTTGAAAGGTCTAGCCACAAGAAATAACCAGCGCTGCCCATTGTATAATTAACAGATAAACCATAGTGCTCAAAGAAGCGCACAACAAGCTTTCGGTTGAAGCTCAACGCACTTTTTACGCTGTCTAACCAAGTACTTCCCTTCTCATAGGCGGCAATCAACGCAACTTTTCCTAAGTTACTTGCGTTCAGGTGCCTGCTATTAATAGCTTGGGCAAACGTATCTCTGATCGTTTTATCCTTAATGACCGCATACGATGCACCTGGAATACTCGCTAGGTTAAACGCTTTGGACACGCTATTAATGTGGATAATTCGTGGCAGTTGATGAGTATGGATGTTACCACCGTTTAGACTTTCTTGGCGCCCCTTGCTCTTATTGCTTACCTCTGCACCAAACATGGGGATTAGCGTTGGTTCATTTGACGAGTTAAATGCAAACTCGCTGTGCACCTCATCAGTGATCATTAAAATATCGTTCTTGGCGCAGAAGCTCATAATAACACGCTGCTCTTCTGCACTTAACACTGTACCTGTAGGGTTATTAGGATGGCAAATTACGAATGCAGCCGCAGCACTATCGAAGGTTGAAGTATCTATAGTTGCGTTAGAACCTTCGACGTCTTCCTGACGACTCTTGTCGCTATCCTTTGTCGCGGCAACTTCAGAAAGCTTAGTCTGAATTTGACGCGTGTTTTGAATGACTGGAATAGATACTGGCGTTAAGCCGTTATTATGAATAGTCTCTGTTAAAGGGGAATAGGTTGGTGTTAAAACCATGACTTTTTGACCAGGTTGGCAAAAAGTGTGAAGCGCAACGTCTATTGCTCCTATTGCGCTCGCAACATCCACAACATCGCCACTTTCTACTTTAAAGCGACTACTTTTTTGCGTGGTACGCTCAAAACGTTTTGCTACCGCGTCACCGATATCAAGGGACTGATATCCATAAGTAGAGCGAAGGTTTTGTGTAATCGAGCTGAGAATTTCATCACAAGGCGGGATGTCCATATCCGCTATCCACATTGGAATAGGGTCTTGCTGAGACGTGACAACGTTCGCTTGAGATGAAGACGCGCCCTGAAAGCGGCGAAATATCGCTGAATATTTAAGACGGGTTTGATCGAGTTTCAGGTGAGAAGGTGCCTGCCATACATCCTTGTAAGGCATAAACTCGCTTTGCATAGCGTTGAATACGGGGAGATGGCTTAGCGCGTTGCTCACCTTCACATTATCCTATCTATATAGCCTTACGCATTTACTACTGGCTAAAGGCCTTCTGAAATCTATTATATTTATAAGCGCGAAACACGCGTACCGCGCTCACTTTATATTGCACACACACTTTAATAGACACCGTGTTATTCTATCTTTTCAAACACGTTAAATTCAGAAAGCGTATGTTGGTATTTCCGCTTTGTTTCTCGAATGACAAATGGAATGTCTTTAGGTTCAGCAATTCGTTTAAAGCTCTGACCTAATGCATCTTCAAGCGCCTGAGTAGAGCTAAGCGTTTCACCATTTTCATCTTTGTAGCCGCCCAACCATTCACTTCTTTCGGTATACTCTTCCAACCATGTAAAGGGGCTGGCGACAACGAGCAATCCACCTTTATTTAGCCGCGTGGCCATGTCCGTTAGTACCTTTCTTGGACTATACACTCTATCAATAAGGTTGCCTAAGAAGATCAAGTCGTAGCCTGTGAATTGCGGCTTCAAATTACACGCATCACCTTGTGCGAAAGCAACGTTGTCTACACTGTCATCTAAACCGAGCGCGGAGAGCTTGCGCGCCTTAAACGACGTAAGTTCACCTTCTTCTATAAGGTTATAGCGTATTTCACCACGCTCTTGCATCTCAAACGCTGTTTTTATAAAGCGTGCAGAAAAATCGATGCCATCGACATGATCGAAGTATTTTGCAAGTTCAAAGGTAGACCGACCAACGGCACACCCTAAATCTAACGCTTTAGCGTGTTGACGCCCTTGCATAGCGTCAATACAAAACTGCGCACTGGCTTTAGCAAAATTAGGGACGCCGTAGTACTCGTCGCCGTAATGGAATTCACTGTATTGCGAAACCTGTGTATCACTTTCATAATCAAAATCGTTCACTGCTATAACTCGCTTTCCTTGAACATACCGAAACCCCGCGTGCTGAAAGAAGTGGCGCCTAAAAGCGTAACGACTATCTTTCATTGCTTCGTTACCTGTAGATACCCAACTACCGCCTTTAATGAGGTTATGCTTATTGTCGAATGTTGGTGTTGTAAAGTCGTCATATAAAGGATGAACGTTAAAGCCCTCAAACGGATAGATGGGTGTTTCTGTCCATTGCCATACGTTGCCAACAACATCATAAAATTCGCCGGACTTATTAACATTAACAGGTTCACTCGACGCATACTTTTGCAGCGCTATGTTGAATCCTTCGCTGTATACGGTTTGTGTTACACCAGCCTGCTGTCTTAACGCTTGCCATTCATTTTCAGTCGGCAGACGAATAAGATCACCCGTTTTTTCACTCAAGTAGTTACAAAACGCTTTCGCTTCATGATAATTCACATCCACAGGCCAATCTAAAGGTAGTGGATGCTCTTCAAGCATGCTGCGATATAAATAATCATCACCCTTTTTAATCCAAAATACAGGATACTGAGCTTTAGTGTATTCACGCCACTTATTGCCTTCAGCCTCCCAGTATTTTGCGTTGTTATAGCCGCCGTCTTGCACAAACGATAAATACTCACCATTACTTACAAGAAATTTAGACGCACTAAACTCGCTAACGGATTCTTGCTGAGAACCATATTCATTGTCCCAGCCGTAGTAAGCACTGTCCCACGCTTTGTCATTTATGACTTTCTGTGCCGGAACGGTCATTAAAACATTAGCCTCTAACGCTTCAGCATTAGTTTGCATAGTGCCACATGCAGGCCATACTGGGCTGGGGCGTACCGATGCAATGGGTAGCTGTCTGATTAGAACAGATGAGGTTTCTAGATGAATACGTTCATGCTCTATTCCCATAACAACGGGCCACATTGGACTTTCCCAGTCAATAGGCATGCTGAAAGACATGGTATCTATTAAATCGCATACCAATGTGCGCACTTGATTACGATATTGACGCACCTCTTCCACCTTCGGCCAGTCGTAATTTTCATCGTTAAGATCATCCCAACTCATTTCATCAACACCAATGGCAAATAGCGATTCAAATTTTGGGTTAATGCGCTCGTTTATCGCCTTAGACAGTACTAATTTATTGATAAAGAAAGTAGCAGTATGACCAAAATAGAAAATTAACGGATGGCGCAACTTTTCAGGTCGTTGATAAAATACGTCATCATTGGCAAGACAAGAGAAAAGCGATTCGTAGGTATCAAAGGAATCGAGGAAATAAGCCTTTATTTCCTGTCTTTTTTGCTCAACTGTTCCGTCCCGTAAATTAAGTGTGGGCATTGCCTGCATAATGTCCTCTCGATTTTTGTTATTACTACCAACTGCGTAGGACCAGCGCCGTAAAAATAAAAGAAGAGCGCTTTAAAATGCCGTAATGATTTCAGTTGATTGCTAACCCTTTATGTATACCAAGCTTTTATGAATAAAGCGCGACATAACTAGGTTTTTATGGAATGTCCTGTAATTACAAGATACAGACAGGATGAGATCAGAAAATATTTCATAACAAACTTATGCCTGCGATGATGCTGTGAAACACCGTTTAACTTAAAGCTCGTGATCATAAAAAGCATGGAGATACCGTTGGTTATCATGTTACGTTTACCTAGCTTACTAAATGCCCGATTCAACGTTGGCTAATTAAGCTGCGTCGGTAAACAGCATACTTATACGTTTATACCTTCACACCTTCAGAAACGAAAAAGGATTTTTCTTAACATGAAATCAGTAATTTACATAGCAGTAACGCTGCTCTCGTTGTACGGTTCACCCGCGACTGCAGCTGACAACTATACTAATGCGCTTCTCAATGAAGCCGTTCGCAAAGGCAATAAGAGTACCCCTTTAATTGTAAACCCAACACTCACTATGGAGCGCCTATCAACCAGTGACGGAGAGATCACTTATCACTATCGCTCTATGACGTTGACTCAAAACAAAGGCGTTAATCAATTTGTAGAGGAACAACAAAAGAAGCTCTATCCGTATGTGTGCACTTCACCCTCGCAAGAAATTTTTAGGCGACATGGAATTACAGTTAATTATTTGTACAACGATAAGAATAATGATTTTTATGCGGTGATAAGTATCGACACTACAACGTGTAACGAGGTTGGTTGAAAACGTTCTAGCAGCACGTTTTTATTTGACCCATAAAAAAAACCCGCAACAATGTGCGGGTTTTTCGTATTTGGCGGAGAGTGAGGGATTCGAACCCCCGGTGGGTTTGACCCCACGTCTGATTTCAAGTCAGGTGCATTAAACCGGGCTCTGCCAACTCTCCTGAAGTGACGCTTATCTTAATGATTTACGTGACGCTGTAAAGCACTAATTTCAATTAAATCAATCAACTGGTGAAATATTCACCTTTTCGCAAGAATAATAACCATCTTGGTAGAAAATGACCTGCGTTCTCATTATTTAAAAACACTATTAGCGTTAACCTACTATAAATGCACGTAAAACTTAAAACGACGTTTTTTAAAAGCGATTGAAGTTCTCACTCAAAAATTCTCATTCGGTATTCTATGCACGTCGACAGTTCATGATGCCAAAATGATAATGTTCGTTTAGCTTTGAACAATATAGTTTTGCGTAGGTTTCACTCTTGGCTATAGCCATATACTAAAGCGCGTAAATTTAGCCCATAAAAAAACCCGCAACAATGTGCGGGTTTTCATAATATGGCGGAGAGTGAGGGATTCGAACCCCCGGTGGGTTTGACCCCACGTCTGATTTCAAGTCAGGTGCATTAAACCGGGCTCTGCCAACTCTCCTGAAGTGCTGCGTATCTTAATGATTTATGTGGGACTGTAAAGCACTAATTTTAACATTTTTACTCAAACGACCAATTGATAATCAAAGTGTTCAAAATTTAATTGCTCTCGTTTAACGCAGGCGTTTTTCAATCAGGTGTTGCACTGACGCGGCAATGTGAAGCACTGGTCAATCACACCACATAAACATGCTTGCAGGTTTGGTTAGAAGCGTTAAAGACAGAGCTTTATCAGCTGCTCTATTATTAACGCCATAACAAACATGGAGTGGAAGAAGGTGCTCTTCTCTAGGATGGGCGTATCGCGCATCCGGCGCGCTGTACCATTCAACAAGACGAGCTTTGCGTTCATTCTCGCTGTAGGCACTGGTCTGCATAGTTGTCTGAAGCCAGTTATTAAAGCGCGTTGCTTTTCGCATTGCATCATCGGAGCTATCAAAAAAGCCCTGCATATTGTGAAAAGAAGACCCCGAGCCCAATACTAAAATATTCACTTCGTTCTTTGCTTCACTATTTACAGGCTCTACCCCGAGTTCAACAGCTTTCCTAATTGCTTCCCCCAATAGAACATGCTTTTTAGAATCCAAATCAGACGTAATGGATAGTTGAATACAGGGTACATCGGCACTGGGATACATAATACTTAGGGGAATGAACATACCATGATCGAAACCTCGTGCCCTATCCTCCCGTACAGCTATGCCTTGTCCTGCTAAACGCTTTAGTAATAAAGTTGCAAGTGCTACTTCCCCTTTGGCCGGATATTCAAGGGAATACGCCTCTTTAGGGAAGCCATAATAGTCATAAATTAAGGAAGGTTCTGGGTGAGTAGTTACACAGACTTCAGTATCTTCCCAATGGGCACTAATCACTATGACTGCATCAGGTTTGGGTAAATCTGTTGATAATGCTTTGAGCGCTTCAATCATTTCAATGTGATAGGCAGGCGTTCTCGCCTCTCCTACTGACTGCATTTCAAGAAGTGGAAGCGGCCCACCACCATGAGAAATATAAGCGGTGTTAATTCTCACAGACGGGCGAGTTTGCGTTAGCTGTTGCATAAAACCATACCTTGTTAGATGTAGAGAATACCATTCCTGCATTCCCACGCTTCGCTAGGAAACTTGCCAGCGTCTTATGAGTGGGCAATTATCTATGCGGATTGATATAAGGGCTCTATAGCCATTGAAACCGGCGCATTTGGGCCGGTTTCGTTAGTCGTCGAATCTCACAACCGCTATTTATTAAGCTTGTGACTAATAAGAGAGTCGATTGAAAGTTTACCGCCACCTTGAATAGCTAGCGCACCTGTTGCAGCAAGTAGCGTTAGTGCAAACTCGTAACCGTTGTTAGTCATAAATAAACCGTTTGCTGCATGTACACTAAAAATCGCAATCACCATTGTGAATGCACTTACTAAAGCGGCTGGGCGTGTTAGAAAACCTATAATAAGCGCTAGCCCGCCAAAAAACTCAGCGCTGCCGGCCAGCAATGCCATTAAAAAGCCTGGCGCTAAACCAATGCTTTCCATCCACTGACCTGTGCCTTCTAGTCCATAACCACCAAACCACGCAAAAAGCTTTTGTGCGCCGTGTGCGGTAAGAATAATGCCCACAGGCACACGTAAAACCAAACTAGAAATACTGCTGTTAGAAGTAAAAATGTTTTTCAGAAATTGCTTGTTCATTGTTGAATCCTCAAAGTCTCTCGTAATTGAAAGTGTCATATCTAAAAAGTGATGAACGCTCCGCCTGACTTCATTGAGTTGGCACAGCGCTAACCTGATGCATATAGAATAGTTACCAACACCTATTGAATAAAGCGGTTAAATATTGAATGATTACCAACAATTTGTTGTTTATTGAGGCGAATGGCTAAACGATGGATAAATTATCGCTACTGAAAACCTTCTGCGTTGTTGCGAATGAAGGCAGTTTTACAAAAGCTGCAGAAAAGCTAGACACGTCAAATCAACTCGTAAGCAAGTATGTTGCCGAATTAGAGAAGCAACTTGATACGCGTTTATTCAATCGCACTACAAGAAAAATTCACCTAACCGAGGCTGGTCAACAGTGTTTGCAACATGCAAATCATATTCTTGAAAGCGTAACCGATATGGAAAGTCAGCTTGGGTTGCTCAATACAGAAGCAAAGGGAGTTCTGCACGTAAGTGCCCCTGTCTCTTTCTCAACATTACATTTAGCGAGTGCACTCAGTGCGTTTCAACAAGCACACCCTCACGTATCGATAAACTTGCAGCTAAACGATAGAAAGATTGATGTGATTGACGAAGGCTTTGATGTAGCAATACGTGCAGGTCACCTAGCTAACTCTTCGCTGGTGGCCAAGAAAATCACAACGATAAAGCTGGCCCTGTGCGCTTCACCAGCCTACCTGGAAAAATATGGCACACCGCAACATCCAGCTGAATTAAAACCTGAACACTATCTTGAGTACTCCTACGTCAACTACGATAACGATAAATCAGCGCTTATTGCGGCGCTCAAAGCAAATGCCCAGACTGTGACGCCTAAACTAACCGCCAATAATGGAGAAGTCCTAACCAATGTAGCAAAGCAGGGTGAAGGTTATGTACTTCAACCTACCTTCATTGCCGGTGAAGCGCTCAAAAACGGGGAACTCGTGTCCATACTGGACGATTTCGTACCGCAAGCTATCTCTTTGTATGCGGTCTATCCTCATCGTAAGCTCATTTCTAATAAGCTAAGGGTTTTCATTGACTTTTTATCAAGCTATTTTGAAAGTACGCCCTACTGGGACAAGTAAATCGCGGTACGCGTAACGCTTAATTTATGTGGTAAAAACGTAACTTCAGTGGATGAGTGATATCAGCATAATAAATTAAATAAAAACGGCGTGGAGAAACACCTCCGACGCCGTTCGCGTAATAGCATATCTGGTTTCAGTAAATTGAACTTTAAAGAAGTATCCTTACCCTAAAGCCCTCATCACATTCTGAAGGTTTCCATAATCGCGGGCACACCCGGGAACATACCAATTAGTGCCATAACGGTACATAACACCAAAAACGTAATTCCTGGAATTAGCCAACGCCCTGCTTTGCCGAGCTTTCCAGCTCTATCTTTGCACCCAACGAGCCCCAAATTATCCAAAAGCATAGTAAAAGACCATCCGAATACTGGATTAACTAGTACAGAGGAGATCACCACCAATGCGGCAGATTGCGTCGTTTTACCTTCACGCGTCATTTGCATACCGGCTTCCATTAGCGGCAGAAAGACCCCAACAATAAGCGCTACGCAAAGCACTGGCGGCCAAATTGCTAGATCCATGGGGTAACCCCAAAGTGCCGCTACAACGCATAAAAAACCAGTAACTAATGCACCACCGGGTATGGGTCTGCGCGCGATTGAAGCCGGAATAATGTAGGTCCCCCACGAAGATGAGATATTCCCCCCTCCCAATAGGCTTCCCACTGCCTGACGACTAGATGCAGCAATCATGGTGTCATCTATATTCATGTGCGCTCGTTCACTTTTTTTAGGGTAGCTAAGCTTTTGGAAGACTTGATGACCTAAGAAATCTGGCGACCACATAGACACAGCTAGCACAGCAAAAGGCAGTACAGCAATGAAATGTGACCAGTCTGGCAGGCCTAGTTTCCAACCTGTGTCTTCCCCCCACCAATAAGCAGGGTTCAAGTTAGGCATACCCGGCGACGTTGTGAACTCAAATGGCGCACCGAAGGAAAACGCAATGACCGCCGCCATCACCGCACCAAGCGGAATGGCTAGCCAGCGCTTTTGAATATGCTCTAGCCATGCATACATTAAGATAGTGGCAATGATCACCACGAAGGCTAAGTAAGCCATATCGAAGCTTTCTGCCCACGCAAAGAGTTTCTTCACCTGGCCTGTAATGCCAATAAACCCTAAATACAACAGCAACCCACCGCATACACCGTTACTGGTTAGCCTAGCAAGCACACTGCCGCCCTTCGTTATTCCTAAAATAAAACCAAAGAGTCCAATGAGCAGACCGAGCGCCATGGGATGGCCGCCAGATGCAACAATAAGGGGTACCAAGGGCAGTAAGGGGCCGTGTGTGCCTGCCAAATTAGCCGACGGGTTCAGAAAACCGGAAATCAGAACAACGAACAAGACTGCTGCAATGAGTAATTCAAAGCGCACGTTTTCAATAACAAACTCAGGAGATAGCCCTAGCGGTGCTGCGAATGCACCTACTACGGCGGCAACCATAACGATTTTTCCTATGGTCGCCGCCATGCCTGGCACGAAGTCTTCCCACTCAACGCGGTAGTCTTTACCAGGCAGGTTCAATCGCCAACGTTTTGGAGAAAGTATTTGAAGTTCGTGATTTAAATATTCGTCTCTTGATTTAAAACTACTGCTCGGTTTGTGAAGATTTTGATGAGAAGAACTTTCTTGTGACACATAACACCTTTAGATTGCGCGAAGAAAAGCGCAAGCCTAAACATGTGAACGGAATGTAACAATGCGACTGTGGTCTTATACGAAAGTCTAACGTGGAAGACGGGCATAAAAAAACCCGCAACAACCTGCGGGTTTTCATAATATGGCGGAGAGTGAGGGATTCGAACCCCCGGTGGGTTTGACCCCACGTCTGATTTCAAGTCAGGTGCATTAAACCGGGCTCTGCCAACTCTCCTGAAGTGCTGCGTATCTTAATGATATTTTTATGACTGTAAAGCGAAAAATTAAAAAAGTTGTCTAAGTGCCGAGATTTCAATCAAATAGACTGTTTAGCACGTATAAGAGATGTTTTTATATTCACCTGACACCATTTTCATCTGAAACTACTTGAAAATGGGAACTAAAACCCATACAACATACACTAAATAATTGTGTACCATTTTGGTCATATCATAAGTCCTGTTGGAGGAAACAATGGATCAACGTTCGATGTATTCAAGTGCATCTCAACCATCGGTATTGCAGACGAACAAGGTTCTACGCAACACCTATATGCTGCTTGCGATGACACTGGCGTTTAGTGCGGTTTGTGCTGGTATAGCAATGGCAGTAGGCATTTCTCCTATGATGTCTCTTGTTATGACTATCGGCGCTTTTATTACGTTATTTGTAGTTCAGAAAAAAGCTGATTCAGCATCTGGTATCTACTGGGTGTTTGCATTCACAGGTTTAATGGGTGCATCACTAGGTTACACGCTTAATTTCTATCTAGGCGTTGCGGGCCCAGGCTTGATCATGGAAGCGCTAGGTGCAACAGCCCTTGTGTTCTTCGCGCTATCTGGCTACGCGTTAACCACTAAGAAAGACTTCTCGTTCATGGGCGGCTTCTTGGTTGTAGGCCTAGTTGTAGTGCTTGTTGCGGCAATTGCGAACATCTTTTTCGCAGTTCCAGCGGTAAGCTTAGCAATCAGTGCAGCGATTGTATTTATTATGTCAGGTTTCATCTTGTTTGATACAAGTCGTATCATCCACGGTGGTGAAACAAACTACATTCGTGCAACAGTTTCGCTATACTTGAACATATACAACTTGTTCACGTCTATCCTTCACCTTCTAGGTGCGTTTGGTGGCGACGATTAAAACAGCGTTAAAGGTTTAAAGAGAAACACCCCTTAACCGGGGTGTTTTTATTTGTATGGCAGAATATTCAGTACTTATCACATCATCACCGTTTCAAGGCGATACAGCGTTACGCGCCCTCTCCGTTGCACAAGGTGTAATCGATAATGGTGATGTAATAAACAACGTTTTCTTTTATAGCGAAGGTGTACACCACACCAATAACTTAATGCTAAAGACGGGCGACGAGCTGTTCGTATTTGATAGCTGGAAGACTCTAGCGACTGAGCACAACGTGAAATTACTTGTATGCATTACCGCCGCCGTTAAGCGAGGTATTGTTAGTGAGTTAGAGGCGAAAGAGAATGGGTTGTCTCAGGCCAACTTAACCGCGCCTTTCGAGCAAGCTGGCTTGGGCGAATTCTTCACTGCGCTCCATGATTGCAACAGGTTGGTACAATTCTAATGGCGCAACTACTTATTAGGTTTACGCAAAGCCCTTTTTCCAATGCTAAAAGCCAAGACGGTTTAGATTTTGCGCTTGCTGCAACAAACTATGGGCACGATGTTAAAGTGCTTTTTGAAAGCCAAGGTGTACTGCAGCTTGTTAAGGCAGCGTCTACCAAAGGACTAAAAAATCACACCAAACGTTTAGCTAGCATGCCGTTTTTCGATATCGAAGAATGCTTTGTGTGTAAAGCAAGTGCAGATACCTACGACATTGAGCAGGTTCTTTCAAATAACAGTTTAGTTGATGAGTTAGACTGTGAGTGGATAACCCCAGAAGAAAAGGTCACGCTTATCCAAAGCGTAGATCATGTGGTGACATTCTAATGCTTATTACTATTTCAACGCCAATTTTGAGCACTGAATACAAACAGCTTATTGAAGCCACTTATGAGCAATCGACTTCTACTTATGTTGTATTTGTTGGTGATGGCGTTTATGCCCCTGCATTAAACACCGCGTTTTTTGAGCGGCTGGCCAATACGGTAAAAAGCACGGTAAAAGACAAATCAACGCTAAACCTGTCGTTCTTGAGTACAGATGCGGATACCAGGGGCGCAAATCTTCCCGAACATATTAATCCTATTTCTCACAAAGAACTTGCTGCAATATCAGCAAAAAATCAGCACTGGATACCCCTTTCATGACACAAGAAACCTATAGCTTCAATTATAAAGGGCAAGCGATCCCTACAGACAAAGCCGGGTATTTACTCGACTATACCCTTTGGGAAGAAGATATGGTTGAGTTGCTGGCGCAAGAAGAGAACATTGAATTAACAGAAGCCCACTGGGAAGTGGTGCGCTTCGTACGCGCATTCTATGAAGAGTACGAAACCAGCCCAGCGATTCGTGCTTTGGTGAAAGCTATGGCCAATAAGTTTGGGCCAGAAAAAGGTAATAGCCGCTACCTGCAGCGACTCTTTAAAAAAGGCCCGGCGAAGCAAGCCACTAAACTAGCAGGATTACCTAAACCTGCGAAATGCTTGTAAAGGCGATCGCACATTATATTTAAAGTGCTAGCGCCCCCGGTTAGCCTTCTGCTAAAAGCACTTGTTGATTTGCTTCACGGGTTGAAACCCGATTTAAGGTAGCTATCAGAAGAGCCACCCTATTGTTAACTGTTTTAGCCTTGGTGTTGATATTGCAACTCCCCTCCTACATTGGCGTTTTATCTCGGGTTTCAGGCATATTTTTCATACTTGCCTTTTACCGAACACCATAAACGTGAATGTTTTACATAAATGGACATAGGAGGCTGTATGACAGTTCAAAAACACTACGTAATTGTGGCCAACCACGACGACGCCACAGCTTACACCTATACCAACCACGGAAGTGCACTTGTTGAAGTAAAAAAGTGGCATAACGAGTTTAGTGGCGCGAGTGACCAAGACATTTATACAGATAAACCCGGCAGACAATCGGCTCCCGCTTCGCAAGTACCAGGCGTTGATAGCATGAATCGAAAAGATGCCGCCGAACTCGAAGATGAAAGATTTGCTAGTGACATTGCTGACTGGCTAGATGGTGAACGTAAACGAGGTGCGTTGGGCTCGATAGATATTATTAGTGGGCCTGGATTTCTTGGTAAATTGAGAAGCGGAATGTCATCTCAATGTTCAGACGTCGTCGACAAAGAAGTGAAAAAGAATGTTTTAGGCGCGGACGAAGAAACCTTGCTTTCCTACCTTAAATAAAACGTTATTTAGTAGTTAGATTGTCACAGGCGGCTGTTTTTATAGCCGCCTTCCTTTGCTCACTTAGCAGTTAAAGCTAGCGGTTTTCGTCAGCTTTTAACACATTAACCTCACCGATTGCCTCGGCGCTTTTAAACGTCTTTACTCGCGTAACTTCGAGATCGGTATAAATACGAGGATTATTCAAAATATATTCTACCTCATTGTTCAATGAGCCTTGTGTGTCAGCCGCTAACCACGCATTTATCGCATGTGCATTATGTGGAAGAAAGCAAGGAATGGATTTTTCATGATACTGGCTAAATCCCTCTACGGGTGGGCGCGTCACTACTGCACAGGAAAATAGGCCATTACTAAACCGCCGGTATACCGCGCCAATTAACAATGCACCAGTAGCCGGTTTCATTAAAAAGTGCGCTTTTCCTTTACCAAGTGGGTTTGACTCCCCTACTGCAGTTGCGACAACCACAGCGCGTCGTTCACGAATGAACTTGCTCCAATAAGGGCTTTCTAGATTTCGAGCGTTAAATGTTGTTCTATCACCTACGGTAAGCGCGTTTCCATTAGGTTTTGCGTCAAACCACCACGTTGCATCGATGGTGCTATCACCAGATACAATTAAATTGGTAATTTGTCGTTCTGGCACTTTTCCAAATGCAGGATAAAAGTTAATAACATTGCTTGTGGAAGATTCATTGACAAAAAGCGGAATGGTTTGTGTAAGCCCGACTTCTTCAAGAAGCGCAATAACGTCAGGTGAGTCAGTAATACGCTGTATAAATCCGCACATAAGTCCTCGTATTGAAAAATGCTTCCGCCATTTTAAAATTCTATAGGTTCCATATCTCAAAATATTGCATGGTAAATGAAAAAAAGGAAAAGGGATTCACCCATTTCCTTTTTTTAAAGATAAACCTCAGTTTGTTCAGTCTAACTATTTAGCGGTGTGTTTATCAAAAAACTCAATCATTGCAGTCCAACGCTCGACGTTGTTTTCTTCTTTATAGAAACCGTGTGCCTCGCCAGACTTCATCATCCATTCGTACGGTTTATTGCGCTTTTCTAACTCTTCTCGTAACGCAAAAGCATGCTCTTTGGGTACGCGGACATCTTCCTCACCTTGGATGATGAATACAGGTACCTTTATTTTATCGACGTTTTTTACCGGAGATTGGCTATCACCATCAGGCAATACACGATTCAAGTAGTTTATACCAGATTGAGACTCTGGAATGTCGCCTGCAGATTTCATCAGTGCTAGGTCATACACTCCTACAAAACCTACTGTACACTTATATAAGTCAGGTTCTCTAATGACACTTTGGAGGGCGGCATAACCACCATAAGAAGCACCATAAACACACATTCTATTTTGATCAACAATGCCTTGCTCAATTAGATAATTGACGCCGTCGGTCATATCGTCAATCATTAGTGTTCCCCAAGATTTGAAACCTGCTTTCAGAAATTCTAAGCCATAGCCTCCTGAACCTCTGAAATTAGGTTGGAATACAGCATAGCCGTGAGCCGCCAACACTTTAGCATCGCTTCTCATTTCAGTAAGTGTATCTTTTAAACCGTGAGGACCACCGTGTGGATGCATTATTAAAGGAAGGTTTTTTGATACACCTACTGGTAAAGTAAGAATGCCCGAAATCTCCTGACCATCTCTTGCCTTATAGGTAACAACTTTAGATTGGGGCATATCAAAATCGTTTAACCATGGTCGCGTATCAGTCAGTTTTGCTAACTGTTTTTTATTTTTATTAAACAGATAATAAGCCGTAGGTTGATTAATCCCGCCAACTGCTACAATCATCTTTGAGCCGTCATACGTCGAAGATGTGATAGACACTACACTGCCCTTAAACGCTTGACGTAAACTAGCTAAAATTCGTTGTTCATCCGTATTTTTAACTTCACTAAAGTAAGTAGCACTGAGGTCTTTATATTCATATTCCGCGCCTATGACTTCTTGCACTTGCCCTCTAACTTCGTGCAATATAGGCTCCACATCAACCATTTCATGGGCAGCTAAAACAGTGTGCTTTTTAGTATCAATGTTATAAGTTGCGACAGCATCTGTATCAGTTTCAATGGTACTAAGTCCAACTAGCGTTTTATCATCGGCCAAAAATACTAATGGATTGAAAAATGAATCAAATGATTCCGCCTGAAATGCCACTTGCCAGTCGTCGTTTACTGAACTTCGTACCATTAGCGTTACTTGATTATTTTCATTAGGATCTGAGCTCGTCATTGCCAAAGCTTCACCTTTGCTGTTGGTTATGATTCGTAAGCTATCTCCTGTAGATTTATACATACGTAACGGCATTCTACCCAACGATGCTTTTCGCCCATTGCTCACCTTCATTTTATAGAGATCCAAAAAAGGCTCTTTTGTTGACCCTTGAACGCTAAAAACGACGATGGCATCTGGATCGTCTGGTAAAAAATCTACGACCTGAGAGTATCGGGTATCACCACTTTTAGAGCGGTAGCCAGTGAGGACCACGTTATCACTGCCATCTGCATCCATCGCTAACAACTCTCCAGTCGGGACTGGTTGCTCTAGGGCGCCGACTTCACGCACCATGCTCAGTAAGAGACGTTCATCATTTAACCAGTTAAAACTGCCGACTGACTCTTTTCCCCTTCCTCGAGTGATCGATTGTACTTTTTGCTTTTCAATATCAAGTACCGTAAGGAAAACAACGCCATCATCATCTCTGGAAGTAGATGCCAGATATTTACCATCTGGGGATATTTTAATTTGTAAATACTGAGAGTGTTTTGCGAAAGCCTCTAAAACGGGCGTTTTCACTTCAGCATTTGTAGAAAAAGAGAAAGCTAGGCTTCCCAGCATAATCGTTTTCAAAAGCGATAAACGAGCTTTCATTTATAATTATCTCCATGTAAAAAAGCCCCCTATATTCGGGGGGCTTACTTGCACTCTAACCTGACTTAGAAAGAGTAAGTGATATTGGCGAACACACGACGCCCAATAAAGTCATACTGAGAAAAACGCGCAGCGTTTCCTACTTGGTCACCACTTGCTGAAATGCGAGGGGGCTTTTCGTCAAATACGTTAGCAACACCTACAAGAACATCAAAGTTATCGAATGCATACGAACCTGACACAGAGTGGTAGGTAGTCCAACTAGTTTCATCAATAAACGTAACTGTTTCATTGTTCACTGTCGTCGTGTTGGTTTCACTACCATAGAATTCATAGTCATTCGTTGCGTCGTAATAATTTGCTGTCCATGTAACGCTCCAATCATCTTTGCCGTAGCTAAGACGTGCAACACCAACATGCTTAGGCCTACCGTTTTCTCCTACTTCATTGTTGTACGGTGTATCTTCAAATAGAAGACCGAACTTTTCAATTTGCATAGTGTGTTCAACGGTGAAACGTACATTACCCCAATCAAATTCTTCATTGTATGAGAATTGGTAATCCACACCACGTACACGCTGATAAGCAATGTTTACATAGCCACCATTTATAATATCAATCCCATAGTCGTTTGTATCGGTATTGTTACGGCGAGTAAACAGGTCACAAAGTGGCTCATTAGCAAAATCAATTGAGTCGTAGCAACGATCAACAATTTCAGAACCACCTAAGTTGTCTATCTCGTCAAAAATTTCAATGTTGAAATAATCGATTGAGAACGCGTAAGTATCTTCCGGACTAGTAAATACAAAACCAATACCCTCAGCAACAGACGTCTCAGCCTCTAGTCGCCCTACGCCACCACGAGTAATAGATGTAGCGGAGCTTCCACCCTGAACGTAGTCCTCTGGAATACCCTCAGCAGAACAGTTTTCAAACACTGTATCTGTAATATCGCCTGAAGCAAAGTTAGCAACGTAATCTAAACAAGGATCTAACGCTAACTGTTGCAAGAAACCTGTTTGCTCTGCAAGGTATAGTTCATATAGCGCTGGAGCACGAAATGATGTACCGCGACTCGCACGAATGCTGTAACCTTCAGCTATCGTCCAGTTTAAACCTAGTTTATAGGTAGTATCATTTCCGTAAGTATTAACATCGTTCCATCGTCCAGAAGCTGTTAAATCTAACTTTTCTACTCCTGTAAGGCCTTCCAGTAGAGGTACCTTAAACTCAGCGTAAATCGCCTTAGTTAACTGATCACCGGCGGTGATGCCTGCACCAGATAGACCCCACGAGTTACCATTTAGCGTATTTTGACCTGGCTTATCTTTAATTTCATCTTTTTGAATTTGGAAACCAAAGGCTGCACCGACTTCACCTGCTGGAAGTGTAAATACATCACCAGTTATAAAACCTTCAAGGGTCTGCTGATCGTAGGTTGTTGTTCCTACGTCTTCACCGAAAAGAAAAGCTTCTTGTGCTGGTGTTCTGTTGCCGTAAAGAAATTGAGGATCAGTCCATGGGATATCAACGCACGTATTCCCGCTAAATTGCGTAACAGCGCCGCTGCATGTTGTGCCGTTCGCGAAGTTAGCTTGAGCCATTTCCATTGCATCTTGGAAAATTATTTCTTGTGTATAAGTACCGTCGTTGTGACTGTATTGATAAGAAAGGTCCCACGCCCAAAAACCGATGTCACCCATTGCACCAACTACGCCTCGGGTATAATCCACTTCGATTTCAGATGAAAAATGGTCGGTAAGTGCAACTGGAAAAATGCTTCCAGCGCCGTCAAAGCCATCGACTACCGAAGCGTCTTGAGGACCAACCTCTGCGGTCCAGAATTGGCGGTAACCATTAGTCTTAGTGGTACGTTGACTATGGATAAATTCACCATAAATAGTCACATCATCACTAAGGTTATATTCACCAGTTGCATAAATTGATGCATTTTGAGTTTCTGGTACTAAAGTTTCTCGTCCTAGGAATGGGTGATTTTGATCCCACCAACCTTCACTCGCATAGTTGTCAGTGAAAGAAACTGGATACCATCCCTCCGGCGTAGTAAAACCTACGTTTGCATCATTAATGCTTTCATAGCCGTTGTTGGCGAAAAAATTGTCATAATCAAAAGCGGCCTGCAAACTACCGCCATAGCCATCTGTCGAGACAGGACCGTAAAGCCAAAGGCCATACCCTGTTTCAGAACAATGATAGTCACCAGTGCGGGGGTCAATCGGATCGTTTCGTGAACCGTCAGCTGAAAATTGAAGTCGCTCAGTACAATTTAAGTAATCGCGATCGCCTCGGCTTAGCATAGAAACTTTACGGTAATCAGCGGTTACTCGGAAAGAGCCTTCTGCATACTCTTCACCGAATGAAATATTAACACGACGGTCTTCGCCGCCAGACTCCATCGGCTGGCTAATATCAACGTTTACCGTCTTCTCGTCACCTTTCTTGGTGATGATGTTAATTACACCGGCTACCGCGTCTGAACCATAAAGCGCAGAAGCACCGTCTTTTAACACTTCAATCCGCTCTACTGCCGAAAGAGGAATACTGTTTAAATCAAAAGAAGAAACCGCTCCTCGAGTACCTGCTGGCCCTGCACGGCGTCCGTTCAATAGAATTAGAGTACGGTTTGGACCAAGACCACGAAGGCCTACAGTTTCTGAACCAGTACCCCCATCTGTTACATAGCCAACGGTTAACGCCGCGGTAATTTGATTGGAACCGGCAGCAGCTGTACTCGTACGAAGTAGCTCCCCTAAAGACTTAAGGCCCTGATTTTCAGCGTCCGCAACTGAAATGATGTCTATAGGCGTATCATTAGCAAAAGAGTCTGTGCGGATACGAGATCCTACCACTGAGATCTGCTCTACTGTGTCAGCGTCTTTTTCTACCGTGTCCTGAGCAGAAACGAAAGGAGCAGCACTTATTCCAAGTGCGACGATTATCCCCTGAGATAATCTATTAAGTGTGTTTCGATTTTCCATATCTATTCCCTGGAAATTTGCTTTCCGGACAAACAGAAACACCCGATGGGTAAGTCCGTTTATCCATGAAGCTTTCTTATGTAGGCAAAATGTAAATGCGACCTATTTTCATTTTTGAAGCTTGGGGAGATTTACATTTCATTAATGTTACGCAATGCGCAACATTAGCCAAAAGTATAAGATATAGCTAAAGGTGTCAATTGTGACATTAGTGACTGAAATATAAGTAATTTACGGGGAAAAACGCTTTTTATTTACATTTAGAAACAACTTTAATGGCACTAATAAATGAACTATAAGATGCTGTTTATATAACAAAATTATTACATGTAAAGATAATTTTGCACAGGCTATACGCGTCACTTTTTAATAGGTATGGAAGTAACCAATTAAAAGAAAAAACCCGATACCTCTTTACAAGATATCGGGTTGTTATTAATTAAGTCGCAACTATTAGACTTAAATTAACGTTGTGATTTAAACTGAAAAATAAATCTACATGCTAGTCGCTTTGATAACCTCTTGGCCTGCCATGTAAGGCACAAGCGCCTTTGGAATCGTAACGCTTCCGTCTGCCTGCTGATTGTTCTCTAAAATAGCAACAAGCGTACGCCCTACTGCTAAACCAGAACCATTCAATGTGTGAAGAAGTTCTGTTTTATTCGTTTCTGGGTTACGGAATCTAGCCTGCATGCGTCGTGCTTGGAAGTCCAACATGTTTGAACATGAAGAAATTTCACGATAGGTATTTTGCGCAGGCAGCCATACTTCAAGATCGTAAGTTTTACATGCACCAAAGCCCATATCACCAGTACAAAGCAACACTTTGCGGTACGGTAATTCTAGCTTTTGAAGAATAACTTCTGCGTGTCCTGTAAGTGCTTCTAGCGCGTCAAAGCTCTCTTCTGGCTTAACTAACTGTACAAGTTCTACCTTATCGAACTGATGCTGACGAATAAGTCCACGGGTATCTCGACCGTACGAACCAGCCTCTGAGCGGAAGCAAGGCGTATGCGCTGTCATTTTCACAGGCAGCGTTTTCGCATCTAATATTTCATCGCGTGCGATATTAGTTAGCGGAACTTCTGCAGTTGGAATTAGGCTAAGCCCCTGTCCTTCTTCAGTTGCTGGCTTGGTGTGAAATAGGTCTTCACCAAATTTAGGCAACTGACCTGTGCCATAAAGGCTGTCAGCGTTAACCAAGTAAGGCACATACATCTCTTGGTAGCCATGTTCTTGTGTATGGGTATCTAGCATGAATTGAGCAATTGCACGATTTAGGCGAGCAATATCGCCGCGCATCACTACAAAGCGGCTTCCCGTAAGCTTACTTGCGGTAGCGAAATCTAAGCCGTTGTTTAAGCCTTCAGCCACATCAACATGATCTTTAACTTCAAAATCAAACGTGCGTGGTTCGCCCCATCGAGAAATCTCAACATTGTCATCTTCGTCTTTACCCGCTGGTACAGACTCGTGCGGCAAATTAGGAATGCCTTGCGTAAGGGTGTTAATTTCTTCCAACAGTTCGCTAAGTTCCGCTTTAGCGGCGTCAAGCTCGTCACCAAGCTTACCCACTTCAGCCAATAGCGGTGCAATATCTTCGCCCTGCGCTTTTGCTTTACCAATGGATTTACTTCGTACGTTACGCTCGTTTTGCAGATCCTGTGTTCTGGACTGAAGTGTTTTTCTTTTTTCTTCAAGCGAACTGAAAGCTGCTACATCGAGGTTAAAACCACGGGCAGCTAATCGCTTAGCTGTTTGTTCTATATCGCTTCGCAAACACTTTGGATCTAACATGTGTTTCTAATTATCCTTTCATCAATTGAATGGCTAGCCAACCTGCTATTAGGCAAGCGCCAACGTTAAGAAATACATTTGCTGCGGCTTTAAGCCACAACCCGTTTTCTAATAAAGTTAAGGTTTCAACGGAAAATGTTGAGAATGTAGTAAAGGCACCTAATAGCCCTACACCGATAAGCGCTCGGTAAGGAGAGTCGCTTAAATCATGACGTTCGATAAAACCGTACAGTAATGCGAGTGCAAACGACCCGACCACATTCACTGTTAGTGTACCAAACGGCATGTGTTTTCCAAATAAGGAATCAACACTTGTGGTAACAAAATAGCGTAAACAGGCGCCGGTCGCACCGCCAGCGGCAATAAAACAATACAAAGCTAACCCTTGAGGCACGAAAACTCCCTAGCGCATTTTTTATTAACTAATTCATATAATCTGAACTAGTTGAGTTACTTGTCTGCAACTTTACCTTTTATTGTTACTTCTCGCATTAAGTGAATCTAGAAATTCACGCTTGGCTTTCAAAGCTTTCTCTAAACCGCGTTCATTAGGGTTATACAAGCGAGTTCCGGTAAGGCTTTCTGGGAAGTAAGACTCACCCGCGGCAAACGCGTTCGGCTCGTTGTGAGCATAGCGGTAACCATCGCCATGACCGAGCTCTTTCATTAGCGACGTAGGCGCATTGCGTAAATGCATGGGAACAGGTGCATCAGAGGTTTTACGCGCCAATGCTTTTGCTTCGTTAAACGCCATATATACCGCGTTACTTTTTGCAGCTAACGCACAATATACCGCAGCTTGAGCAATAGCGCGCTCGCCCTCTGCGGGCCCTACTCGGTGAAACGTGTCCCAGGCATTAATACAGAGCTGCATTGCTCTTGGGTCTGCATTACCAATGTCTTCAGACGCGATAGCAAGTAGACGTCTTCCTACATACAGCGCGTCTCCCCCGCCATCAAGAATTCTTGCGTACCAGTAAAGGGCTGCGTCTGGATCTGAGCCTCTAACAGATTTATGAAACGCGGAGATTAGGTCGTAGAAGGTGTCGCCTTTATTGTCGTAACTAGCAACTTTTTCGCCTACCGCATGCTCAACATCGCTTACGGTTATTTCGTTTGCTCCGGTGAAGTCGGCAGCAAGCTCTAAATAGGTGAGAAGACGACGTGCGTCGCCGCCACTTAAATCGATAAGCGCGTTTCTGGCTGTTTCTCCAATACCAAGGGCTCTGTCACCCAGACCCTTTTCGGTATCGCTTAGCGCTCTATCAATCAATTCAGACAGTGCTTCGTGTTCGAGTGTCTTTAGCACATAAACACGTACACGAGATAAAAGCGCTTTATTTAATTCGAACGAGGGATTCTCTGTCGTTGCGCCAATAAAGGTAACAACACCAGACTCAACAAACGGAAGAAACGCGTCCTGCTGACTTTTGTTGAATCGGTGTACTTCGTCAACAAACAACAAGGTTCGCTGGTTATAACGGGCGTTTTCTTCAGCCGTATCCATGGCGGCTCTGATGTCTTTTACCCCAGAGGTAACCGCAGAAATACGCAATACAGATGCGTTGGTGTATTGAGCAATGAGTTCAGCAAGGGTAGTTTTACCGGTACCGGGCGGCCCCCACAAAATCATAGAATGACAGTGACCCGCCTCTAACATTTTACGTAGAGGCTTACCTTCGCCAAGTAAGTGTTCTTGACCGCTGTACTGCTCTATGGTGACTGGGCGCATTCGCGCCGCGAGGGGCGCGAAATCTTGATTAACGCTGGTCATCAATTATGAAGCTGTCTGGAATATCAACTGAGAACGTATCAGCGGGCACTGGAAAACGCGTTTCAATATTACTGAACACCAAAGTGCTGATTTGCTGTTGCGCATCGAGCATATTAAGCGAAGCGAGTTCACTGTCTTGGTTAAAGGTTAATGTAAGCGTTGCGATTTGGCCGCCTTGTTCTTTAGGCGTGATTTGGTAGCTTTTTGTTGCGCTAACACCATTGATGTTGTCTGCCGCGCCCTTTTCAGGTTTTAAAGCCGATGAACCGCTATTTAATTGATCGATAGAGAACTTTGACCACGTTGCTTCATCTGTCGATGTAAGCAAAACAATAGGGTTATCTTTAATCGCATTGTCTTGAGATAGGACTGTCACCTGCTCTACAAAGGTATCCACATTCCAAACCGCTTCGCCATCGGCAACCAAAAGGGTTTCATCAGGAAACGTTGTTTCCCAGCGAAGCTTATTAGGGCGGGTCATGGTCAGCGTGCCTTGTGCTTCGTGAACGACATTTTGCTGTGCATCGACTACTGTCTGCGCAAAGCTTGCACGAAACTGCTTCATATTACTTAACAAAGCCTGCAGTGAAGTACTCGCAGAATCTTTGATAAGCGATGAAGTTTTAGGCTGACTAGTGTTTACTGTGGCATTAGCCTGAATAGCGTCATGAGCACTGACAACCTCGTGAGCATTGTTCTTGCCTATATTTGAACCTGTTGTATCTAATTCTACCGCAGCGTTAGCAGCAGTCATTGCTGTACCTGCCGTTACCAATGCACTCACAAAATAAACCGAAACTGCTTTATTCATTTATTCAATCCATTCGTTATTCTTTGTGGGGCGGCGGTGCAAGAACCTCACGGTTCCCGTTGTGCCCCTGTGCACTTACGACACCACTCATTTCCATTTGTTCAACCAAGCGCGCAGCCCGATTGTAACCAATTCTAAACTTACGCTGCACACTCGACACACTAGCTCGACGTGTTTCAGTAACAAACGCCACGGCTTCATCATAGAAGGCATCAAATTCTTGATCCTCACCCTCAGGCTGTTCGCCTGGCAGTAAGACTTCAGCCGTCGCTTCGCCATTCAGGATCTCATCAATGTATTCAGGCTCACCACGTTTCTGCCAGTCTGCAACTACAGCATGTACTTCGTGATCATCCACAAATGCACCGTGAACACGGGTTGGCACAGGGCTACCAGGAGGCAGATAAAGCATGTCACCCATCCCTAGCAAAGTTTCTGCGCCTTGTTGGTCTAGAATTGTTCTTGAGTCTATTTTACTAGAAACTTGGAATGCACAACGGGTTGGAATGTTGGCCTTGATCAGACCCGTAATAACATCTACAGACGGACGCTGTGTGGCAAGGATTAGATGAATGCCCGCAGCACGTGCTTTCTGTGCGATACGTGCAATAAGCTCTTCTACTTTTTTGCCCACTATCATCATCATGTCGGCAAATTCATCGACCACTACCACGATAGCAGGAAGTTTGGCTAAGTCAGGCGCTTCAGCATCCATACTTTCTTCATTCTTCCACAGTGGGTCCTTTATTGGTGTGCCATTAGCAATAGCTTCTTCTACTTTCGCGTTATAGCCTTTTAGGTTACGCACGCCAAGAGCGCTCATTAGACGATAACGACGCTCCATCTCACCCACGCACCAACGAAGGGCATTGGCGGCTTCTTTCATGTCGGTAACCACTTCAGCAAGCAAGTGAGGTATGCCTTCATAAACGGAAAGCTCAAGCATTTTCGGGTCAATCATGATCATGCGAACATCTTCTGGCGTGCTCTTATAAAGCAAACTAAGAATCATAACGTTCACACCTACAGATTTACCTGAACCTGTAGTACCCGCAACCAAAAGGTGAGGCATTTTGGCTAGATCGACCACCACTGGCTGACCTGAAATATCAGCGCCCAACACCATGGTTAATGGTGATTTATTAGACTGAAAAGTATCGCAGCTAATAACTTCGCTCAGCCGCACCATTTCACGTTTTTTATTCGGCAGTTCTAAGCCAATTACTGACTTACCCGGAATAACTTCCACTACACGCACCGAGATAGCTGACATAGCGCGGGCTAAGTCTTTCGACAGTCCTGAGATCTTGCTCACTTTTACCCCAGGTGCTAAATCAAGCTCAAACCGGGTAATAACAGGGCCTGGGAACACGCCAACCACCGTCGCTTCAATGTTAAAGTCAGCCAGTTTTTCCTCTACCAAACGAGAAATACCTTCAATCTCTTCTGGCGTAAGCGGGTTTTCATGTTTGTCGGCACGTTCAAGTAAATCAAAGGACGGCATAGGTGGTAAATCAGGGTCTAACTCACCTGCCCTCGCCTTCACGGGTTTGGCACCTAGTGCAGCAGGCGTAAATGCTTGGTTAGCACCTTGACTCGCTCCCTGAGTTTCAACAGTTTGCGACTGTAGCGTTTCCGTATTTGGTTCGCTACCTTCAACAGATGGCGCGCTGTTATTTGCAGAAGTTATTGGCTTGCTTCCAGTTTCGTAAGGCAAGTCTTCATCAAACTCTTCTAAGTCGTCGAAGTTAATATGCGGACTTTGCTGCGCTTGGTGTTTATGCTCATGTTGACTGCTATCATCTTCTGACTGAACTGAGTCATCTTGGCTCGATTTACCCAAACCCACTTTGTCTTTAAAGCTACCAGTAACCGCACTACGCATACCTGACAATGAGAACGACGACTTTTTCGTCTCAGCTGCATCTACATCTGCACTTGATGTCGCATCGTCTTCCTCGGCGTTGACAGTATCGTTGGGATTAGATTGAACAGACTTGTCTCCGTCATAGGTATAAAACGGCGGTTCATCATCTACATCGTCAATGCCAAAGGTAGGCTCACTGCGTGATGGCGTAGTTTTCTGTGTCTGTGATGGTTTTGTCTGTGCAGTAGAAGCCAAAGGTTCAGCGCGCATACTGGTAATATCTAGCTCTGCACCTTCGTCGCCACTTTGATTAGACGATTTGTTAGCTAGGGCTAGTCGCGGCATTTCAAATGCTAACAAACTCTGAGGTGCTGAAAGAGTCTTACGTCCTAACCACAGCGTACCTTCACCTAACCTGTCGATAATAGTGAGCCAGCTAATACCAGTTAGTAAGGTAAAGCCCGTACAGAAGAAACAAAGAAGTAGCAAAATTGTGCCAGCGGTATTGAAGTAAGGCACTAGCGCTGAACTAATTACGTCGCCAACAAAACCGCCGGCTGAAAAGTTGTAGATGTCGTCAAAATTTATACTGGCGATGCCCGTTGCACCGAGGGCCATCAACAGCCCACCGATAATTCTTAATCCAATAGTAAGGTAATCGAATTCATCGAGTTCTTTAATGTGTTGGAATAGAAACCACCCTAAGAAGGCGGAGCCGAAAGGCAGCAAATACGCTAAAAAACCAAATGAGAATAGCAGAAGATCAGCGACCCACGCCCCTGTTGCTCCAACCCAGTTGTGAACGTCGAGTTGTAATCCAGCCTGACTCCAACCCGGGTCTCCTGGATGAAAAGATGCTAGTGCCAGCAATAAGAAGAAGGCGAAAACACAGGCGATAATCATACCTGCTTCCCACACTCGCTGAACCCCTGTTAATCGCGCCATAACCCTAAAAAACCTTCAATTTCCATCGCATGTATTACCGCAGATAACTTTTTACGCTATGCGGTAACCGCAGTACTAACCGCAACAAAGAGCTTAGCGAACTCTTTGCTATTCCTACATAATTATTATTGATTTACTTTTTGGTAAGTTACTGAGCGCACAACTGAATTAATACACCCATCCCCTACCCAGTGCTTTAGCGTGCTGTTAATCCTTTGCTAAAACACAAACACTGTATTTTTGCACAGCCTACCACAAAACCACGCTATTGAGCCACGCTTTCATTACTTCAAATTAATGCGCAGCGACGATGTACTTTTTACTTCTTCCATCACAACGTACGTCCGCGACTCACTCACTCCGGGCAAGCGCAGTAAAGTATCACCTAATAATTTCCTATAACTTCCCATATCTGCAACGCGTGCTTTAAGAAGGAAGTCAAAATCTCCGGACACCAGGTGACATTCTTGTATATCGTCATGCAGTTTTACCGCAGCAGAAAATTCTGCAAAGATATCTACCGATGTTTTCGTTAACGTAATCTCTACGAACACAAGCATAGCTGCGCCGAGCTTTTCTGGGTCAACGACAGCATGATATCCTTTTATATAGCCCTGAGCCTCCAGCCTCTTAACTCTCTCAAGACAGGGGCTGGGGCTTAATCCCACTTCTTTAGCAAGTTCGACGTTTGATATACGCCCGTTTTTCTGTAACTGTACCAGGATATTCCTGTCTATTCGGTCTAGGTGTTTTGGTGTCTTTACCAGCATATAAAATATCTTAAAAGCATCTTTTAGGAGAATTATATGCTACAAACGCCCATTCTTCAGCAGATAGTTCGTTTTTTTATCACGTATACTCCGCAAATATGTTCACGTGCTTCAAAGCCGAACACTATTTATCAAAAGTTCAACCAGAGCCGCTTAGAAGCTCACTATAAGATTGAGGACTATACATGTTAGTTGGTGTACCAAAAGAAATTAAGAACCACGAATACCGTGTTGGCTTGACGCCAGCAGCTGTAAAAGAGTTTGTTAGCCACGGTCACAGCGTTTTAGTAGAAACGAACGCAGGTGACGCAATAGGTTTCACTAACGAAATGTATGTCGAAGCAGGCGCAGCCATTGCATCAACGGCTGAGCAAGTGTTTGCTGAAGCAGAAATGATCGTAAAAGTTAAAGAGCCTCAGCCTAACGAGTGTAAAATGCTTCGTAAAGGCCAGACACTATACACCTACCTACATTTAGCGCCTGATCCTACGCAAACAAAGCTGCTTGTTGAGTCTGGTGCAACTTGTATCGCATATGAAACAGTGACTGACGACCGCGGTGGGCTTCCACTACTAGCACCAATGAGTGAAGTAGCTGGCCGTATGTCGGTTCAAGCTGGCGCGCATTACCTTGAAAAAGCACACGGCGGTAGCGGTACACTTCTTGGTGGCGTTCCGGGTGTAGCACCAGGTAAAGTACTGGTTATCGGCGGTGGTGTTGTTGGTACTAACGCAGCAAAAATGGCACTAGGCCTTGGTGCTGACGTTACTATTCTTGACCGCTCGCTTCCTCGCCTTCGTCAAATCGATGATATCTTTAACGGACAAGTAAAAACGGTTTACTCAACCGTTGACGCTATCGAGCACTACTCTTCAAAAGCTGACCTTGTTGTTGGTGCGGTACTAATTCCTGGTGCAGCAGCTCCGAAGCTTCTTACTCGCGAACAAATTAAGGCAATGAAACCTGGTTCAGTGCTTGTTGATGTTGCTATCGACCAAGGTGGATGCTTTGAAACATCTAAAGCTACCACACACCAAGACCCTGTTTATGTTGTTGACGATGTAGTTCACTACTGTGTTGCAAACATGCCTGGTGGCGTTGCGCGTACTTCTACGATGGCACTTAACAATGCCACATTGCCATTTGGTCTAGCCTTAGCTAACAAAGGACCAGCGAAAGCAATGCTAGAAGACAAGCATTTGCTTAACGGCCTAAACGTGCACGAAGGTAAGGTAACTTACAAAGCCGTGGTTGACGCACTAGGTGAAGAACTAGGTCTAACCTATACACCAGCTGAAGTAGCGCTTAAAGGCGAATAACTTCTAAAGATTAGTCTCGGGTGGGCCTGTGGCCATGCCCTTGAATAAGAAAATCGGAATAAAAAAGCTCGGTATGTGAACATCACATCCGAGCTTTTTTGTATTCGAATTAAGTCTAACCGTTTATTGATGCGTTTACTGCTTTCAGTACGGCAATAGGGTCTTCCGCTTTAGTGATAGGTCTTCCCATAACTAAATAGCTCACGCCAGCTTTCATAGCATCGGGAGGCGTCATGACGCGCTTTTGATCACCAGCATCTGCGCCTACTGGGCGAATACCTGGTGTAACTAGCAGAAAATCGTCGCTGTGTTTTTCGCGTAATGCGCTGGCTTCCTGCGCTGAGCAGACAATGCCGTCTAATCCTGCTCTTTCTGTTAGTGCCGCCAGACGCAGCACTTGTTGCTCTGGTGTAACACCGCTTACTACATCAGCCAACTGCGCTTCATCCATGCTGGTAAGAACGGTAACCGCAATAAGTTTAGTTTGAGGGTTGCTGCTTGTTGCAATCGCCTCTTTAGCTGCTTGCATCATAGGTAGGCCGCCCGATGCATGTACGTTAACCATCCATACACCAAGCTCCGCCGCTGCTTTACACGCTTTCGCTACAGTATTTGGAATGTCATGGAATTTAAGATCCAAGAAAACGTCAAAGCCTTTAGCGATTAGCGCTTTTACGAATTCCGGTCCAAATAAGGTGAACATCTCCTTGCCCACTTTTAGCTTGCACAAGCTTGAATCTAATTTATCAACAAACGCCAATGCAGTGTCTTTATTGTCATAGTCTAATGCAACAATAACGCGTGGGTCATGCATGTTCTTTTATTCTCCGTCTAGCCCTTTGATAGGTTTTACTACGCCCCACTTTTTACAGCTAGGACATAACCAATATAATTTTCGACCGGAAAAGCCACAGCTGCCACAGCGGTATTTAGGGCGCTGCAACATTTGCTTTTCCACCAATTCTTTAAGTAAGCGTAAGCTATCAGCCGTGGTTTTATCTGAAAGCTGGTCAATGTAAAGCCCCATAAGGGTTTTAAAGCCGCGCATAGTCGGGCGTTTGCGAAGTTGCTCAAGTAAGTATTCAGCCGCCTGTGCCGTTTCACCGCGCTTCATAAGCACATCAACCATGGCTAAATAGGACGTAGCACACTCTTGCCAGTGCGCTTCTAAGTTCTTCTGAAAACTTTCCCAGTCGTCAGTTTCTTCAGCAATTTTTTCCAAACTAGGTACGGCTTCGCTGAACCAGTTGATATCGCGTTCGGCCACTTGCGTAAAGTACGCGTTGGCATCAGTAAAGCGTTTTTGATCAAGCGCTATATCACCTAACATAAGCCACGGCCTAACCGCATGTTCGTCGGCATTTACCGCTTTTTGTAATAAGGTCAATGCCGCCCCTTGGCTATCGTTCTTCAACTCAACCGATGCTTGTTCACAATAAAAGTGTGCAAGGCGTTCGCACAAATCATCATTGTCACCATGACACTGCACCATACGTTCGGCTAATTCGATGGCTCTTTCCCACTCTTTCGTGGTCTGGTAGATACTGAAAAGTTGCTGTTGAGCTACAAGGTAGTGTTTATCGCTGTTAAGCAGTTGAAGAAAAGCATTTTCAGCACGCTCTAGAAAGCCTGCTTGTGTGTAGTCGTGACCAAGCTCCCTCAGTGCATTTTCTCGTTGAGCCGGCTGGAGCTCATCACGGCTAACTAAATTCTGGTGGACTTTAATTGCGCGGTCTATTTCACCTCGGTGACGGAAAAAACTCCCCATCGCGATATGCGTCTCTACTGTGTCGCTATTCACGTTAATCATTTTGATTAGCGTATCGACTGCTTTATCAGGTTGGTCTGAGAGAAGGAAGTTTAGCCCCTTGTAATAATGCTTAGATAGAATGCTAGACTGCTTTCGCTGCGCTTGACGGACACTATTTCGGCCCATTATCCAGCCGTAACCTGCCGCAACAGGCAAAAGGAGAAACAGCAGTTCGAGCATTAGTGTTCTTGTTCCAGACTCTGTATTTTAGACTGCGCAGACATCAGCTGAACACGTAATTTTAGCCAGCTCATTAGCATTACCAAAATTCCGATACCAACGCCAATTGAAAGTGTTATCGCTATTAACGTCGATAAGCGAAGATTCGCCTGAGCAATTAAATAATTAACTGTTACTTGTGCTTCATTTTGTGAGCCAATGACAAACGCGATCGCGAGCAGCACCAAAATGATAAGAAACGTTAGGATCCCTTTCAACACTCAACCCTTTTTTGTTGATTTATTTACAAGAATAGCAAAATGCGAAAAGAGATAACACTAAAAGCGTAAGTGAAATGATGTTATACCAATCCGCATAGATATTTGCCCACTCAGAAGGCTTTGGCATTAAGCAGCGCCTTCGCTTTCTAGATCCTGACGTTGGGGTTTGGCAATAAGATTGTCTACCACTAAATCGTGGTGAAGGGCTGACATATTAGTAATAAAAATACAGTGTGTATAACCCGCCTGCATCGTTTCGAGCTTGTCATACATGGCTTTGTCTAGCTTTGATAGCTGGGCAAGACGCTTCTTAGTTAATGGCGTTATCGCACCGTGACATCGAATAGCAGTGACATCTGTGGCGCTGAGATGTATTTTTTCTTCATCTAACTGAGTTTTTATCTGTGTTCGCAACTTAGAAAAAAGGAAGTCGCGCTCTTTTATATACACTAAGCGGCTGTCGCTCTTTCTAACGCAGTGAACCACTAACGCTTGTTCAGATGTTTCTTTGAACATCGCCTCTAGAATTTGTGACTTGGGCTTAGCCTGCCCTTTGTCTGCAAAAAAGCCGTGCAGTGGGATAATATTTTGAGTGCGCGAAAAAGGATAAAGATCATCAGATGCGTCACTTTGATACACCGTTTTGAGCCTGTCTAACGTAAAGCGGTTCATCACACATAGTACCGATAAAGACGGCATATGCCTAACCGCCAATTCCCAGATATAACGGTGAGTTGAGCGTTGAATACGCGCAATATCTCTTACTTTGAAATACGCGGTATTTTCTTCAACCATATGATCGACGCTCGAGCTCACTTTAGCCTTACGTGTATCTTCAACAAGACACAACCTCACCACGCCCGTTTCCGCTTGGTAGTGCACAACCTTATATTTTTCACCTTTAATTTTCAGTTCCGGTACTGAAACACGAATTTCCTTTTGTAGCTCACTTTTCGGTGCAACGATTAACTTCATCCCGCTTGCACTTAGATCAGCAACCCGCGCATCAATCGATGTCAGCAGTCCAACTTTAATAGAGGCAGGTTTATCAATAACGTAACGTGTCTCACTACGTCTATCTAAATCCTCTTCCATAACATAATCAATTCGCCAGTTATTGCCACTAGCCCTCAATGTTTTTGACAAGGGTTTGAAATCGCATTTTGCTGAAAGGGTCAGATTAGTAAGATAAGCAGACACGTCTTTACAGTAAAGAACATGGGAAATCTGCGCCAGTTGCTCAAATTCTTTACTGGCAATATCGTGAATAGCGAACGCTTTTTGTTTATCTTCTCGCGTCACGCTATCAAGTCGACAATGGGTACAGATGAAGTCGCCACTTTTGGCAAGAAGATAAACCAACGCGTTAAGCTGTTTTAATGCCAGCAGTTGTCTATGCGTCGCTGTTATTTGAACGTTACCATTTTTGGTTTTGATGTTGCCATGAAAGACATACGCTTCATTGTACTTGCGCAGCTCGTCAACTAACGTCGCGAAGATAGGCTTATCTTGTAGGCTAGCCAATAGTTTTTCGGCGTCGTTATGCTCGACATTGGCTTTGGTAAACAGCGCAATAATGGGCTTAAGCGACTTCTTCTCTGGCGCGAGAAACACGGGCAACCACGGGCTATTTTCAAGTATTCGGTCGCGTTCTAGCTCTTGCATGGCGCGTTCTATTTCTAAATCACGCTGCAAAGGCTGTTTATACGCAGTAATCGCTACATATCGTTTAAGGGTTGCAAGAAAGCCTTTATCCACGTCGTCTTGAAAAACAAACGATGTCTCATACTTCCCTAAGTGCTTGTTGTATTTTACCGACTCTAGTTCAAGTGTTATTTCAGTCGGTTCTTTAGTAAGTCCTTTAACTTCAGGAATAGTGAACGTAATAATGTCACCAGTAGAAGCGTTCGGTGGCCTTTTCGTTTCAAGAGCAATGCCTTTGTGTGACATCGAACTGATTGAACAATGACGGCCTTTCTCAAAATCGGGGGAAGAAATAGTAAAATTTGGGCGAATTGCGATGTCATCGCCGAAATCTATATCAGTAAATGATTGGCTTTCAACATTAAAAGCATCGACAATTTTTTTGAACTGTTCTTTTTTTATTTGGTTTTGGTAGAAGTCTGAGTTCATTACTGACTCAAACACGCCTACCGTATATCTGTCTTGATAAAGCGATGTTTCGTTTTTGAGTATCTGCGCGCCGACTTTATCAAGGCGCATTTGAACCCCGAAGTGCTTGAATTTCATGACGGGGAATTGAGCAAAGGCAGAGTTATCAGCAGGTGCGTCGGTTAACGACGTTAATCGAACAACCTCCTCTTTTACTACTTTTCGAACACTACTAGGTAGACGCTTCGAAAACTTGTTAATTCCTTCTAACAGCTTGTTTTGTTGTTCATAAGGAATTAACGCGCGAATGAGCGGCTGGTATTGTTTTATTATTGCTTGTTCGTCGCCGGCTGACATTACTTCTATGAATACCGTTTATTATTATTTGAACAATATATAACCCTATTTGAGTTGGGGTCAATAGGTATCAAAAATTAAACGAAAGTATATCAGCAATAACGAGTGCCTTATTTTAGCTAAGGCAAATAGACTATTGAATTTTGCTAAATAACAATAGGGCAGCAGACACAAAAAAGCCGCTTTTCAGCGGCTTTTAAAATGCATTATGCGATTGAGGCGTCTACCCTTTCACGAAGCTCTTTACCAGGCTTAAAGTGCGGTACATATTTACCGTCAAGTTTCACTGTCTCACCCGTTTTTGGGTTTCTACCTACGCGTGGAGCGCGGTAGTGAAGAGAGAAACTGCCAAAACCTCTAATTTCAATACGCTCACCCTTTTGGAGAGTTTGCGCCATTTGCTCTAGAAGTTCTTTTATCGCCAGCTCAAGTTCCTTCGCCGGAATATGACGCGCTTGATCCGCGAGCCGTTCAATTAATTCAGACTTGGTCATGCTTAACCTCATTGTCAATATTATTGTTTAAACAGCTATCGCGAATTGGGTGTGCATCTGCACACCCACAAAAGCATTATTCGCCTTTAGCAGCTTTAAATGCTTCTGCCATCGCGTTAGCGAAACCAACATCTTCTTGCTGGTTAACTTTATCGATAGCTTCTTTTTCGTCAGCCTGATCTTTCGCTTTAACAGATAGGTTAACAGTGCGGTTCTTACGGTCAACGCCCATGAACTTCGCTTCGATGCTATCACCAACGCTTGCTACTTCTGTTGCGTCTTCAACACGCTCTACAGCAAGATCTGCAACGCGGATGTAGCCGTCAACTTCTTCAGCTAGGTTTACAGTAACGCCTTTCGCATCAACTGCTGTTACTGTACCAGTAACGATAGCACCTTTCTTGTTATCTGTCAGATACTTGTTGAAAGGATCTTCTTCGATTTGCTTAACGCCAAGAGAGATACGCTCACGCTCTGGGTCGACTTGAAGTACAACTGCAGAGATTTCGTCGCCTTTCTTGTAGTCGCGAACCGCGTCTTCACCAGACTTGTTCCAGCTGATGTCAGAAAGGTGAACTAGACCGTCGATGCCGCCGTCAAGACCGATGAAGATACCGAAGTCAGTGATTGACTTGATCTTACCAGACACTTTGTCACCTTTTTCGTGTGACTCAGCAAATGTTTCCCAAGGGTTAGCAATGCACTGCTTAAGACCTAGAGAAATACGACGACGCTCTTCGTCAATTTCAAGAACCATTACATCTACAGTGTCACCTAGGTTAACAACTTTAGATGGGTGGATGTTCTTGTTAGTCCAATCCATTTCAGAAACGTGTACAAGACCTTCAACGCCGTCTTCGATTTCAACGAAGCAGCCGTAGTCAGTAAGGTTAGTAACCTGACCGTTGATCTTAGTACCTTCTGGGTAACGAGAAGCAATTTCTTGCCATGGATCGTTGCCCATTTGCTTCATACCAAGAGAAACACGCTGCTTCTCTTTGTCGAACTTAAGTACTTTAACGTTGATTTCGTCACCAACATTCACGATTTCACTTGGGTGCTTAACGCGCTTCCAAGCCATATCAGTGATGTGTAGAAGACCGTCTACGCCACCAAGGTCAACGAACGCACCGTAATCGGTAAGGTTCTTAACGATACCCTTGATTTCATGACCTTCTTCAAGGTTAGCAAGAAGCGTTTCGCGCTCTGCGCTGCTTTCTGCTTCGATAACTGCACGACGAGAAACAACAACGTTGTTACGCTTAGCGTCAAGCTTGATAACTTTAAATTCAAGCTCTTTGCCTTCAAGGTGCGTAGTGTCACGTACTGGACGTACGTCAACAAGAGAACCAGGAAGGAACGCGCGTACACTGTTAACTTCAACAGTGAAACCGCCTTTAACTTTACCGTTGATAACGCCTTTGATAGTAGCTTTATCTTCGTAAGCTTTTTCCAGCTCAACCCACGCTTCGTGACGCTTCGCTTTTTCGCGAGAAAGGATAGTTTCACCGAAACCATCTTCAACTGCATCTAGTGCTACGTCTACTTGGTCACCGATAGCGATTTCTAGTTCGCCTTCAGCGTTTTTGAATTGGTCAGCTGGGATAGCACTTTCTGATTTCAAGCCTGCATCAACAAGAACGATGTCTTTGTCGATAGAAACAACAGTACCTTTTACAATTGAACCAGGACGTGTTTCTAGTTCTTGTAAGCTTTCTTCAAAAAGTTGTGCAAAATTTTCAGTCATAAGTCTCAAATAACTTTTAAGTTGATATCCACGCTTCTTATCCGGATAACGCGGGGTTATTAAAATTAGTCGCCACTTCCTGTAGCAACACTGCTTTGGATGCGATCAGCTCTCGTCATTAAAGGCGTGAGGAAATAATATCCATCGCTTTTTCAAAGACTTGGTCAATATCCAAGTCCGTTGAATCTATAATTACTGCATCTTGTGCCGGTACCAAAGGAGCCACTGCACGCTGTGTATCGCGCTCGTCTCTTGCCTTGATATCGGTTAAAAGGCGCGCAATATTAACATCCATGCCCTTTGCTTTCAACTGGCTATAGCGGCGTTCTGCACGGGCTTCTGCGCTTGCTGTAAGGAAAATCTTTACAGGCGCTTCGGGAAATACCACTGTACCCATGTCGCGACCGTCGGCAACAAGACCAGGATCTTGTTGGAAAGCACGCTGTCTGCGAAGTAGTGCTTCGCGAACCCGGGGTAATGCCGCAACTTTTGACGCCACGGCGCCAACTTCTTCGGTGCGAATATCGTCAGTAACGTCTTCGCCTTCTAAGATTATGCGAGTGCTATCGCCATTCGTCTCGAAACTAACATCAAGACCGGTTGCTAGAGGAACAACACATTCTTCATCATCACACGGAAGGTCGTGGTGAAGTGCAGCAACTGCTAATACGCGGTAAATTGCGCCGCTATCTAGAAAGTGCCACCCTAATTTCTTTGCCAGCAAGCTACTTAACGTACCTTTACCAGCACCACTAGGACCGTCAACCGTGACTACGGGTGTGGAATGCATACCTGCTCCATCGTTTAAATTACTAAAAATCGCGCGCAATTATACGCTTTAGTGAGAGATAAGCAATGCCGCCTCTAATTTGCGGCATTGAACATCAGGTTTAACCTGATTCAGATCAATGGGGCAAGTAAGGCGATTACCGGCATTGCCTACCATTATTTATGAGGAATATTTTTTGAGCCTTTACGCGCTATACAGTGTTTTAAAGCGGGTAAAGTAGTCTGGGAACGTTTTGCGCGTGCAGCCCGGGTCGTTTATTGTTACCGGCGTATCGCTTAACGCAACAAGCGAGAAGCACATGGCAATGCGATGGTCGTTATACGTGTCTATCTCAGCATGTTTTAGCGAGTCAGTCGGCCACACTTTAATATAGTCATGCCCTTCTTCCACTTTCGCACCCAACTTTTGAAGCTCGGTGGCCATAGCCGCAAGACGGTCTGTTTCCTTAACACGCCAGTTATAAATATTAGTCATGGTAGTTGGACCTTCAGCAAACAATGCCGTAGTCGCGATGGTCATGGCCGCATCTGGAATATGGTTCATATCCATGTTCACGCCTTTAAGCGGCGCACCCGTTATTTCAACATACTCATCGTTCCAAACCACCGTTGCACCCATGGCCTCAAGTACATCAGCAAAACGAATGTCACCTTGAATGCTGTTCTGGCCAATTCCGGTTACGCGTACCGTCCCACCTTTAATGGCTCCGGCTGCAAGGAAGTAAGATGCTGACGATGCATCGCCTTCAACCATAAATTTACCCGGCGCAATATACTTAGCGTCACCAGAAATCGTGAACGTTTGGTAGTTATCATTTTTAACAGTAACGCCAAACTTCGCCATGGTATCTAACGTGATATCGATATAAGGCTTAGAAACCAACTCACCTTTTATGCGAATAGTCACATCACCAGAAAATAACGGCGCAGCCATTAAAAGGGCTGTTAAAAACTGGCTAGATACACTGCCGTCTACCGATATTTCGCCACCGTTTAAAGTTTTACCTTTAATTTGAAGCGGCGGGAAACCTTCGTTTTTGAGATAGGTTACTTCAGCATCAGCTTCGCGCAGCGCATCCACTAAATCACCAATTGGACGCTCTTCCATGCGTGGTTCACCGGTAAGTACTGTGTCGACATTACTAGCAGCAAGTGCCGCGCACAAAGGTCGCATTGCTGTACCGGCATTGCCTAGGAAAAGCTCTAAGGGCTCAGCTACGTTGAATGCGCCACCATTACCTTGTACGACACATTGCGTTTTGTCTTCGCTCAAGCGATAGTTAATGCCTAATTTAGTGAGTGCATTGAGCATATGCTCAATATCTTCGCTATCAAGCAAGTTAGTTAATTCAGTTTCACCTTCAGCTAACGCGGCTAGTAGTAGTGCGCGGTTAGACAGACTTTTTGAGCCAGGTACATTGACCTCTCCCGATACTTTTGCAATCGGGTCTAATGTTAACTGCTCCATTTTATCCATTCACTCTTTCAAATTCGCGCATAAATTCAACTAGCGCAACAATGCCCTCTACTGGCATTGCATTATAAATACTGGCACGCATGCCCCCAACTGAACGATGCCCTTTAAGAGCAAGTAACCCTGCTTCTTGTGACTGTTTAAGGAACAATCCGTCAAGTTCAGCATTGGCTAAATGAAACGGCACGTTCATTTTTGAACGGTTGTCTGGGTGAACTTTACTTGAATAGAAGTCAGAGCTGTCGATAGCTGAATACAATAACGCCGCTTTTTCAGCATTGCGTTTAGCCATAGCGTCAACGCCGCCCATATCTTTAAGCCATTCAAATACAAGCCCCGCTAAGTACCAAGAGAACGTTGGCGGTGTGTTGTACATAGAGTCAGACTTTGCCGCTAGTGCATAATCGAAGATAGAGGGCGTTTCTTTACGTGCTTTGCCAACCAAGTCTTCGCGAACAATAACAACTGATAAGCCGCTTGGGCCGATATTCTTTTGTGCGCCAGCGTATATAACGCCATGTTTTGCTACATCTAACGGCTGAGACAATATAGTCGAAGACATATCAGAAACCAGCGGAACCTTGCCCGACTCTGGTAGCCAATCAAAAGCGATTCCATCAACGGTTTCATTTGGACAGAAATGGTAATACGCGGCAGATTGATCAATATCGCTCAGCTGAGGCTGCGCAACGTAGTGACAGCCGTCTTTTTCAGACACTTCACCCACCACTTTGGCGTGGTTATATTTGTTTGCTTCGTCAACGGCACCTTTAGACCAAGAACCGCTGACTAAGTGAAGACTGGTATCGTTAGCGTTGGATAAGTTGAGTGGTACAGCGGCAAATTGCCCACGCCCACCACCGTGCGTGAACAGCACATGGTAGTTGGAAGGAATGGACAATAAATCTCGCAAATCTTGCTCAGCTTTTGCCGCTATTTCAATGAAGTCTTTACCACGATGGCTTACTTCCATTACAGAGCAGCCTAGATCGCGCCAATTTGTAAATTCTGATTGTGCTTTTTCCATGACTTCTTTTGGAAGCATAGCCGGGCCAGCACTAAAATTAAAAACCTCTTTCATCGCGTTTTTCAACACCTGTAGATAATTACCGTTTAACTCGCTTTGTTTTGAACGTTTTGCGGGTCTATTAGGTAAACAAGCGGCTTAAGCCGCTTGTTTGAAAGAACACTGATAATGCGCAAGTATGAATACCTGCGCCCTATCCCTACTCTTCTGTCGTTGAGCCGTCACCGTCTTCTGCGGTGTTCTCTTGCTCTTGAACAGCAGTTTCTGCTTGTTCTGGCGCATCGTCTGAAATGATTAGGTTACCGTCTTCGTCGAATTCTTGTAACTCTTCCACTTCTTCAATGCGTTGTAACCCTACAACGTGCTCACCTTCTACTGTACGTATTAAGCGAACGCCCTGTGTGTTACGGCCTACTACTGACACTTCGCCTACACGGGTACGAACCAGTGTGCCTTGGTCACTAATAAGCATAATTTCATTGGTTTCGTCTACTTGAACCGCGCCAACCACTTTACCATTACGCTCAGACACCTTAATTGATACAACACCTTGTGTCGCACGGCTCTTCGCAGGGTAATCTTCAAGCGGAGTACGCTTACCGAAACCATTCTCTGTTGCTGTCAGGATTGGGCCGTCGCCTTTAGGAACAATAAGTGATACCACTTTTTGACCATCTTGCAGACGAATACCGCGAACACCTGTGGCTGTTCTTCCCATAGGACGAAGTGCCAGAAGCTCTTCACCCGTCTCAGGGTCACGCTTAACTTCACCGGTTTCGCTGTCGCGAAGCTTCTCGTTGAAGCGAACCACTTTACCTGCATCAGAGAACAACATTATGTCGTCATCACCGTGAGTGATATCAACACCAATCAGCTCATCACCTTCGTTCAGGTTAACGGCGATAATACCGCTTGAACGTGGGCGAGAATATAGGCTCAGGTCAGTCTTTTTAACCGTACCGTTTGCCGTCGCCATCAGTACAAACTTGCCTTCTTCAAACTCTTTAATAGGAAGAATAGCAGTAATACGTTCGTTTTCTTCAAGCGGTAGGATGTTAACAATTGGGCGTCCGCGTGCGTTACGGCTAGCAAACGGCAACTGATATACTTTCAACCAGTACAAGCGACCACGGGTTGAGAAGCAAAGTATGTGATCGTGAGTATTAGCTACCAATAATCTTTCGATGAAATCTTCATCTTTCATCTTGGTTGCTGATTTACCACGGCCACCACGACGCTGTGCTTCGTAGTCTGTAAGCTTTTGATATTTCACATAACCTTCGCGAGAAAGCGTTACTACAACATCTTCTTGCTCTATAAGATCTTCAATATCAATATCGTGACTTGCTGCCGTAATTTCAGTACGACGCTCATCACCAAATTCATCACGTACTTTTTCAAGTTCTTCTTGAATCACTTCCATCAAACGCTCTGGGCTGTTTAGGATGTGAAGAAGTTCTGCGATGATCTCTAGAAGTTGCTTATACTCTTCTAGAATTTTCTCGTGCTCAAGACCTGTTAGCTTGTGTAAGCGAAGGTCAAGAATAGCTTGCGCTTGCTGTTCTGTCAGGTAGTACTTGCCGTCGCGAATACCAAATTCTGGCATTAGCCAATCAGGGCGTGCAGCGTCATCGCCTGCGCGCTCAAGCATTTGCGCTACATCACCTAAGTCCCAACCTTGTGCTACAAGCGATTTCTTGGCGTCTGCTGGGCTTTGTGACGCTTTAATCAACTCGATAATTGGGTCGATGTTCGCAAGCGCTATCGCCAAACCTTCAAGAATGTGAGCGCGGTCACGGGCTTTACGTAATTCAAAAACAGTACGACGTGTTACTACTTCACGGCGGTGAAGAATAAAGCATTCTAGCGTTTCTTTAAGGTTGAATACCTTAGGCTGACCGTTATCAAGCGCAACCATGTTAATACCGAATACCGTTTGAAGCTGGGTATTCGCGTATAAATGATTAAGTAGGACTTCGGCAGATTCGTTGCGTTTAACTTCGATAACAATGCGCATACCGTCTTTATCAGACTCGTCTCGCAGTGCAGAAACGCCTTCGATGCGCTTTTCTTTTACCAGTTCAGCAATCTTTTCAATAAGACGCGCCTTGTTAACCTGGTACGGGATCTCGTTAACAACAATGGTTTCTTTACCGTTGCTGTCAGTTTCAATTTCCGCCTTAGCACGAAGATAAATTTTACCGCGACCTGTGCGATACGCATCTTCAATTCCCTTGCGCCCACTGATCATAGCTGCCGTTGGGAAATCTGGACCTGGGATGTGTGTCATCAAGTCGTCGATGGTAATAGACGGATCTTGAATTAACGCTACGCAGCCGTTGATCACTTCGGTGAGGTTATGTGGCGGAATATTCGTCGCCATACCAACCGCGATACCCGATGAGCCGTTAACAAGAAGGTTAGGCACCTTCGTTGGTAATACTTCAGGAATATGCTCTGTACCATCGTAGTTAGGTACGAAATCTACGGTCTCTTTATCTAAATCGGCAAGTAACTCGTGCGCAATTTTAGCCATGCGAACTTCGGTATAACGCATCGCAGCAGCAGAGTCGCCGTCTACCGATCCGAAGTTACCTTGACCGTCTACTAGCATATAGCGAAGTGAGAACGGTTGGGCCATACGAACAATAGTGTCGTAAACTGCAGAGTCACCGTGAGGGTGATATTTACCAATTACGTCACCTACCACACGGGCAGATTTTTTGTATGGCTTGTTAAAGTCGTTTTTCAGTTCGTTCATTGCGAACAGCACACGACGGTGCACTGGCTTCAAGCCATCTCTTACGTCAGGCAAGGCTCGCCCGACAATAACGCTCATCGCGTAATCAAGGTAAGAGTTCTTTAACTCTTCCTCAATATTAACGGGGAGGATTTCTTTAGCGTTATCAGACATAAACTGCTTAATCCCTTTATCTTGGTTTGTTCTGCGTTATCCAGCACATCGCTTCACATCATTGTGAAAACAAGGCGTGGGAGCGCACTGTTATTATTATGTGGGTCATAATCGTGCTTCGAGTGTACCACTTGATGACAGAATTATGTAGCGCTTAATTACGCTTATTAATCAACTAAAAGGCAAGCGATTATTTTTCGTTCGACCCTTCTTATAATTTGTCTATTTCTGTTTAAAAACAGTGAAACACAACCTCGATTTACGATATCTTAAAAAGAGATAGATTAAGGATTGTTTTACTCATGACGAACGTCGATCAACAAGAAATCAATAAGTTCTCTGAACTCGCTTCACGCTGGTGGGATCCAGAAGGCGAATTTAAGCCATTGCACCTTATTAACCCACTTCGCTTAGACTTCATTAATCAACACAGTGAAGGCCTGTTTGACAAAAAGGTCGTCGATATTGGCTGTGGTGGCGGTATTTTAGCAGAGTCTATGGCGCGTGCAGGCGCGACGGTAACCGGCTTGGATATGGCTGAAGCGTCGTTAGAAGTAGCGAAGCTGCACGGTTTAGAATCAGGTGTAAAAGTTGACTACGTATGTTCAACTGCCGAAGCATTCGCAGAAGCAAATGCGGGACAGTTCGACGTGGTAACCTGTATGGAAATGTTAGAGCATGTACCCGACCCGGCTTCTGTTGTATTGGCCTGTGCTAAGTTGGTTAAGCCTGGTGGCCATGTTTTCTTTTCTACGCTTAACCGAAACCTAAAGTCGTATCTGATGGGGATCGTGGGAGCGGAATATATCCTTAAACTGGTTCCAAAAGGCACCCACGATCACAGTAAGTTCATCAAACCATCTGAACTTATGGCGATGACCGATCATGCTGGTTTGCTGCCTCGAGATATGACAGGTCTACACATGGACCCAATTTCTCAAGGCTTTTATCTCTCTGCGAATAATGTCGACGTTAACTACTTACTATATACAGTAGCGCAAAATTAATTTAACACTATATATTGGGTTGCGGCGATATTTTAAACACCATATATCGTGTTTATATAAAAACTATTTTCTAAGAATAAATTAATTTTTATGTCGAAGAAATTATTAAAAATGCTTGCAATCCAGATATTTTACGCTTGTAGAACGCTAAAAAGTTAGTTGTTACTAACATAAATTTCATGCCAGATTGAGTGCTTGAAATACCACCAGATATTGGGTTGCATTAAGACTAAAACCTCACTATCTTGTGTTTAATTCAGCACGTGATCCCAATGCAGATTTTCTGGGATCGCACAGATCGCTAACGAGATTATGGCAATGCCATATGCAGTGTGTGACATCAACCTCGCTGAAAATATAAATGCAGTGAAAAAATTAAATGAGCAGTCTCTACTTTGTACTTTCGGTATTGGTTTAGGCCGCTTTCGTGTGTGTTGTTATCTGGCGTGAGCCAATGGTGATAATCTCACTCACACTCAATAAATTAAAAATGAAAATGGGCATTACATAGCCCACGCATCAAGCGCTAACAGACAAACGGCCAGTAACATGAACAACAACTTATTAGTCACCAAACGCAACGGTGAAAAAGAGTCCATCGACTTAGAGAAAATCCACAAAGTCGTGACATGGGCAGCCAAAGGACTTAAAAACGTTTCAGTTTCACAAGTTGAAATCAAGGCACAAATCCAGTTTTATGACGGTATCAATACTAGCGAGATCCATGAAACCCTGATCAAATCAGCGGCAGATCTTATTTCTACCGATGCGCCAGATTATCAATACCTGGCTGCGCGCTTGGCCATTTTCCACCTTCGCAAAAAAGCCTATGGTCAATTTGAGCCGCCTGCCCTACTTGAGCATGTAGGTAAAATGGTTGATATGGGCAAATACGATAAGCACCTGCTTGAAGACTACACGCCTGAAGAATTCGCTGAAATGGACTCGTATATCGACCATTGGCGAGACATGAACTTCAGCTACGCTGCAGTTAAACAGCTCGAAGGTAAATACCTGGTTCAAAACCGAGTTACAGGTGAAATCTACGAAAGTGCACAGTTCCTATATATCTTAGTGGCGGCATGTCTTTTCGCAAATTACGATAAAGCGACGCGTATGGACTACATCCGCCGCTTCTATGATGCCGCTTCAACATTCAAGCTGTCATTGCCTACACCTATTATGGCTGGCGTACGTACGCCTACTCGCCAGTTTAGCTCATGTGTACTTATCGAAACCGGCGACAGCTTAGACTCAATCAATGCAACCGCAAGTGCCATTGTTAAATACGTAAGCCAGCGTGCTGGTATCGGTGTAAATGCAGGCCGTATTCGCGCACTAGGTAGCCCTATTCGCGGCGGTGAAGCATTCCATACGGGTTGTATTCCGTTCTACAAATACTTCCAAACAGCCGTTAAAAGCTGTTCACAAGGTGGTGTTCGTGGTGGCGCTGCTACGCTGTTCTACCCTATCTGGCATATGGAAGTTGAATCACTGTTAGTGCTTAAGAACAACCGTGGTGTTGAAGAAAACCGTGTACGTCACCTAGATTACGGCGTTCAGTTCAACAAACTAATGTACCAGCGCATGATGAAAGACGGCTATATCTCACTATTTAGCCCGTCTGACGTTCCAGGTCTTTACGATGCCTTCTTCGCTAACCAAGAGAAGTTTGAAGAGCTATACGTTAAATACGAAAACGACGACAGCATCCGTAAGAAGCAAATTAAAGCGATGGAGCTATTCAGCTTGTTCATGCAAGAGCGTGCAAGCACAGGTCGTATTTACCTACAAAACGTTGACCACTGTAATACACACAGCCCGTTTAACCCAGAAGTTGCGCCAGTTCGTCAGAGCAACCTGTGCCTTGAAATTGCGCTACCTACTAAGCCGCTTCAGCACGTTAATGATGAGAATGGTGAAATTGCACTATGTACGCTTTCAGCGTTTAACTTAGGTGCGATTAAGTCACTGGACGAGTTTGAAGAGCTGTCTGACCTTGCAGTACGTGCGCTAGATAACCTGCTTGACTACCAGGACTACCCAGTTCCTGCTGCATATAACGCAACGATGGGACGTCGTACGCTGGGTGTTGGTGTTATCAACTTTGCATACTACCTTGCTAAAAATGGCGTTAAATATTCTGATCACAGCGCGAACGGTCTAGTTCACCGCACGTTCGAAGCAATGCAGTATTACCTATTAAAAGCGTCGAACAATCTTGCTAAAGAAAAAGGTGCGTGTCCTAAGTTTAACGAAACCACCTATTCTCAAGGCATCATGCCAATTGATAGCTACAAGAAAGATCTTGATAGCGTATGTAATGAACCACTTCATTACGACTGGGATGCACTTCGTGAAGAAATCAAAACTCACGGTTTACGTAATTCTACGCTGTCAGCATTAATGCCGTCAGAGACGTCTTCTCAGATTTCAAACGCGACAAACGGCATTGAGCCACCGCGTGGTTTTATCAGCATTAAGTCGAGCAAAGATGGTGTTCTTAAGCAAGTTGTACCTGAGTACGAAACGCTAAGAGACCAATACGAGCTACTTTGGGATATTCCTTCAAACGATGGTTACCTACAACTTGTTGGTATCATGCAGAAGTTTATCGACCAAACTATTTCAGCGAATACCAACTACGATCCAAGCCGTTACGAAGGTAACAAGGTACCAATGAAGCTTCTTCTTAAGGACCTTCTTACTACGTATAAACTGGGTGTTAAAACACTTTACTATCATAACACTCGCGACGGCGCGTCAGACACATCTGCTCTCGATGCTAAAGCGAGCGAGCCTATGCCACGTCAAGAAGAAGTGGTTGTAGAGGAAGATGATGATTGTGCAGGTGGTGCGTGTAAGATTTAGAACACGCCCCCTGTTTAAATGGCAAATGCATAAAAGGAGTTAACTGCATTTGCCATTAACGTTTCGCAGCAAGAACACAAACAATAATACGCGTTAATCATTAAGTTTTTAGTTAGGCCATCATGAAATACACTACGTTTAATCAGCAAAGTACTAATCCATTGATCGAGCCGATGTTTTTCGGTAACCCCGTAAACGTTGCACGCTACGACCAGCAAAAGCATGCCATATTCGAAAAGCTTATTGAGAAGCAAATTAGCTTTTTTTGGCGCCCTGAAGAAGTTGACGTTTCTCGCGACCGTGTTGATTTCCAAAAATTGACCGACCCAGAAAAGCACATCTTTATTTCAAACCTTAAGTACCAAACCCTGTTAGATTCGGTGCAAGGCCGTAGCCCGAACATCGCGTTCTTGCCTATTATTTCACTACCAGAGTTAGAAACTTGGGTTGAAACATGGTCTTTCTTCGAGACTATTCACTCACGTTCGTATACCCATATTTTGAGAAACTTGTTCTCAGACCCAAGCGAAATATTCGAAGATATCGTAGTGAATGACGAAATTAAGCGACGTGCTGCTGATATTTCTAAATATTACGATGATCTCATTTTCGCCACTCAGCTTTGGCAGACACAGGGTGAAGGCGTACATACAGTGAATGGTGTTGCACACACTATCAACATGTATGAGCTTAAGAAGAAGCTTTACCTATGCATGAACTCGGTGAACGCACTGGAAGCAATCCGTTTCTACGTGTCTTTTGCCTGCACATTCGCTTTCGCTGAGCGGAAGCTGATGGAAGGTAATTCTAAGATTATTCGTTTGATTGCCCGTGACGAGAATCTGCACTTATCTTCAACACAGCATATCCTTAATTTGTGGGCTAAGGGTAAAGATGACCCTGAAATGGCGCAAATTGCAGAAGAATGTAAAGAAGAAGCGCGTGCTATCTTCATGAACGCTGTCGAGCAAGAAAAGCAGTGGGCTGACTACTTGTTCCAAAACGGCTCAATGATTGGTTTGAATAAAGAAATTCTTTGCCAGTACGTTGAGTACATTGCGAATCAACGTATGTCTGCTATTGGTCTAGACACCCCGTTCGAGATAAGCAGTAATCCACTTCCATGGATGAATAACTATTTGAATTCAGACAACGTGCAAGTGGCACCTCAAGAGTCTGAAATCAGCTCTTATCTTGTTGGTCAAATCGACTCTGCCGTGAGCGAAGACGACTTTGCTGATTTTGAGCTGTAAAACTACAGCTTAATGAGCAGCAACGATAAATCACTCCGCATCGACGTTGTCGATGTGGGGGCGATTATTTCCCCTTCTGATTCCACTATCTTAAACGCCCTTGAAGCAGCGGACGTTCATATTCACTACCATTGTCGTGAAGGCTTTTGTGGTGCATGCCGCACAAAGCTAATTGAAGGCGAAGTTGAGTACACCACAGATCCCCTCGCCTTCATTGACGACGATGAAATTCTTCCTTGTTGTTGCGTGGCTAAATGCCCGCTAAAAATAAAAGTACCGCTGTAAAATCTTCATTCATCGTTCTCACTATCACTCTCACAGTGTTTCTGCGCGTTAGAGTAATCCACTTCAATAGTTTTACGTAGCAACTTAACACTAATCAAACGTAAGGATAATGTTATGAGTGAAGTTTCTGGAAAAGTTGTCATCATTACAGGTGCAAGTAGCGGGCTTGGAGAAGCAACGGCGAAAATGCTTGCGGATAAAGGTGCTAAATTAGTGTTGGGCGCCCGCCGTGAAGACCGTCTTAAAAAACTTGTAGATGAAATTGAATCTTCAGGTGGCCAAGCTACTTATCAAACGGTAGATGTCACGAAAAAGGATGAAGTCAAGGCGCTTGCGAAAGCGGCCATAGATGCCTATGGGCGTATTGACGTGCTCGTCAACAATGCTGGTCTTATGCCACTCGCTCCGCTTGACGAGATGAAAGTTGACGAGTGGGATCAGATGATAGATGTAAACATAAAAGGCGTTATGTATGGAGTAGCAGCTGTATTAGGACAAATGCGAGAGCAAAAAAGCGGGCATGTTATCAATCTTTCCTCTGTGGCAGGTCATGTTGTGTTCCCTGGAGCAACGGTTTATTGCGCAACTAAATTCGCTGTTAAAGCAATAAGTGAAGGCATTCGCAGGGAGTCAAATGGTGAAATTCGCTCTACCAACATCTCACCTGGTGCAGTGGCGACAGAACTTACTGACCACATTTCTCACAAAGACTCAAAGCAAATGGCAGATGATATGTATGACGATGCTATCGATGCAGATGCTATTGCACGTGCAGTAACGTTTGCCATAGAGCAGCCTGGCGACGTAGACATAAACGAAATGATCATCAGACCTACCCGTCAGGAACTCTAATACAGCTCATTTCTAACGTAATGGTATTGATTGGCCATCTAATGATTAAGCCTGCAAATGCAGGCTTAATTTATTTCTGAATTTAAAGTACTTTTTCGATGGCATACAATTCTTCATCAATGACCTGTAAGCGAGATGCTACAACGGCTCTCGCGTCGTTTACGCCTTTATTATAAAACGATGCGCCCATTTCTTTACTAATGAAGTCCAGAAGAAATTCTCCGTCAAATTGACCAAGTTCCACGCTTAATTCATCATCAAAATATCGTTGCAGTTTAGCGACTAGCGCGTCTTTTTCCTCACGGGTAAATGCAATATCACTCATTGTCATCCTTCATTTGTCACTTATAAAATGTCACGTTCTTTGTTTTAGACTCAACTATCGTTTTTCTTGTTCGTTAGCAATTATAAACGTTTTAACGTTAACACGCCGCACGCCTAATTTTAGATTTTTTTAGCATGTAGACTCGGCCTGGTATGATTTTCGTATACACCTTGTAGACTTCTCTATTTTTAATTGCTGATTGTCTAAAAACAGATATTTTAATGCAGAGTCTACATGCCCTTTTGTTCAAAGCACTATCGCAATAGTTTGCGTAGATAATTACATCAAAATGGGGCATCGCTTTCACGTAATTTGCGAGGTTAACAATGAAAGTTCTACCTATTATCGGAATAACAACCGTACTAGCAGCAAATAGTTTACCTGCTTGCGCCAACCCTAACCCTCATAAAGATAAATCACTCCCTCCGGGTATAGAAAAAAAGTATGAACGAACAGGTGAATTACCGCCGGGTTGGGAAAAAAAGCTAGCCGTTGGAAATCGTTTAGATCGTGATATTTACAACCATGCCCGCATCATTGTGCCTTTGGGAGAAGACGGGTTAGTAACAGTTCGCATTGAAAACAAAGTGGTACGCCTTTTTCAAGCCACAAGGGAAATTGTAGAGATTTTAGATTAAGCCTGCTCATATCTGAAAGAGAGCTTCTGATATGGAGCTCTTAGCTCACTTTTACTTATGGCTTACTATCAACATTTGAAAATTGACTTGCCCTCACTCGACAGTAGTATCTGGAACCAACCATAGTTTTTTAGTTGGGTAGCCATCATGTTATTCCTGCAACACATCACGCAGGATATACTAGAGCCAGTTATTCTTTGTTGTACATCAAGACTCAACAATCCCCAACTTAATGACTTGTTTAACACTTCTATAATAATGGCGGCGTTTCATTTTCTATGATGAAAGTACAAACGGCCCCAATTGCAATAAAGAAATCAGGAACAAAAAATGGCAGCTAACGCACTGTTTAAGCCTTACTCACAGGGCAACCTATCGTTAACCAACCGAATTGTTATGGCCCCCATGACTCGTCAATTTTCGCCTAACGGCGTACCTACCAACGATGTAGCTGGTTACTATAAGCGCCGCGCTCAAGGTGGCACAGGTTTGATTATCACCGAGGGCACTACAGTAAACGATAAAGTCGCTACGATGGACGCAAATATCCCTCAATTCCATGGCGATGAAGCGCTAGCCGGTTGGAAAAATGTGGTAGATGAAGTTCACAGTGTCGGTGGGAAAATTATGCCTCAACTATGGCACGTGGGTATGGCGAGGGTAGCGGAAAAAGCGCCTTATCCTGAACTTCCAAGTGCTGGGCCTTCAGGTTTATTCAAACCAGGAAAACAGGGCGCTGAACCGATGACCGTTGAACACATTGAATCCGTGATTACTGCCTTTGCACAAGCAGCAGCAGATGCCAAAACTATCGGTATGGATGGAATTGAGATTCACGGTGCTCATGGTTATCTAATCGACCAGTTCTTCTGGGAAGGCACAAACCAGCGAACTGACAGTTGGGGCGGTAACATGGAAAATCGTGGACGATTTGCGGTTGAAATAATTAAAGCCATACGTGATGCAACCGGTCCCGATTTTCCGATCGTACTGCGCTATTCGCAGTGGAAACAACAAGATTACACCGCTCGTTTAGCGCACACGCCCCAAGAACTAGAACAGTTTCTTCTTCCGCTAAGTGAAGCTGGTGTAGATGTTTTTCATTGTTCTCAGCGCCGCTATTGGGAAAACGAATTTGAAGGCAGTGATTTAAACCTTGCAGGCTGGACGAAAAAATTAACTGGCAAGCCCACCATAACGGTAGGTTCAGTTGGGCTAAATGACGACTTCTTCGGCGCATTCAAAGGGCAAGATTCCAGCACTCGCTCAGTCGATGATTTACTTGAACGTTTAGACGCTGGCGAATTTGATCTGGTTGCTGTAGGAAGAGCGCTACTACAAGATCCGAACTGGGCAAACAAAATAAAAGAAAACCGCACCAACGAACTAGAGCAATACTCTGGTAAAGCGTTAGCAACGCTGTCTTAAGCCCTATTAAATTAAGCACTAGCGCGGCAAAGTTGCGCTAGTGCCTCTCCCAAAAGGACTCAAAGTCTGATTTGCTGAGCGGTTTTGCAATGAAATAACCCTGCGCATAATCACAGCCCATGCTTTTTAGAATATCGTATTGTTCTTGTGTCTCGACACCTTCCGCTACTACCTTTATTCCGAGTTTATTCGCCATCACAATAATGGCTTCGCACAGCACCTTATCATTGCTAACGTCAGTCATCGACTTCACAAAGCTCCTGTCAATCTTGATAAAGTCTGTAGGAAAGCGCTTTAAATAAGAAATAGAGCTGTAACCTGTACCAAAATCATCCAACGCGATATCAACGCCTGCTTGCCTAAACTGGAAAAGCTTCTTGGACACCATCTCATTGGCTTCCATTAATAAGTTTTCCGTGACTTCAAGAAGTATAGAACGCGCAGAGATCTTCTGGTCTAAAAGCAGGTTTAACCATTGAGTTATATTAGATTCTAAATTGAAGTAGTGGCTAGGTGACGTATTAATACTCACCTGCAGCTCTTGACGGTTTTGGGCTTTCCATTGTTTGATATTGGCACAGACTTCATTAAATACCCAATTACTGATATCAATGATGAGTCCAGATTCTTCAGCAAGTGGAATAAATTCATCAGGTGTAATTCTCCCCTTCGTGGGATGCTGCCATCGAAGTAACGCTTCAGCTTTCATCACTTTCTGGCTACTGAAACATGCAATTGGCTGGTACTCAATAAACAATTCTTTGTTCTTAACTGCATAACGCAAATCATTCAACAAGGTCATTCTCTTGATTGCTGCAGTTTGCATGTCGTGGGTATAATACTGATAGTTGTTTTTACCGAGATCTTTAGCACCGTACATCGCTTGGTCGGCATTCTTTAACAGGCCTTTGACATCTTTTGCGTCGTCCGGGTATAAGGTGACACCCAGGCTCGCGCTAGTATGCACACGTTCCAGCTCTAAACTATAAGGTTTTACGATCTCGCCAAGTAGCTTTTGTACGACCAGTTCTATAGAACTTAGGCCTTTAATGCCGTTTAGGATAATGACAAATTCGTCACCGCCTAATCGGGAAACGGTGTCATCTGAACGCAAACACTGCTTTATTCTTCTGGCGCACTCAATTAAAAGCTTATCACCTATATCGTGACCAAGCGTGTCATTAATATCTTTGAAATTATCAAGGTCCAAGAATATCACCGCTACCTTATCGCTCTCTCTATCGGCAGCCTTAATGGCTAACTGTAAGTGATCCAACATAAGGTTTCGGTTAGGAAGTCCTGTCAAAGAATCAAAGTTGGCTTGCTTCCATATAAGTTGATTCGCCAGCTCTCTTTCAATAGCGATGCTAGCGATATGCGCGAACTGTTCGATTAAGCGCATTTCTTCCGCTGTCGGTACTGCTCTTTCTCTATGATAAATTGCAAAAGTACCAATAGCGTCACCATTAGCTCCTTGTATTGGCTGTGACCAACAAGAGCATACACCAGCGCGCAATGCTAAATCTTTCCAATCGGTCCAAAACGGGTGCGTACTGATATCTTCAACAATGGTCGGTAAGTTCGTCGCGGCTGTATTTCCACATGATCCCCTGCCTACACCAAACTCAACGCCATCGATAGCGTCGTTATAAAAGTCGGGTAAAGAAGGCGCAGCACCCTTTTTCAGCTTGCCATCTTCTAATAGCAGGATACTGCAAATTTGATCTGTGTATTCGGCCTCTATAGCATTCACAATGTCGTGGAGTACGGTATGCAATGACTCTGCATTTACCACTTTCTCTAAAATAGCGCTCCTCACACGGGTGATTTTTTGTGTTTGAGCTAGCTTAAATTGGTACTCTTCCAACTGAGTTGAGAGATCATTGAATTCTTGTCGCTGTAGTTCCGACTCTACAAGTTTTGCAAGCTGCTCTAATTGCTGTATTTGAACGCAATTGAATATTTTTGGATTATTATCCGACACACATAGCGTTCCCACCGCAAACCCCTCTATCATCAGCCTAACACCCGCGTAAAAACGAATGTGAGGATGACCAACCACAAAAGGATTGCTTTTGAAGCGAGGGTCCTCTTGAGTATCTGGAACGACTAAGGTTTTGTCCTGCGCTATAGCATGGGCACAAAAGGCGACATCCCTTTCTGTTTCAGTCATATCGAGATTAATAGCCGACTTAAACCACTGCCTACTGTCATCGACAAATGTGACCGATGCGAATCTACAATCAAAAATGCTACTCGCTAGTCGAGTAATACGGTCAAAGCGTTCTTCTGGTGGGGTATCGAGCACTCTCAGTTTGTTGAGTGCGGCTAGCCTCTCATGTTCATTTACAATAGTCGGGGGTGTGCGCACAACTCACTCCTAAATCCAACACGGTCGAATTGCGCACATTGTGCAACACGCTTTCAATAGCGAGGTTAAGCCAGTTGGACATTATTTCTGCCGCTCTCTTTGGCTTTATATAATGCGTCATCGGCTTCCGATAGTGCTGACTCAATAGTGTCATGATGTTCTTTTACATAAGATACACCCGCACTAACAGTGATATCAATAAACTTCCCGTTCACATCTAGAGGGTTTTTACTTATTCGATCTCTTAACTTTTCAGCTAACTTGAAGGCGCCTGCGCGGTCGGTATCAGGCAATAAAAGTACGAATTCCTCACCGCCAATGCGCGCTACGCAATCTGCATTACGCGAAGACATTTTTAAAATTTTTGCTACGTGCTTAATCGCTTTATCACCCATGTCGTGGCCGTGAGTGTCGTTGATACGTTTAAAAAAATCGATATCGATCATCACCACCGACAGCGAACGCTTGTAGCGGTGACTAGCCGCTATTGCTTGTTGGGAAACAATCTGAAATGCCCGTCGATTTAGCAAACCAGATAGGTAATCAAAATTAGCGTCTCGCTGGAGCTTAGTGGCAAAACGACTTACCTTTGCCACCATTGGACGAAATATGAAAAACGCTTCAACTAATATGGTGAGAATAATGATGCCCAACACTACGTTTTGTGCATTTCTAAGGTCGTTTACTTTTTCCAAACTCTCTTTTTCATATTGCCCAACAATGTTGTGTAACGGTGTTAGCAGGTCGCTTTCTGCGAGTTGTAAAAACATCAAACTTCCGTTAGAAAACTGGACAGCGCCAACATTACCATTTTCTGAAAGTGCGGCCCTTATCTCGCCTTCAAATAACTTTATTTTCTTATCTACATCAGAGGGAGGCATAAAATAGAGGTTATACAGTTCTTCAGAAAGTGGGCTGGGTTGACCTTTTGATAATGCTTCAAAATGTGGTGCTAGCAGAAACTGATGGTTTTGCTTCATTTTCTCAATCGCAGCTATAGAAAGTCTTTTTGATTTTTGAGCGCCAGTTTGCAAGTAATCGACCGCAAACATACTGGCTCTTTGCGAAAGCATGCGTTGCTGACCACTTACGTTAACAATTTTGCCAGTATTGTTCTGCTCTGAAATGACTTCATCTAACATGAAGTGAACAACCAGAGACAGTACCGCAATCACTGAAAGCGAAATAACATAAGTTAGCGTTAACAATCTGCCTGGATTTCTTATCGTTATTGGATCTTCTGCGTTCATAACTGCGTTCCCATTATTTAGTGATCTACTACGTTAGCACTGTTGGAAAATTCAAATATTGCTCTTTAGTCTAGAAATATGCGTTAACGCTCCCCCATTAAACTTTATAGAACTATTTCGCCACGGCGGAAAATAACGCTTTTTCTGTTTTAAACGTAGCGTATAAAACGCTATTTTTTTATAACCAAGTAGATGCCACCCAACGTAGCTATTGAAGCAACCAGGATCTGCATTGTGAGTGGCTCACCAAGCGCTATCCACCCCATCAGCGATGCTATGACAGGCACGCTCAGTTGCACCGTCGCGGCGGTGGTTGATTTGATAAGGGGAAGCGCGCTGTACCAAATAGCGTATCCGCAACCCGATGCAAACACCCCTGATGCAAGCGCGTAATAAACACCCTCGCTATCTAAGACAAAATTATCTGCGCCCACGAAGCAAACCACACCAACCAAAGGAACACAGAAAAATGCGGCATAGACGAAATTACCCGATGTAGATAAAAGGGCTGAGCTACTTTTTTTACCCAAAAGCGAATAGACGCCCCAAGCCATACCCGCCAAAACCATAACCGCGCCTGCTAAAAGAGGCGGTGCTGCCGCGCTAGGCAACAGTAAGATAACAAGGCCTAAAAATGCCAACACAAACCCCAACCACTGCCATTTTTTAAATCGCTCGCCATTGAACAATCCTACAGAAATCATAGTGAGTTGCACGGCACCAAATAATAAAAGTGCCCCCGTTCCCGTGGACATTGCAATATAGGCATATGAAAAGCAGATAGCGTAAACGAACAACGAAATGCCACCGAGTACGCTGGCGTTGGTTTTTAGGCCATGAAAAAGGCCTTGAGAAGGCACGCTCTCACTTTTGCGACGTTGGAAATAAGAAGACAAAAGTAACAACGCTATCGCCCCGCTCGATAAGCGTAAGATAGTAAAACTAGCTGGATCTATATCGGTGTTAGCAAGAGCCATGCGGCAAAGTAGCGAATTAGCAGCAAATGCAATCATGGCAATAGCGACCAATACAAAGGTTTTCAACAAACCGAATCTCCCTAGTTTTAAACGCAAAAATGCTCAGCAGTACACTAACTTATCCCGTAATGCATCGAAAAGTAAATGCTTAAACGCAAGAGACAATATTTTACAACGACGTAGACAGGTCAAACTGCCAAAAACGAAAAAGAGGACCGAAAGGTCCTCTTTAAATTAGTTATTGCTTTATGAGAGTTTTAAAGCGATAAGCCTAAGCGCTCAGCCACTTCAATATAGGTCTCGACTACAGAGCCCAAACCTTGTCTAAAGCGGTCTTTGTCCATCTTTTTACGTGTTTCTTTATCCCACAAGCGACAGCCATCTGGTGTGAACTCATCACCTAGTACGATATTGCCATCTTTGTCGACACCAAACTCTAGTTTATAGTCTACAAGCAACATACCCGCGTCATCAAAGAGTGCTTTCAAAACACTGTTAACCTTGAAGGTCAATGCTTTCATTTCAGCAATTTGCGCTTCGGTTGCCCAACCAAATGATAAAATATGGTAGTCATTTACCATTGGGTCGTGAAGTGCATCATTCTTTAAGAAAAACTCGAAAATAGGTGGGTTAAGCTCTTTGCCCTCTTCCACACCCAGTCTGCGAACTAAAGAGCCAGCAGACAAGTTTCTCACCACACACTCAACAGGGATCATGTCGAGCTTCTTAACCAAAGACTCAGTGTCAGAAACCAGCGCCTCAACTTGCGTTGCAATGCCTGCTTCTTCAAGCTTTGTCATAATAAAGTGATTAAACTTGTTGTTTACTTCACCTTTGCGTTCTAGCTGTTCAATCTTCTCACCATCAAACGCCGAAGTGTCGTTTCTAAAGTGAAGAATAAGTTTATCGCTATCATCAGTGTAATAAACAGTTTTTGCTTTACCGCGGTAAAGCTCGTCGCGTTTTTCCATTCTCAGTCTCAGTTATATATCAAGGTTATCTTCTGACATGACCTCAGCAAATGCACTGTAAAGGTCGGAAACCTGATTTGCTTCAAACGGTACACTTTCATTATTCATGAAGGTAACTGACGTGCGATCTGCACCCGCTCTTGCAACTTTCAAACGATAGTCACCTTTCTTTAGCAACTCTTTATCGCTTGAGAATAAACCATCCCACCAACTACCTTGATCACCATTGTAAGTGACAAATAATAGGCCGTTTGATTTATCTAAATCTTTAACGTCAAAACCAAGCTTACGCAGTACTAACAGCATTCTTGGCCACGCTACATCATACTTAGCTTCTACGATATACGCCGCATCACCATCGGCATTAAAGCCCATCTCGGTATTGATACCCTGACGGATACGAGCAATTCTTCGTGTCTCTGCTAGCTGAATTTGGTACTCATAGTGACCAACAACTTGGTTCAACACCTCAACTTCTTCGCGACGTTCTTCCATTGAAGAGACTTCTGCAATCACGTCGTTGCCCAATGTTTGCATATAGTCCTTTAATTCAACAGTAAGCGCAGCACTACGGCCGTGAGGTTTAACGTCTAAGCTGAATTCAAAACGTCGACCGATTTCGCTTTCTTCATCTATAAAGCTATACCAAGGACCTTCGACTTCTTTAGTTATCACCATCCAGTCAGTAACCAGTACTTTCTCTTCTGGACTAAAGCTATCTACACCAATACCTTGTTCATCTAAGAAACTTAAAAGCGAGTTCCAAATTGCTTGGCTTAGCGGCTGACTATCGTCAACCTGGTCAAACCAAATGGTTGCTGAACTCTTACCTTCCTCAATGTGAGAACCCGTAACTAACGGTAAAACTAATGCTGGCGAGCGAACCATCAACGACTTGCCCACCAAATTTGAATCGGCCTCTTGACCTAACTCAGGTAATACAAAATCACGAGAAAAAGCAGGTGCATCTAAGTCAGAAGGTACTTTTAGCGATTCTTGTTCTTTAGTTTTTAAGTATTCGTAGCTGCCAGACGCGGTCTTTCTATCTATTTGGCTTGAACAACCTGCAAGTGCAACCATCGCTACTGAACTTGCTATAGCCAGCGTTCTTTTCATCTGTGTTCCTTATTAACCAGAAATCAATGCGTATTTTTTTAGTAGTTCTTCGATACGTTTTTGGCTTGATAGTTCCGGTAAAACCATAGGTAATCGCATAACTGCGCTTTCCATCATGCCCATTTTATACAATGCCCACTTCGGCATTACTGGATTTGGTTCAATAAATAGCTCGCTATGAAGCAACTTAATGGTTTCATCGATATCGCGACATTTATCAAAATTATTTTCTAGCGCAGCCTCACACATTCGTGCGATTGCTTTAGGCACTATGTTAGCCGTTACGGAGATAACGCCATGACCGCCTTCACACATAAACTCGCAGCTTGAACCGTCATCGCCGCTAAGTAAAACAAAGTCATCTGGAACCAATGGCTGAGTAGCCTTAAGGCGTGCAATATTGCCAGTCGCGTCTTTAAGACCAACGATATTTTTGTGGGTTGCTAGTTTTGCTACCGTCTCAGGAAGCATATCGGCTACAGTACGGCCAGGTACATTGTAAAGAATAACCGGTAAGTCGCTGGCGTCTGCAATTGCATTAAAGTGCGCGACCATACCCGCTTGTTGAGGCTTGTTGTAATAAGGTACAACACTTAAGAAACCGTCAATACCTGTAGAGCCTAACTGCTCCGTAAGAAAAATAGCCTCTGCCGTAGAGTTTGCGCCACTGCCGGCAATAACCGGAATTGCTCCCGATGCCATAGCAACGGTTTCTTTAACCACATTGATGTGTTCATCAAAAGGTAGCGTCGCTGACTCACCAGTAGTTCCAACCGACACTATACCGTGGGTGCCCTGCTCTACATGAAACTTCACAAGTTTCTCTAAAGACTTGTAATCAATATCGCCGTTTTCGAACATCGGCGTGACGAGTGCTACGTAACTACCAGTAAACATAATCTCTCCGAAAAATGTGAGCGCACATGGTAAATATGTCGGTGCTTAAACACAAGTAATAGCGCAAGTAAAATGACAAGAATTTGACAATATCTTATTCAAAGGCAAGAAAAAGGCGCTGACTTATAAAAAAACTCTGTGCTAACATCCCGACATTATTAACATTGAAGTGAAGTAGATGTCGAAACACCAACTTATCGTCACCATCTTGGGGACAGACAAAAGTGGCATTTTAAGCGAAATTGCAACGACGGTATCAGAAGCTCAGTGCAATATTCTAGATAGCAGGCAAGCCATTTACGGCAAAGAGTTCTCGTTGACCATGATCATAGAAGGAACGCAAAGCGCTATCACAAAAGCTGAATGTATTTTACCTTCGCTATTTCAGCGTCTTGACCTGCTTTCTATGATGAAGCGCACTAGCCATCACGAAAAGCAAAACCTTGCCCATCTTTTTAATGTCGAGTTTAGTGGCGAAGATGCAGCTGGCTTGATTAAAGCGGTGACCGGCTTTTTTGCCGAGCGTCATGCAATGATAAGTGCATTTAGACAACGTACATTTAAAGACAAGACATCGGGTAAAGACAACATGCGCTGCAAATTTGTTGTTTCTCTTCCCTCTAATGAAAATGTAGACGCACTAGAATCTGATCTAATGTCCCTGTTCACTTCGTTAAATGTGACAGGCAAAGTTGTAGACAAACAAAAAAAGGATCCCAATGAAAACGTTACAAGCTGGTGATAAAGCCCCACAATTCTCATTGCAGAACCAAAATGATGAAACCGTATCTTTAGCTGATTTCGCAGGTAAAAAAGTACTGGTTTATTTTTACCCTAAAGCGATGACGCCTGGTTGCACAGTACAAGCCCAGGGCTTACGCGACGTAAACGAAGAACTAACGGCGAAAAATGTGGTTGTGCTAGGAATTAGCCCAGATGCAGTTAAACGCCTGCCTAAATTCATCGAAAAAGAAAACCTAAACTTTACGTTGCTTTCTGATGAAGACCACGCCGTTGCCGACGCTTTTGGTGTGTGGGGACCTAAAAAGTTTATGGGTAAAGAGTATGATGGCATTCATCGCCAAACATTCCTCGTGGATGAAAACGGTGTTATTGAGCACGTTTTCAACAAGTTCAAAACAAAAGAACACCACACCGTAGTACTTGATTATCTAAACAGCTAAACCGGTATAGAATTTAAAAAGCCCCGATAACATTATGTTTTCGGGGCTTTTTTATACTTACTCAATTCGTATCAGTGTTTACCTATAACGCCTATTTGAATCAGTACTCGTTTTGAATCTCGTACTGGATGGCGCTGACTGGTTCGCCAAATGGGAATAACTACTTTGCCTCTTCGGGTACAATAACGGGGTTACTAGACCACGCTGTAATTACCGCCTTCACGAGGGTAGCGAGAGGAATAGCGAAAAATACGCCCCAGAAACCCCAAAGACCGCCAAACACTAATACTGCAACGATTATATAAAGCGGATGCAAGCTAACCGCCTCCGAGAATAGCAGCGGTACCAACAAGTTACCGTCTAACGCCTGAATAATGCCGTACGCTATCATTAAATACCAAAATTCTGGTGAAATACCCCACTGAAACATAGCGACAACGGCCACGGGTATAGTAACCACTGCTGCACCGATGTACGGAATAAGTACTGAAAATCCCACCAATACGCCAAGCAAAATAGCATAACGTAAGTCCATCAATACAAACGTTACGCAGCTCACCGCGCCCACAATTATAATCTCGATCACTTTGCCGCGAATATAGTTGGCAATTTGAGAGTTCATTTCGTGACCAACTTGCGTAATTAAGCGTCGCTCCTTAGGCAGCAAGCGAGATATGCTGTCTAAAAAGAAAAGCTTATCTTTTAGCATGAAAAACACCATAAGCGGTACGAGGATCACGTAAACGAGCAACGCAGCTAAGTTGGCGATATTACTAAACGAAGCAGAAATAAGGGTTTCGCCCACCTCAACCAATTTGTCATTTAAACCTTCCATCATTTGATGGATTTGATATACCTGAACGTAATCTGGATATTTGTCCGGAAGCGTTAATATCCATTCTTGTGCTTTCTGCCATATTAGCGGCGTTTCTTGAATCAAGTTAACGCTTTGCTTGGATATAATTGGAACAAGGCCAATTAAGGTTAATATGGTTATAGTGATAAAGCCGAGCATTACAACGACGCAGGCGAGCGTTCTACTTACGCCGACATTTACCAAGCGACAGACTGGCCAATCGAGTAAATACGCAATCACTGCTGCAACCAACACAGGCATAATTAGCCCGCCCCACAATAGCAACACTGCCGTGGTCAAAAGGATCAAGATAAGCAACATTGCTGCATCAGGATCAGAAAATTTGCGTCGGTACCAACGACCAAAAACGCTAATCATATAAACGCCTAGAAATTACTAAGAATAGGACACGCATCATAGTTGATAGCGCTAGCACTTAGCAATAAGTAGCACTTAAGAATCTTTCAAAATCAAACTGGTATGATGTTTTTACAGTATAAGCATTAATGTGTAGAGTGGTTGTTACAACAGTAAAAAATAAACTGGATGCGTTTGTGTCGCATTGGTATAACTGACGTGTCATAAACGAGATGGCATAGGCGATATTGCCTTGTGTCTTCGAAAATGATGCATATAAGAAAAAAATAAAATTTGAAACTGTTTAGCAACTTAGCGCTCTAAGGATTAAGCAGTATTAACCGTATACAATGATTGTAGGTTCATGAGAAAAAAGTTTTCAGCATCTTTGGTTGCCCTTTCCTTCGTGCTCACATCGAGCCTAACGGCTGTTGCACAAGATGCCAATTACAGCAATAAAAATGCGTTACCTGAAATAGGTGTTGTTGCGTCAGACGCCATATCGCTTGATAAGGAGATGATCGTAGGCGATGCCGTAATGCGGCAAATGCGCGGTCAAAGTCCTGTAATCTCAGATCCGGTGCTGGATGAATATCTACAGGATGTAGGCAACCGATTGGTTGTCCATGCTGACAACGCCAAGTTTCCTTTTGAATTTTTCTGGGTAAATAATGATGCCATTAACGCGTTTGCGTTTTTTGGCGGTCACATTGGTGTTCACACAGGTTTAATGCGTCGTGCTGAAAATGAAAGTGAACTGGCTTCGGTGCTAGCGCACGAAATTTCTCACGTAACTCAACGCCACATAGCACGACGTATGCAGGCGCAGCAGCGCTCATCTCCCCTAGCCTTGGCGTCACTTATCGGCGGGGTGCTAATTGCAATGGCCAACCCAGAAGCGGGTATTGCGGCCATGCAGGCGGGAACCGCAGCCTCTGCACAATTGCAAATCGACTATACCCGTTCGAATGAACAAGAAGCCGATAGAATTGGTATCGCAATGCTTGCTCGTGCGGGCTTCGATCCGAGTGCGGCTGCTTCATTCTTTTCTACCATGGCGGAAGAGTACCGCATGGTTTCTCGTCCACCCGCAAGGCTGCTTACTCACCCTTTAACCGAAACCCGTATTGCTGACGCGAGAAATCGCGCTGGTGACTACCCTAGACGCTACTTACCCATTAACAAGCAATTCGAGTTGGCAAAAGCACGTATAAAGGCACGCTACTCGTTTAAAGCTGATTACGCTGTAGAATATTTCGAAGCGGCCGTGGCACAAGACGTACAGCGCAGTAAAGAAGCGTCATTATATGGTTTAGCGCTTGCTTATATGCGCGCCGAAAAAATCGAAAAAGCCAAAGACATTATGGATGAGTTAATAGCAAAAGATAGAGGAAACCTCTTTTATCTCGACGCTATGACAGATATCTATATTTCGCAAGGTGAGCCTTTAAAAGCCGTTGAAATGCTAAGACCTCACGTTACGCATAACCCTAGAAATCAAGTATTGGCACTAAACCAGGCCAATGCTTACATAAGCGCAAACAAATATGAAGAAGCGGTGTCTCTACTTAAGGATTTCCTGCTGGTTAAAAAAGATTATCAACTGGCACATCAGTTGATGAGTGAGGCGTATCAAAAGTCGAAACGTTTCTCGCAAATGCATCAGAGCAAAGCGGAAGTATATGCATTGTATGGAGCTTATAACCGCGCGGTTGACGAACTTCAATATGCGTATAATTTCGCAGGCGATGATCACCTTGAAAAACAAAGAATCAGAGCGAGAATAAAACAATTTCGCGACCAAGAAGAGCGTTTACAACGACTCTAGACCATCGCACTTCACTGCTATTCTTCAGCGCCTTTCAATTCAGCTAGGCGCTGACGCAGATGCGCTGCCGTAATTTCTCCCATTATCGTATCCTTTATTTTCCCATCAGGTCCAAGAATAAACGTGGCTGGTAAATAAGGGGGTTTTTGCATGGGCAGTTTAGTGTCTGGCGAACTTATAATAACAGGCAAATCAATATCAAACTTCTCAGCCATGGCTTTGAGTTCAGGCTTCGTTTTAAGGTCGTAGTTAATAGCAAAAAGACGGGTATCGTCAGGTAGCGAATGATTAAATGTGACGAGCTCAGGCATTTCTCGTAGACATGGTGCACACCATGGCGCAAAGTAATTTACCACAACCCACTTCCCCTCAAGATCTTGCCAAAGGTAAGCAGTTCCATCTAATGTTTCAAAGTCATGTTGAAGACGCTGATACGTATATGCACCGGCAAACGCAACAAGCGCTAACAGCACTAGAAAGAGTATAGGCTTTATTTTTCCTGCATTGCTTTTTGGCTGTGACAACAACATATAACCTTCTAACTTTGACTATTTTTTCATAGTGCCAGATTCTTACTTCGCGCACTAACATAAATTCAACCACGCTTTTTAAGCACCGTTTTCCAGAAACGATGCTGTAAACAAAGAATAGTACGAATTTATTACCCGTTATCGGTAAACTGCTTGATATTCTATGGCAAAAACGCAATAGTTCGCGCCAATTCATATAATCATGAACAAGAGTATTTATGACAGACATTACCATTATTCACAATCCTCGCTGTTCAAAGAGCAGACAAACCCTAGCACTACTTGAAGAGCAAGGTGTAGCGCCTGTTATTGTTGAGTACCTAAAGCACCCTCTTGACGCAAAAGAACTGAAAGAGATATTTAAAAAACTTAACCTTGGATCGGTTAGAGATATGATGCGTACTAAAGAAGCAGAATATAAAGATGCTAACTTAGGTGATAGCGCACTGTCTGATAATGCGCTTTTTGAAGCTATGGCTCACACGCCTAAGTTGATAGAGCGTCCCATTGTTATAAATGGCGAGAAAGCCAGAATTGGTCGTCCGCCAGAATCTGTCTTGGAAATTGTATAGTGCAACCTGTTCTCGTACTTTATTACAGCCGCAACGGCAGCACAAAGCGATTAGCTGATGCCATCGCCCAAGGAGTATCGTCATTAGATGTTCCTGTGATAGTACGTACAGTCAAGAGTATCAGCGATGCAGCTAATGACGCGGCATCTAGTGCTGTACCCGAGGTTTCCCTTCAGGAACTCGAACAGTGCAGTGCCTTGGCGTTAGGTAGTCCTACGCGTTTCGGCAATATGGCAGCGCCAGTAAAACATTTTTTGGATTCTACAAGCAGTCAATGGTTAAAAGGCGCGTTGATTGATAAGCCTGCGTGCGTGTTTACATCTTCTTCTTCCATGCACGGCGGCCAGGAATCCACATTACTTTCCATGATGGTTCCGCTTATCCATCACGGCATGGTGATTTGCGGTTTACCTTACAGTGAGCCTGCGCTACACAACACCACAATGGGTGGCACCCCTTACGGTGTAACACACGTCGCTCATCACAGTTTAAGTGCACCAGAGCAATTGAGTGCAGATGAAAAAGCGCTATGCATTGCTCAGGGTAAGCGACTTGCAATGTTCGCTAAAAAACTAGCTGACAACGCCTAACAGTTACGTTATTTGGCGCATAAAACGTAGACCTTATAAAGAACATTAAAAACAAATTGCTTCGGAGACATTACCATGGCACCAGATACGCGTTTTTATCGCTATCTCGCACTTATAAGCCACACCGGGTTAATCGTATGGATAACACTGTGGCAATTTACATTTACTAAAGAGCATACTTACTCTCCTTTGTTTATTGCCTTGTTTTATATTTTACCTTTACTGTTACCTTACTGGGGTATATTAAAAGGCAAGCCATATACTCACGCGTGGGCCAATTTTGTCGTTTTGTTTTACCTTATTCACGGATGCACTGTGGCATACGCTGTACCTGATGAACGTTGGTATGCAGTGGTAGAGATTATTCTATGCACGGGTATGTTTGTCGGCTGCAGTGCGTTTGCTAGAAAACGTGGTCGTGAATTGGGTTTGGGCCTTAAAAAGCTTAAAGAAGAGATGCAAGAAGAAAAAGCACGCTTTGAGCAAGGTCAACAATGATCATGTAATACACAGCGAAAACACATGCTGCCAAGGGGTTAATATGACACGCCATTTGCCTGAACTTACATTAGTAATCGCATCATTATCGTTACTTGCAGCATGTGGAGGCTCTGGTTCAGGCGATAGTTCAGCCCCAAGCACTCCTTCCATTCCTCCAACCATTAGCATTTCAGGCCCTACAAACGCCGTTGTAGGCGATGCGGTCGACTTTGCTGTCGCCTCGCCTACTGGCCACGCTATTGTAGATATCGATTGGCAAGTCTCAGGTGTATCACAGCAGCCTCTCAGTGCTCACACGCAGGCTATAGGCTTTGATGTTACCTCTTCAGGTAGCTTCGATATCGCCGTAAACGTTAGCTTAGAAAATGGCACAACGCTTACAGACACCATAACGTTACAAACGAACGAAAGTACCGCGCCGATTGCCGCATTACGATTGGGTCATGAGGCATCCGAAGGCGGCAGAGTTTCTCTTCGCGTTGACACCGTTAACTCGCAAGGGTTAACAATCTCAAATATCACGTGGCAACAAACGTCTGGACCAATCGTCAATAACTTCAACTTTGATGAAGGCGATTATTCTCATTCGATATATTTTCAAGCGCCTCGAGTCAGCAACGACACAATCATTGAAATAGAAAGTACCGTTACACTCTCAAATGGCGAGGTGTTAACCGATAGCGCGCAAGTTCTAGTGAAAAACATCGACATTAACAATAGCGGCTTTTTTGTAGATGACGAGACAAGTATTCCCGAAACGGTAAGCGCGCATATGCAGCCCTATAGGGCCGACAGCCCTTACGCGTCGGCACTTGTTGATTGTGTTTATAACAATCAGGTTTCAAACAGCTGCACGTTCTCTCAGCTACCACTGATTGGCCAAGTCACCGAAAGCCCCACTATCGACGATATTTTAGATAGAACATACGTCTCGCATCCGTGGATGGGCGATGCATTTAGAACGTATTTAGAAACTTCAGCAACCCGTGATGACATGCTTAAGTTACTACGCGCAACTAACGCGATTGTGATTTCTTACGATATCCGCCCGTCATTTTATTGGGTTGCCACTGGTGCCATTTACTTAGATGCCAACAACTTTTGGCGCACACCGCAAGAGCGAGACACGCTAAATACTCGCCCAGATTATAGAAGTGGTTTTGGTAGTGAGCTCGATTTTACGACGTCATGGCGCTACGTGAAAAACGGGGCCTATTATTTCCCTAATATCAGCACAGCGAACGTAGCAGATAGACTTCCACGTGACGTGAGCGACGTAGAAGCAGCATTAAGCTATTTGCTATACCACGAGCTAGCTCACGCCAATGACTTTTTCGACTACACCGAATGGCAACAACTCAGCAATAGCGCGAGCCCACTGTCGTCTTATGATGACAGCTCTCCCATTTCTACGGGGCTAACAACTTCATTGCCTCTTACGTCGTCACAACTCCATGCTTTGGCCGAAGTTCGATACGGCGGCGCAGCCGCTTCAAGCGCGCAGCGAAATTATACCGCGCTACAAGTGGCAAATTGGTTTGAGGATGATGGTGCGGTTGCTTTCTACTCTTACTTTACGGAACGAGAAGATCTCGCCATGTTATTCGAGCGCTTCATGATGCTTTACCGGCTTGAGGCAGAAGCGGATGTAGGCGTATTTACAAGAGAGACACTGGAAGACGGCAGTTTCATTCCCACTTGGGCTCAGAGAAACCGTGTTAATGATGATAACGTTACTATGCGCGTAGATTACGTATTAAGTAGAATTTTACCCGAACTCGATGTACCTGCGATTCAAGCGTCACTTCCAAGCTCTTATCTGCTTCCGAACGATATTACCTGGCGGGACTCTGCGTCTAGTACAAATCCAAACGTACAGTCTGCGAGCGATAAGTTAATGCTACAGCTCGACGGAAACAATTCGGTTACTTCCGATGGAACTCTAATGACGGTAGCAGAAGAATTTAGCACCACATCAAGCGCTCACAGTTTAAGAAAAGAACAATAAACGGCAACACAGCAGCGCTTTGACTAACGCAGGTTAAACTCGCACTTTGGCTAACTTAGGTTAAGCTCGCGCTTAACCATGCCCACCGATAAGCGTTTTTGTTCTTGGAGTGAGCGTGTGTCTAAACGGGCTAATAGTGACATGAGGCTTTTTAGGTCTCGTTCACTATGGTGCAAAAGAAACTGTAGTGCTTGGTTTGATAGCTTTAATCCACGTTCCGCTGCACGTAAGCGCACGGCTTCTTCACGACCATTGTCATCCAGTTGGTTTACGTGATAAATAACCCCCCACGCCAAGCGAGAACGCAAGTCAGGTAAAACAAAAGCCGGGTTAGATGGGCCTAGGTGACTAGAACAAAGTACCATGGTTTGTTTAGTCTCAATCACTCGGTTTAACAAATCGAATAACGCTTCTTCCCAACGTAAATCGCCGGCTATCGCGTGAATGTTGTCTAATGCGATTAACGAAAGATTCTCAAGGCCTTCAAAAATATCGAGCGACCACGCTTCATAATTATTAAGATTTAAATAAAGGTGACTAACCGATTTTTCGGCTAGTTGATGACAAGTGGCAAACAATAAGTGGCTTTTGCCGATAGCGGTACTGCCTAGTAAAGTAAGCAAAGGCAGCTGAAGCGATGCTAAAGGCCCCAATTCAGGAGCCTCGCGCCAGTGTGGCAGCGCATCTGCAATCTGCTCAAGGACTGAAACTACTTCTTCGTTACCCGTATTGACAAAACTATCGAAGTTTTCGTCAACAGGTAGCGTGACAGGCAAAGGCAGCTGCATGCTAAATTAATTGCTCCAATAGAAACTGTGTCCTTTCACGGATTGTCCGTACGAATCGGTTACGGGACGTAATTTGCTTTCTAGTTTAATACTGTTAAGTAAATCGTCCACCGTTCCAATTAATGTAAGTGAGTACGTGGCAACAGAACCAGATTGCTCTACTAGTGTAGCGTTTTCAATCACACTTAAACTATTTAAATAGTCAGTAGCGCTGGCGTAACTTTTTACCGAGCCAATATTGGCTATCGATACCTTGATAACTTCTCGCTCAGACGCTTCGATTCCTACGATTGCATAAAGCGACGATAAATAATTTGAGTAGGCATCGATTAACTGATTGCCAAGAGCTTCGGGCGAATCACCGTATATGCTGCCATAGCTAACCTTACCGCCACCAACGAACACCCAGTCTAGTGCATAGTCACCTTCATCGGCACGCTTCGCATAGTTGGCAAACTCGTTCATGGTGAACGGCATCGTTGTGCTCTCTTCCTGCGCTAGCTCCTTCGCCGAGGTTCCGTCAGCATTATTTAAGTTTTGGTTTGTAGCGTCATAACCGTCGTTTAACTGAGCATCAACACCGTTATTCATCGCACCAGACTCAACGTTATCTGAAAAAATGCGCTGTGCGTCCGTATTATATACACGCGGATTTCGCTCATCGAAACTTTGTTCATCAGTTTGTGCTCTAAACTGTGCTTCTTCATCTAGCACGCTATCAAGAGATTCTACTGTGCCAGAAGGCACAACATTTTCCGGCAAATCAGGAATTGCACTCGCGTCGTTACGATAAACTCTGGCACCAATAATGTTGTCGACGCTATAGCGTGTAGATGCTTTGCGCAAAGGCTCAACAAATCGTCCCCACACATCATAAGTAGAAATATTTACATTGTCGGTAAGGTCCATTAAAGGCAAGCTTAATGGAACGCCTCGTTCTTTCGCCGTTTGTTTGAGCGTATGTTGTAATTCTGTATTGAGAGATTCGTCTAAGATGATGCGAGTTTCGTTTTCGTCTTCCTGCGCAAGCCACACTATCGTTTCAGGGCGTCTATCACCCCAGAGCGGAAGCATTTCACGCTGAAGAAGTTCATTGAGTTTTGCTTGATCGAACTCCGCAACGTAATACGTTCTGCCTTTGTCAAAAGCAAATCGATAGGAACGAAGCAGCGATTGAGGCGACGATAAGGCTGCTCTAACACCGGCATTATCGAGCACGCTTGTGCTGCCCGACATCTTCACAAAAACCTGCCTTAATGCTTTTTTAAGCGCGTTTTGTTGGGTACGCTGAGTTTGATCTTCAACTTGAATCTGCGCTTCGTTGACCACCACGCGTTGAGCCGCATTTATAAAGGGGGCGTAAGTCAGCGCAGCAAGAAATGAAATGCCCAGAATGCCTTTCAAGCTAACTCTCGTTAAAATAGTTCCATTGGTGTTACGCTTTACTGCCGTTAACATTGACACTCCATACTCTCTTAAAATCAATTCCTTACCTATCGAATCGTCAGTTAATCTCGTTTACCTATATACGGTAAACTTGGACTAACCTGCGCGCAATTCACTCTACTTTTTAGAGCGAGACATTTTATCAAGCAAGATGTTCACCAAAAGATAGCCTTCTATTGTCTTTTATATTGGGTTTAATTTCACCCCTAAAATAAAAAAGATCAAAAAGCGCATAAAATAGCCTTCACAAATTGGACTTGTGACGACTTGCTGGTAGAATCCGCGGTTTTCTACCTCTTAGTTTCAGGGCCCAACCGTGAGCGAAAATAAAACCTCTTTAAGTTACAAAGATGCAGGCGTAGATATCGATGCAGGTAATCAACTTGTTGAACGCATTAAATCTGTTACCAAGAAAACCCATAGACCAGAAGTAAAAGGTAATCTGGGTGGTTTTGGTGCACTTTGTGAACTGCCTACTAAATATAAAAAGCCGCTACTTGTTTCAGGTACTGACGGCGTGGGTACAAAACTAAGAGTTGCTATGGATGCTAACCGTCATGACGGTGTTGGTATCGACTTAGTAGCAATGTGCGTAAACGACCTTATTGTGCAAGGTGCTGAGCCCCTATTCTTTCTAGATTACTACGCAACTGGCAAGCTTGACGTTGATGTAGCCGCGTCGGTTGTTACCGGCATCGGCGCCGGCTGTGAGCAAGCAGGTTGTGCTTTAATTGGTGGTGAAACAGCCGAAATGCCTGGCATGTATCACGATGGCGACTACGATATTGCAGGCTTCTGCGTAGGCGTGGTTGAAGCTGATAAGGTTATTGACGGCACTAACGTTAAACCAGGTCAAAAACTAATTGCACTTGGTTCATCGGGCCCTCACTCAAACGGTTACTCATTAGTTAGGAAGATCATTGAAGTTAGTGGTGCAGATGTAAACGCCGACCTAAACGGCAAGCCTATCATCGACCAACTTCTTGAGCCTACTCGCATCTATGTTAAATCAGTATTGGCATTGCTTGAAGAAGTGCAAGTAAGCGCTATTTCTCACATCACGGGCGGTGGTTTTTGGGAGAACATCCCTCGCGTATTACCTGAAGATGCGAAAGTGGTTATTGATGAAAGCACCTGGGAATGGCCTGCAATCTTCTCTTGGTTACAAGAAAACGGTAACGTGACTCGCCACGAAATGTACCGCACGTTTAACTGTGGTGTTGGCCTTGTAATCGTTGTTGACGAAAGCGATACCGATGCTGCACTGAATATTCTTAAACAACACGGTGAAAATGCTTGGGTTATTGGTGATATCGCAGCAAAAGATGGCGAAGAGCAAGTAGAGATCAACGCGTGAGTAACAGTGTAACCAAACTATGCGTACTTATTTCAGGTAATGGCAGCAATTTACAAGCCATTATCGATGAAATAAAAGCAGGCCGTCTGAACGCGGAAATCAGCGGCGTGATCAGTAATCGCCCTACTGCTTATGGTCTGGAACGCGCTAAAGAAGCAGGGATCAATGCGGTTTGCTTAGATCATACAGGCTTCGATTCACGAGAGTCTTATGACGGGGCGCTCAAAGCACAAATTGAGGCTTTTGGCGCAGACTGTGTTGTTCTTGCGGGCTTTATGCGTATCTTAACACCGGAGTTCGTCGACAGCTTTGCTGGAAAATTAGTGAACATTCATCCATCTTTGTTGCCGAAGTACAAAGGTTTGAATACGCATCAGCGAGCTATCGACAATGGAGACAAGGAGCACGGCGTTAGCGTGCACTTTGTTACACCGGAGCTCGACGGCGGCCCTGTTATCATTCAAAGCCGCGTACCTGTGTTTGAAGACGACACAGCAAGCGACCTGGCCGAGCGTGTTCAAGAACAAGAACGTCGTATCTATCCGCTTGTACTATCTTGGTTTAGTGCAGGCCGATTATCGATGCGAAACAATAAGGCAGTTTTAGATGAGCAAGAATTACCAGAATCTGGTTATGCAAGCGACTAAGCCTTTTGCTTTAGGCGCACTGTTAGCAGCATCGCTTTCAGTGGCCGCGCAAGCAAACCCTAGTACAGAAAATACGGATAGTGCAGAGCTACCGCTTCAGCCCTACAAGGCAACCTATACCGCTTACAAATGGGGTGACGACGTAGGCGAAGCGAATATTGAGCTCTCGAAATTAGGTGACCAACAGTATTCTCTAATTTACACGTCAAAAGTGTCTAAGTTTTTCTTGTCTGACAAACGCAGTGAACATTCTATTTTTACTGTTAATGATAATACCGTCGTACCCTCTGAGTACTACTATAATCGTTCTGGCACAGGACCTGATAAAGAGCTTAAGGTAACATTTAGTCATCAGGGACAAGGCAAAATTGCAGTCGAGAATGGCGAAACATTTGATTGGAACGGTGAATTTGATAACCAAATTTATCGTATTGACCTTGCAAAACAGTTAGCGGAAGGTAAGACATCTCTAGAATACCACTTCGTGAATTATCGTGGCGAACTTCGACACTACGGCGTTCAAGTGGTGGATGAAGAGGTATTGTCTTTACCTTTCGGTAAAATTGAAACTGTAAAAGTTAAGCTTATTCGCGACTCAAATAAGCGTGAGACGTTTGCTTGGTTTGCGCCATCACTTAACTACACGTTAGTTCGTCTGCAACAGTTCAAAGAAGGCGATGAACAGGGCGATATCAAACTGAAATCGTTTGAGACGCAGTAAAGCGTAAAGATAAACCGTTTTTTGTCTCAACAACTTTTTCACAATTGTTGAATAAAGCACGTTATGAACTAGCATTCAGACGTGCTTTTTTTATTTAGACTGTTGCTGTCTTATCCTCACGTAACCTCTTCTCGTTTCGCAACACAATTCACATTCTAAATCAGTATTTATAAGCAACGACTATACTTATAGAGCGGATAACGCACTACCCTATTATTTATGTCGTTGTTAATAGAATATTCATGTAAAAATCTTGATCTTTGCCCTATTAAATAATAGGTTTACAGCATGCTGGTCTGACCTCGATCTGTGACTGCTTTTCATAAAGCAACTCACCACGCTCGAGTTAAGACTAGCGTAACGTTTAACGCCTTTCAGGAGTGAAGTATGGCAGATTTTATATGGTTTTTACTGGTCGTTCTGACACTAGCGGTAGCTAGTTATCAGCGAACCAGCTTGGTAACAGCGGTTGCCATGGGCGCAGGTGTTATGATTTTAGGCACCCTTTTCGGTGACATCGGCCTGCTTGGTTGGGTAGTGTTCCTTGCTTTAACGCTGCCGTTCACGCTTGCAAATATCAGACAGCAGCACATCTCTAAGAAGCTGCTAGCCTTCTACCGCAAAGTTATGCCTGAAATGTCGAGCACTGAGCAAGAAGCTATCGACGCAGGTACGGTATGGTGGGACGGTGATATTTTCAGCGGCAAGCCAGACTGGGATAAATTACATCGCATTCCGAAAGGTCGACTCACTGCTGAAGAGCAAGCATTCTTAGACGGTCCTTGTGACAAAGTGTGCTCAATGGTCGATGAATGGCAAATAAACCATAAAGATGCTGATCTTTCACCTGAAATTTGGCAGTTCCTGAAGGAACACAAATTCTTCGCGATGATCATCAAGAAAGAGTATGGCGGTCTAGAGTTTTCGGCATATGCCCAGTCTCGCGTTCTTCAAAAACTTGCAGGCGTAAGCGCGGTGCTATCAAGCACAGTCGGTGTACCAAACTCATTGGGCCCGGGCGAATTACTTCAGCACTATGGTACAAAAGAGCAACAAGATCATTATCTTCCCCGTCTTGCTGCCGGTGAAGAAATCCCTTGTTTTGCATTAACCGGCCCAGAAGCTGGCTCTGATGCAGGTGCGATCCCTGATGTTGGCGTTGTATGTAAAGGCGAGTGGAATGGCGAAGAAGTGTTGGGTATGCGCCTAACGTTTAACAAACGCTACATCACCCTTGCGCCTGTTGCTACGGTTATTGGTCTTGCCTTTAAACTTCAAGATCCTGAAGGTCTTCTAGGTGATAACAAAGAGCCGGGCATAACATGTGCCCTTATTCCTCGCGACACTAAAGGTTTAGAGATTGGTCGCCGTCACTTCCCACTCAATACTCCATTCCAAAATGGCCCTATTAAGGGTGAAGATATTTTCGTTCCAATCGATTACATCATTGGTGGTCCGAAAATGGCAGGTCGCGGCTGGCGCATGCTGGTTGAATGTTTGTCGGTAGGTCGCTGTATTACCCTTCCTTCATCTGCTGCTGGTGGTGCTAAATCAGTATCTCTTGCAACGGGTGCATATGCACGTATTCGTCGCCAGTTCCGTATGCCTGTAGGTCATATGGAAGGTGTTGAAGAAATGCTTGCGCGCATTGGTGGTAATGCATATTTGATGGATGGCGTAACACGCTTCTCAACGGTGGGTGTAGACCTTGGTGAGAAACCTTCTGTTATCTCGGCTATCTGTAAGTACCACTTAACCGAGAAGATGCGTCAAATCATTAATGATTCGATGGATGTTCACGGCGGTAAAGGCGTTATGCTTGGGCCAAACAATTACCTTGGTCGCGGCTATCAAGGTGTACCAGTATCAATTACGGTTGAAGGCGCAAACATTCTAACCCGTAACATGATGATCTTTGGTCAAGGTGCAATGCGTTGTCACCCTTACGTGCTTAAGGAAATAGAAGCTGCGTCTATCGAAGACAAGAAAGAAGCGTTGAAAGCGTTTGATAAAGCGGTATTCGGTCATATTGGCTTTGCGGTAGCTAATACTGTTCGCAGTATTTGGTTCTCGTTAACCAATGGCGCATTCAGCAGCGCACCGTTCACTGACGAAACGGCGCGTTACTACAAGCTACTTCAAGGCTACAGTGCAAACTTAGCACTACTAACCGATGTCTCTATGGGTGTGCTTGGTGGTGATCTTAAGCGTCGCGAGCGTTTATCAGCGCGTTTAGGTGACATCCTAAGTGGCCTTTACATGGGTAGTACAACGCTTAAACGCTTCGACGAAGAAGGTCGTCTAAAAGAAGATTTACCGCTTTTACATTGGGCAATGCAAACTACATTGCACGATATCGAGACAGCAATTGATGACTTCTTGGCTAACTTCCCTAACCGCGCAATCGCTGCAGCGCTTCGCGTTATGGTGATTCCGTTTGGCCGACGTATTGGTAAGCCTTCAGACAAGACAGAACATGCTATTGCACAAATGCTTCAAACGCCTTCAACTGCACGTAGCCGTTTAGGTTATGGTCAGTACCTCACCCGTGAGGAAGGAAGCTTGTTTGGCGATCTTGAGCAAACTCTTGATGATGTACTAGCAAGTGAGCCTATCTTCGAACGTATTTGTAAGCACAAAAAAGCTAAACTACCGTTTACCCGTTTAGATGTGCTTGCTGACGAAGCGCTAGCAGAAGGAATTATTAACGAAGAAGAAGCGAATCTACTTCGTAAGACTGAAGCTGGAAGACTTCGCACTATCAACGTCGATGATTTCGACCACGAAGAATTAGTAGCGAAGGTTAATTCCAACACCACTGCTAAGAAACGAGGTGGCAAAGCTGCTTAATTTCATACCCAAACAAAAGGGCCGCTCTCGCGGCCTTTTTCGTCAACGATTCATTCTATTAACATCACTCACCTACGTATTTTCTAGCCTTTGCTTGGCCGACCAAACAACCTGCGGAAATACCGAACAGGCGAGAGAACTCTCTTTATTAATTGCTAACGACAAAGGTCAACAACGTTCGGTACTAAAATGTAATCCTACGCTTGTTATGCTGGCTGAAACAAAAGCCAAAGACATGGCTGAAAGAGGCTTGGTGTCTCACTTTTTAGGCGGCAGTCCGAACACTCGCATTCGCAATGCTGGTTTAACATTACCAGAATATTATGGCGATGCGATGAGCAATCAAGTGGAGGCCCTTGCTGGTGGTTATATAACAGCTGATGACGTGTGGTACGCACTTAAAACATCGACTTCACACCGTCAACACTTGTTAGCAGAGTTACCTTTTTATCAAGAACAAGATCAAATAGGTATTGCCTTTTACAAAGATTACTCAACGCCTCACGTTGAATACTGGGCTATATACTTGACCAAACTGATTGACACAGAAACGTCTAACAATGACTTAAAGGATGACACAACAACTACGCTTCTAATAAAGCGTCAAAAGAAGTTTGACCATGTCCCTGATAAAGGTCTTGGGATCGTCACGGAAAGTGGTGAAATTATTTTACAGCCAAAAAAACCGGATGAATAATCCGGTTTTTTATTAGCGCTAGATAAATACTTAGTTTAACTAAGTTGGAGTTTATCCATCAACAATACGGCTTGCGTACGCGTGTTGATCTCTAGCTTGCGAAGAATGGCACTAATGTGTGCTTTAATGGTTGCTTCCGTAACGTTCATCTCGTGAGCGATTTGCTTGTTCATTAAGCCTGCGCGTAAGTAAGAAAGCACTTGAATCTGTTTAGGTGTAAGTTCACGGAAGCGCTGAAGTAGAACTTTAAGCTCATCGTCAACTTTCTCTAGTTCTTCTTCCATACCTTCTGGAAGCCACTTTTTGCCACCAATAATGTCTACAATAGCCTGAGCAATTTCTCGTGTTTGCGACACTTTGGGGATAAAGCCCTGAGCACCTAGGCTCATTACTTGAGCGACAACCTCAACAGTATCGCTGCCCGAAACAACACCAATAGGGATATTCGGGTATTGTTCACGCAGCGTGATAAGGCCGTTAAAATATTCACCGCCAGGCATATTAAGGTCAAGAAGGATCAGCTCAACACCGTCGAATTCGTTTAGCTTCGCCATCGCATCATCCAAGCTTCCTGCTTGAATTATCTGTGCGTTTTCAAAGTAAGGTTCCAACGCGCCGCTCAAAGCTTCGCGAAACAATGGGTGATCGTCTGCTACTAGAATTCTTGTCATTAGCGTTACTGCTTCCTTATTGTATTATGAGTATAGATTAATACTTTAGATCATTAACGAAAAGCCCTAAACCAGAAAAATCACGCAAAATATAACAAATTTGGTGTTTTCCATTGGCATTTACGTATCAAACGGTAAAATTGCGCCCCAAATTAGTTAATTGAAGACCCACTGTGAAGAAACACGACAATATATACGCAAAGGCACTCAATAAAGTAGATGACTTTAAATTTGACGAGTCTGTCGTTGATGTGTTTCCCGATATGATTCAGCGCTCAGTGCCTGGATACGAAACCATTGTTCACACCATAGGCGAATTGGCTAAAATTGCCGTTACGCCCAATACCGTCGTTTATGATCTTGGTTGTAGCTTAGGTGCTGCAAGTTTATCTGTGGCAAGAGCTGTACCTAACGATACATGTGAAATTATTGGTGTGGATGCTTCAGAAGCAATGGTAGAACGCTGCAAACGCGTCGTACAGACCTTCACACTGCCAAACCCAATTGTTATTCAGCATGGGTTTGCACAAAGTGTAGAAATTAAGAATGCCTCTTTGGTTGTGATGAATTTCACTTTGCAATTTATCCCACCCGCTGACCGCGAAGCGTTATTAAAGCGCATTTACGACGGGCTTAACCCCGGCGGTATGTTGGTGCTATCAGAAAAAATACGCCACCCTACCCTTACTGGCAATGAACTGCTGGTAGATTTACATCATCAATTTAAGCGCGACAACGGTTATAGTGAACTAGAAGTGAGCCAAAAGCGCGCCGCGTTAGAAAAAGTTATGCTAACCGATACATTTAACGAGCATGATACTCGCTTGAGAAAAGTCGGGTTTACCGATGTTGTGATGTGGTACAAATGTTATAACTTCACGTCTATGGTTGCCATTAAAGGCTAAACAAATCTCGCTACGTCCGTCTTTCCGCAACGCCAACACATATTAAGAACAGTATGAGCAAATTAGAACAAACTTGGTTTACCGATTGCTACAAATCGTTAATAGACAGCCCGCTATCACATTGGCTTCAAACGCTGCCGGCACAAATGGAAACCTGGCAGCAAACTGCTAAACACGGTGAGTTTGATAAATGGTGCCGTTTACTTTCGAAGCTGCCGACTACGTCGCCGAGTTGTGTTGATTTAGCCTCAAGCGTTTCCATTGGCACCGAAAATGACGTAGATGAATATGTCCAAAAACAAATTGAAGGATTACTAAAGCAGTTTATGCCCTGGAGAAAAGGGCCATTTAATCTTCATGGAATTCATATTGATACAGAGTGGCGTTCGGACTGGAAATGGGACCGCGTAGCACCTCATATTAGTTCGCTGAAAGACCGAAACGTTTTAGACGTAGGTTGTGGTAGTGGTTATCACATGTGGCGCATGCTGGGTGAAGGTGCCAATAACGTAATAGGTATAGATCCTACCCAGCTGTTTCTTATTCAGTTTCACGCCATTAAACAATTTATTAGTAAAAGTAGTGCGCCTTCCGAGAATATCCATTTTCTACCGATGGGCATTGAAGACATGCAACCACTGAGAGCTTTCGACACTGTGTTTTCTATGGGTGTACTTTACCACCGTAAAGACCCAATGGCGTTTCTGCAGCAACTTAAAGACCAGCTAAGAAAAGGTGGCGAACTGGTTCTTGAAACCCTTGTTGTGGATGGTGATGAAAATACAGTATTGATGGCGGGTGAACGCTATGCACAAATGCGAAATGTGTGGTTCTTACCGAGCACTGCAGCCCTATCTGTTTGGTTAGGCCGCTTAGGCTTTGAAAATATTCGCGTTGTAGATATCAACCACACAACCCTAGATGAGCAGCGCGCAACGCCTTGGATGGAAACGCAATCTTTGAAAGATTTTCTCGATCCGGAAGATATTACTCGCACTATCGAAGGTTACCCTGCACCACAAAGGGCCGTTATTGTCGCTAACAAGAAGTAAGTCGTAAGACCACGCCTCTGTTACCCTATTGGCACAAATGTTGTTATCTTAATCAAGAAGAACGTGCGAATTCTGCATTGATTAAGGTGACAACATGGATATACATGGCTTTCTAACGACGCATCAATTGCCAAGTACCTATGCAGAAACTGCACAAAAATGGTTCACCCCATTATGTGAGCAACTGCTTAAGCACCAAGACGGTGCAACACAACCATTTATCGTGGGCATAAATGGCAGTCAGGGTTCAGGTAAATCAACTCTGACCAGTTTTATCGAGTCCTTCCTTACCTCGGTCCACAACAAAAAAGTGGTATCACTCTCAATTGACGATTTTTACTACGACCAGTCGCAGCGAAATGCGCTAGCAATAAAAGTTCACCCGCTTCTAGCAACTCGTGGTGTACCGGGTACTCATGACATTCCTCTAGCGTTAAATACGTTTCGCAGTTTAGAAAAAGGCACGCGTACATCGCTGCCCCGCTTTAACAAAGCCACAGATAACCCGTTCCCCAAAGAACAGTGGCCTGTAATCGGATCTTCACCCGATTTCATCATACTTGAAGGATGGTGTGTGGGCGCTATTGCGCAAACATCTAGCGAACTTAAACGGCCAGTAAACCACCTTGAAGAAGTAGAGGACCCATTGGGCATTTGGCGCTCTTTTGTAAACACTGAACTAGCAGGCGATTATCAGACGTTGTTCGACAAAATAGACTACCGCATTATGCTAAAAGCACCGAGTTTCGACTGTGTGTATCAATGGCGGTTAGAACAAGAACATAAACTCGCCCAAAAAGTGTTAAAAGATAGCGATGGAGTGATGTCTGATGAAGAAGTGGCAAACTTTGTGCAACACTACCAACGCATCACTGAACACGCATTAAGTCACTTGCCTGAAAAGTGCGACACCGTGTTTTATCTAGATGAAACAAGAACGATAACTAAACAGGACGTAAAACGATGACGAAAACGCTTGTTTTCACCGATATGGACGGCACGCTGTTAGACCACCATACCTACTCTTTCGAGGCGGCGAAACCGGCTTTAACGGCATTAGAAAAAAAGGACATTCCCGTTATTCCCACTACCAGCAAAACCTTTGCTGAATTACAACCGCTGCGCGAGAGTATTGGTTTAAACGGGCCTTTTATTATTGAAAATGGCGCCGCTATTTTCATCCCTCATGGCTTTTTCAAACAAAAACCCAGCGGTACGGTTTGGATAGATGGCTACTGGTGTAAGGCGTTTATCTCAAACAAAAATTACTGGATTAAGCTACTTGAAAAAATAGGTAGCGAATTTGACGGCAAGTATAAACAATTCTCAAAAATGTCGATTCAAGAAATTCAGGAATGTACTGGGCTTGACGAAAGGTCAGCGTCACTTGCTGCCAAACGCCAGTTTGGCGAGCCGGTTTTGTGGCTTGGCACTGACGAAGAAAAACAACGCTTTTTAAAGGTAGTAAAAGATCGCGGTGCTTTCCCTCTGGAAGGCGGCCGCTTCATTCATATTTCAGGTAATTGCGATAAAGGCCAGGCTCTCAAGTGGCTGGCCAATGAATATCAAAAGCAACATACCACCAAAGTTAACACTATTGCCCTTGGCGATGGTAAGAACGACGTTGCAATGCTTGAAGCGGCGCACGTCCCCATTCGCATTTTATCCCCGGTAAATCCTCCACCAGCAGTAAAAAAAGAAGAGGTCTATACCAGCACCCTAACCGGCCCTGAAGGCTGGAACGAAATGCTTACTCAATTGCTATCCCTATGATCAGGAGGACACATGGCTGATTTTTATCAAAATGGTGTGGTTACTACGTTACATAACTTAGCTCGTCGTCCTACCGAAGAGCTTGAAGCAGAGCTTCTACAGTTTTCACAGAAGCGCCCTATGGCACTTATTTTACCATCGCTCTTTTCTGAATTAGAAGGCGACGCACTTCCACATATCGTCAACGAATTAACAGACGTGCCCTACTTATCAGAAATTGTCATCGGTCTGGACCGAGCCAATGAAGAGCAGTACAAACACGCACTAAAGTTTTTCGGCAAACTTCCTCAGCATCACAGAGTGCTATGGAACGACGGTCCTCGCCTTAAAGCACTTGATGAAGAGCTTCAGGCTCAAGGCTTGGCGCCAAAGGAGTTAGGTAAAGGCCGAAACGTTTGGTACTGCATGGGCTACGTACTAGCATCGAATCGAGCAGAATCTGTTGCACTACACGATTGCGATATTGTTACCTATAACAAAGATTTGCTCGCAAAGCTTATCTACCCTGTAGCCAACCCAATGTTTAACTACGAGTTTTGTAAAGGTTACTATGCGCGTGTGGCTAACGGCAAAATTAATGGCCGTGTTTCTCGACTTCTCGTTACGCCATTACTTCGTGCATTAAAACGCATTATGGGAGACAACGAATACTTGGAGTTTATGGACAGCTTCCGCTATCCATTAGCGGGTGAGTTTTCGTTTAGACGCGACGTACTAAACGATATTCGCATTCCAAGTGACTGGGGCTTAGAAATTGGTGTGCTGTCTGAAATGCACCGCAACTATTCGCATAACCGCCTGTGTCAGGCAGATATATGTGATATTTACGACCATAAACATCAGGATTTATCGCTTAATAACGACCAAGGTGGTTTGTCTAAAATGTCTATCGACATTACCAAAGCCATTTTCAGAAAACTTGCCACGCAAGGCTATACGTTTAGCAACGAAATGTTCCGCTCAATTAAAGCCACCTATTTCCGTATTGCGCTAGACTTTATAGAAACCTACCACAATGACGCCGTAATGAATGGCTTGAACTTAGACATTCACAGCGAAGAGAAAGCAGTAGAAATGTTTGCCAGCAACATCATGAAAGCGGGGCAAAACTTTTTAGAAAACCCTATGGAAACGCCGTTTATACCAAGCTGGAACCGCGTGACCAGCGCAGTACCCGATATTTTAGAACGACTATTAGAAGCGGTTGAAGCCGATACTGCAGAATATATGGAGTAAGTAATATGGCATGGGACCATCTCCATGACAAAGTAAAACACCATTTAGAAAGCATTTATGCCGATGTATCGCTGGACGTCTCGTATGAGACGCTAGCGACTGAGTTAATGAACACTATAGGCATTCAGCAGCAAACGGATATTGCTTCACCTCAGTCTCATCACAATTATTGGGATGAAGATGACATTATCATGATTACCTACGGTGATAGTGTCATTGACGAAGGGGAGCGCCCGCTGGTTACGTTAAATAAGTTTTTGCACCGCTACTGCAAGAACACCGTTAATAACGTTCACATCCTGCCCTTCTTTCCGTACAGCTCAGACGATGGGTTTTCGGTTATCGATTACTCTACGGTGAATGAAGCACTGGGGTCATGGGACGATATTGAAGTCATTGCTGAGGATTATGGCTTGATGACCGACTTAGTTATCAATCACTGCTCTGCAAGAAGTGTGTGGTTTGATAACTTTGTGAAAGGTGAAGGACCGGGATCTGACTTTTTCTTCACAGCAGACCCATCTGATGACCTCTCCATGGTAACTCGACCTCGTGTGTCGCCCTTGCTGCGAGAAACGGAAACCGCCAACGGTACAAAGCATGTATGGTGCACGTTTAGTCACGACCAAGTTGACTTTGACTTTAGAAACCCCAAGGTGTTGTTAGCGTTTATCGATATCATCAAGCTGTATATTGATAAAGGCGCTAAAATCTTTCGCTTAGACGCAGTGGCATTTCTTTGGAAAATTGTAGGTACAAACTGCATTAATCTATTCCAAACCCACGAAGTCATACGTTTGATCCGAACGCTGATTGAACATGTGGATCCTTCCATCATAATCATTACCGAAACCAATATTCCCAACAGGGAAAACCTAACGTACTTTGGTAATGCTAACGAAGCCCATGCTATCTACAACTTTTCGCTTCCGCCGTTACTTGTAAATACATTAGTAACGGGTGATTGTACGTATTTGAAAAGCTGGATGATGAGTATGCCACCGGCGCAAAACGGCACAGCCTATTTTAACTTTATCGCTTCGCACGATGGTATTGGCTTGCGTCCGGCGGAAGGCCTACTGTCAGATGAAGAAATTTCAGAGCTTGTGCATACAATGCAACACTTTGGCGGCAAGGTGTCGTGGCGCGCTTCTGATCACGGTCAGCAAAAGCCTTACGAGATAAACATCACCCTATTCGACGCGCTGCAAGGAACCACCAAGGGCCCTGATAAGTATCAAGTGGACCGATTTATTTGTGCTCACGCCATAATGTTAGGTATGGAAGGTATACCAGGAATTTACATTCACAGTTTACTTGGCACATCCAACGATTACGAAAAAGTCGCTAATACAGGACAAAATCGTTCAATCAACAGAAAACGTTGGGACTTTAACGAGTTAGAGGCACTGTTAGACTCGCCCTTTTCACAGCATCACAAAGTACTCACTCGAATCTCGCAGCTTATACGTATACGTAAAGCGCAGCCTGCATTTCACCCCAATGCAACGCAGTTTACTTTGCAGCTTGGTAACCAATTATTTGGCTACTGGCGACAAAGTCTCGATAGAAAGCAAAGTATTTTCTGTATTAGTAATATTTCAGACGAAGAACAAACAATTTTGCTGTCTGACATAAATCTTATTGGCACAGATAATTGGATTGATCTCATCACCCGTGACGAGATAGCCCTTTCTAGTGGTTTCTTACAAATGAAGCCTTATCAAGTGCTTTGGATCAGCAACCAAGATTTTGAATGAATCTTTGAGCTTATAACGCCAGTCGACCAATAAATCTACCGCGGTAAGGATACTGCGGTGTTATGCTTGTCACACGAGTTAGCAAATCAAAATTTTGTAATGCAAGAAATTAATACCTTTTTTTTCGATTTAGACGGAACCTTGGTAGATTCTGTTCCTGATTTGGCAACAGCGTTAAACCAAACATTAAACGACTACCAATTACCAACGTATAACGAGCAGACAATTAGACACTGGGTTGGAAATGGTGCTCGTGTTCTGGTGGAACGCGGATTGAGCGGCAACGCAAAGATCAGACACCATTACACATCAAACGAGATTGATGCCGCTTTAGAAAAATTTCTTTTCTATTACCGAACGCTAGATACTAAAAGTACAGTGCTGTACGACGGCGTGTTCGCAACACTTCACGCGCTAAAAGAACAAGGGTTCACGCTAGCATTAATCACTAATAAACCTTCGGAATTTATTGAGCCTATTCTTTCTTCGTTCTCAATATTTTCGTTGTTTTCGCTTACCATTGGCGGTGATAGTTTACCGGAAAAAAAGCCTTCTTCCCTTCCCCTTCTGCATGCCTGTGAAAAGCTTGGTGTTTCGCCCTCACAGTGTGTAATGGTTGGAGATTCTAAAAATGACATTGTTGCCGCAAAAGCCGCGAACATAAAAAGTATAGGGCTTACCTACGGGTATAACTATGGTGAGAACATCGCAAAATATAAACCTAACTGGGTTTTCGACGACTTTGAACAGATATTAACGCTCGCTTCTTAATTCATCTGACATAGCCGTTGATGAAACTTCAATTGCGTCGTTTGCGCATACTTTCTTTTATTTCACGCTTTAACCTTTGGTATAAGGCCGCTTTTTCTGTAATATCCGCGTGTTAAATCATTTCATGGAGTTGTTGGTATGTCATCTAAATGGCTTTCACTAGAAGAAGCCCTCACTAAAGCATTAGACGCTGCAAAAGCGATAAACGACGTTGAGAAAGTGAGCATTTTTGACGCCAACAACCGCATCTTGGCCCAAGATATAACTGCCCACGTTGATGTCCCGCCCTGGGATAATTCAGCAATGGATGGCTATGCCGTAAATGCGGAAGATCTCAAACACAGTGATAAACTCGAAGTACAGGGTGTAATTACAGCTGGCATGAGTGCTGATGAGCCGCTTGAAAAAGGCAAAGCCTTTAAAATAATGACGGGGGCCCCGGTGCCTGCCAATGCTAACGCCGTTGTAATGGTAGAGAATACCGAAAGTCATGATGGCGCGGTTTTGATCAATAAAATTCCATCGGCGCAAGAGAATATACGTAAAAAGGCCAATGATATCGCCAGTGGCGATACACTAATAAGCAAGGGCACGCGCCTTCACGCCGAACACCTTATGCTGCTGTCCTCCCAAGGAAACAGTAAGGTGACAGTATTCAGAAAACTTCGCGTTGGTGTAGTCGCGACTGGTTCTGAACTTGCTGCACCTGGCGAACCCTGTAAATCGACACAAATTTTCGAGTCTAATCGCGTTGGTGTAAGCAGCATTTTAAGCAATGAAAACGTAGAGCTTGTTGATTTCGGCATTGTAGAAGACGACGAAGCTTCTTTGCGTAAACTCTTCAATGAGGCGAGCGAGCGTGTAGATGTAATGGTAAGTAGCGGTGGTGTATCTGTGGGCGATGCCGACTATGTAAAAGATATCATCGCTGAATTGGGCACTATCGACTTTTGGAAAGTCGCAGTTAAACCGGGTAAACCCTTTGCACTGGGCAAAATAAACAACACGTTGTTTTGCGGTTTGCCTGGCAACCCTGTGTCTTCATTTGTTACCGCAAAATTATTGGTTGTGCCTGTTATCAAAAAAATGCAAGGACAAGTACAACCGCACGAGCCGTTCTTTGTTAACGCTAGCATTACGACACCTCTTAAGCGACGTGCAGGCCGCCGAGACTTTCAGCGTGCAACCATGGTAAGAAATAATCAAGGTGAATGGGAAGTCACACCATTTAAGTCACAAAGCTCTGGCGTTATGACTTCAATCACTTCTGCTAACTGCCTAATGGTAGTACATGAAGATATAAGTGAGTTAAAAGTTGGCGATACGGTTCCGGTTATACCGCTACATTTTTAACAAGTTCGTTGTTGAAACGCTACTTCGTTAAGGCTTTTAAGCTCGTTTTTATTTTCTGCATTTTTAACGCCCTAGGCGACCCATATAGAGACACATTACCGTGAATAAGAAACGCTTTCTTTTAGAAGGAAGAGACATTTTAAAACTAGCATGGCCATTGTTGGTTGCGCAGATTACTCAAATGCTAATGGGCGTTAGCGATACTATTATGGCTGGGCGTTACAGTGCAACCGACATGGCAGCGGTAGCACTAGGATTTAGCATCACCGTGCCATTGCTTTGCTTTATACAGGGTATAGCGCTGGCACTTCCCCCAATCATTTCACGGCTGCAGGGAAACAAAAATTTAAGTGGTATTGCCGACGCAAGTCAGCAAGCTGGTTATCTGGTTTTCTTTGTGGGATTAGCGGTAGCAGGCTTAATTCCATTTACTGAAAGCATCGTCGCGCTGTTCCCCATGGCGCCCGAGCTATTTAGCATTACCGTAGACTACGTACTTTATGTGCTGTTCGCTATGCCTGGATTTGCACTTTACCAATGGCTTAGAAACTATTGTGAAGGCTTGGGTAAAACCAAACCCACTATGATTATTACGGTTATCGGGCTGATGGCGAACGTTGTAGGGAACTACCTGTTTATCTATGGTGTAGGCCCATTACCAGCTATGGGCGGTGCGGGTTGTGGTATTGCAACGGCCATTGTTATTTACACTATGCTTATAGCAACCGTTATCTATGTTCGTTTTGCCCCTGCCCTGCAAAAGTACAATTTGTTTGGACAGTTGTATAAACCTAACATGGTAACCATAAATCGTACCTTCAAAATGGGCTTGCCCATTGCTATGACTATCCTGTTCGAAGTGACGCTGTTTTCACTGGTTGCATTGTTATTAGCCCCTTTTGGTGCCACAACGGTAGCGGCCCACCAAGTCGCACTGAACTTCTCGGCCCTGATGTTCATGTTTCCTATGAGTATTGGTATGGCAGCAGCAATTCGCATTGGCTATCGCATAGGGCAAAATAACCCACGACAGGCAAAAATTGCAGCTCGAACCGCTATTCTGATCGGTTTTTTCACCGCTGCGTGTACGGCTAGCTTCACCCTGCTAGCAAAGGGATTCATTATTGGCCTTTATACCAGCGACGAAGCCGTATATACCTTGGCAAATGCGTTATTGATTTATGCGGCGTTATTCCAATTGTCTGATGCGGTTCAGGTGATTTCGGCTAATGCATTACGCGGCTATAAAGACACAACAGCAATGTTTATTATTACCTTTGTGTCCTACTGGTTAATAGGTCTACCTACAGGCGTTATTTTAGGTAGAACAAACTGGATAACGGCAGAACCAATGGCCGCAGCAGGGTTTTGGATTGGCTTCATTGTAGGATTGAGTGCTGCAGCTGTTATGCTAGGTGCACGCCTTCTTTACATCCAAAGGCCAAGTGCTGTGCATCGTATCGCGAATGCATAATACCAATCCGCATAAGCACGCTGAACGTTTAAACCGTTCAATTGAACCAAAGCAGTTACCCCCTGCTTTTTAGTTTGTCCCAGTCTTGTGGCGTGTCTATATCAAATTGTGCGTTAGGTATAGACATAGCCGTTACCCTACCTAATTTCGCATACTTCTTAATAACCGGCTTAGCCCCCATATCGCCACTTAGCGCTAGCAGTTCACTAAATACCGCTTCAGGAAAGATAGCAGGTACGGTTAATCGACTATTGTTCTCTCCCTGCTTTTGCCATTCACTGCATACTATGTGATTAGGGTTCGCATAAGAAGTGTTGATAAGGTGAACGAAGTCTTGTGCATTAAGACTCGGCAAATCGGCCAACGTGAATAGCACATGAGTAGGTCTTGTACACAAGCCCTTTGTTGTCGGGGATACTGATTTCGACAGTGATGAAAGGCTTAAAAGATGCGTAAGTCCCGTGCGAATACTTGATGCAAGGCCTTCATCCCAATTAGCGTTGTGAACGATACTGATGGGTAGTTCAGAAACCTTACATAGAGAGTGCTTTAGCTGCGTATTTACGGAATCATGCCATTTACCCGTAACAACGGTAATGGGTAATTCACTGGTTAACGCTAAGTCATTGCGCGCACTAACTACCTCCCCCACACTGTGTTGTACAAGAGAAAGCGCAGAAATTGGGTGTTCCGATAAAAGCTTATTACCCTTGTAGCGAGCGCTCTTTCCGCCCGCCAACACCACAAGTGCTACGGCATAATTTTCCGACTTCAATTCAACATCCGTTATATCAAAGAAATAAAACGTGACACGTCAAAGGGCTTAGCGGCTTCTGCTAAGCCCTTTAATAGCAGCCGTTAACCCTTCAAGCGTAAGCCCATACATTCTGTCTTCCATAATTTCACGAATAATTTTGATAGACGAATAATACGGCCAATAATTCTCAGCTTGCGGATTAAGCCACACTGCGTTGTTAAAGTGGTTCAATAAACGCTGCATCCACACACTGCCCGGTTCTTCATTCCAATGCTCTACACTGCCACCTGGATACGTTATTTCATACGGCCCCATGGTAGCGTCACCTACAAAAATAACCTTGTAGTCTTTTCCGTAGCGATGAATGATATCCCAAATAGGAATGCGTTCTTTATTGCGACGAAGGTTATCTTTCCACACCTCCTCATACACGCAGTTGTGGAAATAAAAGTACTCTAAGTATTTAAACTCGCTTTGCACCGCAGAGAAAAGCTCTTGAGTACTTTTTACGTGTGGGTCCATAGAGCCTCCCACATCAAAAAACATCAACACTTTTACCGCATTGTGACGCTCTGGTGCCATGTGGATATCGAGTAAGCCGCCTTTTTTAGCTGTCTCACCTATGGTCGTTGGCACATCTAGCTGCTCACTGGCGCCGGTGCGAGCAAACTTGCGTAGCTTCCTAAGAGCCACTTTTATGTTACGCGTACCCAGTTCTACATCAGAGCTTAGGTTTTTAAACTCGCGTTTATCCCATACTTTTACTGCCGAAAACTTTCTGTTTCCCTTTTGCCCTATTCGCACACCTTCTGGATTGTCGCCATAAGCGCCAAACGGGGATGTTCCGCCGGTGCCCACCCATTTATTTCCGCCTTGGTGACGCTTTTCTTGTTCTTCTAAGCGCTTTTTCAACGTTTCCATCAGTTCTTCAAGGCCACCGGCTTTACGCAGCGCCTCACGCTCTTCAGGGCTTAAATTTTTTTCAATTTCCTTACGCAGCCATTCTTCAGGGATATCTTTACCGAATAGATCGACAGATTCGACACCTTCAAAATATTCAGCAAACGCCCTGTCGAACTTATCGTACTGAGTTTCGTCCTTCACCATTATGGTACGCGACAAACTGTAGAACGCTTCGATATCGGCATACACCACGTGCTTTTCAAGCGCACTAAGCAAATCCAGCAACTCGCGCAGCGTGGTTTTAACCTGATATTTTCGCAGTGTATAAAAAAACTGAATAAGCATTAGCGACGCGCCATAAAGACCAGTTTTTCAAACAAATGTATGTCTTGTTCGTTTTTAAGTAGTGCCCCGTAAAGTGGAGGAATAGCAGCTTTTCCGTCTTTTGAGTGAAGCGCTTCTGGTGGAATATCTTCAGCAACCAGGAGCTTAAGCCAGTCAATAAGTTCAGAGGTAGAAGGTTTTTTCTTAAGCCCTGGTACATCGCGAATTTCAAAGAAAGCCTTTAACGCTTCATCAAGCAGCTTTTTCTTTAAATCTGGGAAATGTACGTTAACGATTTCTTGCATTTCCTCTGGATTCGGGAACTGAATGTAGTGGAAGAAACAACGGCGCAAGAAAGCATCTGGCAGCTCTTTTTCGTTGTTCGATGTAATGATTACAATCGGACGCTGCTTCGCGACTACACGTTCTTGGGTTTCGTATACGAAGAACTCCATCTTATCGAGCTCTAGCAGCAAGTCGTTGGGAAACTCAATGTCAGCTTTATCAATTTCATCAATTAATAGTACCGGGCGCTTTTCTGCGCTGAAGGCTTCCCATAATTTACCTTTTACGATGTAGTTGCTGATATCGTGAACGCGATCATCACCAAGTTGAGAGTCGCGAAGACGTGACACTGCGTCGTATTCGTACAAACCTTGCTGTGCTTTAGTGGTTGATTTAATGTGCCACTGAATTAGTTCGGTGCCTAAACTCTCGGCCAATTCTTCAGCAAGCATGGTTTTACCTGTGCCCGGCTCGCCTTTAATTAAAAGCGGACGCTCTAGCGTAATAGCTGCGTTAACCGCCAGCTGTAAGTCTTTGGTTGCGATATAATTAGACGTGCCACTAAAAGCCATTATTGTTGTACTCCGTATAATTTTTCGTCTTTGCAATTTTAACTATAATATCAAGGCCTTCTCATGATTGCCCATAGATATAACATATAGCTAAAAAGCACTTTGCATTTTACTGATTGGGACCAATGATATAGGGGTATGACGAAATCCCCTAATTCAGGCTGTGAATTATTAACTATCACACGCGTTGAATTATTAACTATTAAAAAGGTCGTACAGATCACGACAGACGGGGTTTCCTATAAAATAAGGAACGAGGTAAGGATTTATAATGAACGTATTTGACGACAATTCCCTATCTATTGGCCGCACGCCACTAGTTAAGCTAAATCGCGTAACATCAGGTAATGTATACGCAAAAATTGAATCGCGTAACCCAAGCTTCAGCGTTAAGTGCCGTATTGGCGCAAACATGATTTGGGATGCTGAAAAGCGCGGTGTCCTTACCGAAGGTAAAGAAATTGTTGAGCCGACCAGTGGTAACACAGGTATCGCTTTGGCGTTTGTTGCAGCATCTCGCGGTTATAAGCTAACGCTAACCATGCCTAGCAGCATGAGCCTTGAGCGTCGCAAACTTCTAAAAGCTTTGGGCGCAAACCTTGTTCTTACTGAAGCGCCTAAGGGCATGAAAGGTGCCGTTGCCGCTGCACAAGAAATTGTGGCATCAGATCCAGACAAATACGTATTGCTTCAACAGTTCGACAACCCGGCTAACCCGGCTATTCACGAAAAAACCACTGGCCCTGAGATTTGGGAAGATACAGACGGTAAAGTAGATGCATTCGTAGCTGGTGTAGGTACGGGTGGTACAATCACGGGTGTAAGTCGCTACCTTAAAAATACGAAAGGTAAAGCAATTACTTCTATTGCCGTTGAGCCAACAGACTCTCCAGTAATTACCCAAGCGCTTGCGGGCGAAGAATTAACCCCTGGCCCACACAAAATTCAAGGTATTGGCGCAGGTTTCATTCCAGGTAACCTAGACCTAGGCCTAATTGACGAAGTTGAGCAAGTTACCAACGAAGAATGTATGGACATGGCGCGCAAGCTAATGACCGACGAGGGTATTCTTGCAGGTATTTCTTCTGGTGCGGCCGTTGTTGCTGCTAAGCGTTTTGCTGAACGCCCAGAAAACAAAGACAAAGTGGTTGTAGTACTTCTAGCAAGCGGCACAGAACGTTACCTAAGTAGCCCTCTGTTTGCTGGTGCGTTCGACGAACAAGAAGAAGTTCAATAACCACCAAAATGTTTCAATTATTTAAAAACGAGGCCTAGTGCCTCGTTTTTTTTATGCCTACTCTTTTCTATTTCTCCTGAAGCTTTATGGACACAAACACCTGAGTTTTACGCTCTATTACTTTGCTTTTGTGCGCAATATTGTGAATAATCAAAGCATAGATTAGCGAAGCGGCGAGCACATTGACTTCGTTGAGATATAAAACTATCAATAAGAAACGGACCTCTTTACATTAAGGTAATCCAAATGAAAACGCGTATGTGGTACGCCCTGCTCGGGCTTTTTACAGTGTTGATTTTATCCGCTTGCGGTAAAAAGGAAGAAGGCATCGGGCGGTACGGCATGCTTGATGAAAGTACCCCTGAGTACACCACAGTAGCGTTTCTCAAAAGTGTTTATGAAGATGACAACCTTGATACAGCAATTCGCCTATCAAGCGAAAAACTGTCTCGTATATTAACGAGATATCACACTAACAGTAACGTTCAGCGCCACCTCTTAAACCTTAAATATGACACCGTCACCATCACGCCTCAAAGTGCAGGCCGAGTTGGCCGCAACGAGTTCGCAGAAAAATCGACAATCACCGTATTTTTAAGTGGAACATACAACGACGATAAAATTGAAGACTTGCGTAGCCTAGACTTGATTAAAGAAGACGGTGAATGGAAGGTTAATAAAATTCATCCAGATGCCTATTTATAACGTGTAGATAAACGCTGTTTTTATGGCCAGCAACGTAGCTTTTTACAAATGAAGAAAATAAAAAAGATGTTTTCCGGCTTTTATGCTTAAAGGCATTTATTTTTTGTTCAAAGTATTGTTTTAGGATAACAATTTTAAAACGCTCATAAGTGATATACGGATAGTTTCCACCTTACATAAAGGATTTTTTCTGTACATTAAATTGTTAGCAGCCAAGTTAGGAGTTTGAGAAATATACGATGTTAGAACCTTCAAGTAGCACTTACTTTCTAAGTAACGTGGAGTCCATCAGCGCTAGTTTCACTTCAATAGGTTTATTAGTCGCTGCAGGAGCACTTGCTGGTATTTTTAAGTTCACACCGCTTTTAAAGCCGCTCTCATCTACAACAAAATTAAAGCCTAGACACATCTTAGTCATAGCATTTAGCATGTTTGTAGTTGCCTTTACCACTTCAATTCTCAACGGTTTAGCAGTTCATCAGGTGCAAAATGCTATTTTGGCTAATCAGACTCAAGTCATATCAGGGTGTATAACCGACCATAAAATAGTAGAAGGTAACAGCAGGGAAGAAATGTTTGTTATTTCAGATGTGCAGTTCAAATATAACGATTACACTACTAAACAATACTTTTTTGCTAATCGGAAGCACGACACATTAATTAAAAACGGACAGTGTGTGACTATTGTATTTCTGCCTAAACAACAAAACGGAATTTTAAAAATCGACAAGGTCTGAGATGCATTGGCTGCTAACAAACAACTGTAGCCGTTCGCTAGCGCTCACTGGGACAATAACACGTAGGCTCAGTCGCTTCGCTCCCATTTTAGCCTACGTGTTATTGCCCCTAAGTTGGGCGTTAGTACCCTCGGAGCAGGAAGCTTGAAAGTAAAACCATCCAAAAAGCTATATCTAAAAATGCTAAGAAGCCTTTTGATAATTAGCGTTCTATTCGGTCTTACTGCATATGTCTGGTCAACTTCAGTTTATGAATGTATTTCTATCTTTTCATGGGACTTTTGCGGCTCTATTGGCCAAGCAGAACTGATTTATCCACTTTTTGCTCTAGATGTGCTGCTAGCTTTTTATTTACTTTCGCCATTTTTTACCTATTTCAGCTATCGTGAAATAATCAAAAATAGGAATAAAATTAAATAATGTTGCTAGGTAGTATTGGGTTTACGGGTACTAACAACCCAATCAACACACTCACTGCGTTCGCTGGGACGCATACATGCGGGGCGGCTTCGCCATTATCGCCCACGTGTCTGCGCCCCTTATTTGGAAGTTAGGTGCTTTTGTGGACATTCATGATTGGTCAAAATCTGGAAACATCGCTATTTGGCGATATGAGCCACAGGCGAAGAATTTTCCTGGCTGGCACATGAGTTGTGATTCAGAAGGATATAAAAGTCTTAATGAGCTTTTGTCGCTCTTCTTAGATTCAGATCCCATGATAAAACGAACATTGGTATTAGATACACCGGATCCATATATCGCGTCTTCAACACTAAAAAAGACAGTGCAAAATAAATTAGTAATTGTTAAATCAAGCGATGATTCCCAATGGTTGTTATCTGACGATTGCGGAAAACTAAAATTAGATATTGGCTCTGGAAAAATAGCAGAGTTAATGGATGGCATGGATGGCGCTCTTGCTGGTAAATATGATTTTTCTGTTGGGGCAACAAATGGGCAAAATCTATGGTTTTGGTAAGCACGCACCTAACAATCAAATGTTGGGGACACAAACACGCAGGCTCTGCTTCGCAGTTTAGCCCACGTGTTTGTGCCGCCAAATTAGGGCGTTAGGCTCTTCCTAGGATTGAATGGATAAGGTAGTTATGGATTCAACAGAACATGAAGATGAATTGGGGGCAATATCAACTCAATTTCAAATCCCGATGTGGGTCAAGTTACTCACTTCCTTTATTGGGTTAACCTTACTTGGTTTTTGTGTTGGTTATATATGGTTTTTTCTCAATAGTGAGCCTCGATTGCCATCCCCTAAAGATTTGAGCATAACTAGCCTTTTTATTTTTTCGATTTCATCTTTGATTATAGTTTGGGTTCCGTGGGCCAATTTAGGGGTTAAAATCACAAAAATCGGAGGAATAGAATTTAAGGATATTGTAGAGGAACAAGCATCTGAACATGCAGAAGAAATTAGTGATCTTATAGATAGAATTGAACTTTTAGAGTCGCAAATTAGACAGTCTGATAGTTTAATTAGCTTCGTTGAACAAGCTGATGAACCAGAATTGAGAAAAGAGTTATTAAGGTTTTTGCAGGCTTACAGTCAGTGGTCATTTTCACCATCAAGGATTAAAGCTTGGGGATCTAAGCAAGCAGGATTCACTTCATTAGGGAAATATGAAACATCGTTTATAAGGCTCACTCTACAGAAAATGGTGGCTGAAGACATTCTAGTGACAAGGATAAGTAAAAAGGGAAATACTCTGTATCGGGTTCCACAAGCCTAACAAACGCATTAAATCGCTCGCAAGCTCGCTGGGACGCTAACACATGGGCTGCGTCACTCCGTTCCTAATTTTAGCCCATGTGTTATCGCCCTTTATGCGGGTGTTAGGTGCTAAAAGGAAAAATTATGAAATCATGGAATGAATTAACTAATCTACAACGCGCAGTTATCGGTATCGCAATGGTTGTTGCGGCGGCAGTTTTGCCAGAGATAGCCTTCTTAGTTCAATTAGGTGGTATTGAAGTCGCATTTGCTCTCGTTTTTGCTAGCCTAGCTCCCATCATTTCTTGGTTCTCAACAAAATACCAAGCAATTAAAGAATGCTTACAAACCTCAATAGTGGCTTTTAGGCATAGTGCATCTGCTAAACCTTCCGTTTTCTTCGTACAAGCTTCTTTTTGTGCAGCCGCACTTCTATTTACAAGTTCGGGCTTATTGGCTTTTTACTTTTTTATGCCTAGTATGCTGCTAAATGGGGTCTTGGCGTGAGCGCACCTAACAAGCCAATAAACGCACTCACTTCGTTCGCTGGGACGCATACTCGCGGGGCGGCTTCGCCATTATGCCCCACATGTCTGCGCCCGTTATTGAAAAGTTAGGTGCTTCAATGACATTCAAACCACCTTTCTTTGAACAAATACTAGAACTCGCTTTGACTATGACCAGCGAGCCTTCTAAAAAGGTTTACTGGGAAGCGCACAATAAGCTAAGAGACATCTGCGAAACACACAAAAACTCAACTTTGGATCATCCGTTTCAGTGGGAAACTTTGGCTGACTTCACCATTGACAGTGGGGAGCAGTTAACTGCGTATTTTGTGGCTCTTGAGTTAGCACAAAAGTACGAATTGCTTGAATACATTGAATCAGTTGCTACGGAAGTCTCAGAGATATATTTGTCGCAAAGTGACAAAGGCCATGCATTGACTTATTCTAAAATCGCAAAGGATGCCACGCTAGGGCTGCAATCAGAAAAGGTCAATTCAAGGATTGTTTAAACACGCACCTAACAATCGCATAAACTCGCTCGCAATCTCGCTGGGACAAAAACACGTAGGCTCCCTTCGCTTCGCTCTGTATTATAGCCTACGTATTTTTGCCCGTTATGCGGGCCGTTATGTTTAAGGAGGAACATTCAATGAACCCCAGTTTTTATAAGAAGTCCTTGGCAGTATTGTTAGCTTTATTTTTGGGTTTATCACCGCAGATTGTTTTGGCAGAGGAGCCACCTGTTAAAAAAAGCAAGAGCGGCATATGTCACGCTAAAGGTAGTACTTACTATTCCAAGACAAAAAACTACACTCCATATCAGTCTATGGAGGCATGTTTAAAAAGTGGCGGGCGTCGTCCAAAGCGTTAAACATAACAATCACATAAAGCCACTCGCTGGGACAGTAACACGTGGGCTCTGTCGCTTCGCTCTAAATTTTAGCCCACGCATTACTGCCCCTTATGTGGGTGTTATACATAAACCATGAAATCATCACACAAGACAATTTTTATAATTTTTGTTTCATTTATCCTTTCTTCATTAGTGGACGAATACCTTTTAATTACTCGCGGCATCGAGCTCTTCACCTACCACATTCATACGATTTTCGTAGCAATTTGCCTCTTCATTTGGTCCAAACAACACGGTAGAGAGAATGGGCATACACAGCTCAGAATGTATCCCTTGTTTTGTGCATTAATAGGCTTCATTGGTGTTCCGGTGTACGCCTATAAATTTTATGGCCTAAAGCACGGAACAATTCTTCTATCTAAAGCGATTGTTGCATTAATTGTTACCGTAATAGTTTCTATTGGCGCCACTACCCTTTTCTCAACATTTTATGTATAACAAAAAAATCAAGTCGTAGGCTAAAGCCCACTGGGACGCTAACACACAGGGTCGCTTCGCCATAATGCCCTACTCGTTATCGCCCCTTGTTTAAAAGTTAGGTGACTAGGGATGGTTATGCTTCAAAAATTAAAAATTCTGTTCTTAGGTTTCTTATGTTCGTTACCGTTTTCACTCTTTTTCGGTTATGGCACTTTCTTCGTTTTGTCTCATGTTCAAGAGTTTAGTAACACCAATATTTCCTATCTCGTCGGAACAGGCATATTTACTTTAATTTCCATAAGTGGTTTAACAAATCCAGGGGCATACATAACAGTGTTTAAAATTTTTGGATTTTTTAATGACCTAGGGGATATTGCTAGTGCAATCAGTATCTTTAACATTTTCAAATAACTGTTGTATTGTGCTCAAAGGTAAATCACCTAACAAAAAATTTATGTCGCCCGCAGTCGGGCTGGGACACAAACAGCTAGGCGGCTTCGCCATTATAGCCTGCCTGTTTGTGCCCCATATTTAGGCGTTATGCACAAGGAAGTATTGAATGAAACATAAGATTATTTGTTCACTATTCTCAATAGTCATTTTTACTTCGGGATTATTTCTCGGCGCATATATCAGTACGTCGGCGGGCGCTAGTTCAAACTCTACAGAGTTATATAACAGCATTATTCATCTTTCTTCTGTTCATCAACAAATAGAAAATGGTGAATTAGAAAACGCAAAACAAGCCATCTGTAGTTTCGTCAGAACACGCATCGAATTACTAGAGCTTGGCCATCAAATTCTTAACGAGAATAGGGCCAAGGAAGTAATGGTTCTAAAACAAAGTATGGAGAAAATGTTTTCAAACACATCGCAAGCCAGCACTTCGTTAGCTGAAACTTGTGTTTAACGAGGCGCCTAACGCGTTCCCTTTGGTCACTGCCCCAAAGCTTAGCGTTATATCGCGGGATAGTTCGATGGAAGATGATGATTTAGTTATTTACGATGGGGTGTGTAACTTCTGTAATGGAGCAGTTGCCTTTATTTTGAAGCGCGACAAAAGTGAACGTTTTATATTCTCACCAATGCAATCAGAATACGCTCAAGAAGTTATCAAACGTTACAAAGTTGATACTGTAGGTGTTGATACTTTTATGTTAGTTAAGAACGGAAACGTTTTTCTTTGGTCTGACGCTGCACTAGAAATCGCAAAAGACTTAACTGGGTTCTGGTTTTTATTCGGTGTAACTAAAATCTTGCCGCGTTCTTTTAGAGACTTCTTCTACAGAATTTTTGCCCGCAACCGTATTAAGCTTTTCGGTGGTACAAAGCATTGTCAAATACCCGATAAAAAGGTCTTAGGGAGGTTCAGAGGTCTTGCGATGTAACAAACAAATAAAGCCGTTCCCGTTGGTCACTAGAAGGCATATATACGGGGCCGCTTCGCCATTATGCTCAGCGCATATGCGCCTCTTAGCTTAATGTTAGAAGCTTCTGAGAAATCAATGGCTAAATCAGAAATAAGACGATTCTTAAAAGAGATCCGCACTAAGTTTCCTGACGTTGTTCCTCTTATGGAAAAACATGAGAGTTGGGCGCTTACATTTCTAATGGGAGAGTTCGCAAATTTGACGACTATTTTGTTAAACCAAGGCGACTTAGAAGAAGCACTTGAGCAGTTGCAGTACATGAGCGAGAAACTAGATACTGCAACCGAAGCAGAATTCGAGTACATAGATGTATATTATACAGAGCACTTATTCTGGAAAGGTACCAAAGAAGGTATTGAACGTGGCTGGCCTCTCGTCCCAGATAATCTCAAAAAACTGTACTTGGACTTTCATGGTAAACCACCTAGGGTAGTGGTTTAGATAAGGTTGAGGGAAGTACAATTTTACAAAGTACGATTGATGGCTTTTGTGAAACTCAGCGCTCTAAAGATGTCTTTAAAAAATTAAAACGTTTTATATCCAATAAAGCGATTAAAAAGTCTGGTGTTCTATTTTTCCCTGAGGCTCACGGTAATCTGAGAAATGGTTGGCGATTAACCCCAATTCTAACTGGTGTGCCTGAGTTAGATGTTAAGCTTTAACCTTACAATTAAGAGTGTTTTAAACATAACAAACGCTTTAACCAAGGGACGAAAAACAGCAGGCTTGCGCTCCTTCGTCGCTAATTTTAGCCTGCTATTTTGCGCCAGTTTAGCTAGGCGTTATGCATCAAGGTAAATAATGAATCGAGCGCCCCTTTCAAAAGAACCAGTTAACCTATTTATTCTTTTAAAGATGGCCTACACCGATTCTTTGGGTGCCAATGTGCTGAACAGGCATCTGAGCAGACTGCTCAAGCAACTATTTTAAAATTGGAGCTAACTATTCGTTTTCTCCATTCAAAAGTAAGTTATTTGGAAAATGCGTAAACTAATTCCAAGACAGACACTTCAAAGTACTAGACCTAGTCTAACTTTATAAAACGCGTTCTCTAAGTTAAAAGTCAAGGAGACAATATGCATCTCGCTCAATTGAATATTGGAAAAATCAGGTTTAACTTAGAGTCCCCCGAAATGGCGGACTTTGTAAATAACCTAGACCCTATCAACGCCATTGCTGAACAAAGTCCAGGATTTATCTGGCGTTTGAAAGACGAATCAGGTGATGCCACTAATATAGAGGTAGAAAATACCCCAGATATCATTGTTAACATGTCTGTTTGGGAAAGCGTAGAGTCCCTTAAGAACTTCATGTTCAAGACGCATCACATTGATTTCCTTAAGCGTAAAAAAGAGTGGTTTTTGCCCTTAAGCGAAGCATCTTATGTGCTTTGGTGGATACCGAAGGGTCATATTCCAACCCTTCAGGAAGCTATCACTAAATTAGACCATCTTCGGGAAAATGGAGAATCTCAGGATGCATTTAGTTTTAAAAGTAGTTACGCCAAGCCTGAGTTGGAGAATCATTGATGTTTCCAAGGTCAGAAGGCACACTAGTAAGGATCTCGAACTGGCTGTTGAAATACGTAAGCACGGATCCCGACACGTAGATTCTAATTTTCGCACACGAGTTTCACATCTTAGATGGCTGCCGTGTTCTCTATTAGATAGTTTAATAAGAAAGGATATTTTATGAACTTATCGTTTTTACTTGTACTTTTTATCTCTTTTTTCACAATAAATATCCTACCTTGGGTTCTAGCACTTATATCTAAAAAGGCTTCTGGTAATAACAAGGTCATCTGGTTCTTGATGTCGTTTTTATTATCATGGCTAGGCTTTATCGTTTATTACTATCTTGTGATTAAGCCAGAATGGAAAGCTGAGTTAGAAAGAAAAAAATCAAAAAGAATACTCAGAAATGAAAATGGAATGCCTATTAAAATGTATGAGCAATCTTAAGGTTAAAATTGACACGCATTTTATCAACGCTTATATGTAGATGAACACTAGTGATAGTCTAAATCTATATTTTGAAAATTTACGAAGGAACGACAATGCCTATAAAAAAATGGACTTTACAATACCTAGTCGCATTTCCCTTGCTGGCCACTATTTTTGCCAGTGTTCAATACTTTAAAGGCCAGTCTTTTTCCTACTCTCTTGAATTCGGGGTTACATGGGCTTTTATATCTATTTCTATATTTGCAGCTCGCCGCATTTACAATTTTAAAAAGCGGATCCATTGCGAAATATGCAACGATATACAAAATCATAAGACCATTGAATAATCGAGCGCGCTATTTCAGTTGAGTACTCAACCTTAATTTCATGTTAAAAAAACGGGTAAAAAAATGAAAACACAAACCTTACTTATCTATTTTTTCTTTTCCTTGCTAGTCTCTTTCTCGTGTGAAGCCTCTACGCGCTCGCTAAAAATAGAAGATGATGGTTTTGTTGCTACGTATTACTCTTCAGCGTCACAAGAACGTAAAGTTGGCGTTTTAGTGCTTGGAGGATCCGAAGGCGGCGTGCCAGAAAAGCTCGCTAGTCCAATCGTTGAAGCGGGATTCCCTACCCTAGCTTTAGCTTATTTTAAGGAAGAAGGCTTACCACCAGAGTTAGAGAGAATACCTCTTGAATATGTAATTCAGGCTATGTCGTGGTTAAAATCGCAACCAGAAACCACGCCGGACGACATTATTGTAGTTGGCTGGTCGAAAGGCGCTGAACTGTCACTTCTTCTAGCGTCAAAAGAACCAAGTATTTCAAATGTGGTTGCTATTGCGCCTAGCTCTGTTGTTTGGGCAGGTATTTTGAAAGATTGGAGTAAAGTGCCTGGTTCCAGCTGGACTTACGACGGGCAAGACTTAGCGTTTGTTCCTTTCAACCCGTCGGGTGAAGTTAATGGTTTGCTAGATCTCTATACGCAATCTTTAGAAAATCGAGCAGACAACGGTAAAGCTAATATTCCTGTACAGAAAATCAGCGCCGATGTTGTGTTAATGACTGGCGAAAACGATGAAATTTGGCCCTCGCCTACTATGGCTGAAACAGTTTGTGAAAAAATGAATGCGCGCACTAAACATAAGTGTAAGCACATAAACTACCAAGGGGCAGACCACTTGCTTAACTACGAGTTCTTAAAAGAGGGTAGCGATATGAACCAAACCTTTATTAAGATGCTTACTAATCACAATAACCACTAGTCAGCTTCTTCAATAAATAGAATCATATGACCATTGATGAATTCAATCACTATTGCAAAGCACTCCCCCACACTACTCACGTCGTTCAGTGGGGGAGTTCAGAAGTATGGAAAGTAGGTGGTAAAGTCTTTGCTATAGGGAGCATTAGCAAGGACGGACACCCTGCTTTTACCTTTAAAACATCTGAGCAAAACTATTATTTTCTGGAAGAAAAGCCTGGCTATAGGCCTGCGCCCTATCTCGCTAGTCGTGGAATGAAATGGATACAACAGTACAATTGCGAGAGTGATGAAGATGAAGCGTTAAAATACTATTTAAGCGCATCTTATAAACTAGTATCGTTAGGGTTAACCAAGAAAATGCAAAAAGAGCTTGGTTTAAATCAACCTCAATAAAGGTGCTTACACCATGTTCAAAGCAAAAGGCTTTACGCGCAATATTCGCCCTTATGTAGAAGCTGAACTAGCGCTAGCTCATAGAAAGCAAAACCAAAACAGCCAACAGTGTGCTTTTTCACACTTAGAAAATGCCCACGTTCTTGGTCAAGCCTCTACAAGGCTACACGTTAAAGTACACGTTCAAATGCTTTTATGGGCAGTGAAACAAGGCAATATTGGTGAGTTTTTTGGTCAACTTTTCAGAATTGCGGGCGCTGCCACAAAAACTGTTTTTGGGCTAGTACCTCATGGAAATACAGGTGGCGCTAACGTTAGCCCATTTAAGGCAATGCCAATTAAACCAGACTTAAATACGATCATAAAAAAAGCGCGTTCGAATGAAAATTAAAATTAACGTTGTCGATGCATTTACTAATGTAAGGTTTAAGGGCAATCCTGCTGCAGTAGTTATAACGGGTAAATGGCTTAGCGATGAAAAAATGCAAGAAATCGCTGCTGAAAATAACCTTTCAGAAACCGCCTTTTTAGTTGAAGATGATAATGGCGTATTCGCTATACGTTGGTTTTCCCCTGTGACGGAAATCGATTTTTGTGGTCATGCTACTTTAGCTTCTGCGTTTGTCATTTTTAGCGAAAACTACCAACTGCCGCACATCTCGCTTTTCGCCAAGTCGGTTGGGATGATGAAAGTCGTTAAAAAAAGCGACGGATTTATTCAGATGGATTTCCCTAATAGAATGCCCAGCCCTGTCGGTGAAGTGCCTGAAGCGTTACTAAAAGGGCTCTCTATCAAGCCCAAAAGCATTTTAAAAAATAACCAAGCTTACTTTGCTGTTTATTCTAACGAAGACGACGTTTTAAGCGTAATTCAAGACTGCGAACAACTAAAAACACTAGCGCCTTATGATGTGGTAGTGACAGCGCCTGGTACGCAATTTGATTTTGTTTCGCGTTATTTTTGGCCTGCGAACGGCGGTGATGAAGACCCGGTTACCGGTTCAATCCACACTGGGCTAGCGCCTTATTGGGCAAAAGTATTTGGACGATCAAAACTTATGGCTTATCAGGCATCTAAACGAGGCGGCACATTAAAATGTGAGGTGGCAGGTGACCGCGTGCTTATTTCTGGCCAAGCGGTGTCTTACCTTGAAGGTTACATTAATATTTGATGGTTGATTGCCTTACACGAACTAATCGATAAAAGAGAACTCTTCTCTCGAGTGTTACTTCCCGGCACAAACAAAAAAGCGGAAGATATTTAACCTTCCGCTTTCACTCACTCAACAGCGCATTGCTGCATCTAGTTTTAACTAGGCAAATGTAATATTAGCGCCCTACTGCAATGCCTTCTCTGCGAGGATCTGCGCCGCCAATTAATTTACCTGATTTAAACTGAATGCCATGAAGACCGCTGTTTAAATCCACTACTTTAACGTTATGGCCGAGTGCCTTTAACGGCTCTTCAAGCTCAGCTATTGGTGTGCCCTTCTCTAACGCAGTGTAGTCGTTTCGATTAGTAATTTTAGGAAGATTGATGGCCTGTTGAATATCCAAGCCAAAGTCTAAAACTCCAATCAGGGTTTGAGCGACGTAGCTTACAATTCTAGAGCCGCCCGGCGAGCCTACAACCACCTCTAAATTCCCTTCTTTGTCGAACACCATGGTAGGGCTCATAGCACTTCTAGGACGCTTACCAGGCTCTACGCGATTTGGTACTGGAAAACGGTTTTTGGTTGGCGAAAATGAAAAGTCGGTAAGCTGATTATTAAGCAGGAAGCCTTCTACCATAATCCCAGAACCAAACATAAATTCAATGCTGGTAGTCATTGATACTGCATTGCCCTCTTTGTCTACTATAGAAACGTGTGAGGTATTGGGCAGCTCCATTGACGTACCAAGTGCTACATTCGCATCGGCGTAGGGATTGCCCGCGCGTTTGCGGCGCCACTCTTTATCAACAGCAATACTCTCGGCTCGGCGCTGAAGATAAGCGGTATTAATCATGGCCGCAAACGGCAAGTTAGTAAAATCGCTATCCGCAATGAACTTCTCGCGGTCGGCATATGAAAGCGCACTAGCTTGCGTATATAGGTTGGCAAACTCTACTGAATCTGGTGCGTATTGACTAAGGTTAAAACCTTCTAACATTTTTAGAATTTGATAAACGTTTACGCCACCTGAGCTAGGTGGTGCCATACCGCAAATGCGTTTTTCGTGGTACAGGCCACATACGGGTTCACGTTTTACTGGTTCGTAGCTTGCTAAGTCTTCCAACGACATTTGGCCAGGGTTAATCTCCGCATTATTAACCGCTTCCACTATTTTTTCGGCAACTTCGCCTTTCAGTAAATAATCGCTGCCTTTTTCAGCAATACCTCTTAAGGTTTTAGCCAGCTTCTTATTTTTCTTTACCGTGCCTTCTTTTAACGGCAGGCCTGCCGGGAAGAAGTAAGTAGAGCTTGCAGGAAAAGTTTTCAGGCCAGGGTGATAGTCTAATGCAACAAGTTTGGCTAAACGCGGCGATACTTTAAAGCCGTCTTCAGCTGTTTTGATTGTATCGTCGAACAGCGTATTCCAAGGCAGCTTGCCGAACTCGCCCTGAGCCATTTCTAGCGCTTTTACTGCTCCAGGCACGCCAACTGACTTACCGCCTACTACGGCATCTAACCAGCGCATTGGTTTATTACCTTCAATAAACCAATGAGAATTGACAGCTTTCGGTGCTGTTTCACGGCCGTCAAAGGTGTGAAGTACTTTGTTCTTATTATCCCAATAAAGGATAAACGCACCACCACCAATACCTGACGATTGTGGTTCAACCAGCGAAAGCATCGATTGCACAGCTACCGCTGCATCGATCGCACTTCCGCCCTTTTCTAAAATATTCTTTCCCGCCCAAGACGCATAGGGATTTGCCGCTACAACCATATAATCTTCGGCTTCAAATGCCTTTTTCTCTATGTAGCCTGTTGCCGCTTCTGGTTCTCCGACTTCACGTGTTTGCTTCGCGTTCGCACCAAAAATAAAACAGCTAGATAATGCAAGAGTTACCACTGAAGCTCTGAAAAAAGCACTGCGTCTCAAAATAATACTTCCTCTTATTTAAATTTTTCGGGGTTTATTGGGCGTTTTTTAAGAAACGCATCAAACGCTTCTTGAGCTGCGGTTGTGCCCAACGCTTCTAAAAATATATCAAACTCTTCGTTCATTTGTTGGTTTGTTCGCTCTCCGTCACCTTTTAATAGCGCTTTTGTTTGTTTAAGCGAAAATGAAGGCTTGGCGACGAGTTTCTCTACCGTAGTTTGAACCGTTTGATCTATTTCGTGAGCGTCGACAACTTTTGTCAGAATACCAAATTGATAAGCATCAGCAGAGGTAAAGGGTTCGCCCAGCATTAGCCACTCTGCCGCCTTTATATGACCTGCAACCTTAGGCAAAAGATAACTTGATGCATATTCAGGAACAAGACCTAAGTTGATGAATGGTAGAACAAATCGGGTATCTGGAGTGGCGTAAACAAAATCGCAATGAAGTAAAAGCGTTGTGCCTATGCCCACTGCTAATCCGTGAACTTGTGCAATAACCGGTAAATTACATGCAGCCAAAGCTCGCATAAAGGCAGCTGTTTCTGGCACCTGAGCGTGATCTTGTTGCTGTGCGAAGTCTCCAATGTCATTTCCTGCAGTAAAACAATCGCCCGCGCCTTTAATAACCACCACTTTGGTTGAGCCATCGTTTTTAACACCTAATATGGCATTCGCCATTTCTTGATACATGTCGCGTGTTAACGCATTTTTCTTATCGGTTCGGTTAAGTGTAATGGTTAAGCATTGCTGATTTGTTTCGGTAATAATGTAAGACATAATTACTCCTTTACTGTCGTCTTTTTGTTTTGGGTGTACTTCAGTTTTCACCCTGTAGGCAATTTCTGTATCATAGCCAGCAAATTCTAAATTCAAAAATAACTAACACTGATGATGTCACTGCCGTTTTCGCTTAAGTATAGCGCTGGTCCTTTATTTATTGCGCTATGCTCCGTTGTCGCGTTTTTCTTTGAGCCTATGTCTGGCAATTATTTGGCTTACGACAGGTACGCCATTCAAGGTCTAGAAACTTGGCGAATAGTCAGCGGCAATATCGTGCATACCAATGGCTACCACCTACTTTTAAATTTAGCAGGTCTGGCGCTATTGTGGGCCCTACACGGTGAACATTATCGCATTGGTTTGTACTTAAAGGTTTTTGTATGGTGCTGCTTAGGAACCAGTGTCGGGCTTTATTTCTTCTCTCCAGATCTAATATGGTACGCGGGGTTGTCTGGCGCATTACACGGTATTTTCGCATGGGGCGCCTGTGTTGATATAAAAGAGAAAATGAAGTCGGGTTGGTTATTGCTTATAGGTCTAGCCATCAAGGTGGGATACGAACAAATTGACGGTAGTAGTGAACAAGTTGCAAACCTGATTGACGCAAAAGTTGCCGTAGACGCGCATTTATTCGGTGCGCTTACGGGTATCGCAATCTTTTTACTTATGTTTATTACGGCGAAAAGAAAATAGAAACTCGAGCGATATAGCGTCACTCTTTTTGCGCATTTTAATTCGTTAAAACAGATAAAATGTGCTGGAACAAAAAATGAAGATCTAAAAAAGGCCCGAATTCATTGAATTTGGGCCTTTTTTGTAAGCTTTTCCGTCCTTAATACCTACCGCGCTGTGAGCAACTCAGTGGCTTTTAATCACTGGGTTGCACTCGCAGTTTTGCTTATAAGTTTTCTTCAAATAACTTATAGATACGGCGGTATTCATCAAGCCAAGAGCTTGGCTGCACAAAGCCATGTGGCTCTACCGGATAAATGGCCGTTTCAAAATCTTCTTTCTCAAGCTCGATAAGGCGCTGTACCAATCGTACGGTGTCGTGGAAAAACACGTTGTCATCAACCATAGGCGCATTGATAAGCAATGGCTTTTCTAGTCCATCTGCGAAATAAATTGGCGAACTGCGCTCGAACGCGATGGGGTCGATATCAGGCGTATTTAGAATGTTTGCTGTATATGGCGTGTTGTAATGTGCCCAATCGGTTACCGGACGAAGTGCTGCACCTGCCGCAAACAGATCTGGCGCGGTAAACATAGACATAAAGGTCAAGAAGCCGCCGTATGAACCGCCGTATGTGCCAATACGCTCACGATCTACATTTGCATTTTCAACAAGCCAGTTAACACCATCACGCAAATCTTGCACTTCAGGCGTACCCATTTGACGATAAATAGCGGTTCGCCAATCACGTCCGTAGCCAGCACTAGCGCGATAGTCCATATCTAGTACGACATAGCCTTGCTGCACGAGCATGCTGTGGAACATGTACTCTCGGAAGTAACCAGACCACCCCATGTGGGCGTTTTGCAAATAGCCTGCACCGTGATTAAACACTACCGCTTTATTTGGTGCCGACTTGTCGTAATTTTCCGGTAAATATACTCGTGCGTAAATAGGTGCATCGGTATGCGTCGATTCAATAGCAACGATGTTAGGCACCGCCCATGGAAGTGCATTAAAATCAGCACTGGTGCTTTGCGTGATTTGCTTTGCCGCTGTTGTTTCGTTTGCTGGCTTAATGTAAAGCTCTTGTGGCTGATTCACCTTGCTATGGCTTAGCAGCAAATTTTTACCATCAGGGCTAAGTGAGTAGTCTGTCATACCATTCAAATCAGTCATGGTATCGATGGTATTATCACTTAAATCTGCACGATAAACTTCGTAAAGCCCCGGGTGCTCCATATTAGCTTTAAAGTAGATATAATTGTCATCGCTAGAAAGCGTTAAATCGTCAACAATAAAACGGCCGCTGGTTAGCGCGACAGGTTTCTCGCCAGGCTTTTGAACGTATAAGTGAGAGTAACCAGTATGCTCAGACTGATAGTAAAGTGTTTCGCTGTCATTTAGCCAATCAAATGCGTTGAAACGGTAGTTTACCCACGCATCGTCATGAAGCCTATGTTGGTTTTCTAGCGTTTTATTCGCTAAGTCGACCGTTGCAATCCAGCGGTCTTTGTTGTCCCACGCTTCTAGCATGACGGCAACAGCGTTACCGTTTTTGTGCCAGCGAATCGAAGGCTTAGTCCAATACCAGCTTTGCAGTAAGGTAATGTCGCGCGGCAAACGATTAACTTCATAGGTCTCGCCTTTTGCCTTCGCGTTTTCTGCTTTTACGTCAGCAAGTACGTCGTCATTGTAGCCAGGCAAATTAAAGTATTTAAGTTCACTCTTCTCGCCAGTTTTCAAATTAAGCAGCCACAGTTCATGATTTACCGATTCTGCATCTGCAACACGTTGGCGTACCGGCTTCGCGGCAATGCGGCTGTCTTCTTGGATATAATGCGGCATGATGTCGCTGTCATCACGAGTCGGCTTACTTTCCGTGGTGGCGACTACTGCAAAGTTACCCGCAGGTGATACGCTAATACCCGCTAGTCGATGCGACTTATCAAAGTAAAACGGCGTAGGTGCTACACTACTGTTTTCTTTGGCCAACGCTTTTTGAGCGTCGTCTTTTTCTTGTCTGTTTTTGCGCTGTAGTTTGATGTATTCCACCAGCGACTGTTGCTGCTCGGCAATATAATCTTTAGGCGGCTCAACCGCTTTGGGTTCGTCGCTAAACTCCCAGCTCAATAATTCTTCGCGGGTGCCGTTAGATAGGTCTATAGCAATAAATTTGTTACCGCTTAACGCCATTAAGCGGCCATCAGTCATAAATGAAAGCGTTGACAGCGCATTCCCGCCACGCGCTATACGCACGGTTTCACCGTTGGTAAATTGCACATAAACACTGTCTTCAAATGAATAAGCAATTACACCATCATTTCTTACTACACGTTCATCAAAACGATACTTGTGTAAATCTGATAATGACGCTTTTACGGCATTGGCAGGGTTTGAGAGTTCAGCAACATAAACATCTGTTAACGCGCTATTCTGTCTTTCTTTTTCAAAAACAATTTTATCGCCATTGACCGACCACCCCATACCTTCGGGTAGCGCGCCCATCCATTGAGGGTCTGACATTATTTGCTTTAAAGTAATTTCACCATTTTTCGCGCTGTTCTGAGGCGCGACATCTGGTGTAACGGTTTGCTGGACAGTGGCAGCAGGAAGCGATGTAGACGCTGCTTGGCTAGATGGTTCGTTAGTAGTGCTTGCACATCCGCCCAACGCAAAAGTAACGCTAGCCGCGATGAGTAAAGAAGAGTATTTTTTCATTATTTTAAGTCGTTGTTATGTAAAAAACGTTAACATTATACGCAGAGCAGTTACCAATGCGCTAACGTTCATCGATTGAGATAGTGAACCAAACGTAAACCATCTGCGTTTATGGTTGTGAAACTGGTCTGTCGGCCTGAACAAAATAACAAAAATTCACTGATGAGGTAAAACACTATGAAAGCGAAAGGTTTTGTACCTGCGTTGCTTGCGCTCAGCTTTTTCACGACTCCTAGCTTTGCGAGCGAGTGCCCCAGCGTACTAAAGTTCATGAAGCGTAAGCTCAACTCACAAGAAACGGTGAATTTGTGTAACGAATATGCCGGAAAGACCCTTTTAGTGGTGAACACAGCCAGCTATTGCGGCTACACGCCACAATTTGAAGGTTTAGAAGCTCTTTATAGTGACTACAAAGACAAAGATTTTGTAGTACTTGGCTTCCCGTCGCACGATTTTAACCAAGAAGATAATGATGAAGGCAAAACGGCAGAACTGTGTGAATTGACTTATGGCGTAAAGTTTCCGATGTTTGAACCAATATCGGTAAAAGGTGAAGACGCCGATCCTATGTATAGAATGCTAAAAACCGCCACCGGCAAAGCGCCATCATGGAACTTTAATAAGTACCTTATTGACAGCTCCGGTAAGCAAATAACCCACTACCCTAGTTCAACAAAACCCACTGATCCGGCTTTTATCGCTGACATAGAGGCACTCCTCAAAAGCGAATAAAACCGCGAATATCAACGCTGCCTATAGGTCACACCAAACGAGAATCTAAAAGCCGCGCATAAAAAAGCCCCGCGTAACACGCGGGGCAATCAAGCACACTCAACTTGGAACACACTTTTAGCTGAAAACATACTTCCTACGTTTTAGCTATCTGCATTAATTTAGTGTGTTTAGTTGTTGGTTAGTTCAATAATTTTTTCGCTTGCTTCAGAAAAAGCCTTGTTTGCTTGCTCTTCGCCCATGTTAAGTCCTTCAGCATAAACGAATTTTACATCACTGATACCAACGAAATTTAAAAAGTGTTTTAAGTATGGCGTTTGCGTATCAAAGTCTGAACCTGCATACACACCACCACGCGCGGCAAAAACAGTCGCTGATTTATTTTCTAGCAATCCGACAGGACCTGTCTCGGTATACTTAAATGTTATACCAGCTCTTGCAATACGGTCGAAGTAAGCTTTTAAGCTCGATGGGATGCCAAAGTTGTACATTGGCACGGCTAGCACAATTTCGTCAGCCGCTTTTACTGCTTCAACAATGTCATCAGAGACTTTTACCAATGCCTGTTGTGATTCATTTCGCTCAGACGCCTCAGTCATCCACGCTTGCATTTCTTCACCTGTTAAATGAGGCAGTGCCAGAGAGGCTACATCCACGCGGTTAATGTGCACAGAACCGTCATTCTCAATTTTTGAAAGGTACTCGTTTGCAAGCTTTGAAGAATTACCTTGGTTGCCATTTAGGCTGGAAAATATAGCCAGTACTTTTTTCATGCCGAACTCCAATATTCGTTGTTTCGATAATATATGGCTATATTACGGCAATCGGGTTGGATGAAAATATCAAAAACATGAAGGCTTCGTTCTATTTTGTAGAACAGACTGCCAAGGAAAAGAACAAATGTGAAATTATTGAAAACATTACATTACGTTAATGTTGCAAGGAGGTTGATCTTCTCTTATTTGCTCAGCGTAACCGAGTTTGCCACAACACAATTAAGAGGATACAAAATATGAGAAGGACCAAAGCGCTCCTTGCATGTTCAATATTACCACTGTTTTTAATTGGCTGCTCGGATGACGACGACGATGTCGTACAAGAGCCCACACCCGCCCCGGAATACGCAAACGTTCGAGTTGTTCACGCAGCATCAGACGCACCAATGGTAAACATCACTGCTAATGACGCCATACTCAACGATCTCGAAAGCGTTGATTACCAAGTCGCTTCATCTCGCTTCGAAGTTGAGACAGGCATGTACGATATTGGTGTTACAGGCATTCTTCCAGGTGAAAACGCTGAAGTGTTGCAAGCTGACGTTACTTTAGAAGCTGACACGAACTACGATATTTTTGCCGTAGGTAATGTTGGCGATGAGTCGTTATCGCTTTTAACAGTGACCAGTATGGAAACCGCAGTTGACGCGGGTAATGCTCAAGTGCAGATTGTACATGCAGCATCAATGGCACCTATGGTTGATATTTATGTTACGGCACCAGATACAGATATCACTGCCGAGCAGCCGCTTGTTACTGCTGAATTTACTGACGCAACCGATTTAATTCAAGTACCTGCGGGCGATTATCAAATTCGTATTACACCGGCCGGTGAGACAACGGTTGTATACGACTCTGGTACGGTAAACCTTGCAGACGGTGCCGATTTGCTTATCGCTGCTACTAATAACGTAGGTACCGGCGATTCACCAGTAACATTACTGGCCGCGGACGGTGATGGAAGCTTCAAGATTTGGGATGCAGAAGCAGGTGCTGCTATCCGCGTTGTGCACGGTATCAGCGACGCACCAGCGGTTGATGTTGTAGCAAATAACGAAATAGTATTGGTGGACGGAATACAGTTCCCGCGCACCACAGACTATTTGTCTGTTGCAGCCGGTGACTATCTCATTGACGTTGTAGCCGATAGCGACAACAGTGTTGTGGCAATTGACGATGCTGAGTTGACGCTAGAAGTAGGTATGTCTTATACCGCTATCGCAAACAACGTTTTGGCTGCACCAGAACTTGATGTGCTTGTTGATATGCCCCGCTCCGTAGCGACAGAAGCGAAAGTGCGTATTGTACATGCTTCACCTTCAGCGGGTAACGTCGATATTTACGTAACCGCAGATGGCGAAATTGATGCGGTTGACCCGGCATTTGCCGATATTGCCTATGAGACTGGCGAGCTTGTTGAAACAGGTTACGTAAGTCTTGCAGAAGGTGACTACGTAGTTACGGTTACACCAACAGGCACCAAAACAGCGGCAATCGAAACAGGCGTTTTAACGCTTGAGAATGGTGAGATTTACACTGCTATCGCACTAGATGGCGCGATGGAAGGTGATTTACCTCAATTAGCGTTGCTTGATGGCCTAGCACCACCTCCACCAGCTTTTAATGCTGACATGACTTACAATGTAAACTTAAGTGGGTCACAAGAAGTGCCTGCCGGAACTACTATGTCTATGGCAACTGCAGTGGTCGAAATTGACGAAGACTTACCGGCGTTTAGCGTAAGTGTTGACGTATCAGGCTTAACGGATGTTACTGCTGTACACGTACACGATGGCGGCATTGGTATGAATGGGCCGGTTGCTTTCCCACTGACTGATGCTGGTAATGGTACTTATGTTCTCGCTGAAACTAATATTTCACCTAGCAACTTAGACGCGCTGACTAGCGGTGAGTGGTATTTAAATGTTCACACTACCGCTAACCCTAATGGCGAAGTGCGTGGTCAGATTGTTCCCGACACAACTGCGGTAGTAACATTCTCACTAAGCGGCAGCCAAGAGGTACCAGCAGTTGACACCATGGCAATGGGGTCTGGCTATGCGCTCTTCGACACCACAAACAACAACGTTTCTCTTGTGGCGGTAACCACTATTGAAAATGCGACTATGGCGCACATTCATACTGGGTTTGCTGGTGAAAATGGTGACGTGCTTGTAGGACTTGTGGAAAGTGAAAGCACCGCTGGCGTTTGGATGACAGACGGAAGCATAGCACTAGATGAAGCTACAGCTACGCAACTACTGGCAGGTGGTCATTATGTGAATGTGCATACAGCAGCTAATACTGGTGGTGAAATTCGCGGCCAAATCACACCTGATAATATTGAAGTGTACGGCATCATTGCCAACGGCCTACAAGAAGTGCCTGCAGTAACTACGACAGCAAGCGGCGCTGGTGCATTTACTTTGAATACATCTACAGGTGCACTGTCAGGCAGCGTAACCATTACCGGTATGACAGCAAACATGGCTCACATTCACGAGGGTGAAATGGGCGTAAATGGAGACGTTCTAATTGGACTTACTGCCGGTACCAGCGGTATGTGGTCTGTGCCAGCTAATACTACGTTAACCACTGAGCAAATGAATGTTATGGCAGACGGAGGTCTTTACACTAACTTCCACTCAGATGCATTCCCAAGCGGAGAAATTCGTGGACAAATTACGCTAGGTTTTGACTAGTCAAAAATAGCTAAACCCATTGTGTTTCAATTATATTGAGACCCAATTAATCTAAAATAAAAAAAGGGGCAAACGCCCCTTTTTTGTGTTTCTCGACAAGAAGATTTTATCTATATGGTATTTAGCGCCGTGTCGAAATCTGCAATCAGATCCTGAGTGTCTTCAATACCTACCGAAATACGCAGCATGGTATCGGAAATACCCATTAACTCACGCTCGTCTGCCGTGTTCTCAAAATAAATAGTAGGCGCAACTGGTAGCGCTAAGGTGCGATTATCCCCTAAGTGCGTGGCGCAAATAACTAACTTCATTTCGTTTAAAAACGCCACTGGATCAGCACCGTCGATAAGGTCAAAACTCAAAATTGCGCCATAGCCGTCGTTTAGGTATTCCCGTGCCATGAAATGCTGAGGGTGGTCGGCAAGACCTGGATAAAAGACTTTAGATACCTTGGGGTGATTATCTAGGAACGTCGCCAACTGCATAGCATTATGCTGACTTCGTGATAAACGTAAATCTAAGGTTTCCATGCCTAGGGCAATGGCCGTCGCTGATTGCGGTGCCAATGTAGCGCCTAAATCGCGTAAACCTTTCTTTTTAATTTGCGTAATGCCCCACTGTGCAGTATCTGCAACCTGATAAGCTGGTTTTAGATTACTAAACTTAGTCCAGTCATAGTTACCCGTATCGATGACAGCACCACCTAAAACGTTACCGTGACCTGCAATGTATTTTGTCAGCGAGCAAAACACTAACGACGCTTTAACATCTTTAGCGTAAAAAACAGGGGGTGGCGTCATGGTGTTATCAACCATAAACAGCATGTGCTTCTCTTCACAGAATTGACCAATGGCGTGAAGGTCGGCCACCTGTGTCACAGGGTTAGCTACGGTTTCGGTGTAAACGCCTTTTGTGTTTGGCTGGTAAGCTTCTTTGACTTGCTGAATGTCGGTCACATCTGTGTAGGTAACCTGCACACCAAAATCTTTAATGGTTTCAAAAAAGCTTCGCGTATTACCAAATAGGTATTGGCTTACAATTAAATGGTCGCCGGCTTTGAGTAAAGCAAATAACGAGCTGCTTATCGCCGCCATTCCGGTTGAGTAACACAAAGTACCTACACCGCCTTCCAGATCATTAAGCATATTTTGCAATGCCGCCACAGAAGGTGACGATGAACGAGAATAAACATGAGCAGCTCGTTTACCTTGAAACGCATCGATGATGCCCTGCGCATCTTTAAACTCGAAAAGAACTGAATTAGACGTGCTGCTGTGAACACCACCATGTTCAGGCGTATTTAGCATGCGATCAGAATGAACCTGACGGGTTGTGAATCCCAATTTTGTCACGGGTGAAGCTCCGAAAATAGATGTTTGCGACCGAGCCGAGTGCGCACCAGTACTCTGAGTTGATACGGTTGCGTACTTACCACTTCAATAGAAATGATTATGGCTTTGTAATGCAGTTTTTAGGATATTTTGCGCAAACATTATCATAAAACGTATAAATAGTTTGCATTTGTTCATCTATGTTAGTCACTTTCTGAATAATTGGCCCCAACACGATCATTTTTCTGGTGTAGTCCAACCCAATGACTTGTATAGGAATTTCGGCTTCTCGTGCAATGTGCATAAAGCCTGTTTTCCATGGATAAATGGGGCTCCGTGTACCCTCTGGCGCTAACGCGAGTATTAATTGATCGGCTTCCTTTATCTTATTTGCAATAGACGTGACCACCCCATGCGCTTTACTTCTCTCTATAGGAATGCCGCCTAGCCTTTTAACAATAGCGCCCAAAGGGGGCGCAAAGATGGTGTGCTTTCCGAAAAAATTAATGTTTAGCTTAAAGGAAAAAACCACGAACAAGCCAATAAAGAAGTCCCAGTTCGATGTATGCGGTGCTACCGCTAAAATGGCTTTTTTCTGATTGATTAGTTCACCTTCTACACGCCAGCCCCTTTTTGTCAGCACCCACGCTGCGAACGACGACAACCAGTTGGGCCACTTGCGAGGAACATGCTCTCCAACGTTAACACTATTGGCCCGTTGAGAGTGGGTTTGAGGGTGTGAGGTTTTTGTCATTATTATTATGCTCTGCTTAGTACACTTAGGTTATCTATTTGCTAATTTATTTTCTGAGGCTTCGAAGTGGAATGCCGTAACGAAAAGCGCTTTACTTTCCATATTGTACCCGCATATTAATTAACAGAGTAAAACGTTGGAGAGTGCGCAATTTGGCGAAGAGTAATCAAAATGGGTTTGTAACGCAATTGTTAACAATGCAGCGTTTTGAATTCTTAGAGAATATGGGCTTAATATAGCTATGTGTATTTTATTTATCGCAAACAATATGCGAGATGACTACCCGCTTATCATCGCTGCGAATCGGGATGAGTTTTACGCACGACCAACCGCGCCGTCTTCATTCTGGAAAAGCCACCCGCATTTGCTCGCCGGACAAGACTTAGAAGCTAATGGAACCTGGATGGGTGTTACGCGTAACGGATATGTGGCGGCACTTACTAATGTAAGGGGCCCACACAACATCAATAAAAATGCGGTATCGCGAGGTGAATTAGTCGCCAACTGGCTGAAGCACGACTCAGTCGAAATGAAGTCTGTTGCACAATCACAATACTTGGCAACGCTAGAAAAAACGCGCCACCGATACAACGGCTACAACCTGTTATTCGGAGATATAAATTCGCTTAAGGTTTACAACAACGTAAACAATTCGACCCACATTATCGACACTGGTGTCTACGGTTTGTCTAACGCGGATATTGCCACACCTTGGCCAAAAGTCACGCAGGGCGTTACCGCATTGAACAATTATGTCACCAAACAAAACATCATTAATGATGAAGACTTATTTGATATTTTACGTTACGACAATAAAGCTGACGATGCCTTGTTACCCGACACGGGCGTAGGCTATGAGTGGGAAAAGGCGTTGTCTTCCATTTTTATTCAATCCGAAAAATACGGAACGCGTACCTCTACACTGCTATTAGTAGATAAAAACAATACGCTGACCTGGAAAGAACGACGCTTTTCAGACAAAGGCGAAGCACAAGAAACCCGCGCTTTTTCTTTTTCAATTTAGGGTGTTTTTGAAATGAAACTTTCGTTTACGTTTTCTTTCCTCGACTAATTGAAATATTTTCAACCTTTAGGGGTCGTTTTTTCTACCATCGGTGGCATAATGCCAGCCTGCTATCTTTTGCATACCAACGTAACGTGAGGACATATCGTGTTTGAAGTATTACCCCATCTCGCCCCAGATCCAATTCTTGGCCTGTCAGCTGCTTTTCGTGAAGACACCAACCCAAACAAAATCGATTTAGGTGTTGGCGTATATAAAGATGAGCAAGGTAATACCCCTATTCTTTCAAGTGTCGCAAAAGCGCAAAAAGTGCTTTTAGATACCGAAACTAGCAAAACCTACATCACGCCTCAGGGCAACCAAGGTTTTATCGACGGTATGTTGTCTTTGCTATTAGGTAAGACTAGCCCCGTTCTATTAGCAGACCGCGTTGCAGCGGTTCAAGCTCCAGGTGGTTGCGGTGCATTGCGTATTCTTTCAGAACTACTTGCCCGTTGTAACGACAACGCTAAAGTATGGGTAAGCGACCCAACATGGGCGAACCACATTCCACTTATCGGCTCTGCGGGTCTTAAAATCGAAACCTACCCGTACTTCGATAAAGCGTCAGCAAGCATTCGCTTTGACGCTATGATGGAAACCCTTCGCAAAACTGAAAAAGGCGATATCGTTCTTCTACACGGTTGCTGTCACAACCCTACAGGTGCTGATCTTACTAATGCACAATGGGATGAAGTACTAGAAGTAGCGAAAGAGCGCGAATTCCTGCCTTTCATCGATGTGGCTTACCTAGGTTTTGGTGAAGGTTTAGAAGAAGACGCGTACGGCATGCGTTTGTTGGTAGAAAACCTACCAGAGGTTATCGTTGCAGCTTCTTGCTCTAAGAACTTTGGCCTTTATCGCGAACGTGTTGGTTTGGCTGCCATCATTACTGAAGATTCAGCAACCCGTAAAATTGCTCAGGGTCAAATTCAGTCAATCGCACGTGGCATCTACTCTATGCCACCGAGCTACGGCGGCGCGTTGGTAGACATTATCCTAGCTGACGAAGCCCTTAACAACGAGTGGGTATCTGAAGTGAACGAAATGCGCGATCGCATGAAATCACTCCGTGCAATGCTAGTTCAAAACCTTCACGATAATGGCTCGCCTAAAGACTTTAGCTTCGTAAACGACCAAAAAGGTATGTTCTCGTTCTTGTGTATTACTCCAGAGCAAGTGCGCGAAGTGCGTGAAAAGCACAGTGTGTATTTTGTTGATTCTAGCCGCGTGAACATTGCGGGCATCAACCAAGAAAACGTAGAAACACTTGCTAAAGCATTGGTATCAGTGCTTTAAGTACGAACTATTGATTCTTAAGATTCGAAAGGCAGGGTTCACACCCTGCCTTTTTTATTGCCTTCAAATTACCCGTCTTCCTATTTCTGCGATGAACGCCCCAACCACGCTGTCAGTAGCGGTTAGTCACACTTTTTAACAAATTCACGCAGTGCGCTATACGCCTTTTAGTAGGGCAAGCCGGATATAATCGTTACACTGTAACAATGTTGACGTACACGTTAACTTGGTATTTATTACGACTGACTTATAACAATGAGATTAACGACAAGAACAAGGATCACCCATGTCTAAAGTAAGTGTATTTTGTCTTTCTGCCGCGCTACTTGGCAGTGCAATGCAAGTAAATGCATAGGAAGGCATGTTCACGCCAGAACAACTCCCTTCAATTGCCGGCGATTTAAAAGAAACAGGCTTAGCAATCCCTGCTAGTAGTATTAACGACCTAACCGCGTTTCCTATGGGCGCGATTGTTTCATTAGGTGGCTGTTCAGCATCGTTTGTCTCTGACAAAGGCTTGGCCGTTACTAATCACCACTGTGCGCGCGGCTCTGTTCAATATAACAGCACCCCAGAAAACAACTATTTAAAAGATGGTTTCCTAGCAAAAGAAATTGGTGAAGAACTGCCGGCCGCGCCGGGTACACGCATGTTCGTTACTGTCGATTTTTCTGATGTAACCGACAATGTCATTGGCGGTATCAGCGATGACGTTCAAGGACGCGAGCGCTACGACCTCATTGAAGCGAACCGCAAAGCATTAATTGCAGAATGTGAGTCTGAAGCGGGCTTCCGCTGCTCTGTGCCTTCGTTTTTCCAAGGCCTTGAGTATAAGCTAATTAAGCAAATGGAAATTCGTGACGTGCGCATTGCCTACGCGCCTGCTGATTCAATTGGTAAATACGGTGGTGATGTAGATAACTGGATGTGGCCTCGTCATACGGGCGACTTCTCTTTCTATCGTGCTTATGTGGGTAAAGACGGTAAACCTGCTGATTACAGTGAAGAGAACGTGCCGTTTAAACCTGAGCATTTCTTAAAAGTTTCGGCAGCTGGACTTGAAGACGGCGACTTTGTTATGGCAGCGGGCTACCCTGGCTCTACTAATCGCTATGCACGTTTATCACAAGTGTCGTACACGTTTGATTGGTTATATCCCACTTACCTTGAACTGGTAGACGCGTGGATCAAGACTATCGAAAGTGCATCTGAAGAAGGCAGCGATGCGCGTATCAAATACGAAGCATTGTTAGCGGGTCTTAATAACTTCCACAAAAATACGTTGGGCCAGCTTTCTGGCGCTAAACGCGTTGGACTTGTTCCACGTCGCGCTGAGCGTGAAGAGCAACTAGCTGCATGGCTTGATAAAAACGGTAAGAGTGAAATGAAGCAAGCACTAGCCGATCTTGATGCGGTTAGTGCTGAACAAATGCAAATGAACAAGCAGAACTTCTGGTACAACAACCTAAGTCGTGCACAACTCTTGTCGTCAGCCCAAACCCTTTATCGCAATGCCATCGAAAAAGAAAAGCCGGACGCAGAACGTGAATCTGGATTTCAGGACCGCGATCAAATTCGCCTGAAAGAAGGCGTAGAGCGCATTGAGCGTCGCTTTGATCCGGCCGTTGATCAGGCCGTTTGGCAAAAAATGATTAGTATGTACCTTGAACAGCCTGAAGAAAACCGAGTAGCCGCGTTCGATAAAGCAGTAGGCATTGATAGTGATACTGACGGAAAAACACTTCAGAAGAAGTTAAAGGCGTTTTACGACAAGACTTCATTGACTAACACTGAAGAACGTTTGAAATGGTTAACTGCAAGCCGTGCTGATTTCGAAAATAGCAACGACCCGTTCATTAAACTTGCGGTTGCCCTGTTCGATACCGAGATGGCTATTGAAGATAAGAGCAAAACGCTAAGCGGTAAAGCTGCAGCGCTTCGCCCTAAATACATGAGTGCCATTATTGAGTGGCAAAAATCTTTGGGCAGCCTTGCTTATCCAGATGCAAACAGTACGCTGCGCGTTACTTACGGTAATGTAATGGGCGGCTCGCCAAAAGACGGCCTAATTTACGAGCCGTTTACTCGTCTTGAAGGTATTACTGAGAAAGACACAGGCGAGACACCTTTCGACTCTCCTAAAAAGCAGCTTACGCTTATTGAGGACAAGAAATACGGCCCTTACAAGTTAGAAGCTATTAACAGCGTGCCGGTGAACTTCCTTACCGATTTAGATTCAACAGGCGGCAACTCAGGCTCAGCAACGCTCAACGCAAAAGCAGAGCTTATCGGCCTGTTGTTTGACGGTACATTCGAGAGTGTAAATTCTGATTGGGATTTTGACCCGAAAACAACCCGTACCATCCATGTAGATAGCCGCTACATGTTATGGGTAATGGAATACGTTGACGGTGCAACAAACCTCATCGAAGAGATGACCATCGTTAAATAACCACCAAATAATGGGGTCAGAGTACTTTTCTGCCCCCAAAAAAATGGCAAAAATGGGGGCAGAGTACATTTTCCCCCTAATGCCTTCCGGTAAAAAGGAGATAGTTATGAGGTTACTAATAAGGCTTGTTAGTTTAGCCGTGGCTGCGTACTCGTGTTATAGCGGAGCTATAACCGGTGAATGGAAAGCATCTATCGCTATTATTTCGCTATGTGCGTTGATGTTCCTAATTACGTTTATTTCCAAGACTCGCGGCGGTACGCCAGGCTCTCAAAGCGATGGCGCCTCAGCGATATACACACCAAGCAGCAGCTCAAGCTCATCTTGCAGCAGTGATGGCGGTGGTGGAGATTGCTAAAACTCAATGGGGTCAGAGTACTTTTTTCAGTGTTTAAAGTACTCTGACCCCATTATTTTCGCTGATCAGATCGCGCTATAGAAATGTACTCTGACCCCAAAATTAATGTACTCTGACCCCAATGTTTTATTTGAGGTTGCGGAGGCCTTGGGTGAGGAGTCGGTCTAGTGCGTTGGCAAAGTTTTGTTTGTCACGTTGGGAGAAGGCTTTTGGGCCGCCTGTGTGTTCGCCGCTTGAGCGCATGGTTTCCATGAAATCCCGCATGCCCAGTATCTGCTTAATAGACGACTTATCGTATTCTTCACCACGGTTGTTTAATGCAAGGGCATTTTTTGCCAGTACATCAGCGGCCAATGGAATGTCATTGGTAATCACCAAGTCACCCGCTTCACACTTCTCTACTATATAATCGTCAGCAGCATCGAAGCCTGACGGCACTTGCGTTAAGGTTATGTGCTTGTCTGGTGGAACAGACATAGAATGGTTAGCCACCAAAGACAAAGGCAGCTTGGTACGTCTGGCTGCCTTAAAAAGAATGTCTTTGATCACTGCAGGGCACGCGTCGGCGTCAACCCATATATGCATGGTCGTATCTCGTAACTGTATCTAATTACGCTAGCATACCACCATCTACCACCACTGTCGTGCCAGTCGTGTAGGTTGAAGCGTCTGATACTAAATACAATACCGTGCCCGCCATTTCATCTGGGTCAGCGACACGGCCTAGTGGAATAACTTTAAGCGCGTGCTTCAAGATTTGCTCGTTAGTTGTTAACGCCGACGCAAATTTAGTATCGGTTAAACCTGGCAATAATGCGTTTACGCGAATGTTCAAGCTACCGCACTCTTTTGCAAATGACTTAGTCATGCTGATAACCGCAGCTTTCGTAATAGAATAAATCCCCTGCATGTCACCCGGTGTTACACCGTTTACCGATGCCGTGTTGAGAATGACGCCACCACCCTGCTCTTTCATCATTTTGCCAGCTTCAATCGACATGAAGAAGTAGCCACGAATATTGACGTCTACAGTTTTATTGTAGGCGCCAAGATCAGTATCTAAGATATGCCCAAAGTAAGGATTGGCTGCCGCGTTGTTTACTAGAATATCCAGTTTTCCAAAATCGCGCTTAATGACGTTAAATGCTTCTGTAATTTGCTCCATTTCACCTACATGACACGCTAGCGCTGTCGCCTTACCGCCTGCGTCACGAATTGAAGAAGCAACGGCTTCACAGCCGTCAATTTTGCGGCTTGATACAATTACATGCGCGCCATACTGGGCAAGCAAACGGGCAATAGACTCACCGATACCGCGACTTGCACCTGTAACCAGTGCCACTTTTCCTGTTAAATCAAAAAGGTTCTTCATTGTCATATCCTTAATTCTTGCTGATAAAGTGCTGTGTGCTTAATTTCTCTTATTAACGCTTGTTGCGGTGCCTGCTCTAGGCCAACATACCACCGTCGAGTACTACTGACTGACCCGTCATGAATGACGACTCATCACTACACAACCAAGCAATGGCATTAGCAATCTCTTCTGGTTTACCCAAACGCTTCATTGGATTTGCGCCAATAAGCCCTTTTTGGCCTCTTTCATCCAATTTTGATAAAACGCCTTGCACCATAGGGGTATCTACAAAGCTTGGACAAACAGCGTTAATGCGAATGTTCGCCCTTGCGTATTCCACCGCCGCCGATTTAGTAAGCCCCACTACCCCATGTTTGGAAGCGCTGTAAGCGCTAATCATAGGCGCAGAGCGCAATCCAGCTACAGAGGCAATATTGATGATGTGGCCACCGCCTGTCGCCGTCATATGCTTGAGGGCGTTTTTCATGCAATACCATACGCCAGCTAAGTTGACCTGAATATTCTTCATGAACATGGCGTCATCGACTTCAGTTAGCGGAGCTGGAAAATGGTCGATACCCGCGTTATTAATAATTACGTCAATCTTGTCGTTATGAGAAAGCGCCGTGTCGAACATCGCTTTGACCTGAGCCGGTTCGGTAACATCCACTGCCTCCGCATAGGCTTTGCCACCTGCAGCAACAATTTCTTCAGCCAATGTTTTGGCGTTTTCTTCGTTTAGATCGGCAATACCGACTGTTGCACCACGCGCACTCAATACGCGGGCCGAAGCAGCACCGATACCCGAGCCGCCACCAGTAATAAGAATATGTTTACCTTCAACATTTGCAGCTACATTCATTAGCTGTACTCCAATTTAGTGAACAAGCGCAACGCCGTTAATTTTGGTCACTGCGCATGCTCTTTGTTTTGAATGATTAAAAATAACTCGCTTTTACGTTGTTACACGTTGCCTCGCGTGAAGAAAGCACTTCAATATCGCGACTGACCAGCGGTAACTCCCAATTTAAGAAGTATTCCGCGGCCGCTAATTTACCTTCATAAAAGTCAGCGTCTTGCTCGCCAGCACCGTTAGCGAGTGCTTGTTCGGCAACATTTGCCTGGCGCAGCCAAATCCAGCTCACCACACAACTTGAAAATACGTTTAAGAAGCAACTCGCATTGGTTAGCAAAACTGGTTGCTTATCTGAGCGCAAATCGGCTGCTGCCTGTTGAATTAAACCACCAAGCTGTTCTAAGTATGGTTTTAATTTTGCAGCTAGTGCCTGCGCTCGCGGTGTTTCTGCGCGCTTCATATCGCTTGTTACACGAGAAAGCAGCACTTGAAGACCTTTACCGTCGTGCTGCCATAACTTTCTTCCCAGCAGATCTAACGCCTGAATACCATTCGTGCCCTCGTGAATTGGGTTTAAGCGGTTATCTCGCCAGCACTGCTCAACAGGATATTCACGGGTGTAGCCCGCACCACCTAGAATTTGAATTGCCAAATCGTTGGCTTTAGGGCCAAACTCTGAAGGCCATGCTTTGAACACGGGTGTTAAAAGATCTAAAAGCTGAGAAAGTTCGGTACGCTTTTCGCTGTCAGTTTCCGTTTCCATCTCATCGATGAGCATGCTGCCATACAAGCAGAGGGACATACCGCCTTCACAGTAGGCCTTTTGCGCTAGCAACATACGTCGCACGTCACCGTGATTGATAATAGGTGTAGGCTCGTCTTCTTGCGCAAGATTAGGCGCAGCGCGACCTTGGGTACGATCTTTTGCGTATTCTAGTGAGTAACGGTACCCGCGATACCCTATCATGGCAGCACCATAGCCCACGCCAATGCGTGCTTCGTTCATCATCATGAACATGTAGCGCAAACCCTGGTGCGGCTCGCCAATAAGGTAGCCGTGGCAGTCACCATTTTCGCCAAAGGTTAGTGCGGTTGAAGTTGTACCTCGGTAGCCCATTTTATGGATAAGACCAGCAAGGGTTACATCGTTGCGCACATCTGGATTGCCTTCAGCGTCGAGACGGTATTTAGGTACAGCAAATAAGGAGATGCCTTTTACACCAGCTGGACCACCTGGAATTTTCGCCAACACCAAATGTACGATGTTGTCAGAAAGCTCATGCTCACCACCTGATATATAAATCTTGCTGCCTTTGATTCGGTACGTACCATCATCTTGCGGTCTTGCTGATGTACGAATATCAGCAAGTGACGAACCGGCATGGGGCTCGGTAAGTGCCATGGTTCCAGTGAAGTCACCCGCTAGCATTTTTGATAGAAACGCACTTTTGATATCTTCGGAGGCAAAGTGTTTAATGACATTGGCGGCCGCCGCAGTTAAGAAAGGGTAAGCGGTTGACGATGGGTTTGCCGCTAAAAAATAGCCCGCGCAGGCATTCATCACGGTAACAGGAAGCTGCATACCGCCATCTTCAAAATCGAAGTGACCCGCGATAAAGCCCGATTCTCTATAAGTATCGAAGGCCACTTTTACGTCGTCAATCATAGAGACTTTAGTGCCATCGAATGTAGGCTCGTTTTTATCAGCAACGGCATTATGAGGAAGAAATAACTCTTCTGCCATCTTCTCGGCCATATCAATAACAGCGTTGAAGGTTTCTACATTGTGCTCTTCAAAGCGAGCTTTTTCACATAAGGCTGCGGTGTTTAATACTTCGTACAGCTGAAATTGCATTTCACGGCGGGGAATAAGTTGATCGGCCATGGTGTCCTGTCCTCTACGAAAACTTGTTAACACATTGTGTCATATTCGTTATCGTGCCATCATTGTCATTAATGACACAATAATGGTCAATAACGCCAACAATCACTGAGTTTTATCTTATTTTATAACTCGAATTATTTTTATGAATGACACGAAGTTCACCGTTACCGTACTCGGTTTTAACCAAGCCTTGGCATCTGCCATTACAGGAGCCCTCGATGTATTTGCTTTCGCAGGTATTAGTTGGCAGCGAATACACAACTTACCAACCAAACCACAGTTCAAAGTACAGTTGGCCAGTCACCATGGGCAGCCTATTCTTTGCTCTAATCAAGTTGTTCTACAGCCCAATATCGCCATCGAAGAAGTCTCACACACTGATGTCTTGTTAATTCCCACCATTGGTGGCGATATTGATGAAGTGCTAGAAAGCACAGCGCCTCTGCTTGTACACATAAGGCGTCTGCAGAAAATGGGGGCCGACATTGCGGCCAATTGCACCGGCACTTTCCTTTTGGCCCAATCTAAATTATTGGACAATAAAATTGCCACTACACATTGGGGATATGCAGATAAATTTAAGGCCATGTACCCTACCGTAAACTTACAACCCGAGAAAATGGTTACTGAAGACGATACGGTGTTTTGTGCAGGCGGCGGCATGGCGTGGATTGATTTATCTATCTTGTTGATAGAACGCTACTGTGGTCATCAGATTGCGAGCGATACGGCAAAATCCCACGTTTTGGATGTGTCCAGAACAAGCCAAACTATTTACGCCAGCAGTCGTCAGCGACGATTTCACTCAGACAAGGACATTAAAGCGGTACAGTCTTTTCTGGAAAAGAACGTACAAAATAAATGTACGCTAAGCGAACTAGCGCTACGGCATAATATGACCGAACGCACACTTATACGCCGATTTAAAAACGCGTGTGATATTACACCAGGTCAGTATTTACAGTCGCTGCGCATTGAGCACGCGAGAAAGCTCTTAGAAACCTCTAGTATGCCGTTAGAGAGCGTGATTAGCGCTGTAGGCTATGAAGACCTTAGCTCGTTCACCCGACTATTTAAAAAAACGACTGGTTTATCACCTTCTCAATACCGAGCGAAATTCAAGCGAGGCTAATTTGATTTAGATGGTTAGTAGACTACTTGCACCAAAAAATATCTCTCTATTAAGTTTGATGTTCCATGCCTGTGCACACAGGCTTTTTAGTTATATTCAATCTAACTAATATCGTGCATTTTCGATGAAAAACGCCTTGGTTTGCACAAATTTGAAGTTTTTATGTAAAAGTTTGTGTAAAATGCAGCGCCAAGCATAGATTGTTATTTTTTGTGCTAAAAACACTACAAAAGTATAAATTTAAAATCATCTTGGTGGAAACATGAGAACACACAAAATCGCCACACTAGCGTTAGCCGTTAGTGCTGCGTTCAGCTCTTCAGTTCTTGCACAAGAGGCCGCGACGACAGAAAAAAAAGAAGCCTCACTTGAACAGATTACCGTTACTGCGCAAAAGCGTACTCAGTCAATTCAGGAAGTACCTATTTCTGTTGCGACACTAAGCGGTGAGAAATTCGAAAGCCTATTCTCTGGCGGTGAAGATATTCTTGCTCTAGCGGTTCGCGTACCAGGTCTTTATGCTGAGTCATCAAATGGTCGTGTTGCACCGCGTTTTTATATTCGTGGTCTAGGTAACACCGACTTCGACCTTGCTGCATCACAACCTGTTTCTATTATCATGGACGAAGTGGTAATGGAAAACGTGGTACTTAAAAGCTTCCCGCTTTTCGACGTTCAGCAAGTTGAAGTACTTCGTGGCCCACAAGGTACACTATTTGGTCGTAACACCACTGCTGGTATCATTAAATTTGATACAGTAAAACCAACCCAAGACGTTGAAGGTTACGCGAAAGCAGGCTTCGGTTCATACGGTACAATGAACTTTGAAGGCGCTATTAGCGGCGGTCTTACTGACGAACTTTCTGCCCGTCTTTCGGTATTGTCACAAGAGCGTGATGATTACATCGACAACGCAGCAACAGGTCAAAACGACGCATTAGGCGGCTTCGACGAAAAAGCATGGCGCTTACAGCTTCTATGGGAGCCATCAGCGGACTTCTCTGCACTTCTCAACGTACACGGCCGCGACTTAGACGGTACTGCTTCAATTTTCCGTGGAAACGTTTTTAATAAAGGCAGCAATGACCTTAACGATAGCTACGACCGCGAAACAGTAAGCTACGACGGCGATCTAGAAGGTAACGGTACAGATAACAACCCACAGTCTTACGAAGGTTTAGGTGCATCACTTAAACTAGAATACGACATGGACGATGTAACCTTTACTTCAATCTCTGCAATCGAAACCGCTGAAGGTTCAAGTCTTGGCGACATCGACGGCGACGCGATTGCTTCACAAAACTTTGTAACTCAAGATAACCTTGACGATCTAGAGCAGTACACGCAAGAATTTCGTTTAGCAAGCAACACCAGCGACCCAATGAACTGGCAAGTAGGTGCTTTCTATTACGATGCATCGTTCAACGTAACCAGCATCGACGGTTTCTTTGGCGCGACTACGGTATTCCATGAAAACCAAACTTGGGCGGTATTCGGTCAGTCATCTTACCAAGTTAACGACAAGCTAAACGTTACTGGTGGTATCCGTTACACTCACGACAAGAAGTCTCTTGTGGTTGGCGAACAGAACGTTGACGGCTTTGCCGTTGTTCTAGGTATTGCTGCCGTTCAGGATTACGAAGACATCAACGTAGATGACGGTCAAACAAGCTTTGAACTAAGTGCAAACTACCGTGTAACTGACGACATGTCTGTTTTTGCTCGCTATGCTAATGGTTTCAGAGCGCAAACTATCCAAGGTCGTGACGTCGCATTTGAAGGTGCACCTTCAGTTGCAGACGCAGAAACGATCAACTCTTTTGAAGTGGGTATTAAGTCAGACCTATTCGACGACACGCTACGTCTAAACGCTGCTGCGTTCTACTATACCGTTGATGACATGCAGTTCTCGGCCATTGGTGGTGGTAACAACTTTACTGCGCTAGTGAATGCTGACGAAGGTGAAGCTTATGGTTTTGAAGTAGACGCTCAATGGCTAGCGACTGACGAACTTACCTTTACTGCTGGCTACAGCTACAACCACACTGAAATCAAAGATGATTCTCTAACGGTTGCACCTTGTGGTACAAGCGCATCTGATGGCTTCACTGGCTACTGTACAGTAACTGATGAGCGCCCAGATGGATTCAATGCAATCATTGACGGAAACCCTTTCCCGCAAGCACCTGAATCAATCTTTAACTTCACTGCACGTTACACTATCCCTATGGGTGATGACGGTGAGTTCTTCGTGTTTACTGATTGGGCGTTCCAAGGTGAAACCAACATCTTCCTATATGAAGCGGTTGAGTTTACTACAGACGACAATTTCGAAGGCGGTCTACGCATTGGTTATGAGAACTTTGCGCACAACTACACGGTAGCGCTATTCGGTCGTAACATAACAGACGAAGACAACGTTAAAGGTGCAATCGACTTTGCAAACTTAACGGGTATTGTAAACGAACCTCGTATTTGGGGTGTTGAGTTTAAGTACACATATTACTAAGAAAAGTTAAGTAGCTACTCTCTTCCATTGTAGCTACCTATCTATTTAGTAGAAAAGCGGTGACGTTGAGAAACGTTACCGCTTTTTTTATCTGTTACGCCGCCATATGAATATCAGATGTAGGCATTTGCACAAGCTGCTGTAATTTCCTACACACCTTCACCCATCGCGCTACTTTCTGATAGTAGACCTGCTCGATCAACTGCCCTTTTTCATTAAACAGAAAGCTCGCCAGCTTCCCTTTACTACCCGGCATATAAAAGTGATGCACCGTGAATTGATGAGACAAAGGGGCATGTGCCACTTTTTGATACATACAGAAAGGCAGTGCATTTGCACGCTCATCGCCACCAGTTAAGCGACTACGGCGCTGAAACGTATCTGAACCTAAATCAGCCATTATGCCATGTTTTAAAATAAGCTGGTCGACCGCTTTAATACCTGTTTGCATAACTATCTCCTAAATGTTGCGCTAATCTGCGAACCAAGATAAGACTCAAAATAAACCATACTGATATTTATACAGTATATGGTTATTTGTTTAAAATGCAAACAAAAAAGCCGCTTATTCAAGCGGCTCCTGTTTAGTCGTTGTCAAAAAGCTTAATTGAGGGCTGATTCTAGGAATGCCCACTGGTCAGCATACCCCTCTATTTGCATCCATGTAGGTGTGCCTGCACCGTGTCCCGCTCGGGTTTCCACGCGAAGCAGAACTGGGTTGTCACAGCCTTGATCTGCCTGTAATTGCGCCGCGAACTTATAACTGTGCCACGGCACAACACGGTCATCGTGATCACCTGTAGTGACTAATGTAGCCGGGTAGCACGTGCCGGGCTTAGTGTTGTGAAGTGGCGAATAAGCATAAAGCGCTTCAAATTCGTCTTTGTTTTCACTTAACCCATAATCAGAGGACCATGCTCGCGCATTTGCACTAGGTGTGTGATAGCGAAGCATATCTAACACGCCGACTGCAGGTAAGGCAGCAGAGAAGAGATCCGGGCGCTGTGTTAAGGTCGCACCAACAAGCAAACCGCCATTCGACCCACCTTGAATACCCATTTTCTCAGGCGTGGTGTAGCCACTTTCAACCAAATACTCGCCCGCTGCGATAAAGTCATCAAATACGTTTTGCTTATCTAACTTAGTCCCAGCCTTGTGCCACTGTTGCCCATACTCACCACCACCACGTAAGTTAGCTATGGCCAGTACATTGCCCTGCTCTACCCACACCATGCGCGATACTGAATAGCGGGGCAGCAGTGAAATATTAAAACCACCATACCCGTACAGTAACGTTTTATTATTTCCATCTAGCTTCAAGCCTTTTTTATGCACGATAAACATGGGAACTTTTGTTCCATCTTTACTGGTGTAAAAAATTTGCTTTGTTTCGTAATCATCATAATTAACACCTGTATCGATGGATTTAAATAATGATGACTCGCCGCTTTTTACGTCGTACGCAAATACTTGGCCAGGATTTGTGAATCCCGTAAGTTTATAGAACGTTGTATCGGCATTTTTGCTTCCGTAAAACCCGCTTACACTTCCAATATCAGTAAACGCAATTTCATCTATTTTCTTGCCGTTTAAATCAAATACACTTACCTGCCCTTTTACATCTTTTAGATACTGAGCAAAAAGCTTTTCACCCAAAAGTGAAACGCTCGACAAGGTATCAGATGTACTTTCAATTACGGTTTCCGTTGCTTTAACGCCACCATCGAAATCAACCTTAATAACCTTACCTGTAGGGGCATTTGCTGTAGATGTGAAAAATAACTCGTCGTCATGCTCGCCAATTAGGTCGTAACGGCCATCCCATTTGTCGAAAACCGGAACGAGCTCACTGTTATCATTTACCAGCGATTTAGCATAAACACCATTCGTCTGATATCCCTCGAACACAGAAATGAGCAGTGTTTTGCCATCTTGAACAACCGAAGGATAAGGGTTCCATGTAGGTTTATTGTCAAACGCAAAAACCTTTTTGTCTTCACTTTGCGCTGTACCTATTGCGTGAAAATAGATAGATACGGTTTGGCTATCATCATACTTACCAGCTTCATTTTGGGGGTAACGTGAATAGAAAAAGCCGCTTTCATCTGGCAACCACGCGATATTTGAAAACTTAATGCCTTTAATAATGTCAGTTAAATCCGACTTCTTACTGGTGTCACGAACGTGAATAGTTTTCCAGTCTGTACCACCGTCAGAAAGCATGTAGGCCAAGAACGAGGCTTTAGGGCTTAGTTCAGTTGACGCCATAGACACTGTGCCATCTTCACTCAATGTATTTGGGTCAATCAGTACTTCAGGCTCACCGTTAACGCCGTCAGCCATATAAAGCACATATTGGTTTTGCAAGCCGTCGTTATAAGAATAAAACAGCTTGCCGTTTACCATATAAGGCGTTGAATATTTTTCGTAGTCCCACAGCGCTGTTAGACGTTCTTTGTATCTTTCTCTAGAGGGCAATTCAGCCAGATAAGGACGAGCAAGGGTGTTTTGAGACTCAACCCAAGCACTTACCTCTTCGCTCTTTTCTTCTTCTAGCCAGCGGTATGGGTCGCTCACTACAGTGCCATGATAGTTGTCTTGCTGAGAAACAGTTTTGGTTTCTGGATAGTCAGACACTTTTGGCATGCCGCCGCTTTGTGATTCACCTTGCACTGAACTAGTAGATTCGGTATACGAGCTTGTACACGCCAAGGTTAAACCTGCTGATGCCGCTACTATGGCAGCGTATATTAGATTTTTCTTCATTTTTATTCCTTAAACGAAAAATGCCGGTTTCAACCGGCATTTTCTATTTAGCTTTCTGTCGTAACTTGCGTATGTTTTCGACCCTTAAACACGCTTTTAAGGTCATTTAAAATAAGGTACAGCGCTGGGACAAGCAGCAAGGTGATCACCGTGGCGAACAATATACCGAAGGCCAATGAAATAGCCATTGGGATCACAACCTGAGCCTGTAAACTGCGCTCAAAAACAATCGGCATTAGCCCCATAAACGTTGTTAGTGAGGTGAGGATAATTGCTCTGAAACGCTGAGTACCTGCGCTAATAGCAGCATCCATTAGCGACATGCCTTCTTTGCGCGCACGGTTAACAAAATCCACCATGATCAAGCTGTCGTTAACTACAACCCCAGACAACGCAATTATGCCGCAGATAGAAAGTACGCTTACCGCCATACCTAATACCAAATGCCCCACAATGGCGCCTACGATACCAAAAGGTATAACCGACATAATGATGAAAGGCTGGCTGTACGATTTAAGTGGAATAGCAAGCAAGGTATAAATGGCAAAGAGTGCAAATAGAAGCCCCTGCATTAGGCTGATCATAGCGTCAGCCTGCTCTTTCGAGTTACCTTGAAGCTGGAAGTCCACCTTGGGATACCGCGCTAGTATATCCGGCATCAGATTTTCAATCACATCATTGGTTACTTCCGACGGGTCAAGCAACGCTTTATCCACTGCACCAGTTACGGTTACCGAGCGTTTACCATCGACACGAATAATTGAATCAAAGCCCTGACCAACTGTAAATGTCGCCACCTGCTCAAACGGAATTTCTTGCCCATTTGGCGCGCGGATACGCATGTTTTCAAGATGCTCTATAGAGCTACGTTCCGTTTTCGGATAACGCACCATCACTTTGATTTCTTCATCGTCACGCTGGATACGCTGTACTTCCGCACCATAGAAACCAAAGCGAACCTGCTGACCTAGATCACGCAAAGAAATACCTAGCGCATCAGCCTGAGGTTTCAGCGCGAGTTGAATTTCTTCGCTTCCGCCTGAGAAGGTGTCGTTAATGTCGGTAACACCTTCGTATTTATCCAACGCTTCTTTAAGTTCATCACTTATCGAACGAAGGGCCTTAATATCGCTTGAGCTAAATTCAAAGCTCAGGTCTGAACCACCACCTGGGCCACCCGGAGAGCTAATATTAAACGACTTAACACCTGGGATTTCTGGTAACTCTTGACGCCACATGTCTTGAATTTCAAAGTCTGTCAGCGTACGCGTTTCACCTTTGGTAAGCTCTGCGAAAATCTCTCCTCCAAGGTTGCCATTATCAAAGGCAATGGCGTGCTTTATAACGTTTTCACCCGACTCTTCAGCTACTTTGTCGTCCATGCGGTGCATGGCCTCGCGAAGCGTAGTCAGTACGTTATCACGCTGTTCAAGCGAAGATCCTGGCTCAAGCTCGAAACTTGCAATCATAAAATCGCTAGGAATATTCGGGAAAAATACAAAACGTACAATACCACCACCGAACAGGCCTACTGTGAGGATCAGCATAGCCGTAAACACAGCAACCGTGGTGTAGCGATTTCGTACAGCTGTAGCCAAAAATGGCGCGTATTTATTATTTATAAACGTCTTAATACCTTCGCTGAAGAAATCTCGGAACTTTTGAAATCTGTTCGCCTTTTCAGGATCGTATGGCTTAAGCTTCATGTGTACCAAGTGAGCCGGCAATATTAATTTGGACTCAATGAGCGAGAAAATAAGGCATACAATAACCACCATACCGATGGTTTTCCAAATAATTCCAAACGGCCCAGATACCATCAGCATGGGTGAGAATGCGGCAATGGTTGTCAACACGCCAAATGTTGCTGGCATAGCGACCTTTTTGACGCCCGCTATCACGTTTTCAGCGCTATGGCCTTTTTTGTCTATTTCAGAATACGCCGATTCCCCCATGATAATGGCGTCGTCAACCACAATACCCAGCACAAGAATAAACGCGAACAGGCTAAGCATGTTGATAGACACACCAACCATATCTAGCGGCATAACTAATAAGGTGCCAAGAAAACAAACCGGCAAGCCCACAATGACCCAAAACGCGAGCTTAATTTTTAAAAATAAAGAAAGTACCAAGAAAACCAGCAGCGCTCCGAAGAACATGTTTTCCAGCATCATGTTGAGTCGGTCAGCTAAGTAGAACGAACTGTCGCCCCACGTATCAGCTGTTATATGCGCCGGAAATTCCGATTTCTGACTCTCAATATAGGTATTAACTTGCTCAGAGATTTCTAATGCGTTTTGATCACCTACCGCACGCACTCGCAAACTAACAGCGGGTTTATCGTCGAATAGCGCATATTGGTTATTTTCAATAAAACCATCGTTGATATACGCCACATCACCTAATGTCACGCGCGTGCCGTTACCGTTTGTTACTAATACAATCTGCGAGAAATCCCAACCAGTATAGGCTTGCCCTTTCGTTCTAAGCAGAATATCGCCATTTTCAGTGCGAATTGAGCCGCCGGGTAAGTCGACGCTGGTTTGACTTAAACGAGCAACGACATCGGCGAATGTAAGGTTGTATTTTTGCAAATCAACTTCCGAAAGCTCAACGGAAATCTCATAGTCCCTTGCCCCAACAACTTGAACACTTGAAATACCAGGTAGGTTAGCAATGTCGTCGCGCAAATCTTTGGCAAACTCTTTTAACTCCCGTTCAGACGCGTCACCGTAAACCGAGAGCCAAATTACGTCTTGTTGTATTTTTTGACGGTAAATAACGGGCTTTTCAGTATCTGCGGGGAAGCTCGGAATAGCGTCAACTTGTACTTTTACTTCATCAAGTAAAGATTGAACATCATAGTCTTCTTCCACCTGAATACTTACCGTACCCATACCTTCAACGGCTGTGGAATTAAGCTGCTTAATACCCTCTAAGTCTTTAATTGACTCTTCAATTTTAAGCAGTACGCCCTCTTCTACTTCTTGTGGTGCGGCCCCCAAATACGGTACGCGAACGTTAATAACGTCTATCTCGAAATTGGGAAATACTTGCTTCTGAATACTGAAGGCACCAAATAATCCGCCAACTACAAGCAACCACATCAGAAGATTTGCAGCTACGCTGTTACGCGCGAACCAGGCAATAAGCCCTTTATTGGTATCAATACGGCTCATTCGCTATCACCTTCGGTGGACGTGCTCTCTACTTTATCAGTATCTTCGCTAGCATCTGATTCAGCTGCATCAGAAAGCACAGGTTCATCGCCAGGAAGACGAACTTTCATGCCATTATACGGGTTTGGTACGGCACTTCTCACTACCAGGCTTCCATGCTCAATACCAGAACGAATAAACACTTCTTTAGCGGTTGTGCGCGCAACCTCAACAGGCTTTATTTCAATCTCACGATTGTCGTTAACAGTCAGTACGGTATTGTCTAAACGTAAAATGCTACGAGGCAACACCACCAATTCTTCATTCTGACGAGACGTGATTTCTGCCTCTACAAACTGACCAAAACGAAGGGGGGCATTGTGTGAAGATTTCAGATTGTAAGGATCTTGTACTTCCACAATGGCATATACTACTCGGCTGCCTGTATCTAAAATACCTTCTGAACGCACCAGTTTACCTTCCCAAGTACGTTTCACACCGCCCACAGAGGCCGTTAACGAAACCGGAGCGCCGTCATTGGACTGTCCGGCAATATTGATAAACATTAAATCGCTGTCAGTAATAGGTAGCCTGACTTCTGCAGTATCGGTGGAGTAAACGGTACCAAGAACTGCGCCCATTGATACAAACTGACCCAGGTCAATATTACGTTCAACCACAATGCCATTATAAGGGGCTGTAATTTGCGTTCTTGCCAAGTTGCGTTTTGCGCGCTCTAGTTTGGCTTCTGCAGCTTTAACGTTTGCTTGTTCTTTTGCCAGTTGCGGCTTACGTAAACCCAACTCAGGCGGTGCAACGCTACTTACCGAACGCCATTCTTGCTCTGCTACTTTGCCGCGAGCTATTTCTTCTTGAAGCGCTGCTTGCGCTTGAGCTAATTCAGCCTCTGCAAGCTTAAGATCCGTGCGATAATCATCTTGTTCAAGTGTTGCCAGCACATCCCCTTTTTTGAACGTACCGCCAGCTATAAATACATCAGACAAACTCACTACTTGGCCACTGACCTGCGCACTTAACGCAGTTTTATTTCGTGGAACAACGTTACCCTGAGATTTTACGATAAAGCTCACGGCCTCTGCTGTTGCTTCTTTCGCTTCAACCAAAAAAGCAGGAATTTCCACGGGTACTTGCTCTGGTGGCTTACGTGATTTGATCATGACTGTCGCGGCTATAAACGCGACCAAAACTATGATTAGTGGAATGCCACTTTTCATCAAGATGGAGTTTTTCATTTACTATCCCTAGGAACGAAGGAAATCCACGCGAGTGAAACGGACGCAACGATGTATTGCACTTTCACATACCACCTGATAACCCACGAAAATCTATTATTATTGTTTCAACACTAGTGTACTGATTTGTGGTTATTGTGCCCACTTAAGATTGTTAAATTTTGTGTCTGTTAATTGTTTTTAAAATACACATAAAAATCAGCCGCCCTAATATAAAAAATTATCAAAAGAATACAAAGTAAGATTGATAATTATCAGATTTTCGTTGATTATTTAATCACTCATTGGTTATGAGTTAACCGGCGGTTGTTATTTGAGCTTAGTCTTTAATGCGAAGTAGCCTCGGGAATGATTTCGCTACGTTGAAGGGAAAACACATTATGAGTCTTAAGAAACAATACCTTAAATCAAAACCTCTGTGCAAAGTGACATTTCGACTAAATGCGGAAGCGGCGCAAGACGCCAAAGAAGCAGCGTTGTGTGGTGACTTTACTGACTGGAAATCACAGCCACTAACGATGAAGAAACTGAAAAGTGGAGACTTCACGTTAACGGTGGATTTAGAGAAGGATCACGAGTACCAGTTTCGCTATCTCATTGATGGTGAAAAATGGGAAAACGATTGGGAAGCAGATGCTTATATTCCCTCACCTGTGAGCATAGAAGACAACTCAGTGGTGCGCGTTTAAATTATTGTTCCATTAAAAAACATACCCGTAACTACTCTAGGTATTTTATAACGATTCCCTACAAAAAAGGCTGCGTATACGCAGCCTCAGACTGTTGAAAAAGCCCTAGACGAAAGTCTGGGGCTTTGATCTAATAGGCATAGTGAAATTCGGAGTGTTCACCATGCTAACCCCAAAGTCCCCACAACAATACGAGTTTGAAACCGTATATATC